>Ga0265297_10000072_pt1 | contig 373089 bp, 378 predicted proteins | sample Munlanlwell13791_FD_192502 | JGI IMG/M metagenome (GOLD analysis project Ga0265297, IMG submission 192502) | Leachate microbial communities from a municipal landfill in Southern Ontario, Canada - Leachate well 137-91 | ecosystem: Engineered > Solid waste > Landfill > Unclassified | place... | reverse complement strand
CAGATATGTTTCACCAACTCAAACCACTACTTATACCATAACCGGGACTAACTCTACCGGTGGTTATGGAACAGCATCAGCGACAGTAATTGTCAACAATTGTACCCCCATCCCTACCCCGATCCCGCCCGTACTCCCGGTTGCCGTTGCTATCACTATTTCACCGACTACAATTTGTAGCGGTCAATCTACTCATTTAACCTGGTCATCGACTGATGCTACCAGCATTTCTATTAATCAAGGCATTGGTTCAGTTTTACCTTATGGAGACAGATATGTTTCACCAACTCAAACCACTACTTATACCATAACCGGGACTAACTCTACCGGTGGTTATGGAACAGCATCAGCGACAGTAATTGTCAACAATTGTACCCCCATCCCTACCCCGATCCCGACTCCAGTTCCTACACCAATCCCAACCCCGGCTCCGATACCTCAGCCAACTATTTTAAGCCTTACCGCTAACCCGGCTTCTATTTGCAGAGGCGACAGTTCAATTTTATCTTGGGAAACATCATATGCTACCAGAGTCACGCTTAGCGGTTTCGGTGATGTTGCTCTTGATGGCAGCAAACTAGTTTCTCCTGCATATATCCATACTTATCGTCTGACCGCTTATAACAGCGAAGGGGATTCTATATTTAGGGATACCAATGTAGATGTTATGGATTGCAACCCAACTCCTTCTCCGACTCCCACTCCAATCCCAACCCCTATCCCTACTCCAACCCCGATACCTTTGCCCCAGATTTTAAGCCTTACCGCTAACCCAGCTTCTATTTGCAGAGGTGACAGTTCACTTTTATCTTGGGAAACCTCAAATGCTACAAGGGTTGTACTTAGTGGTGTGGGCGATGTTGCCCTTGATGGCAGCCGATTGGTTTCTCCTACATATATACACACTTATCGCTTAACCGCTTATAACAGTGAAGGCGCCTCTGTATTCAGAGACACAAATGTTGATGTTAATGATTGTGATACGTCATGCGATATTAATGCAAACATAAGTGTTTCTCCGTCTTATATCCATCAGGGTGAATCAGCTACGGTTCATTGGGATACTTCAAACGCTTCTCAGGCGGTAATTAATCAATTCGGTTCGGTCTCTCTAAACGGTTCAAGAACAGTCAGCCCTTCTTATACGACTACTTATACAATTAATGCCGATGATAATGATTCAAATTGTTCGGACAGTGCTTCAGCGACATTAACCGTAACAACCGAAAATAACGATATTTATCCGACTTTGGATGTGGATAAATTAGTCAGAAATGTAACAAATTATTCCGGCAGTGAATCAAACTCGGTCAATGCCAATCCCGGCGATACAGTTGAATTCGTGATCAGGGTATATGTCGGCGAATGGAATAATAACGGCGGATGGAATAATAACTATGCGAACAACATAAGAGTATATGACATGCTGCCTTCGGGATTAAGTTATATAACGGGGAGTACAACCGTTGACGGCAATTATACTTCCGATGGAATCGTAGGCGGCGGATTATATTTAGGCTCAAGAAGTCAGGGGAATACAGCGGTCATAAGATTTAGAGCTACCGTAAACTCGGGCTATTATAATTACAACTATAATTATAATTATTCAACCACGCTGACCAACACGGCTAATGCCACTGCCGACAATGTGTCATCCGTAAACGATACCGCTTCGGTTTATGTTAACGGTAGTAATAACAATCAGCAAAGCGGTAATATGGTTATCGAGAAGTTTGTGAGGAATATTTCCCGCGGCCAGAACGATAATCGAACAAGCACGAATGCTTCTTATAACGAAACGGTTGAGTTTGATTTAAGAATAAGAAATACCTCCTCAATTACTCTTTATAACGTTATCGTATCCGACAACCTACCGGCCGGCCTTACTTATTCCGATAGGACAACCAGTCTTAATAATTCCATTATCTCCAATGGCATAACCGGTGGAGGTGTAAATATCGGCACCCTTTCTCCCGGCCAGGAAACCTGGGTTAAATTCTATGCCACGGTGAATACTTCAAGTCAGATGACAATAACAAATACCGGATCTGTGCGCGCTGATAATTTCGGTATGATAAGTTCTTCACCAGTAACTATTTATTTGGGTTCAGGTGTGGTTGCTGGGGCAATAAATGTAAAAACCGGAGCCTCAAGCGCATTATTCATCTCATTGTTTGGTGCGATGCTTATCACTCTTGGGTATTATATTTATAAGAGAAGAACAGCATTAGTAGCTTAATTATTAAACTTAAGTAAAAAAAATCGCCCTCGGGTCGCAGATGTGCGGCCCGGGGGCGTTTGTTTTGTTCTCCTTCTTCCCTTCGGTTAGAATGAGATTCTGGTACCGACAATGACTTTCTTGTCGGTCTGTTGTTCGTTGATGGGCCAAAACCCATCGGGGGATTCGGTTCTCAATCGGCGAATCTGATATCCGCCGATGATGCCGACGTGCCTGCTCTGCATCCAGGCCACCGTACCCTGCAGCTCATACCCGTGCGACGAAGTGGTTGAATCGCCATCGTAACGAGTTAGTCGGGGATAGAATCGTCCGGCGTAGTCAAACGTGACTGTGCCGAGTCTCTGCTTCCCTGACCCGCCGGCGACGAAGCCGACATGAGAGTTGTGCAGGGAATAATCGTATCCTCCCATCAACTCCGAGTGCCACGTCCGATCAAATCGCGTTTTCGCAACGCCGATGATCAGCGCATGACCGTGACTCTTCGGAATCTGGAGACTGCTCGACACTTCTTGATATTCCACAATGCCGCCGGTTGACTCTGTGTCGGATTCCGACACGGACATCCGATTGTTCGACTGGGTGAAAAACTCGGCATTGCGCAAATCGTTGCGCTCATACCGATATTCTACTGCGACGTTCTCGATGATGTTCACTGTTGCTTCGAGGCGAACTCCCTCGGTCTGATACTTCTTTCCCGACAACAGGTCTTTCTCTTTCGGGTAGTCGAACGAACTCTTGAATCCGCCAGCGAGATAGCCCAGGTCGACGATCACACGGTTCTGTGCGTGGCTTACGGCCGGAAACAGGAACATACACGCGAGAACGACGATTGGTCGGAATCTCATTTGTGTGTCCTCCATTGGACAAGGTGGTTTTTAAGGGTCAAGGGCGAATGCCCAAATCTGGTCTTTCAGTATACCTTAATAATACCATAAAATAGGCGAAAAGTCAATATATCAAAATTGCTCAAAATAGGCCCAAAATATGGCCATTTCAAGCTACTTTAGCGAGGTTATATTGAGTATTGACTTGTGGATAGGACCTTTGATATACTTAGGCCAATGGAAATGAGTATATTAATCGCAACAAAAACAGGCGCTTGATGCAAGCTTATTTTTTAGCGTGTATCTAAGCCGCCTCGAGGCGGTTTTTCATTTCTAAGGACCTTGAAAATTAAATAGATAGCGGGTAAGAAAGTATCAAAATAATCAAACGTTAGTTTAGTTAGTAAAAAAGAAATTTAATTCTACAAGGAATTACTCATTAGTCATGTATAAGGGCGTATGGAGGATGCCTAGACACTAAGAGGCGATGAAGGACGTGGCGTGCCTGCGATAAACTTCGGGGAGCCGGCTAGCGGGCTTTGATCCGGAGGTGTCCGAATGGGGAAACCCGATCGCGTAAACCGCGATTATTCCGCGCAAGCGGGAAGCATACCTGGGGAAGTGAAACATCTCAGTACCCAGAGGAAGAGAAATAGCATAGATTCCGTCAGTAGCGGCGAGCGAAAGCGGAACAGCCTAAACTTTTTTTCGATAGCAATATTGGAGAGAAGGGTAATAGGGACGATACACTTGAATTTTAAATATCGGAATCTTCCATCGAAGACGATATCTAAGATTTAAAAGAAGTTACAAAACCGAGCGTTAGCAGAACGGCCTTGGAACAGCCGGCCAAAGAAGGTGACAGCCCTGTAAGCGAAAACGCATCGGACTTCTGTATTGTTACCTGAGTAGCCCAGGATAAGAATGTCCGGGGTGAATTTGTCCATACTACTGGATAAGGCTAAATACTCTTAGTGATCGATAGTGAACAAGTACCGTGAGGGAAAGGTGAAAAGAACCCCGATGAGGGGAGTGAAATAGTTACTGAAACCATATGCCTACAAAGAGCCGGAGCTGGCCGTCGCAAGACGTCTGGTGACGGTGTGCCTATTGAAGAATGACCCAACGAGTTTATCTAAATTGCTTACTCTAAGTTCTTATGGAACGAAGGGATAGGGAAACCGAGTGTTAAAAGCGCGACCGAGAACTAAACAAAATTTGTCCGCCGAAAGGCGAGGCGGATTTTAATAGTTCTCAATGCAGTTTGGATAAGACCCGAAGCCAGGCGAGCTAACCATGCCCAGGGTGAAGCTCTTCGAAAGAAGAGTGGAGGCCCGAACCGGTTGATTGCTCAATATCATCGGATGAGGTGTGGTTCGTAGTGAAAAGCTTATCGAGCTTGGTAATAGCTGGTTCTCCCCGAAATGCGTTTTGGCGCAGCGGTGTGGAGTAATATGGGGGGTAGAGCACTGATTGGTTCGTCGTGCCCTTATGGGTAGACCTACCAAATAAACTCCGAATACCCATGTGAAATCCATACCAGTGAGTCCGTGAGGGCAAAGCTTCACGTACGCGAGGGAAAGAGCCCAGATCACCGCTTAAGGTCCCTAAATTTATGCTAAGTGTGAAAGGAAGTATTTTGCCTTAGACAGGTAGGAGGTTGGCTTAGAAGCAGCCATCCTTTAAAGAGTGCGTAACAGCTCACTACTCGATGTTGTCGCAAGACAATAAGGCAAGATGCGCCGAAAATGTAACGGGGCTAAGCATAGTACCGAAAGCGTGGGTTCGGTGATTTCAAAAAGGAAAGAAAAGTTTCCAGGGATGGCCGAGTGGCTTAAGGCGCAGGCCTGCAAAGCCTGTTTTCGCAGGTTCGAATCCTGCTCCCTGGTACAAAGTTTGTCGGGAGGTAGGTCCTAAATGGCAAGGACACCCTCCGTCAGGAGAGGAGAAATACAGGTTCGAGTCCTGTCCTCCCGACCAACCCTTTTCCGAATTGTGTCGCGAGCGATACAATTCGGATCCTTTTTGAAATCACCGAGCGGTAGGGGAGCATTCTCGTTGCTGCGAAGGTACACTGTGAAGTGTGCTGGAGCGACGGGAAGGGAGAATGTTGGGATGAGTAACCACAAGACCGGTGAAAGACCGGTCCGTCGAAAGCCCGAGGTTTCCTCCGCGATGGCAATCATCGGAGGGTTAGGCGATCCTAAGGATAACCCAGCTTTTGGGCTGGGGAAGCTGATGGACAGCCGGTTAATATTCCGGCCCTTCGGCTCTGTTCTATGAGATGACGGAGTGCAGTAGATCGAGCGTATTATTGGATTTACGTCCATAGCGTGAGAGTGCGATATAGGAAAATCCGTATCGCGCCGTAAGGCAAACTCAAGCGCCTTGGTGATCCTGACGCAAGTCGGGAAAGTCGATTGAGCGCGCTTCCAAGAAAATTCTCTAAGATCAACAGAGACGAAATCGTACCGCAAACCGACACAGGTAGGCAGGTCGAGAAGACCAAGACGAACGGGTGATTATTGGCTAAGGAACTCGGCAAAAAAGCGGCCGTACCTTCGGTATAAGGCCTGCCGCCATTTATTTGGCGGCCGCAGCTAAAGAACCCCTGGCGACTGTTTATCAAAAACACAACTCCGTGCTAAGCCGTAAGGCGATGTATACGGGGTGACGCTTGTCCGGTGCCGGAACGTTAACGGTGGAGGTGGTGTGCAGCAATGTGCATTGCCAACGCCCGAAGCGCCGGTGAACGACGGCGGTAACTATAACCGTCTAAAAGTAGGAATTCACTGCTTTTATAAAATCTGACTGTATGCTGGAAACTCTGGTGTATCGAGAGCTACAACATGGTATAATGATACCATGCGTAATAATGCTACTCGTGCAGACAATCAGCAGGAAAGATTAAGGCTCGAGGGTTGGATCAGTGGTTTCGTCGATGGCGAAGGGTGCTTTACAATAAGCATCATCAGAAATCGATCAGTGACCACCAAACAAGGCTGGCAAATATTTCCAGAATTCGTAGTGAGTCAAGGCGAAAAGAGTCGGACCGCATTAAAAAGAATTGAAAGATTCTTCCGATGCGGATACATAAATCTCAATACGCGCCGTGACGATCATCATGAACAAATGTTGAAATATTGTGTCAGATCGATCCATGACCTCAATGAAAAAATCATTCCATTCTTTGAGAGAAACAAACTGAAAACCAACAAACAAAAAGATTTTCAGGTATTCCGTAGGGTCATCAAGCTGATGATTCAGCGAAAACATCTCTCAGAAAAAGGATTAGATCATGTGCGAGCTCTGCTTCAAACCATGAATCGGAGAAAGTACAAACAAACCTTAAAATCCTCAGAGACTATACGTCAGAATCGATCTCTCGCGTCAAGATGAGAGACGATAAGATATAGTCCGAGCTGCATGGCGACATGCAGGGCACAAAAAGTGCCACAACGAATTGTTGTAACATATCTAAGCGAAATACCTTGTGGGGTAAGTTCCCACGCGCATGAATAGCGGAACGACTGGGGGACTGTCTCAGCCAATAGCCCGGTGAAAATGCAATGTCAGTAAAGATGCTGACTACCCGCACCAAGACGGAAAGACCCCGGAAGCTTTACTGTAGCTTGGTATTGGTCTACGAGTTGTCATACGTAGCGTAGTGAGTAGGATTTGAAGTCCACCTCTCGGGGTGGATGGATCCGCCAATGAAACACTCATTTTGACGATTTGTAGCTCTAACCGGTTACACCCTAAAAGGGTGGAATTATAAAAGTTAAAGTAAGCTCCTGGAGAAGGAGAGATTTTAGTTTTATCAAATTCCAAATTTTTAGGGTGTAATCGAGACAGTGCCTGGCGGGCAGTTTAAGTGGGGCACTTGCCTCCTAAAAAGTAATGGAGGCGTTCATCAAGGTTGGCTAGTTCCGGATGGAAATCGGAACGATAGCGTAAAGGCAAAAGCCAGCTTAACTGCAAGGCGGATGTGCCGCGCAGATGCGAAAGCAGGACTTAGTGAACCGACTCTAGCTCGTAGGAGCGGAGAAGATCACCAGATAAAAGCTACTCCGGGGATAACAGGCTGGTACCGCCCGAGCGTTCATAGCGACGGCGGTGTTCGGCACCTCGATGTCGGCTCGCCCTATCCTGGGACTGAAGAAGGCCCCAAGGGTTTGGCTGTTCGCCAATTAAAAGGGTACGCGAGCTGGGTTCAAACCGTCGTGAGACAGGTTGGTCCATATCTGGTGCGGGCGTAGAAGTTTGAGGAGGGTTGTTCCTAGTACGAGAGGACCGGAATGAACGAACCTCTGGTGTACCAGCTGTCCCGCCCGGGGCAGCGCTGGGTAGCTATGTTCGGTTCTGATAAGCGCTGAAAGCATATAAGCGCGAAGCAGGCTCCAAGATTAGACTTCATAGATCCCTTGTAGATTACGAGGTTGATAGGGCTCAGGTGTAAGCACAGTAATGTGTTGAGCCGAGAGCTACTAATAGATCATCATGACCTTAATAGTTCCTTGTAGAATTAAGTTTCTTTTTAAAAATAAGTAAAACCCAAAAAACCATTGACTTGGTGACTATACCGCGAGTGTTCCACCTGATCCCATTCCGAACTCAGAAGTGAAATCTCGCATGGCCCATGATAGTCGGACTCATCCGGCGAAAGTAGGTAGTCGCCAGATCAATGGTTTTTTGGTTGCAAATAATAGTGATTTATTATATCCTCGGATAGCTCATTGATAAATTCACAACCGAAAAGGAGCTAGTTATGGGCACTCATATTCCGCCGACACCGCATAAGAAATTGGAGGAAGTTCTTTCACTGACCAGACAGTTAGAATCCTACGAACAGTCGCTGAGAATAAAGTTTACGAAACGTGCTGCAGATCGACGAGGTCTTGACGATGAATGTCGGACCAGAAAAGAAAAAAGAGTTTTTAGCGATTCTTTAGCTCGATTAGGTGTCGAAATCCGTGTGTTGGAGGAGAAAATCTCGCTTTTGAACGTGAAACTTAAAAAGCTCCCAAGGCTGTGCCAATGGTGTAAGGGCGAACGGTTGGTTAAAACTGGATATATGACTGACAGAATTTGTCCATCTTGTTGTGGTGATGGCCTTGAAGACGGGCCAAATCAACGGGCGCATCGCAGGACAATTGCCAGAATGGTGAAGAAGATGCGCGGTCGTCAGAACTGACTCGCAGGGGCTACCAAGCCCCTTTTTCATTTGTTAGAATATATTTATGGGAGTTCGTCTTCAAAAACAGCTTATCATCGGCCTGATTTTTATTTTAATTTTTGGTGGCGCAGTTTACGGATTGGTTGACTGGTTTTTTATAATAGAACCGACTTGTTCCGATCAAATTCAGAACGGGGAAGAAGAAGGAATTGATTGCGGCACTATAGCTTGCGGTGTGGCATGTGAAGAAGCAATAAAACCGCTTCAGGTTTCGGATGAGAAATTATTCAAGATGGGGACGGGAGATTATGATTTTGTCGCCAAGATATCTAATCCAAATTCTTCTTATGGTGCATCGGAGATCAGATATTCAATTGCTTTGGCTGGTTTGGGAACGAGATCGGGGACTACTTATATATTGCCGGGCCAAACTAAATATATTGTAGTAACCTCATTACGAACCGATACAGATATTTCTTCCGCGGGTCTCAAAGTTGATTTTGTTGAATGGACAAAACTGGATGTGCCGTCAGGCGAAGTAAATTTTATAAGCTCAAGAGAACAATTTGCCAACTCTGTTTTTGAGGGTGCTGTGTTTAATGATTCCAATTATGATTTTGACACCGTCGATGTTTCAGTTATATTATTTGATTTATCCAACTCGATTATCGGTGTAAACCGCACCGAGGTAAGAACTTTGGCTTCAAAGACAGAAAGGGCATATAAAATGATCTGGCCAGTATCACAAAACGGCGTTTCAAGAGCCGAGGTGCAGATTTCTACGAACCTATTCGAAAATTCTAATTTCATAAAGAGTTATGGCACACAGGAAAGATTTCAGAAGTTTTATTAAGGGATTGTTCCGAGACATAGATATCCCGTTATTTGCCGCAGTAGCGGCCATTTCTTTATTCGGAGTAATTAACATGTACGGTATTATCGGTACCGGTCCGGTTCTGACAAAGCATATAATATTTGTTTTGGTAGGCTTGGGTTTAATGATCTTTTTCTCATTTGTTAATTATCGATATTTCAAAAATTATTCTTTTCCCGTTCTCCTTTTCTATTTTCTATCTCTTGGGCTTCTTGTGCTGACTTTTTATTCCCAGTCGATCAGAGGAGTAAATGCTTGGATTGTTCTGGGTGATTTTACTCTTGAACCGGCGGAGTTAGTTAAGCTTATCCTAATTATTCTGATGGCGAAATATTTTTCCCAGCGTCATACTCATATAAATCAGTTCAAATACATAGCAATATCGGGAATCTATTTTATTCTCCCCATTATTATTATGCTTACCCAGCCGGATATGGGCTCGGCAATCATTCTTTCCATGATTTGGCTTGGCATGATTCTTGCGGCAGGCATAAACAAAAAACATCTGTTTCTTCTTCTTATTGTTATGGTGATTGTTTCTTACGGTACTTGGATGTTTGTTCTTAAACCATACCAAAAGGACAGGTTGGTTTCTTTTATAAATCCACAAGCAGATCCCCTGGGAACCGGCTATAATTTAATCCAATCCCAGATCGCGATAGGTTCCGGTTATTGGTTGGGCAATGGTTTAGGTAATGGCTCGCAGGCGACTCTCGGATTTCTTCCGGAGTCCCATAATGATTTTGTCTTTGCGGCTACGGCGGAACAATTCGGGATTGTGGGGGTAGGTTTAGTTTTGGCGGTAATTGCTTTTATAATTTCTCGGATTCTGGCTATCGGACGAGCGGCGATGTCTAATTTCGGAAAACTTTTTTCGATAGGAATTGCAATTTTAATTTTTGCCCACACTGCCATAGGAGCATCGGTGAATATAGGATTAATGCCGATAACCGGCTTGCCATTTCCGTTTCTTAGTTATGGCGGTAGTTATCTCATCTCATTGATGGGAGGATTGGGGATTTTGCAGAGTATAAAAAGATACGGCTAAAATCTTGCTCCGCCTTAATCATTTTCGACCTGTTGGTTGCGCCTTCGGTCTTCTTCGGACAAATGCTTAAATTAATCTTAATTTGTCTAAAAATTTTGTTATCCATTCCTACTTACGCGACCAAAATTTTCTTAACATCAAATTATCAATTAATTTAAGCATTGTGTTACCCTCGAAACCAAACGGTCAAAATGACTAAGGCCTCCGCTCTCATATGTTTCGGAACGAAAACAAGGTCCGACCTTGCTGGGCAAAGGTTTTTGTAATATAATAAAATTGTAAATTAAATTTAAAATGTCGATAAATAGATATGAGATTTAAAGATAAAATAGTTATTGTTACGGGTTCGAGCCGAGGGATCGGGAGGGCTACTGCAATTGCTTTCGCACAGGAAGGAGCCCGCGTAGCCGTTAATTATAAGAAGGAAAAGATGGCAGCGGAGGCCGTGGTTGCGGAGATTAAGAGTTTGGGGACAGATGCCATTGCTATCCAGGCGGATGTTTCAAGCGAAGATGAAGTTCGGAAAATGATGGAAGAGGTCGTAAGGAATTTTGGAGCAATTGATATCCTTATTAATAATGCCGGCATCGTGTTCGATGTCCCTATTCTTGAAAAAACCGTCGAGCAGTGGGAACGCACGCTTCGGGTAAATTTAATTGGAACTTTTCTGTGTACTAAGTATGCTGTTCCTCATATGCAAGGTAGGGTAGGTACCGCTATCTTGAATATTTCTTCAACGAACGGTATTGACTCATTTAGTCCAGAATCAGCGGACTATGATACATCTAAGGCCGGGGTGATTAGTCTAACCAAAAACTTTGCCCAATCTCTCGCACCTTATATCAGAGTAAATTCTGTAGCACCTGGCTGGATTGATACGGAGATAAACAAGGATTTGCCAAAAGAATTTATCGAGAGTGAAACACAGAAAATTGCTCTAAAGAGGTGGGGCCGTCCTGAAGAAATAGCCAAGGCAGTTTTATTTCTATGCTCAGAAGATGCTGGTTTTATAACTGGCTCAACACTTGTAATAGATGGCGGGTATCAATAATTTCTTTGTTCAACAAGGAGCGACGGCCCATTTCTGATTTTGCCGCACCGCAGTCAAGAAAATTTATGAAAGCGAATTAAGGATTTATCCAAAATAACGAGGTCGAACGCCGAACGATAGTGAGGAGACAAGAGAGGGTTACCTGTTATTTTGGCTAACAAATCCTAATTGAGCTAAGGAGATTTTAGAAGACGAGGACTTGCGGTCAAAATTAGAGATGAACTGGAGCTATAAATCTTTTAGTTAGGACAAGTTATGGATTTAATTATAAATTTCACTGAAAAGAGGGGGGAGATAGAGTTAAGGCTTAAGCGGGGTGGGGTGTGCATAGACACCTTGACTTTTGATTTTGAGGCCAACTTGGACTCGGTGTTGATATCGGCTGTTGACAAAATTTTAAAAAGGAATAAAATAGAAACACTGTCCTTAAAAACTGTAAAGATAGGGGGAGATATCGACAAAAATAGTTCTGCGTATAAAATTGCCTTTGTCTTTTGCGAAGCATGGAAAAAGGCGCATAAATGGTAGATTTTTAACTGGTTGTACTAATCTGTAGTCAGTTAAAAACCTAACAATCCGACCAGATTGTCCCCCGAGAAAATAATAATAAATTAGGTATATTTTAATTCGTTCAGCACGCGGGAGTAATAGCGTGTGAGTTTTAGTGTTCGGAGTGGGATTCCCTGTCGCCCGCGAGGGTCCACCAAAGGTGGATACGCGTTGGCGACTAGGGAACTCTGTTGCTATGCGAAAAATTTTCTCCAAATTCGATATAGACAAATTGGAAGCACCCAATTTGGTGCAGGTCCAATTGGACTCATATAAGTGGTTTTTGGATATAGGATTAAAAGAACTACTCAAAGAAGTTTCTCCGATAGAAGACTGGACCGGAAAAGAACTGGAGCTTAGTTTTATCGATTTCAAACTCGACGAGCCCAAATATAAAGAAAGGACGGCCATCGAAAAAAATATTTCTTTTGAAGCGCCGCTCAAGGTCACAGTGGGGCTTAAGAACAAAAGAACCGGAGCTTACAAAGAACAGGAATTATTCCTCGCTGATTTTCCTCTTATGACAGAAAGGGGCACTTTTATTATTAATGGAGTGGAGCGAGTCGTTATTTCTCAATTGATCCGAAGTCCGGGTGTATTTTTCTCCATGTCCCGCTCATCCAGATATAAAAGATTTTTTGGAGCCAAACTTATTCCTTCCCGAGGCGCGTGGCTCGAATTTGAGACTGAATACAATGGAGTAATATCCTGCAGGATAGACAGGAAAAGAAAAGTAGCCGCAACTGCATTATTGCGGGCTTTTGGCATTACCCAAGACGAAGAGATTAAGAAGAGATTTGCAGATGTCGATACTGACGAGAATATGAAATATATCATGGCGACTATCTTGCAGGATCCTTCTTCGAACGAAAACGAGGGCTTAATCGAACTTTATAAGAGAATACGCCCCGGTGATCCGGCTACGCCGGACAATGCCAAGCAAATGGTTCATAACCTCTTTTTCAATCCGTCCAGGTACGACCTTTCGAAAGTAGGCCGTTTTAGGATGAATAAGAGGTTTGATGAAGACTTTAATTTAGAGAAAGCAGAAAACAGGGTTTTAAGACCGGAAGATATTATTAATATTCTTAAGGAGATAATCAAATTAAATAATAATCCGAGTGCCCAGCCGGATAATATAGATCATCTTGGCAATAGGCGAGTGAAGACACTGGGAGAGCTTTTACAGGATCGTTTGAGAGTTTCTTTTGCGAGGATGGAAAGAATAATCAAAGATAGGATGAGCACATCCGATGTGGCAACGGTGCTTCCTTCCCAGTTGATAAATGCACGACCATTTGTCGCGGCGCTAAAAGAATTCTTCGCTTCCGGTCAGCTCTCGCAATTCATGGACCAGCATAATCCTTTATCTGAGCTTGAGCATAAAAGAAGGTTATCCGCTTTGGGTCCAGGAGGTTTAACCAGAGAGAGAGCCAGTTTCGAGGTGCGTGATGTCCATCCGTCCCACTACGGAAGAATTTGTCCTATTGCTACTCCCGAAGGTCCCAATATCGGTTTAGTCGGTCACTTGGCTTTATACGCAAAAATTTCCGATCTCGGATTTATCCTTACTCCATACAGAAAAGTAACAGATGGCAAAATCACGGATGAGTTTAAATACATGGATGCCGTGGAAGAGGAGAGGTACATTATTGCTTCGGCTGGCGCCGAAGCCGACAAGAACGGTAAACTCCTTGGTTCCAAGATTACAGCCAGGATTCACGGCGAGCCAGGAACGGCTGAATCCGATGAGATCGATTATATGGACGTCTCTCCAAGACAGCAATTTTCGGTACAAACTTCATTGATCCCATTTTTGGAACATGACGATGCCAATCGCGCATTGATGGGTTCGAACATGCAAAGACAAGCTGTCCCCTTGCTTCAAACTGAATCTCCTTATGTCGGAACGGGCCTTGAGGCAAAAGTCGCCAGAGATTCCGGGATGATCGTCATAGCTCCTGAGGCCGGTGTTATTAAAAAAGCCGACGCCTCTCACATTATTTTAGAATCGGACAAAGGCAAAGAATATGAATTTAAACTTTTAAAATTTGCCAAATCTAACGCTTTCACATGTTTAAACCAAAAAACTTTGGTCAAAAAAGGAGATAAAGTTAAGAAAGGCCAAGTATTAGCCGATGGACCTGCGACTCAGGACGGGGAATTGGCTCTCGGGAAAAATCTAGTTGTTGCTTACATGTCATTTGAGGGGTCTAACTTCGAAGATGCAATTGTTATATCCGAGAGATTAGTAAAAGAAGATGTTTTCTCATCCATTCATATAGAAGATTATTCGACTGATGTCAGAGAAACAAAACTTGGGCCAGAAGTTACTACTTATGATATTCCGAATGTGGCCATGGAAAGGTTGAACGATCTTGATCCGGATGGCGTGGTTCGTGTAGGAGCCGAAGTTAGGTCTCAAGATATATTGGTGGGCAAAATTTCTCCAAAAGGAGAAACCGATCTTACTGCCGAGGAAAGATTATTGAGGGCGATATTCGGAGAAAAATCCCGAGACGTAAAAGATACTTCTTTGAGATTAAGTTACGGAAAACAGGGTCGGGTTGTGGGTGTAAGGGTTTTCTCCAGAGACGAAGGCGACAAACTTGATGTCGGAGTCATTAAATCAATCCAGGTTTCGATTGCTCAATTAAGAAAAATACAGGTTGGAGATAAGTTGGCCGGAAGACACGGGAATAAAGGAGTCATCTCGGTTATATTGCCGCAAGAGGATATGCCGTTTCTGCCCGACGGTACGCCCGTTGATATAGTATTGAGTCCTTTGGGTATTATCTCCCGTATGAACATTGGTCAGGTTTTGGAATCTCATCTTGGCATGGCTGTAAAGAAACAAGGATATAAAGTCGCTACGCCTGCGATGAGCGGACCAACAGAGGAAACGATTATGGAAGAATTGAAAAAAGCCGGATTCCCAATTGACGGGAAGATCCAGCTTTATGACGGGAAGACCGGAATGCCCTATGAGCAGAAATGCCACGTTGGTCTTACATATTTTATGAAATTAATCCATATGGTTGAAGATAAAATGCATATGCGATCAATCGGGCCATATTCATTGATAACCCAGCAGCCGTTGGGAGGAAAGGCGCAATTCGGAGGCCAGAGATTCGGAGAAATGGAAGTGTGGGCTCTGGAAGGATATGGAGCTGCTCATACTCTGCAAGAGATGTTAACCATTAAGTCGGATGATGTTTTAGGCCGCGCAAAAACTTATGAATCCATTGTGAACGGAGAAGAGATAAAAGCGCCTCATCTGCCGGAGTCATTTAAAGTATTACTTTCTGAGATTAAAGGATTGGCGTTAAACGTGGAACTTATCGAAAGATAAAATGGAATTATCATCAATAAAACTTAAAATTGCGTCGCCGGAGGACATAATGTCCTGGTCTTATGGCGAAGTCACAAAACCGGAGACCATTAACTACCTAACCCAAAAGCCGGAGAGAGAAGGCCTTTTCTCAGAGGCTATTTTCGGTCCGACCAAGGACTGGGAATGTTATTGCGGTAAATACAAGAGGATTCGGTACAAGGGAATTATTTGTGATCGATGCGGTGTCGAGGTTACCAGGTCCATTGTCAGAAGAGAGAGAATGGGCCATATCAAGTTAGCCACGCCGGTTGCCCATATCTGGTTCTTGCGTGGAGTGCCGTCAAAGGTGGCAACAATTTTGGGCGTATCTCTGCCTGACCTCGAAAAAGTTATTTACTTTGCCAGTTATATCGTGACCAAAGTCAACGAAGATTTAAAGGCGGAGGCGATGAAGAGGATCGAATCCGAGTTCAAATCAAAACTTAGAAATGCTAAGGATGAGGAAGGACAGGAAAATTTAAAAGAGCACAAAGATAGAGAAAAAAATAATCTTAAGAATCTGAAGAAAAATCAGATTATATCAGAACTTGATTTTAGGGATTTATCCTTGAAATACGGAGAAGTATTCGAAGCCAGGATCGGTGCCGAGGGGGTTAGGAAATTACTCGAAGAAGTGAATCTCGAGGAGTCCGTCAAAGGACTTGAAGGGGAATTAAGGAATGAGATAAATCCTTTAGAACAGAGAAAAGTTGCCCGCCGGCTCAAGTTTATGAAAGGTATGATTAAGGCCGGAATAAGACCGGAATGGGCAATTATTACAAGTTTACCGGTTATCCCGCCGGCTTTGCGACCTATGGTGCCATTAGACGGGGGTAGATACGCCACCTCTGACCTGAACGATCTCTATAGGAGAGTCATAAACAGAAATAACCGTTTGAAACATTTGCTTGAGCTTAAAGCCCCCGAGGTTATAACCAAGAACGAGAAAAGAATGCTTCAGGAAGCCGTTGATGCTTTGATAGATAATTCCATGAGAAGAGGTCAGGTTACGACTGCCGCATCGACCGGACAAAAGCGTGCCTTGAAATCCTTGGCCGATATGCTCAAAGGTAAGCAGGGCAGATTCAGGCAAAACTTGCTTGGTAAAAGAGTTGATTATTCCGGTCGTTCCGTTATTGTCATCGGACCGGAATTAGGCATTGCCGAATGCGGTTTGCCAAAACATATGGCTCTTGAGTTATTCAAGCCTTTTGTAATCGGTATTCTTATAAAGAAAGAACTTGCTCACAATATTAAATCAGCCACTCGTTTAATAGAACAGGAAACTCCGGATGTTTGGGCCGCTTTGGAGGAAGCCATGCTTAATAAATTGGTCTTACTTAATCGTGCTCCTACTTTGCATAGGTTGTCCGTTCAGGCATTCAAACCGGTACTTATAGAAGGAAAGGCTATTAAAATTCCGGCCCTTCCGACCCATGCTTTTAATGCCGACTTTGACGGAGACCAAATGGCCGTCCACTTACCTCTGACGAACGAAGCTCAAAAAGAGGCAAGAGAATTAATGCTTGCCAGCCACGGTATCTTAAAACCCGCGACCGGAGAACCGGTTGCTACTCCGAGCCATGATATGTCGTTCGGAATATATTATCTGACCAGTGTTTTAAACGGTGCGAAAGGCGAAGGCAAGATGTTCTCTTCTCGATATGAAGCGCTCTTGGCTTATGAAAACGAATTTGTCGATCTGAGGGTTATGATAAAAGTTCCTAATCCGGATCATAAACTCGATAGCAAAGAGCCAAAAATGATCGAGACAACTCCAGGCCGGATGATGTTCAATAAGGCCTTGCCCAAGGGCTATAAATACATAAATAAAACTTTAACCAAGTCGGATTTGAAATCGATCGGTTCCGATATTTGGGATGAATTCGGCGAAGATATTACTGTCGAATTTTTGGACAAGATTAAAGATCTTGGGTTTCACTATGCGACGCTATCGGGCATCTCTTGGGGGATGAACGACCTGAAGATTCCGCCCGAAAAGAAACAAATTATCGAAGAATCAGAAAAGCGTATAGAAGAGAATGGGCAATTATACGAAGACGGGCTCTTAACTGAGCATGAGAGAAGGTCAAAAGCGATAGAGATCTGGAACGAAACCAAATCCAAACTTTCCGTATTAGTCAAAAAACAGGTTTCCAATCAAGACCCGGTGTTTTTGATTGTTGACTCTAGATCCCGAGGCAATTGGGACGTAATCGACCAGCTAATGGGTATGAGAGGAATTGTGGTTAACCCCTCGGGTGAATTATTAGAGCTTCCCATCAAGAATTCATTGAAAGAAGGCATGACCTCTCTCGAATACTTTATTTCAACCCATGGTGCCCGAAAAGGTTTAGCAGATACAGCCCTGAAAACCGCAACTGCCGGATACCTGACCCGACGTTTAGTTGATGTTGCACAAGATGTCGTTATTACTGAAGAGGATTGCAAAGATAAGGAAGGATATTTTCTTTATGCCAAGGACTCAAAGTTCAGCGGCGAATCACTTGGCAAGAGGATAAGGGGGCGTGTAATAATGGAAGATATAGTTGATCCCAACGGAGATTTAGTTGCAAAGAAGGGCAAGATAATAGACAAAGCAACATCAAAGAAGATAGATGAACTCAAGCTTGAAAAGATAAAAATTCGCTCGGTAATAAAATGTAAATCGCTGGATGGTATCTGCCGATTATGCTATGGATACGATTTATCCAAAAATGTATTGATTAACATCGGAGAAGCGGTTGGTATTGTCACGGCGCAAGCCATCGGAGAACCCGGAACCCAGCTTACGATGAGAACATTCCATACCGGAGGCGTCTCCGGCGGCGCGGATATTACCATGGGATTGCCTCGAGTCGAAGAAATTTTTGAAGTCAGACCTCCTCAGTTCAAGGCGCTGGTTGCCGATGTGAGCGGGAAAGTCCTGTCTGTTCAAGATACCGGTAAAAACAAGGTTATTACCATAGAAGTAGACGAGACCGGCGAAAAAAGAGAATACTTAGCTGCTCCGAACTTGGCGATTTCGGTTGCTTCCGGTGATTTAATAACATTGGGTCAGCAGTTGAGCGAAGGCCATGTGGACTTAAAAGAACTTTTTGCCACCACCAATGATATAGATACGGTTGCCAGATATATCATAAGAGAAGTCCAAAATATTTACTTTCCAACCGGAGACAGCATTAACGATAAACACGTTGAACTCATTGTTCGTCAGATGTTCTCTAGGGTTAAAGTATTAAATCCTGGCGATACCGATCTTTTGTCGGGAGATATTGTGGAAAAAAAGAGATTATGGCAAGAGAACAAACGAATTAAAGATGAGAAACAAGTAGAAGCAACTTACGAACAGCTTGTGTTGGGTATATCCAAAGTGGCCTTGACTACCGATAGTTTCCTCTCTGCTGCTTCGTTCCAAGAGACCGCTAGGATTTTAATAGAAGCTGCAATAGTCGGCAAAGAAGATTATCTGCGTGGTCTTAAAGAAAATGTCATTATTGGACGCTTAATCCCGGCCGGGACGGGGTTTAATAAGGAAGTAGGGGAATAGTTGCTCGGGGTAGCCCATTTTTCAGCCCGTTTCGGCCGCTCCAGCGGCGGTCTCCACTTGTCCTCGCGACGACTGGTTTCTCGCAGTCTCGATTAAGCTAATTGCATAGCAAGCATAGAAATAGTGTAGCCTTCAATACTGGATATCATATCTTGCTTGACTGCTCAAAACACCAAGCCAGTCTGCTGCGGGTCTGAAAAATGGGCTACCCCTTCGCTGTACCAAACAAAAATCGGCTCAGAAGGCCGATTTTTGGTGTTGACATTTTACTTAATTAAGCGTACAGTTAGGGTATGGTTAAGTAGTACTTTGATATCCTAATTTGCGAGTTTTGCCATAGCAGAAAGCGACTTATTTTAGGTCATTCTCTGCTGTGGCAAAGCCGTTTCGGTCCGAGCCCAACAGCGTCAATATGATGTGTCCTGTTCGCAGGATGTGTCATCTCACAAGGATGTGTAGCTATGGCTACTCCGTCTGACATTAGCGTCGGTCTCGTTCACGAACTCACCATCACGGCCACGAAGGCGGGCTGGGAGCCCAAGGACTTCGCCGACCTCGCCCACAGCGAGGAGAAGCTCCGCCGGATACTCCCATTCGTCCGTGGCTTCGCCAAAATCACGCAGGTCCAGCACGTCGTGGACTGCGATGCCAAGCCGTTCGTTCCGAATGGCTGGAAGGTTGAGGAGCACAAGAAGGGCGGTCAGCTCACACTGGACATGTCCAAGGTGCGCCTCCACCTCTCGCCGAATCAGATGGACGGCAAGCGGATTGAGGGCAATAAGCTCCGCAAGGAGCTGGCGACCGAGCCTGTGCTCAACGTCAATGTCCTTGACTACCTGCTGGCCCATCCCGACCTCATTCCGGAGGACTGGAAGAAAGATGAGCGTGGCAACACTCGCTACATCTTCTTCTGGGGGACCATGTACCGCTACTCCAGCGGCCATCTGTTTGTCCGGTTTCTGTGCTGGGGTGGCGGTGCGTGGTACTGGAACCACGGCTGGCTGGATGATGACTGGTTCGGCAACTGCCCGTCCGCCGTTCTCGCAAGTTAGGTCCTCGGTCGGTTCTGATGCCGGATGCGCTTCGTGCGTGTCCGGCACTTTTTTTTCAATATTGATTTAATTTAGCAATTTTATATACTTGTTAGGTATGTCACGGCATAGAAAGAGAGAAAAGTCCGCTTTTAAGCCGAGAAAAGAGCAAAACTCTGCTTTTGATATTTCTCAGGAAACCAAGAATAGCATCTGGGGTATAGTCAGCTTTATATTAGCCGTATTGGTTATCCTTAGTTTTATCGGTAAAGCCGGATGGGCGGGGGAAGGTTTTAATATTTTTGCGCGATCCCTTTTTGGCTGGGGATTTTTTATTGTTCCCATTGCCTTTATGTTGTTGGGAGTTTCATTCATCAGGTCCATCTCTCGGCGTATATATTTCAGTGCCGTATTTGGGACGCTTTTGTTTGTTCTGGCTATCCTTGCCACATTTTATATATTCGGTGATGGCAATTTCGATACCCGTCTGACCCAGGGAGGATATCTGGGTGTCATCTTGGGCTTTCCTCTTCTGGCTTCTGTTGGATTCGGAGCATCTTTGGTAATACTTTTAGCCACCGTAGTTATAGCTCTCCTGGTGGCTTTAAATGTTTCTGTTTATGGCTTAATGGTCAAAAACAAGGAAGGTGAAGTGAAACCCGACGACAAGGTTGTGATAAAAAAGGGCAACGAGATAGTTAATTCAAACCAGAGACCGGAAGTAAAGCCGGTACCTGCCAAATTAGTCAAAGCGCCGGAGCAGGAGAGAGAATTCGTTATCAAAAGTTTCAAAAAAGGAAGGTGGGTTGCACCCCCGCTTAATCTATTGCACGAAGATCAGGAGGAAGCCATTACCGGTGATATAAACGCAAGTGCTTCGATAATAAAAAGAACTTTGGGTAATTTCGGGATTGATGTGGAAATGGGCGAGGTTTCCATCGGACCAACCGTAACCCAATTTACTTTAAGGCCGGCGGTGGGCATGAAATTATCAAAAATTGGGGCACTTCAATCGGATTTGTCTCTAGCTCTTGCCGCTTATCCAATTAGAATTGAAGCTCCCATACCGGGGAAATCATTAGTGGGAATCGAGGTCCCGAATAAGAAGGTGGCGTTAATCGGCTTGAGGAATATGTTTGATAGCGATGATTATAAGAAATCAAAATACTTTTTGCCCTTAGCCATGGGCAGGGATGTTTCCGGGAATCCTGTCTTTGCCGGTTTGGAAAAGATGCCCCACCTCTTAATTGCCGGAGCGACTGGTACCGGAAAGTCGGTAAGTATTAACACCATTCTTCTTTCCTTGTTATATAAACATTCGCCGGAGGTTCTGAAGCTTATGTTAATTGACCCTAAACGCGTCGAACTGACGTTATACAATGGGATACCCCATCTGATTACGCCGGTTATTATAGATAACAAGAAAGTTTTAGGAGCATTAAAATGGGCACTCTCAGAAATGGATAAAAGATACGATTCTCTTTCCAGAAGCGCTTCGAAGGATATCTTTTCTTATAATGCAAAAATGTCCGATAAAGATGAACCGATAATGCCTCTTATTGTAATAGTTATTGATGAATTAGCCGATTTGATGGCTTCATATGGGAGAGATGTTGAGGCGGCAATTGTCCGATTGGCTCAGATGTCGCGTGCTGTGGGAATTCACCTGATTCTTTCAACCCAGAGACCGTCGGTGGAAGTAATCACGGGCTTGATCAAAGCTAATATCACTTCTCGCGTTGCTCTTCAGGTTGCGAGTCAAATCGATTCGAGAACCATTCTTGATATGGCCGGAGCGGAGAAGTTGCTTGGCAAGGGGGATATGCTTTTCCTGGCCGGTGATGTTGCTAAACCCAGACGTTTACAGGGAGCGATGGTAACGGAAAAAGAAGTAAAAGATGTCGTTAGGTTTCTAAAAGCTCAAGCGGAAGAACTGGATGTGAATGAAGAGGATGATCTTAAAGTTGACTTTGATAGTACGGCTCGTATGGGCGGAGGATTCACGCACGAAAGCGAAGGTGCCGATGACGATATGTATAACGAGGCTAAAGATGTTGTTGTCTTGGCCGGTAAAGCATCGGCATCGCTTCTCCAGAGGCGCTTACGCGTTGGGTATGCTCGAGCTGCCCGATTACTCGACTTACTCGAAGAGAACGGGATTATCGGACCGGGAGACGGTGCCAAGCCCAGAGAAGTTTATATAAAACCGGAAGGTGCAATTATGGCTTCTACAATTATAAGTGCTGATACACCAGAAGCAGAAACCCTGGAAGCGGAAACAGAAAAAGATTTCAGTTAACTAAAAATAGCTGAAAAAGCTGTTTTTTAATCCGCCAGCTGGCGGATTGCTTTTTAATAAAAATATGTTATACTTAAAACACGGATTGGGTTCTTTGATTTTTCCACGAAGGAAATGGAGGTGGGTATGGATGCGGTCAGAAAGCAAGAACTGCGCGCGATGCTTGAAGAACGGCGCCGGGAACTTGGCTACGAGGTTGTGCAGAAGAGACGCAACATTCGTGCGAGTTCTTTACAAAGATCCGGCAATATACGGGACACGATAGAAGAGGCAGATGCTGATGTTCAAGAGGACATCGATCTCATTCTTATCCAGCGGAAAGCCGAGACGCTTCAGAGAATCAATGAAGCGTTAGAGCGACTGGAACAGGGTACTTATGGAAATTGCCCTGATTGTGGCGGGGAGATTGCCTGGTATCGTCTTCTGGCCCTGCCCTTTGCCGTCCGCTGTAAGGGATGCGAAGATGCTTACGAATTGGCTGAGCAACGCGAGCAGTTGGCTTCGCACCGTCAATCTTTCGGATTGTTCTTTACCCCCGACCCAAAATAATTTCCAAGATATCAAAATTACCCCGCTACGGTTATGGCGGGGACTTTTTTTGTCCCGTTAGAAGTAGCCTCGCCGAGGTCCTTCGGACTCGCGCCTTTGGCGCGAGCGAGACTTCTAACGGGATTGATTTTATTATCCTCTTTGCTAAGATAATGGAGTTAATAATACGCGGAGGGCGTAAAAAATATGATCAAAAAACTCTCGGACGATACCAAATCAAAACACGTTGATCTAACCGTAAAGGAAATCCAGGATAAATATGGAGAAGGTTCGATCATGCGTTTGGGCCAGGTAAAAAGGGTTAATGTTGATGTAATCCCAACCGGCTCATTATCGCTTGATATTGCCCTTGGTGTCGGTGGCGTGCCGCGCGGGCGCATCGTCGAGGTCTATGGTCCCGAGAGTTCCGGTAAAACAACCCTCTGTCTTCATATTGTCGCTGAAGCTCAAAAAACCGGCGGTGCTGCTGCTTATGTAGATGCGGAGCATGCTTTGGATCCGGAATACGCAAAAAAGATTGGCGTAAAGATAGACCAACTGCTCATTTCCCAGCCCGATACCGGCGAACAAGCATTGGATATTGTTGAATCTTTGGTTAGGTCGGGTGGCGTAGATGTGATTATAATTGATTCTGTTGCCGCGCTAACGCCTCGGGCCGAGATAGAAGGCGAGATGGACCAACAGCACATGGGGCTTCAGGCGCGCTTGATGTCTCATGCTTTGAGAAAGCTCACTGCTATTGTGGCCAAGTCCAACACTACCGTAATTTTTATCAATCAATTGCGAATGAAAATCGGGGTTATGTTCGGTAACCCCGAGACAACCACCGGCGGTATGGCTTTGAAATTCTATTCTTCGGTTCGCATTGAAGTTCGCAAAGCAGCTCAAATCCAATCAGGGGAAAAAATTGTAGGCAATAGAGTAAAAGCCAAAGTCGTTAAAAATAAAGTTGCTCCGCCTTTCAGGACCTGTGAATTCGATATTCTTTACAATGAAGGCATCTCCCGCTATGCCGATGTAGTTAATGCCGGTGTGCGATATAATGTTCTGACAAAATCCGGCAGTTGGTATAACTATGGCGAACAAAAACTCGGGCAGGGGGTAGAGGGCTCGCGTCAATTCTTAAAAGAAAATACTAAGCTCGAAAAAGAGATAGTGTCTAAAATAAAAGAAGCGGCGGTACTGGAAGCTTGATTTATAAGTTAAATTAAAAACCCCTCTCTTCGAGGGGTTTTTAATTATCGCACCGTTTGATTTCTTGTATACGGCATCAGAGCCATGAAGCGAGCGAGTTTAACGGCATCGGCAATTTGCCGCTGATGTTTGTTGCAAAGTTTATTTCTTCGGGATGTCGCAATCTTAAACTGCGAAGTGACATACTTCCTTAAAAATTGAGTGTTCTTATAATCCACTCGGTTTATATTGTCCTGGCAAAATTGGCACTGCATATTTTAAAATGGTAAATCTTCTTCTTTTATTTTCATCTCATCTTCTTCGACCCCGGCGTTCATCGGTTCATTCTCGTCTATGATGGGTATATCACTGTCTTTTACCGCCTCATTTCGTGAAGCGGGTTCCGTCTTCTTTATATCTGCCATCGGATTACCTGCCCCGTAGGGTGACGAAGTCTCTCCTTTGGGGTCGCTCTGGCTGGGCAAACCACTGGTTGCAGGTCGCGGACCAAGCTGAAGGTTCTCGGCAATAATTTCCGTATAATATTTTTTGACGTTATTTTGGTCAGTCCAGTTCCTGGTTTGAATTCGTCCCTCTATCATAACTAGTCCGCCCTTTTTGAGGTATTTTGCTGCCACGTCTCCCAAGCGTCCCCAAGCAATTACGGTGTGGTACTCGGTTGCGTCTTTTCTCTGGCCGGATGGGTCCGTCCAAACCCTATTGGTGGCCATTCGGACAGTGGTGACATTTTGGCCTCCCGATGTTGAGCGGGAATCGGGGTCTTGGGTTAGTCGGCCTATTAATATAACTTTGTTTAAATTCATTTTTATAACTTGTGCGTTTGCCTTGCTCGGCCGGCTAATGCCTTAGGCCGGACGCAAGGCTTTGTCCAATTTCTTCGTTAAAAGATTCCGTTTCGGTCTCGCCATACTTCAGTATGGCTCGCCCGATACTCGTCTTTTGCCTCGAACTTGGCCAAACGCACTGCGTTCTAATTATTTTGTTTATAAATTCCCGAGAATATCCTCCAGCTTTTTCTCCATTTCTTTGGTTTGCTCCGGCGTGGCGGCCTTCTCTTTTACCCTTTTCTCGGTTCGTTCCCGGGCTTTTACCTGTTTTAGCACAGCCTCTCTTCTCTGTCCAGCGGAGAGCACTTTAATTATCAGATATCTTAATACATCATTATTCAGTTTGAGCTCGTCGTTTATCTCTCTCAATGCTTCTTCGGGTGACGGGATAGTGAACTGAATATAGCCGAAAAACGCAAAATCATTATGTTTTATAGGATAGGACAATCGGATTTTCTCCGGTGCTTTGGAAAAAGATATAACTCCGTTTCGATCGGTAATAACTTGCTCCAAATGGCCTTTAATTTCTTGTACTTTAACTTCTTCTAAATTCGGATTTAGATGAAAAGCTAATTCGTAATTTTGATCTTCTCTCATACGTATTGGCAGTAGTCTGAGAAATAGGGGAAAGTAGTCCCGCTAATGGGTATTTTCTCAAGTCCTAAAACCATTTATTAATAACGCTTTATATTAGCAAAAAGCTCTGTAAATGTCAATTGTATTAACTATTTACAGCGCAGCTTAAATATATTAACATATAATCCGGTTTCTTTCCCAAATAAGGAGGGACTAAATGGATGGCCGTCCTGGTTGTTTAGATTTACCACTGAGTGAAAAACCGCTGATTATGGTTGTAAATGGCTATGGTACTATTCTTGATTCGCCTCTTGGGAGTATTTATTTACCCAGGGTTAAGCGTGTCATAGAAGAACAAAGACCAAAAATGGTAATTCTCTGTGGAGGTAAGACATTCCAAAAAACAATGCCCAATTATTCTGAGGCGTCAGTGATGGAGGAATGGCTTAGAGAGAATCTTCATCCGACGATATACGGACCTCCTCTTGGTTTTCGAACCGAGGATGTTTCGTATACTACTCTTGAGAATTGTTTGGGGGCGGCATACTTTATGCAGGTGCAAGCTTGGAGATTTTGGTCAGGAGGTAGGCGGGGGTATTTTCGAGTTATTCATTGCTGTGAAGCAACACGGGCAGCACATGTAATTATGCTTGACCGGCACATTTTGATTAAGAAATTCCAATTAGTTAATAGTATCGATGATATTACTGTTGAGACAGCCAGCTGGGAACGAGCCGATCCATTTAAACAAGTTTACGCTATGATCCATAGTCGGATGGATATTAAATATCCTTGGCTCCATCTTGCCAATCGAGAGCGCAAAAGGCGCATAAAGGCCTCTAAAAATAGATAGTAGAAGATTCACGGTAAGCAGGTTTTTAACCTGCTTTTTATATCTTTATCTCCACCACATCGCCCTCTTGGATTATATAATCTCTGCCGACGGTGTGAATAAGGCCTTTTTCACGGTCCTCGTTATCAACTCATGGACTATTCTATAGATTTTTATTTTGGTAAACTTTAAAGACATATGGCGGAACGGCAACTTATTGATTATATACATACTTCCCAACAGAGTGGGATGTCTTCAGATGTCATTAAGCAAGGTTTGTCGTCTGCCGGTTGGACCCAGGGCCAAATAGATGAAGCATTTCAGGTAGTCAATACCCCGAAACCACCGGTACCGGTTCCTCCATCAGTAGTACCAAAGAGGGCAACATCAAAGAAAAAATACAGCTCGCCTTATAGTTTAATGCTCGCGATAGTGCTTGTAGTCTCTCTTCTAATTTTAGCCCAGAATGCAGTTACAGACATATTGGATCGTTTTGCGCCAAACACAACCTCACCTTCTTTTAGGATGATACTCCACGCTATTATCGTCTTACCGTTCTGGATTATAACTTTTTTTCTGTCCATTTCGCTGAAAGAAGATCGCAAGAAATATGGTTCTCTTCTCACTGCTTACTATATAACTTCTGGCTGGTTGTTAATCTCTCTATTTTTTAATGTTGCTGGATATATTTATAATTCAAACTCGACCATTGGCGTCTATGTAGTATTTGGTATGTTGGCTGTCATTCTGACAGGTGGTATTTGGGGTGTTCAAAAATATAGACACAATTCAGAAAACTAATATGGAAAATTCATCAAGTTTATTTAAATACAAACTAAGTGGAACAAGTGGTTTCGCTATTGTAATCTTGGTGTTAGTACTCGTGGGATTAGGCGAAAGGGTCCTATATGATATCTCCAGAATTTTTGTGGGAGATAATTTTAGTTATTTAAATGACTTGTCTACACTATTAGTTCACACTATATTTGTAACGCTCCTAATTGTGGTAGCGGTGATTATAAATGTTGGCGTTGCCGAAAAGAAAGAAAAATATGCCGTGGTCCTTATCCCATATTTCGTGATGGCTATTGTGTTAATGCTTCATGTGGCTTTTGAGGCGGCGGTATATTTTTACTTTCACCACACCCAGTTCCAATTTTATTTAGTAATGTCCACCTTAGTTATTATCTCTTCTATGCTTATTTATCTTATTCAACAGCGCTATATCCCAGAAGAGTCAGAGTAATAAAACAAAAGCCCCACGCTCAGCGTGGGGCTTTTGTTTTAAATTCGTATCTCCACCACATCCCCCTCCTGAATTATATAATCCCGGCCGACGGTGTGAATAAGGCCTTTTTCGCGAGCTTTGACATGACTACCGGTCTCCAGTAGTGTTCTCCAATTAATCACTTCGGCGCGGATAAAAAGGTGTTCAAAATCAGTATGAATTGCCCTAGCCGCTTTAGGGATAGAATCTCCAGCGTGAGCTGTCCAGGCGCGGCTTTCGTCTTCTCCGGTAGTCAAAAAAGTGACTAAATCCAAAGTCTCATATGCTTTCTTAATGAGTTGATCTAATCCGCTCTCTTTTATATTAAATTCTGTCAGGTATTCTTTCTTCTCATCCTGAGTCGACTCTGAAAGAACTAATTCAAGAGGTGTGGATAAAACAACATAATCTCTGTTCCCGATGACTTTCAGTAGGTTTTCGTCCGGTTTCCAGCCGGCAGATAATTGAGCTTCCGATGCATTAAATACAAAGATAACTTTCTTATCGGTTAGTAAATCAAGAGGGGGGAGGTTTTTATCTTTTTTCTCGTTTCTTTTCTCTTTTGTCTGTAGGTCGGCTAATTCAAGTTCTGTTTGGATGACTTCAACGTCATTTACGGGGTCAATTTTATTATGGACATGAGTTATGTTTTTGTCTTCAAAAACTCGGACCACATGAGCTATGGCATCAACTTCTCTGATGTTGGCCAAAAACTTATTACCAAGTCCTTCCCCTTGTGATGCACCTTTTACCAAACCGGCAATATCAAAGAACTCTATAGTCGTATAGATTTTTTTCTTAGAACTGGACATCAAGGCCAAAGCATCAACCCTCTCATCGGGGACCCTTACCACGCCAACATTGGGGTCAATTGTTGTGAACGGATAGTTTTGTATATCAACGGCCACATTCGTTAATGCTTTGAATAAAGTAGATTTTCCCACATTAGGCAGGCCCACGATGCCGATAGATAAAGACATATTATTTTCCTTTTAATATTTTGATATCTGCGCCGATCGAATTTAATCGTGTTGCGATTTCCTCATACCCCCTGTTAATGGAATATACATTTCTAAGTATTGACGTTCCTTCGCTTGCAAGCATGGCAATAAGGATGATCATTGCCGGTCTAAGAGCCGGCGGGCAGATGATCTGTCCCGCTTTTAATGCCGTCGGTCCGGTGATAAATACCCGATGAGGATCGGCAAGATTTACTTGAGCGCCGAGACGATTTAATTCCGTGAAATAAATCGCTCTGTTCTCCCACATCCAATCATGGATCAAGGTTGTCCCTTTGGCTTGAGTGGCTATGGGGACAAAAAAAGGAAGATTATCGGAATTAATACCCGGATAAGGCAGGGCGTGTATTTTATCGGCAAGTGCTTTTAGGGGATGAGGGTATATCTTAATATCAACCAATGTTGTTCTGCCATTATATGATTTATATGGTGGAGAAAACTTAAATTTTACCCCCATTTTTTCCAGTTTCAGAAGCTCAACTGCCAGAAAATCTATGGGGCAACGAGTGACGGTTAGGGGTGAATGCGTTGTAATTGCCGTAGCTATGAACATCATGGATTCGATTGGGTCTTCGCTATTGTGATATTCAAGAGGTTTATTGAACGATTTAATGCCATGGACAATGAGATTTGTTGTGCCGATGCCATCGATTTTTACCCCCATTTTTTCTAAAAAGAAGCACAACTCCTGAACCTGATAATTAGGGGTAGCGAATTTAATTGTTGTAGTGCCGGGGATTAATGCTGCAGCCAAAAGAGCATTATTGGTTGCGGTATCGCTTGCTTCGTACATAACAATATCTGCCGGTTTAAGTTTGTTAACCGCGATAACATACCCCCTATTATTAGTTGTGATTTTTATACCTAATTTTTCAAGTGCATATCTATGGGCGGCAATGGTCCGGTTTCCCATCTTGCACCCCCCGGCATGAGGAAGCTCAAATTTTCTCACTCTATGGATGAGAGAACCGATAAGCATTAAGCTGGATCTAACCTTAGTTGTTGTCGTATGAATATCTCCAAATTTAAATGTTTTCGGCGGAGTTATCTCAATGCTATTGCGGCCTGTCCAGCGGACTGAAACCCCAAGGGTCTCAAGTATTTCAATAAGGCGATGCACCTCTTCAATCTTAGATATACCATAAAAAGTGGTTTTACCGGTGTTCAATAGGGAAGCGCAGAGAAGGGTGACTGATCCATTCTTGGAGAAATTGGTCGCGATGCTTCCGGACAATTTTTTTTTGCCGGTAATTTGAAAATCAAGCGATTTTTGTTCGTTTCTGTTTGTTGATGACCTCATGCTATATATGGTAATGGTATGAATTTTTTGTGTCAAAGAATCGTCTATTATCCAATATTTATTAAGTAGTATAATAAAAGGACATGAATACGAATATTTTTAGGGCATATGATATCCGGGGGATCTACCCCGATGAGATAAATGCCGAAGTGGCGGAAAGGTTAGGCAACGCAACAGTGAGATTTTTGAACGGAAAAAATATCGTTGTGGGACATGACGGCAGAATCAGTTCCCCCGAACTGGGGGAGGCGATTATAAAAGGCTTGATTAAAGCCGGGGCAAACGTATTTAATATTAATCTGTGCACGACTCCGCTTTTTTATTTCTCCGTTAACAAAACTAAAGCTGATGGAGGAATAATGATTACCGCTTCGCACAATCCGCCGGAATATAACGGCTTTAAAATAGTAGGGCCGAACTTAAGAGTCATATATTCCGAATCAGGATTACGAGAAATTAGGGAACTTTCCGAATCGGATTTCTCGGCATCCCGGCCCGGTTCTATGAAGTCAATTAGCGCACTCGACGACTACATTGATTTTCTGCTGAAAAATTCGGATGTTACAGCCGACAAACTCAAAAAAATCAAATTTGTACTGGATACATCCAATGGAACTGCTCCTGTCGTTCTGAAACCGTTATTGGATAAGCTTAGTTTGGAACCTATTATTCTGAATGCCGAAATTGACGGTAATTTTCCGAATCATCTTCCCGATATATCAAGAAAAGAGAACTTACTTGAACTAAAAAGTAAAATTTTAGAAACTGGGGCAGATATCGGATTTGCTTTTGACGGAGACGCCGACAGATTAACTGTAATGGATGAAAGAGGGGAGAAAATAGGCGCAGATTTTATAATCGGTCTTTTGTTTAAATCTAAAAGTAGGTGGTTCAGAAAACCTAAAGTTGCTTATGACTTACGTTTTTCCAGATCAATAAGAGATTTAATTGGTAAGAACGGACATCAGTCCCGAACGGGATATCCCCTTATAAGAACAACAATGGAGGAATTTGATGCCGATCTGGGAGGAGAATTATCTGGGCATTTTGACTTCAAAGAAATGGGTTATGCTGAATCAGCTATTTTGGCAACACTAAAGATTTTGACCATTTTAGCATCTTCCGGGAAAACAGTATCCGAGTTAATTGAACCGTTCAAAAAATATTTTAATTCGGGAGAAATAAATATACCGATACTGACGATTAATGACCAACGACTAACGACAAAAGCCATCGAGGATAAATTAAAAGAGGTATACAGAGACGAGAGAATAAGCGAATTGGATGGGGTTTCCGTCGAATACGATGATTGGTGGTTTAATCTGAGACCATCGAATACCGAGCCAATACTAAGATTAGTTGTCGAGGCGGATAGCGAAGAATTAATGGAACGGAAAAAAGATGAACTTGTGAAGATTATTAAAACCGCCGCGTAAAACGTGGCGGAAAGTGGTATGAACTCCGGTTATCTAAATGATGTCTTTTTAAAGATTAGCTTTGAGAGAATCTTCGTAGATAATCGTTAAAGTTATTCGAAGTCCCATTGGTCCCTTAATAGTTTGTTCACTTTGGGCAAGGCCGATTATCTTAATTGTCTGGGAAGACTTTCGTTCCTCTTCTAACCACCAGAAATGAAGTTGGTTTTCTAGGTCTGCTCGGCTATGTGCTTCGAATACTTTTGCTTGGAGCATTTTTTCTCCTTGTAACGTAGTACTGGCAAGTAACATAACTTGTCTTTCTGATAATGTCAAACAAAAAACCTTCTCGATAAGAAGGTTTTAAAACTGATAACTTTTTTAAAGAATTATTCCTTCGGGGCAGGAGGATAGTGTTTACTAACTCTCTTCATAACTGGTCCCATTATTAATCCCACGATTATTGAAAGGACAAGCCATTTGATAAGAAAAATCATGAGATTATACATTGCTCCACCTCTCCTCCCCCTACAATATGGAACTGGCTAATACTCTAGCTTTCTCTTCGGTATTAGTCAAGTGAGTGGGTGTTTACCGTTCCAGTTTATGTTTTCTGGCCAGTGCGACGACCTTTCTCAACTGCTTTTTAATATCAAAGTTTTTCTTAATTTTTTTAATCCCATGTTTCTCAAGACGCTGGATTACGGCTTTAAGTATCCATGGCCAGACAACCGTCGCATCTTGAAGAACTTCTGAAAAATTACCGTCGAGTTTCATTTTCCCCCATGATATGCCTTCCGAATAGGTGCAACCGGATAATCCTCCCCAATTAACGGATTCCGGGCATATTCTTAATCCATAAGAGAACTGGATGCCTTTTATATGCTTCGGGGCTTTATCCTTGGGCATTCTGCTCTGTATCAATTCAAGAAGGGGTGCGACTTGCTGGGCCCAATTTCTAGGCACGCCGCCACCGATTGTAATTATACCGACCTTCTTTTGTTGATTGATAAGTTCGGCGTAATGCTGAAGATCCAACAGGGGATTGAACCGAAACGGCCTTTTTCCTTCGATTGCTTGGCGGAGAACATAGATATAAAAATCAAGGCCAAGTTCAGAATCGGTAAATGCCGGTATATAAACAGGGATATTCATTAGGCGGGCGCTTTTTAATATGCCCCTTCCCTCGGCGTTTTTTATAAGCCATTGACCAAGTTCTTGAGTGATTATTCTTGAGGTCAGGATTTGGCCTCGTGGTAATTTTTTTAAAATCTGATGAACAATTTCTTCTGCTTCATCCAGATTTTTTTCCGGCTCTATCACATCATAAATGCGGTTATATCCTTTTTTATATAAATCGGAATCTTTCATAGAGGGATCGTACTTGAAATGGCTCCGGCCGCTGGATTCAACGAATCCGTGCGTCATCAGAGCGCCGGTAGAAACAATAGCATGGACAAATCCGCGCTCAACCATCTCGCAAACCAAAAGTCCCATTTTTGCCGGCGTCATTGCGCCGGACAAGGTCATAACCACAAATGCATCTTTATCCATTATCATTTTGAACAGCGTATCAGCGGCTTCCCCTACAGTACGGCCCCCGAATGCCGTTAGGGATTGAGCTCTAAGCATGTCATCAAAGTCGTTTATTTTTAAAAGATCCAATGGTTCCAAAGGAGTAAGATTATCATCAAACCCGGTATGATATTTTTGAGGATTTCTTTGTCTCATTATCCTCACTGTAATTAAAAAGTAGAAAAAATCAAGGCCTAATAAAAAAACCGCAATTTAGCGGCTTATTCTTCAATAATGGGGGCTTGCCAAGTATGATTTCTAGCGCAAGTGAACCTAAGAGTTTGGGAGCCGAAATGCTGATAAGATTCAACCTGAGCTCCGCACCTCCCGTTCCCATTATCGTGAGGGCAAATATGATTGCCGATCAAAGCTTTCTCAATCGGGCTTAACTTTTTAGGAGTGTCTATCGGTTGTGGACCATCCTGTGGGCTATTAACCATTGGGCAACCCCATCCTTTCCTTTACTTCTTCTAAGGTGGAACTAGCCAATAATTTAGCCTTAGTTTCGGAATTTGTCAAGATAGTTTCAACCTTGTCTATGTTGGCTTCAAACCCTTTTCTCTTTTCTTGGAAAGGCCTTAAGAAATTTATAATAACTTCGGCAACGCTATTCTTAAAATCAACATATGATTTGTCTTTATACATATTCTCAATTTGTTTAATGTCTTTGATGCTTGGGTCAAGAAGGGAATAGATATTCATAAGGTTGGCAATGCCCGGCTTTTTTTCTTCGTCATAAACGATTTCTTTACCGGAATCCGTAGTGGCCTTTTTTATTTTGGCGCGGACAGTATCGGCATCATCCGAAAGGTCAATACTCTCGTCGCCGGTTTTTGACATCTTTTTGGTCGGGTCATCTAAAGACATAATTCTTGCCCCCGCATTAAGATAGGGCTTAACCGGTTCAAATATCTGCCCATAATCCGAATTAAAACGTTTAGCTATCTCATTTGTCAGATCAATATGTGGCAGTTGGTCTTCACCGACGGGTACAAGATTCGATTTGTATATTAAAATATCGGCAGCCATGAGAACAGGATAATCCAGTATTCCCATATTATCAGTCCCGGTTTGTTCTTTTTTCTCTCTGTAAGTAGGGAGTCGGTTGAGCCAACTGACTGGTGTTAGGGTATTAAAAATCCAAGCAAGTTCAGTATGCTGGGGGACTTTTGACTGGCGGATTAGAAGTACTTTATCAGGATTTACGCCGGCGGCAAGAAAATCTAAAACTGTATCTAAAATTTGCTGGGGATATTTTTTAGGGTCGTGAGATGTGGTAATACCGTGATAATCAACTACAGCAAAAATTGCTTGCTCGGCTTTATCCTGAAGCTCCACCCAGTTTTTTATCGCACCCAAATAATTACCTAGCTGGAGCTTGCCCGACGGGCGGATACCGGAAAATATCTTGGTCATATCTCTTAGAATAACCCAAAAATCAAAAACCGCCAACAGGCGGCTTTTGAATCTTTAATTTTTATGCTTTAGTCAACCTCTATCAAAACAGGCAAGATCATGGGTCTTCTTTCTGTTTTTTGGAAAAGGAATAAGCCGATTTGGTTTCTGATTTGATCCTTAAGATAGACAAGATTTGGCTGTTGATGGGGGCCTTTGCCCTCAACAATGAATTTGATTCTTTTCCGGACTTGAGATAGAAGCTCTTTATTTTCCTTCAGATATACGAAACCGCGGGAAATTATATCCGGACTGCCCCTGACTGTGCCTGTTTTTGAATGGATAAGGGCGATAATCACAAACATTCCATCCTCGGCCAATATTTGCCTGTCTCTCAAAACGACGTTACCGATATCGCCGATACCAAGCCCGTCAACGAAGACATAGTCAGCGGGAGCTCTCTGTTTATCAAACCACCATTTATCTTTCTCTATGTTGATTATGGTTCCGTTGTCGGCGATGATGACATTCTCTTCCGAAATGCCTTCATCTTGAGCCATTAAGCCATGATTGACCATCATGGAGTATTGTCCGTGGATGGGCATCATGAACTTAGGTTTAATTAAACGAATCATTTCCCTTAGATCTTCTTTATTCCCATGTCCTCCGGTATGAACGTCCAACATCTGGTAATTAAAAACTTTTGCCCCATTCCTGTATAATTGATCTTTCAAGAACTGAACGCTTACTTCATTCCCGGGGATAACCGAGGACGAGAAGATGTAAGTATCATTCTTTGTGGTTATTAAATAGCGATGTTCTCCGTTAGCGATTCTCATAAGGACGGCATTCCCTTCCCCTTGAGCTCCGGTAACAACGGCTACTACTTTTTCTTTGGGATAATCGTGAACTTCTTCCATGCTGATCTGGGTGCCTTTGTTCATTTTCAGGTAGCCGAGCTTTTTACATATCTCGACGTTTGTTTTCATGGAATATCCGTCAAATACGACTTTCCGACCGAATTTTTCGGCTATGGTAATCACCTGTTGGATTCTGTTTATAAGCGAGGAAAAAGTTCCCAAAATTATCATACCGGTTGCTTCTTGGAAAAGTTTTTCCAAATTTGCCATAACTTCTTTTTCTGATAACGAATGTCCTTCTTTCTCGGCTCCGGTTGAATCGGACATTAAAACCAAAACACCTTCTTTGGCGAATCTTTTCATCTCTTCGATATCCGCCGGTAAATCATTTACCGGTGTATCGTCAAATTTAAAATCAGAGGTGTGAACAATATTTCCGATAGGAGTCTGAATAACAATTTCAAGGTCGTCAGGAATACTGTGGTTTATCCTTAATACTTTAACCTTTAGCTTATCGCTTATTCTTATTTCGTCTCCGGCTTTTATGTCATGGATCTCCAGCGGTTTTTGAAACTTAAAATCGTCCTGCCTTTTGATAAGGATGGCTTTAGTCAGAGGAGCGGCGTATATATCCGGATCTCCTATTCTGTCTCTTATGAACGGCAAAGCTCCGATATGGTCCATGTGGCCATGAGTGAAAAACATGGCTTTGACCATATGCTTTTTGTCGTCAAGATAGCCGGCATTGGGGATTATAAAATCGATACCGGGCATATCTTCTCGGGGGAATCTCACGCCGGCATCAATCAATATAATTTCATTATCGTATTGAATTGCCGACATGTTTCGGCCGACCTCGCCAAGGCCTCCCAGGTGAATTATCTTCAAACCACCTGTTTGAGCGGCTCGAGCATGGTCTTCCAGTGAACCCTCATGGTGAGTTGGCTGGAGAACGCGGATTTTTCTAATAAGCGGTTTTTGCCAACGCCTATCTCCAAGACGCGGTCGTCTTGCTCTGGGAGATCTTGGTTGTCCTTTTGGTTTATCTTTTTGAGTAATCATAAACGGGCTTGTGCCCCCGACAGGATTTGAACCTGTATGACCTTGCGATCACATGCTCCTGAAGCATGCGTGTCTGCCAGTTCCACCACGGGGGCGTAATTGGGTGCTAAAAGAGGGGGTATATAAGTATGGCTTAAAGAGTCAAATATTATAGTAATGCTATTATACACCAAATCAGATATTAATTCAATAGCAGGAGATATCCACGATTTATTTCCAACTTCTCTTGGTCTCTACATGCCACTTTTCTATATTGGCGAATCTGTCCGATGGCATTGAGATTATTTTGCTTGTGAACCCTTTAATATCTTTTGTCTGCCCGTAAATATAATATGAGTTATATAGGAATACGGCCGGAACATCTTCAATTACCAATTTCTGAAATTCATCGTATTTTTGGGCGCGCTCCAATGGGTTCAATATCTTCCTTGCTTCTTCAAGCAGTTTGTCGGCGCTTGTGTTCGAATATAAAGCTAAATTAAGGCCAGGGTCGCGTTTCTGAGAGGAATGCCAAAGCGTGAACGGATCAGGGTCCAATGTGAGCATTTCTCCAAAAAGCAGCATTTGGTAGTTTCTTTCCTTGATTGTTCTTTGCAGCTCTGTTGTCGGCAGAAACTCTATCTCAAGATTTATTCCGGCTTGAGCCCACTGTTCCTTAAGAATGTTGGCTACCGCAACAAGTTCCGGCCAGGTAGAAGTTGTCAGTTTAAGGTCTATCTTTTTATCACCGATAAGTTTTTTTGCCTGGTCTATGTCGTAAGAATATGTTTTGACGTTATTGTTTATATCCAAAACATTACTTACTATGGGAGAATTTACAATCTTACCCTTGCCATCTAATATTTTCTGGATCAATTCGTCTTTATTGGTTGCATAGTTCAAGGCCAAACGAATATTCTTGTCGGATAAAAGTTTGTCTGCCTGCGTAGACGGGCTCTGGTCTTGGTTGAAAAAAATTCCGAAATATCTAGGCATTTCAAGCTGATAGACATTCAACCTTCTCTGGAATTTTATTTTCTTAAGATTGGAACCGGAAACGAAAGAAATATTTTCTATACTGTTCTTGTTGTAGGCATCTATCATTGCATCTTCGGAATCGAAGAATTTGAACTGAATTTCATCTATGTACGGTCTGCCCAGATAAAACGTATCATTAGCCTGAAGTGTATATTCTCCGACTCTTCCCAGGGTATCTTTTTTAAGCTTGGAGAATTTATACGGACCAGATCCGATGGGCTTTAAGTTCATATCCGATAAACCAAAATTAACTGGTTTAATATCTTGCCAAGCATGTTTGGGCAATATCCTAAGAGTAAAATTATTTACGAATTGGGCATATCTATCCTTGAGCTTTAAAACAACCGTATAATCGTCAACTTTTTCCGTCTCAACTCCTTGCCAGTTTACCCTCTGAGAGCTTCCATAATCGGGGTTTTGAGCGGTTTGAATGGTAAATATCACGTCATCGGCAGTGACCGGAATATCGTCATGCCAAAAAGCGTTCTGCCTAAGATAAATTGTATAATTAAGGCCATCGCTGGAAACTTCATAAGATTTGGCCAGATCCGGAACGAGCTTGCCATCTTCGTTGTACTTCATCAGCCCCGAATAAATGAGCATTGTAAGGTCTCTGTCTACGTCATTCGTTTGGGAAAGAAGAGGATTAATCAATCGAGGTTCACCAACTACCCCTTCTATAAATAAACCCCCGTTAGCCGGCACACCGGAAGTAAAATGATAAAAAGTCGTGAATGGTATAGAAATAAGCGATCCCAAGATTACAATTACAAAAGCTAAAATCAAATAACGCTCCTTTTGGGTAAGGATCTTGGGAATAAGGCGGAATTTATTGTGCTCGATATGCTTTAGGATAGAATCCTTGATGCCTTCTTTATGATTGGCGGAGGGTTCTTCTTTTTCGGATTTTAAACCGAAAAAATCGTCGAGCTGATTATCATCTCGAAACATGAGTTATTTTTAGACCTAACTAAAATAAATTCTTACTATTGATATAACCACAAACAAAACGGCGAAAACTATGGTTGCTCTGAAAATAATTTTTTCCGCACCTCTTTTAGTACTGTACTCAAGATTACTGCCACCTAGAGCGGAGCCTAATCCACTGCCTTTTTGCTGGAGTAATATTCCTGCCACCAGAAGGAAGGATAATATAATCTGACTGTAATTTAATATCTGTGTTAAGTCCATTTAATGATTTTAGTTATTGCCGAAACGAAAATATTGACTATGGCGATTATAATGGTTGCCCACACAAGAGCGGTAAGATCCTGAGCTAAGACAAAATCAAAAACATAATCTACCGCCCACAAGAGTAGTGCATTTAAAACAATTGTCCAGAGCCCCAAGGTCAAAAGAATCAATGGCATTGATACCACCTTCAATATCGGCTTGATGAAGAAATTAAGGATTCCGAGCAGGACCCCGGCCAGCAAATATTCCTTAATCCCACCGTTGATTAAAAACCCGGGAACAAGGTAGGCGGCCGCGTATAAAGCCAAAGAATTACCAAGAATTCTTATTATAAAACTGATCATATTCCGTAAAACTAAAATATCATAAACCAAGCTTTAATTCAACAGTCGCCGGACATGGAGCTTGCGGTAGTACCCTATGGCGAAACGGTGAGCTTCGGAGTCGATTTGGAGAAGAAAGTTTTTTATTGAAACGGGTAGGTGTAAAAGAGGGATGGCGTCTTTTCTGCCTAAAATATAGATTTTACTTCCTCGATGTTTCTCGTCTTTAGTCAGCGCAATTACCGGAATTTTTTTGGATATTATATCGGGAGCTGCCGAGAGTTGTCCCTTGCCGCCGTCAATTAATATCAGGTCGGGGAACGGCCATTCAGTATGGCTGAATCTCCGCTCAATAATTTCACGGAGCATGGCAATATCGTTAGAGCCTCGCACAGTTTTAATGTTAAATTTGCGGTAATAATTTTTATCTGGTTTCCCGTTAACAAATGTAACCATTGAGCCGGTGGCATATTTGCCCTGAATATTTGAAATATCATAACCCTCAATACGAATGATTGGCTTTTTGGATCTAATGATTGATTGCAATCCCGAGCGGTAGTTTATCGAGAGCTTGTGGTCTTTGATAACCCGGGCATTCTCAAAAACCCTCTTTAATTTTTCTATTTCGTTTTTTAGGTTTATGGCTTTTTTAAAATCTTCTTTTTTGGCCATAACGGACATCTTTTTTAATAAATCTTTTATCAATGATTCTCTTTTTCCGTTCAAAATTTCTTTTAAAGCTCTGGTGTTGTGCTTATAGTTATCCAAAATTTCTTTATTGTATCCTCCGGCCTTAAGACAACAGAAACCGGCACAACGGCCTATGTGATAATTAAGACAGAAATTATTATGAGGTTTGATGCATGTACAGTAGGGGAATATTCGTCTCAAAAATTTTAATGTTGACTTGAGGGCCGAGCCATCGGTAAAAGGGCCGATATAATTTTCAGTTTTCAGTTTCCAATTTCCAATTTGATGAGTGATAAAAAGCTTGGGGAAGATATCATTCGTGAAACCGACATAAAAATATTGTTTGTCGTCTCGCATCATTATATTGAATCGCGGCTGATGTTCTTTAATGTATTGTGATTCCAGAATGAGAGCTTCGATATCGGAGCTGGTTCTTATAAAACTTATTTTTTTTGCCTCGGACAACATTTTATTCAACCGCGCATCGTCAATCTTTAAATATTGGCTGACTCTGTTTTTTAAATTTAAGGCCTTGCCTATATAAAGAGGCTTATTTTTGCTGTCGGTAAATAAATAAATACCTGACTGAGTCGGTAACTTTTTAACCGTTTCTCTAAGTTGTATTCTTGTCATTGCCGCGATATTATACCATCAAAACCCATAACTGACACTATGAGCGATTTACGTGATCCTATTTTAGCTACTCTGGCCTACTACGATATTCTTAATGTCCCTCTGACTCTTTTTGAGATACATAAGTTTCTAATAAGTCCCAGCCGTTTCTCCAGAATACCGGTTAGTGAGCCGATCACTTTGGGGCAAATTAATGAGGAAGTTCAGGGACTTTTAAAAAACGAAACTATCCAAACTAAAAACGGATTTTATCTTCTGCCGGGCAGACAACAGCTCTATAATTTGCGCATCGAAAGGGAAAAGATAGCTGCGGAAAAATGGAAAAAGTTTCTCAAAATTACCCGGTGGTTTCAAACCGTTCCGTATCTTAGGGGAATAATGGCTTCCGGTTCTATGGCTCTTGGCAGCACCGATCAGGACAGCGATTTTGATGTTCTGGTTATTGCCGCATCCGGCCGGCTTTATACCTGCAGGATGTTTTTATCATTGGCGGCATCGCTTTTCCGCGCCAGAAGGAAACGTTTTGATAAAATAGCTCCCGATAAATTTTGCTTCAACCATTATATTACCGATAACGCGCTGGCAATTCGCCACGAAAGCTTATATAACGCTCAGACCTACATCCATTTAAAACCCGTATTTATTAGCAATAAGCTTTTCGAGGGTTTTTATGCTTCAAATCTTTGGTTGAATAAATATGTTTATAATTTCAGGCCGGCCAATCAATTTATCCGCCGAAGCGTCAGGAAGAGCATCATTCTGTATTCTGTTGCCGTGCTGGCAGAATTCATTTCCAACAACCGATTAGGGGACTGGCTTGAGGGTGTTTTAAAGAATTACCAGCACAATCGCATTCGATCAAATCCGACTACCTACGAAAAAGGAGGCAGGATTATATTTACAGATAGCGAGCTTGAATTTCACCCACATTCTTTCGAGGGACTGGCGATCAAGGGTTATAATACCGCCTTAAAAAATCTGGGGATAGTACCGATTGAAGAGGAGAAGGACTCCGGATTAGCTTGACAATTTCCTTTTTTTGACTAAAATATGATTACATATGAATAAAATCAAGCCATTATCAGGCCATATTTTAATAGAGCCATTGAAGGAAGATAAGAAAAAGGGCGGCATAATCCTGCCCGAAACGGCTGAGAAAGAACGCTCAGAGAGGGGCAAAGTTATTGCTGTCGGTGTCGGACGTCTAGATGAAAACGGAAAAAGAATCACGCCGGAAGTTAAGAAAGGCGATATTGTTTTGTTCTCCAAATACGGGCCGAATGAAATTAAAATAAATGGTAAAGAATATTTAATCGCCAAAGAAGAAGATATCCTCGCGATTATTGAGTAGTCGCGAAAAATCCAAATAACAAAATTCAAATTACAAAACCATGGCAAAACAAATATATTATAAAGAAGAGGCGCGCGAAGCCCTCAAAAGAGGAGTTGATAAAGTGGCCAATGCGGCCAAAGTTACTCTCGGACCGAAGGGGAGAAATGTCATTCTTGATAAGGGTTTTGGTTCACCGGTAATAACTAAAGACGGAGTTACTGTAGCCAAGGAAATCGAACTTAAGGATAAGTTCGAAAATATAGGAGCCGAATTGATAAAAGAAGTTGCTTCAAAAACCAACGATATCGCCGGTGACGGCACAACCACGGCAATTCTTTTGGCTCAGGCAATTTTGGCTGAAGGTTTTTCGGCCGTTAACTCGGGAGCAAATCCGGTGGCGCTAAGAAAGGGGATGGATAGCGCGCTGGAATCGGTTATCAAGCTATTAAACAGCAGGAAAAAGAAAGTTACAAAAGAAAATATTCGGGAAGTTGCATCAATCTCGGCAAACGACGAGGAAATCGGCCAACTGATTGCCGGTGTTTTTAACGAAGTCGGGAAAGACGGAGTGGTAACGGTTGAAGAATCGCAATCGTCAGAGATGACAAAAGAGTTGGTGGAGGGTATGCAATTCGATAAAGGTTATGTCTCTCCTTATATGATTACGAATACCGAGAGGATGGAAGCGGTGCATGACGATCCTCTCATTTTAATTACCGATAAAAAGATATCTTCTATCCAAGAGATAGTCCCGTTGCTTGAAAAATTATCCAAGACCGGAAAAAGATCATTGGTAATTATTGCGGAAGACGTGGAAGGAGATGCTTTGGCGACATTGGTGGTAAATAAATTTAGGGGCACATTCAACAGTTTGGCTGTAAAAGCTCCGGGATTCGGAGACAGAAAGAAAGAGATGCTTGAAGATATTGCCGTAATAACCGGCGGACAAGTTATCGCCGAAGAAAAAGGAATGAAGCTTGAAGCGGTTGACTTGCCGATGCTTGGGCGGGCAAGACGCGTTGTATCTTCCAAAGATACGACAACCATTGTTGGCGGTAAGGGAAAACCGGCAGATTTAGTAAAAAGAGTTGCCCAGATAAAAAACCAAATTTCAAAAACAACCTCCGATTTCGATAAAGAGAAACTTCAGGAAAGATTAGCCAAATTATCCGGTGGGGTTGCCGTAATAAAAGTGGGCGCTCAAACCGAAACCGAACTGAAAGAAAAGAAATTCAGGATTGATGATGCCGTATCAGCCACTCGGGCGGCATTAGAAGAGGGAATTGTGGCCGGTGGAGGGATAGCCCTATTTGATGTTTTGAAAGAATTAGATTCGAAAGCATTTGAATCGGCGAAGAAAGCCGATAATCCCAAACCCATCGATGATTTTGGCAGAGGCGCGTTGATTATCAGAGGCATACTTTCCAAACCACTTAAGGCGATTGTAGAGAATTCAGGCAAAGATCCCAATGAAGTTGTAGAAAAAGTATTCAAGTCAAAAGAATACGGATACGGATTCAATGTGGTTAGCGGTGAATATGTGAATATGTTTGACGCCGGGATTATTGATCCTTTGAAAGTAGTTAAAACGGCACTAACTAATGCCGTGTCTGTCGCATCGACTATTCTCACGACCGAAGCGGTTATTACCGATATTCCCGAAGAGAATCCTTCGACAGGCTCAGGACGGGGAGGCATGCCTCCGATGGGCGGTATGGGCGGAGATTATTAGTTTTTGAGTTTTTGTTCTGTTGGTGTTAAAATTAACATATGGAAATTTTATATATCGTTTTGGCAATCGTGGTCGTTGTCGGTTCCTGGCTAATCGGCGTTTTTAACTCACTGGTTCGTTCGAGGAACAGAGTTAAAGAATCATGGTCGGATATCGATGTTCAGCTGAAGCGTCGGTATGATCTGATACCCAATCTTATCGAAACAGTTAAGGGTTATGCCGCTCACGAGAGTCAAGTTCTTGAGAATGTGGTCAAAGCCCGTTCAGCAGCCATGAATGCACAATCGGTTCAGGAACGCGGCCAAGCCGAAAATATGCTTTCCGGCGCGTTGAAGAGCTTGTTTGCTTTGTCGGAGAACTACCCTCAGCTAAGAGCCGTTGAAAGTTTTACTAAGCTACAAGACGAACTGTCTGATACCGAAAATAAGATTCAGGCGGCCCGCCGATTTTACAATACTAATGTCCTAACCCTCAATACTCGCGTTGAGCAATTCCCCACGAATTTCGTAGCCGGAATATTCGGATTCAATAAAGAAGCATTTTTCGAGTTGAACAACGAAAGCGAGAGAGAGCCGGTCAAGGTTAGTTTCTAATGGCCAACCTCTACCTGCAAAAAGATTCAAATATCCGTAAAACATGGTTATTAATGGCCATGTTTTTCCTTTTTATTATCGCTTTCGGCTGGCTGGTGTCTTATGTATGGCAAGCGCCGGAAATTTTATACATAGCTGTCTTTCTTAGCATCGGCATGAACTTGGTTGCTTATTGGCAATCGGATAAAATCGCCTTAGCGATGTCTAAAGCCAATCCCATACCGCGGGAAGGGAATGAATATGTTTATCGGATGATTGAGAATCTCTGCATTACTGCCGGTTTGCCTTTGCCGAGAATATATCTTATAGATTCACCACAAATAAATGCTTTTGCCACCGGCAGAAATCCTAAACATGCCGCTATTGCTATAACTACCGGTGCTATCCAGAAACTTGAGAACGAAGAATTGGAAGGAGTGCTTGCCCACGAGCTGTCTCACATAGGCAATCGCGATATTCTTATTTCAACCGTTGTTGTGGTTATGGCCGGACTTATTGCAATTATTTCGGATATCATATTGAGAGCAACTTTTTATGGTTCATTTGGCAGGAGCCGCGATAATCGTGGGGGTGGAGGCGTCATACTCATTATTGGTCTTTTAGCGGCTGTGCTTGCTCCAATTGCGGCTACTATCATCCGGCTTGCTGTTTCACGAAAAAGAGAATTTCTTGCTGATGCTACCGGAGCTTTGTTAACTCGTTATCCGGAAGGTCTTGCTAATGCTCTTGATAAAATTGGCAATGACGAGATACCTTTACGCCAAGCTCACAGCGGCACGGCTCACTTGTTCATAGCTAATCCTTTTAAGGGTAAAGAAGGGGAGAGCTGGTTTACCAAACTTTTTATGACCCATCCGCCGATTAAAGAGAGAATAAAAATCCTTCGCGGAATGGTTGTATAAATATGAACGAACAGCCAAAAATAGAAATAAAAGAAGAAAATATTTCTGAGCTTGCTGAATTTAGGCAAGAAATTGCACGGTTAAAAGAGAAGGAAGCAAAGGAAGGTATAACCGGTCATTTCTTAGATTTAGACCCGAAAAAATTAGAGGCCGAAGATATGAAAATGTACGGAATGCTTTTTGATAAAGATAGGCCAGCTGAAGAACTTGTTAAATATTTCCAAGGATATCACGCCATATTAAAAATCATCGAAGCCGATAATAGCAGAGAGCTTTTTGCTCAATATATTGGCAATTTAATCCAGATACGGTTAGGGGAAGAAGAGGAAAAATAATAAAATTGGAGGCGTCGCATAGCGGTCTAGTGCGCTTGCTTGGAAAGCAAGTGTACCGCAAGGTACCGCTGGTTCGAATCCAGCCGCCTCCGCCAGTTAGGAATAGTTTATGGAATATAACAAAGTTACCGGACAGATTACGTCGCTTCTTAAAGAAAAGGGGTTTTGGTTTGAAACCTTCGAACATGAACCGGTAAGAACTAGCGAAGAGGCGGCAAGAATAAGACCTGGCTACACCCTTCATCAAGGAGCCAAAGCGATGATAGTAAGAGTGAAAATGTCAGAAACGGATAAAAAATTTGTTATGCTGGTTTTCCCGGCTGACCTACGTTACGACAATGCAAAAGTTGCCGGTATATATAATGCTAAAGACATCCGATTGGCTACAGAAAAAGAAATTTCCGATATAACTGGCGGCGTTCAAGCCGGAGGTGTCCCGCCGTTCGGGAATCTGTTTAATCTTGATGTTATTGCAGACCCGAAACTGTTCGATAATGAAAAAATAGTTTTTAATGCCGGTGACAGGAGATTTTCAGTTGCCATGTTCTCCAAAGATTATAAAAACATCGTTAATCCCAGAATAGAATCCATAACCTGAAGTTTTTTAAAAGATTTTTCCCAATATAAGAAAAACAACTATTGCTTTTTTATAACAAAAATATATACTCTTTTTAAGTTTTGGTTCCTTGAGAGAAGGTAAATATGAGCACGGAACAGATTCGTCGGCCTATCGTCGAACCCAAGGTTTTACCGCCATGCCTTTTTTGTAATCTCCAGGAAATGGAATCCAGAACTCTATTGAATATGGAGTATTGGTTTATGATTTTAGATGGTTTCCCGGTTAATGAAGGCCATGCTCTTATAATTTTGAAACGTCATCATCCCGACATCTTTAATCTTAGCCAAGAAGAATGGACGGAACTTGCGGATATGATTGAATGCGCCAAAGATTACTTAAACCAAGAATTCCATCCCGATGGCTATAATCTCGGTATTAACTGCGGTGAGACGGCCGGTCAGACCATCCCTCATCTTCATGTTCACCTTATCCCGCGATATAAGGGAGACGTAGAAAATCCCCGAGGGGGAATCAGGAACTTCAAGAAAGCACTGGTGGCATATGAGTAAAAAAAGAAAGCTCTATAAGATATTATTTAAAGAGGTAATTGTTTTGAGCACTATCCCGGGCAAGTATGCGGGAAATAGGCCGGGAAAGATATTCGGACGCCTGAATTGCAAGTCAGGTATGCGGATGAAGGGAGAGAATAGAGTTTTCTTCCGGTGTTGGGATGATGCAATCGAGGCGGGATACCGGCCTTGTAAAAAGTGTAAACCGACGAGATAAATCTCGTCTTTTTTAAACCTTTTCTTTTGGTCGCATCTATGGTAAAATCCAATATTAATGGAAGATAATATCTCAAAAATTAAGGATAAGCTGGACATAGTAGATGTTATCTCGGGGTATTTGAAACTGGCTAAATCAGGTATCAACTACAAAGCTCGCTGTCCTTTTCATAACGAAAAAACTCCTTCATTTTTTATTTCTCCCGAACGCCAGATATGGCATTGTTTCGGTTGCGCCAAGGGCGGGGACATGTTCGAATTCATTCAGGAGATAGAAGGGGTGGAATTCCGTGAAGCACTACAAACACTGGCCCAGAGAGCCGGAGTCAAGCTGGAATATTCATCCGATCTGCCGCGTGATGATAAAACCGTCTTGTATGAGATCTGTGAAACCGCAGCCAGATTTTTTGAAAAACAACTTTATCAATCCAATGTCGGCAAACGCGCGTTGGAATATCTTAAAGACAGGGGATTAAATGAAGAAACAATGAAAGAGTTCCGGCTTGGTTTTGCTCCTTCCGAATGGGAATCCCTGGCGGTGTTTTTAAGGGATTGCGGGTACAAAGAAGATAAGATAATCGACGCCGGATTAGCTATCAAAAGGGACGGTGCGAACGGAATTTATGACCGGTTCAGGTCGCGAATCATATTCCCTATCTCGGATTTGAACGGACAGGTAATTGGTTTTACCGGCCGCGTGTTTGGGGGAGATGAGAAAGAGGCCAAATATATTAATACGCCCCAGACCGCCATATACGACAAGTCGAGAATTTTATACGGTTTGAACAAAGCCAAAACGGAAATACGCCGAGAGGATAAATGTATAATGGTAGAGGGCAATATGGATGCTCTGATGTCATATCAGGCCGGGGTAAAAAATGTCGTTGCTACCTCCGGCACCGCCCTTACACCGAGCCATTTGAGAATTATCCAGCGCTATACGCCAAATCTCGGATTTTGTTTTGACACCGATCAAGCCGGAGCTATGGCTACCCGTCGCGGGATAGGACTTGCGCTGGCTGACGGATTAAATGTTAAAGTGGTAGAGATAGGGGACAAAGAATGCAAGGACCCGGCTGATTATGTGCGAAAATACGGGTCAAGTTGGTTGGATATAGTGAGTAAGGCAAAGCCGGTAATTGAATTTTATTTTGATAAAGCCAAGACAGGTTTTAATCCCAATTCGGCGGAAAGTAAAAAAACGGTTATCGCCATCTTGGCGCCTTTTGTAAAAAGATTAACCAGCCAAGTTGAGAGGTCGCACTGGATAACCCAGCTGGCATTTTTCCTAAGGGCAAAAGAGGATGCGATTGAGGCAGATATTAATGCTGCCAAAGATGATTTGGAGATTTATAATAATCAGAATCAGCCAGCTCCGAAAGTTGAGATTGTGACAGCTTCTTCTCCGTCAGACATTTTAAGCGAAACGCTCTTGTCGTTAATAATGAAAAATCCGGACCTTTTCAAGAACGAATTAAAAAATATCAGTTCGGATTGGCTGGATGAGTATACGGCAGAGGCGATTGCCAAATTGATGGAGATAGATCCGAATAATTTGGGGGAGTTTTTAAAAGAATTCAGAGAGAAAGACCAAAGTTATAAACTTGAATTTGCATATTTAAGATCACAGGAGCTTTGGAAAGATTTTGAAGACGAAGATTTAAAACTACAGTTTGCCGGTTTAATAAAAAAGACCGAAGAGCGCTATCTTAAAAATAAATTAGAAAACATAGAGTTAGACATGAAAGCGACTAATGAAAAAGATAAAAAAATGACGCTGGTCGCAGAGGCGAATAAAATCTTAAGTCGGCTCGGAGAAGTTCAAAAAATTTAATTAATTCAGATAATTAATTCAAAAATGGCAAAAAAGAAAACAAAAAAAATTAAAAAGTCTCATCCGGCAAAACGGGTAAAAAAGACGAAGAAATCTATCAAGAGAAAAGTAGCGAAAAAGAAAATTTCCAAAAAGAAAAAAGCTTCTTTACGTCGCAAACCGTCAGGCCGCAAACCTAAGGAGGGTATTATCTCCGAGAGCGCTGTTCTGTCGTTGATAGAAAAAGGCCGACACAGAGGCTTTGTCACCCAAGCCGAGGTTTTGAATGCTTTTCCAAGTATTGAAAAAGATATCAAAGGTCTGGAGGGGCTATATGAACGTCTTGAAAGCGCAAACATAAACATCATTGAATCGGGAAGGGTATTTGAAGAGAAGGAGAATAAAGAATACGAGGAGAAGAAAAAAATTGAAGTCGAATTCGGCGACGCTTCCACCGATTCCGTCCAGATGTATCTGAAAGAAATAGGCCGTTACCCATTGCTCACCGGTGAGGAAGAAGTCGAGTTAGCTAAAAGGATAGAGAAGAACGACGAGTCGGCTCGCCAGAAACTGGCTCTTTCCAACCTGCGTTTGGTTGTATCGATTGCCAAAAAATATGTTGGCCGTTCGGCAAATTTGACCATGTTGGATCTGATACAGGAAGGGAATATCGGGTTATTCAAGGCAGTGGAAAAATTTGATTATAAAAAAGGATATAAATTTTCCACTTATGCAACCTGGTGGATAAGACAGGCGATTACTCGTGCTTTAGCCGATCAGGGAAGAACTATCCGCATCCCTGTCCACATGGTTGAGACAATTAACAAATATCAGCAAGTCGTAAGGCGCTTAGTGCAGGATCTGGGCCGAGATCCGATGCCGGAAGAGATTGCATCGGAAATGAATATGGAGGTGGATAAAGTCAGGCATATTCAAAAAATTTCCCAGGAAACAATATCTCTTGAAACCCCGGTTGGGGATGATGACGAGGACAGTTCGCTGGAAAGCTTTATCCCGGATGAAGATTCAATATCGCCCTCAACGTCTGCCGCTCGTAAAATTCTTAAAGGCTACATTGACGAAATAATCGCCGATCTTACTCCGAGAGAACAAAAGATTCTTGATATGCGGTTCGGCCTTAACGACGGCGTGACCCATACTCTTGAAGAAGTGGGTAAGGTTTTTTCGGTCACTCGCGAGCGCATTAGGCAGATCGAAGCCAAAGCGCTGGAAAAAATCCGCCAGCATCACAAACTCGGCAAGCTTAAGGGCTACGAATAATAAAATACCGCCCCGACTTGTCGGGGCGGTATTAAAATATATAACATGATAATTGATGACCTGACAATTCGTATCCAGGCCGGAAAAGGAGGCGACGGCATGGTTTCTTTTAATAAGAACAAAGGTGCTCTTGGTCCGACCGGCGGTCGTGGAGGCAATGGCGGCAATATTTTGTTCACGGGAATCTCCGACCTAAGTGCTTTCAATGCACTTCGCAATCAGAAGGTTTTTAAAGCCGAAGACGGCAAGAACGGCAGGCACCAACTAAACGACGGCACAGCCGGAGAAGATCTTATTATCAAGGTTCCGGTTGGGACGGTTATCCATAATCTGACGACCGGCGTTGACCAGGAGCTCATTAAGATCGGCGAACAAGTTTTAGTTGCCAAGGGCGGACATGGCGGCAAAGGAAATTTTCTTTTTCGAGGGCCGCACAGTACCAGCCCCAAAAGATTTCAGGAAGGTTTGCCGGGGGAGCGATTTGATATCCGCCTTGAGCTTAAAATGATTGCCGATATCGGTATTATCGGACTTCCGAATGTCGGGAAATCAAGTTTACTAAATGAACTTACCAAAGCCAGGAGCAAAGTAGCCAACTATCATTTCACTACGCTTGAACCCCATTTGGGCGCCTATTATGACCTTATTCTTGCCGATATCCCCGGTCTTATTGAAGGTGCATCCGAAGGGAAGGGGTTGGGAATTAAATTCCTTCGCCATATCGAACGAACCCGCGTTCTTTTTCATCTTATCTCGGCTGAATCCGAAGACCCGGTAAAAGATTACAAAGCAATTAGAAAAGAACTCGGCGCCTACAATAAATTGCTATTGGAGAAAGATGAATATCTTCTCTTAAGTAAAACCGATATGTCCGATTCGGTAACGATTAAAAAGAAACTGGCTAAACTAAAAAAGTTGAATAAAAACGCATCGGTTCTTTCAATCCACGACATGGATGCTATTGCCTCGGTTCAGAAGATTCTCAACAAGATTGCGAAGAAGAAAATGGTCTGACGAACTATAAAAAAACAATCCCACCAATGGTGGGATTGTTTTTTTACAACTACTAGGCTCCGCGGCCAGGACTCGAACCTGGAACCATCTCCTTACACATGATCCATAACTTTCGTTATGGCGTGGACTATATCTTCGCCGTTCTTGTTTAGATTAGGCGTTTCGGTATCTAGTCTCTACGGCGCTCTCCAACGCTGCTGGAGTTCCCTCGGTATTACCCACGTCTTTACGTTTGGGCTTCACCGATATCCCGAAAAGTTCATCCCTAACTTTCGTTAAGAAGCTGCCTTACTCGACAGGGAGCCGCTCTACCATTGAGCTACCGCGGAGCTTAATAGTTGTTTCTAAAGAACAATATAAATTTTACCATAAAATTTCAATAATTCAATTATCGAGTTCTGCTTGCAGAGCAAGGATACTTTCTCTTGTTTCCGACCTTAACACTATGTGTTATACTAAATGTAATGATAATTACATGTCTAAAACACAAAGGAGCAAAATGTTTCAAAAGAAGCGATGGCTCATACCGTTGTGGAAAATGTGCTTCGGAATGGGTAATAAATAGCCGCAGGAACAAAAAGGAAAAGCTTGTCAAAATGTTTGGCGGCAAGTGCGCTCTTTGTGGTTATAAAAAATATAGCGGCGCTCTTGATTTTCATCACATTGACCCCAAAACAAAAACTTTTGCTTTGAGTGTTAAGGGTTTGTGCTACTCATGGACTACTGTCGTTAATGAAGCTAAAAAATGTGTATTGCTTTGTAAAAACTGTCACACAGAAGTTGAGAATGGGAAAGCAAAATTATAAGTTCAAATCCTGGCCGCGGAGCCAAAATAATAAAAACACCCACTAGGGGTGTTTTTATTATTTTGGTAGTATGAATATATGGTAATAGATTTACACTCAAAAAGTTCCGCCGGTAAATGGGCAATAAGATTGGGGATGGTTCTGCTTATAACAATAATAATTGAGGTGGTTTTTGCCACAGTAATCGGAGGGGACCCTGCCATTGTTGAACGTAGCCTGATCCTGACGATATTGGCCGGCATCCTTTCTGTAATATTCTCTCTTTCCGGTCCACTCTCTTTTATTATTGTTGTTTTTGCCCTGGCTAAATATAAAGATTGGCCGGCATTGAAATCTTTGGCAATATTATACGGCCTTACTCTTTTAATGTTTTTGCTCGGAGAATTTCTTTTTCCGCATTAATATTCGAGCCCTCCCTCGCTTAAGTTTCAGAAAGTTCCGACCGCGGAGCAACGAAAAATAACCTTATTTAGCAATATGTTTGTTGGCGTTTGCCGCCGGGTTGTATAAAACGATAAAAAATATTGATAAACCGTAAGGCATAGATTAAGATGAGATTACCGACAACTTTAAAAAACAATTATGAAACGAGGTCCAATAATATTTTTGAAGGTAGTAATTGTGCTAATCGGAATCGTGGTGCTCGCGGGTATGATTAGATTTCCCCTGACCGAGGGGAGAGCTGTAAACTTAGATTTGTTCCATATTTATTGGGATCCATTCATAGCGTATATCTATGTAGCGTCTATCCCATTTTTTGTTGCGCTGTATCAAGCGTTTAAATTACTCGGATACATTGGGCAAAATAAAGCATTCTCGCCAAGCTCTGTAAAAGCTCTAAGGACTATAAAATATTGCGCAATCATACAAAGCATCTTAATTGTGATGGCAGCACTGTACATCAGGATATCTGTTAAAGATGACGATCCGGCGGGCTTTATCGCCGTGGGTATTGTGGCTACTTTTATTTCTATCGTGATCGCCACCGTGGCTGCTGTTTTTGAAAAACTTTTACAAAGCGCCGTGGATATAAAGTCCGAATCCGAATAAGAAGTAAATAAAAATATGACTAAGCAAAAAATTACAAAAAGACTGACTATCTGGGCCGCCATATTAGCGCTTATATTAATAATATCTCTGGCTATACAGTTTCAACCATTCGCTGATGAGGTGCAGCGGAATGAAGCCGTTGCTTATTGTCTAATACTATTGGTTATGGGCGGGTTCTTCGAACTGTGGCAATGGCTGAAAACGTGCACTAGGGCATACCGTATCGCTTTTAGCGTTGGGCTTGTGGGAATACTTTTTCTCGGGTGGGTAAGTGGCGCCGTTGGTATCATCGGAAGCGAGAACAACCCCGCCAATTTGATGTATTGGGCGGTGCCTACTGTCCTACTTATCGGTTCCATTATCTCGCGTTTCAAGCCGCGTGAGATGGCGTATTCGTTATTTATGACAGCACTTGTTCAAATGTTGGTTCCGGTAGTTGCGCTTTTTATCTGGCCAGCCCAGACTTCTTGGGGTGAGGCAGGCGTTATCGGAGTGTTTGTTGTCAATTCCATTTTCGCTACATTATTTGTCGCATCGGCTCTGTTCTTTCGACGCGCAAATCTCGTCTTATAAATAGTTTGGTATTTAAATATACTTCTTCATGCTCATAAAATGAGTTCTAATATTAAAGATTACTTAGGGCCGATAAAAATCGCCAAGAAGGCGGTTTTTTTGTAGAATAAAGCATGAACAATATGAATTCCGAAATTACAAAAACAAAAATTGAAGATTTGGGCTATGATATATTTTTTGAATCTAACCGTAATAAATTAAAATTAGATGGCTTTTCTGTCGCGCGAGTTGTTGTTGAATATAAAGAAGCTTATAAAGTTAAAAACGAAAACGGCGAATATTTGGCTAAAATAACCGGTAAACAAATGTTGAGTGCTTCATCAAGGGAAGATTATCCGGCGGTAGGAGATTGGGTGGCGATTACCGAGCTTAATAAAGAGCAAGCTGTGGTTAGGGGGATATTGCCGAGAAAAACAATGATAAAAAGAAAATCCATCGGCAAGAACGAAATACAAATTATTGCGACAAATATCGATGTGGCGTTTATCGTCGAATCGGTCGGTAGGGATTATAATCTGAATCGTTTTGAAAGATATTTTGCCATAGCCACCGACGGAGGCGTAAAGCCTACCATTATATTAAATAAGATAGATTTGATTTCCGAAGAAGAACTACGCTCAAAGTTAATCCAGATTGAAAACAGATTTAGCGGCGTTGATATTATCCGAGCCAGTACTATAACTGGTGAGGGGCTGGGCGAATTAAAAAAATACATATTAAAAGGGAAAACCTATTGTTTTCTTGGATCATCCGGGGTCGGAAAATCTTCTTTAATCAATAAATTGCTTGGGGAGAATATTATTAAAACCGAAGATATAAGCGTTCATACCGGCAAGGGTAAACATATTACCACCAGCAGGGAAATGTATTTTTTAGAAAACGGAGGCATTGTGATAGATAATCCCGGGATGCGAGAAGTGGGTATGACGGATACGAACGCCGGTATAGATAGTTTATTCGACGAGATAACCACCTTAGCCGAAAAGTGTAAATATACCGACTGCACTCATACTAACGAGCCCGGATGCGGAGTGTTATCTGCATTAAAATCGGGTAAATTAGACAAGGACAAATACTCTAATTACATTAGTTTGAAAAAAGAAGCTGGATATTATGAGATGACAAAACTTGAAAAAAGAGAAAAAGATCGTCAGTTCGGTAAGTTTATTAAGAAAGCGAAGGGACAATTAAAAAGGTATCAATAATGAATTCGTGCAAGCTGGGTTCTAATCTCGGCATAAGAACTTATATCTCTTTAAGTATGCGCTTTACAAAAATAGATAAATAGATAAAGATTGGGCAAATATACCGGGAGGAGGAAGATGGACCCGAAGACCAGACATAGGGTCAAACGCAAGAGGAAGTTGTGCGTATATCTAATCGGTTCTTTAAGAAATCCGGAAGTTCCCAAATTGGCCCAGGAAATAAGAAAATTGGGATTTGATGTTTTTGACGATTGGTATGCGGCCGGTCCGGAAGCGGACGACAAATGGAGAGATTATGAGAAGGGCAGGGGGCATACTTTCCAAGAAGGGCTAAGAGGTTATGCCGCCGACCATGTTTATAAATTTGATTTGAAGCATTTAAAAAGATGCGATATCGCAGTGCTCCAGCTCCCGGCAGGGAGATCCGGCCACCTGGAACTGGGCTATGCGATCGGGAGAGGGAAGATAGGATTTATCCTTCACGACAATCCCGAAAGATGGGATGTCATGTATCTTTTCGCTCAAGGTGTTTTCCATAACTTTGAAGGATTGAAAGCCGAGCTTGTAAGACTAAAAAGGAAGATAAATAGGAAAAAATAAAAGCCATCCGACCGGGATGGCATTTTTTTATTTTTATACTAAGGGAGTATAACCGGGGATATAATGGCAAGCCCGGCAGCGAGCCTCATAAAGTTCTTCGTCGCCAATCTCGACATGTTTGCCGGTTTCCGTTTTCTTCTGGGTAAAGATTGCCGGACCATTTTTGCTGTTGCATTTCGCACAAACAGCCGTTAATTTAGTTATTTCATCGGCTCTTGCTAACAGATTTGGCATTATCCCAAAAGGTCGGCGGAGATAGTCCATATCCAGACCAGAAACGATAATCGTTATATCAAAGCATTGCCCTGTTTCGAGAATCTTAACCAAAATTCTCTCAAACCATACTTCGAAAAAATGAGTCTCATCTATGGCTAAAACATCATATTCAAGTAGTGAATCGCCATCCTGTAGGCCATCAGCCGAACCAATAACTTGTTTGATCAGGTTTTTATATCCGGCTAGTTTCTTATCGTTTTCTTCCAATTTAAAAATATCACGGGTTTTTCTCTTATCGATAGCTGGCTTGAGCAGAAGAATCCTTTGGTTCGCATAGGCCGCTCTTTTTAACCGGCGAAGCAATTCCTCGCTTTTGCCCGAGAACATCGGACCGGTAATGACTTCCAGCCGCACCATACCGTTTCTCCAATTTTTAATCGACTGTCCGTTATTATACAGCAATCATCTTTTGGTTCAAGATTGAGCCCTGGCTGCGGAGCATCAGAGAAATCGCCAATCTGGCGGTTTTTAGTTATCCACTGCCCACTTGACGATAATGTTAGAATTATATAACATTGGTATATAAACAAATAACAACAATAATATGACATCAAAACAGTACAATATTATTAAGGTCATTGCAGTCGTTGCTTTAGGAGTAATGGGCGGGAGGGCCGTGGTTTGGGGTAATTTTATAACTCCCATACTTGGTTTGGCGGTTATCTCCGCTGGTCTATTGTATTTCCGTGGACATGTTAAAGAAGTGATGGTCGACGAAAGAGACATACAGATAAGCGGCCACGCAGCCTCATTGACTATTAGAACATTCAGCTGGCTTTTAGTTGTTGCCGCAATGGTTCTGTATGCTATGCGAAGTACTAATCCGGCTTTTGTTATCGCAGCCGGCATGTTCTCGTATCTGGTTTGTTTTTTGCTGGTATTACTGACGGCGTTCTATTACTATCTTAAAAAGTATGGAAAACAAAATTAAAGATTTGCGGACAAAATACGGCCTAACTCAGGAAGAATTAGCTGCTAAAGCCGGTGTTAGGCGCGAAACAGTAGTATTCCTGGAACAAGGGAAATACAATCCCTCTCTTGGCCTTGCCCATAACATTGCAGTAGTACTGAAAACAAAAATTGACGAATTGTTCATTTTTAACGATAGAAAACAATAAACGTTGTTAGATAAATCCAAATTGACAAAATATCGTATTAACGGTATTTTGTCTTTAGTGGCCCTGTTCTTTTTGGAGAAGAGAAATGGCGAGGGAGTTAATGATCGTAATCCACGATTCTGAAAATGAGTATTGTTCTCCTGAAAGCCTAAACGGCAATGCCAAATATCTAAGGATAATTTTACTTAATGAAGATGAAAGCATCCAGGAGATTTTCAGAGGGAGCGAATTCTCTGAGGAGAAATGGGAAGCGAGAATGAAAAGCCGAGGGAATAAGCCATATTTGGACAGGATTAAAAAATAATAAAAGATAAAAGGCGAAAGGAGCTGGCTAGCTCCTTTTTATTTGACAAAATTACCGAGAAATGATATGGTTCTGAATAGTTCTCATTATCAACCGTGGCAGCTATGCCCAAACAACAGGAGGAATTGTGAGTCGTTTTCTGACCGTGGAAGATTGGATTACCCAAAGGCTTCCGGCGTTTTTGGACGGCAATCCCCTAAATGCTATTTTCGTTTCTTACAATTCAGTTGGGGATTTTAAGCCCGGACAACAAGAAACAAGGAAAAGCGGCCTAAAAGTTATAGTGCAGAATGGCTATGTCGATCCATCACCATTTGCTCTTGGTCTTCTATTGTCAGGCGACTTTTCACTAATGAGGCTCGGAGCTCAAACGATGGATGATGCTGCGAATGCGGCTCAGCAGGCTGCTGAAAAAGGGCTAGATGCAATTCTTCCAACGGTTGTTGAACAATCCAATGTCTTACTTGTAATCTACGCGGGGTTGAGTGCGTTTAGGGCAAGTGTCGATTATGCCCGTTCATTTCGCCAGAAGATTTCGGCTGCCAAGATCACAGTGCTTACTTGTGATTGCAATTTGAGGATGAAATCAGACACTTTACTCCCTCTTCAGCAATCGGGGGAAATCAATGATGTTGTTGTTACCCCTGACTGCGGTGGCAGGTATCAAATGGCCAAAATGCTTCAGGCGCTGATTGATTCATGGCCAGCTGCAGTACCAATTGCATAAAGTAATCTCTAATTAATTTCTGCATCGAGTCTTATTATGCTCAACGCGGACTCAAGGACCTTCGGGTCCTTCTTTGTTTTTATACTCTCAAAAATTTAGTAATTCGAGCCCATCCTATCTATTTATCGCGGTTTTAATGATATCCCGGACAATATTCTCCGGTATAGAGAAACTGATACTGTTTGACCCCTGAACGGTGGCAACGTTTATGCCTACAACATTGCCGTTCAAATCCAACAAAGGACCTCCGGAATTGCCCGGATTGATTGCGGCATCAGTTTGGATTACCCCGGTGAGGGTTTCTGTTTTGCCGTCCGAGCCTGTTGCCTGGATAGTCCTATCCAAACCGGAAATAATTCCCATGGAAACAGAATTATTATATTGACCTAAGGCATTCCCAATCGCAATTACCGTTTGTCCTAACTGTAAACTTTTTGAATCGCCGAATTTAACTGTCTGATAATTGCTTCCACTAATTTTAAGTATCGCCATATCGTTGGCGGGGTCTTTATAAATAACCTGCGCAGTTTGTTGTTTGCCGTTAGACAAAAGTACCGTGTAGCTTGCTGTGTCGTCGGCAACTACGTGTTTATTGGTAATAATATATCCATCGGAACTGATAATGAAACCGCTGGCAGCTCCGATCTTTTGGGACTGGGTTTCTCCGGTAGGTTCATATACCGGTATTTGGATGCCGACATCATGAAAAAACGGGTCATCACCAAAAGGATTTTTGTAGACCACACGATATAGAGGTACATCTTTTGTAATAACAATTGAGACCACTGCCGGTGTTGCTTTTGCCACCGCTGTCGTGACTACTTCCTGTGCCGACATCGCCCCAGAGGCAGTTTGCTTGCTTACTAAAGTCAGTTGGCTTTGCAAGGTTGTGATTTGCTTTTGAAGCGCGGAAATTAAGGCAGTTTCGTTTTGCTGCTGTTTTGCGGCTTCTTTTTTATACAACACAATTGCGCCTATATCGCTAACGGCTATCAGCAATAATATTGCAAAAAATGGTATGAATTTTTTCATATTTAAACAGATATTATTATAAATATTTACTAAATGTCAATTAGTTGTGAGCTTCTTTTCTATAATCTCTCGAGAGCTTTAAGATCCCTATCCGGCAAATAAAGCATAATAATACCTACGATAATTCCGATAACGGCAGTAATAATATGGCTATTGCCAAAAAGCAATTTATCTATTAGGTCAAAAATTACCCAAACACCACGCCAGATAAGTATAATGCCGATAGCGATAGACATGTCTTTAGCAAAATGTTTGAAATCGAAACGGTGTTTCATAATTTAATTATAAACAATCCCAAGGGAAAATAAAAGAGTAGGGGGGCTAGTTAAGGGGTGAGTATTCATTTTTCGACTCTCTTCTGATATACTAATTATGCTTAATGAATATATCCACTGATGAACAATTAGTCAGGCAGTATCTTCAGAATAAAGAAGAAGGAGCCCTAGAAGAACTGATTAGACGGTACTTGCCGCTTATCTTTGGCTTTGTTAAAAAATATAATGGCAACGAAGATAATGCTTCTGATATCACTCAAGAGACATTTGTGAAAGTTTGGAAAAACCTTAAAAGTTTTGATCAATCAAAGAATTTTAAAACTTGGATATTTACCATCGCTAAACGCACTGCCATAGACTGGCTTAAAAAAAGAAGTGCCCTGCCATTTTCTATGCTCGAGGAAGAACAGGGGAGTAGAGATTTCATCGATTCGCTAGCGGATAAATCACTTTCAATTCTTGAGCAATTATTGCTTAAAGAGATCTCAAAGAAATTGGCAGTAGCAATGGCAAAATTACCGGCGGGATACGGTAATATAATAAAATATCACATAGATAAAGATTTGAGTTTTTGCGAAATTGCTAAGGAGCTTAACGAACCGCTCAATACGGTAAAAAGTAGGTATCGACGAGGGCTAATTTTACTGAAAAAGGTTCTCTAGAGATAGCGAAAATTAGAAGATTCTTAAACGAAAGGATGCACCAAAATGCATCCTTTTGTCGTATTAATATATATGCGAGAGGACCACCAAGATAAACCTTTTGAATATATAGCCTCGGTAACACCTGAAGCGATTCCGGAGCGGCTAAAGCACGCCCCAAAACCTTCGCTTGTCCCCCGTGACCTCTTCTCGCGCATCATGAAGCGTTTGGGGTTGGAGAAGGAGCTCTATCTCGTTAAAAGACATTTAGGATTTTTTGTTACTTTGCTTATAATATTCTCGGTTTTATCGGTTTTTGCCTTTATCGGGGTAAAACAAGTATTGGTAGAGTCCAGTTTCGGATTTTTTATATCCCTTATATTTTCCGATCCGGGCATAGTTATTAAATATTGGCATAGCTTTATATTTTCGGTTTTTGAATCAATGCCGGGCATTACGGCCACTGTCCTGCTATTATCAGTGACTTCCCTAATGCTCTTTATTAGACTGGCTGCCCTGGGCGTTGAAAAAGTTTTTATTATTATTAAATTAATTAACAAACAAAGATATGGACACAAATAAAATATTAAATTTTATTAAGTCAAAAAAAATAACCGTTGCTATAGCAATTCTTTTCGGGCTCACTTTATTATTTGGAGCTTTTAGCATTGGGGTTGCCGTGGGGTACAGAAAGGCAAGCTTCTCTTATGCCTGGGGGGAAAATTATCATTTAAATTTCGGCGGTCCTCGCGAAGGATTATTTAATAATTTTAGCAGGGATATCGCTGGTAGGGATTTCATTGGAGCCCATGGTATATTTGGCCAGATAATGAACATAGATATAAATAGCCAGACGTTAGCAATAAAAGGGAGAGATAATGTTGAAAAAATAGTTTTAGTAAAGAATGAAACCGAGATCAGGCGTTTCCAGGATATAGTGCAGCTAAACGATTTAAAGTCCGATGAGTTAGTTACTATAATCGGGGAACCCAACAACCAAGGGCAAATAGAAGCTAAATTTATCAGGGTTTTACCTCCTCCGTCGCCATCTCCACAAAGAAAATAAATTTAATAAACTATGTTTCAAAGAATTATAAAACTTGCTCTAGCACATAAAATAGTAAGTGGGATGGTTTTGGTAGCGATTATAGCTAGCTCATATTTTGGTTATCAATCCCTTAGTAATAATAGCCAGACAACCAAATATGTATTAGCGGCAGTTGAGAAGGGGACAATAGTCGCCTCTATTACCGGGAGTGGTCAAGTTTCTGCCTCAAATCAAGTAGATATAAACCCCAAAGTATCGGGCGATATTGTTTATGTGGGCGTAAAAAGTGGCCAAGAAGTTGGGACTGGTTATTTATTAGCCCAACTTGACACCAGTGATGCTCAAAAAGCAATAAGAGATGCACAAATCAGTCTTGAAGATGCTAAAGTCCAACTTCAAAAAATGGAGTTAAACCAGAAGAATGACCTATCGAAGCTCAAGGATAATGTTGAAACAGCTCAAAATGATTTAATAAAAACATATGATGATGCGCTGAATACGGTATCTAATGTTTTCTTGGGATTACCGGATATTATAGAAGATGCCAGAATTGTTTTATATGGTTCAACAGTAGGGACATCAAACCAGTCTAATGCCGGAGCATATGAAAACTTAATTGATACTAGGTTTGGTCTCGATGTTACAATTCTTATAAATAATTCGGAGAGCGATTATGAAAATGCCAGAACTGCTTATGACCAAAATTTTGATGATTTTAACAATCTCAGCGCTAACCCCAGTCGAGAAGACATAGAAAGAATAGTTAATCAAACACTTGAAACTGCTCGGCTGACATCCAAAACCCTAAAAAATGAGCAAAATCTTTTAAGCGCGGTTGTGGAAAATGTGCGTACTTATCAAGGCGGGCGCCCAATCCCTTCCGCTATTACTGGTTATCAAACTGATTTAGCTCAGAATATAGGGCAACTTAACAGTTATAACTCTAATTTATTGGATATTACAAATTCTATAAAGAGTAGCAATAATTCATTGGCTAGTAGTTTGCAGACTTTAGAATATAACCAACAATTCAATCCTCTAGATATCGTGGCGCAAGAGAATACCATAAGACAACGAGAAGCAACCTTGCAGGATGCACAGAAAAATTTAGCTAATTATTATATTCGTGCACCGTTCGGCGGTATTGTAACTAAGATTAATGTAAAGAGGGGGGATTCTGCTTCGGGGGGTACGGCAATCGCTACCATGATTACTAAACAGCGTATTGCAGAACTTTCGCTAAATGAAGTTGATATAGCCCAAGTTATAGTTAGCCAAAAAGCTACTCTGACTTTTGATGCAGTTGCGGATTTAACCGTCACTGGTCAGGTCTTAGAAATTGATTCTCTTGGTACTGTAAGTCAGGGAGTGGTAACTTATAATGTTGTAATAGGATTTGATACCCAAGAAGAAAAAATTAAACCAGGGATGAGTGTATCGGCGGCTATAATTACTGATTCAAAACAAGACGTTTTACTAATCCCCAACTCAGCCATTAAATTTGCAAGTGGGACAAACTATGTAGAAATTCCTGCCGACAATACGACTGCTAGTAAGCTATTGGCAAGTGCCGCAAATAATATCGGAATTGTATTGGATACCCTACCCCAGCAGCAAACGATTGAGACAGGATTAGCTAATGATTCGGTGACAGAAGTTATTGGTGGTTTAAAGGAGGGCGATATTGTGATAACAAGAACCATTACCTCATCATCTGGGGCTACCATTCAGACAAATTCAAGCCAAAGCTTATTTCCGGTAGGCGGAAGAACTAGTGTCGGCCGGTAATTTTAATCCCTCAAAATATGATTGAATGCAGTAATATAACCAAAACTTATAAAAGCGGCGATATCGAGACAGAAGCGCTTAAGGGGTTATCTTTTAATATTAAGGATGGCGAATTTGTCGCAATTATGGGTCCTTCGGGTTCAGGTAAATCTACACTTATGCATATTCTGGGAGCTTTAGATATTTCGACAACTGGTGATTATATTCTTGATAATAAAAATGTATCTCAACTTTCAGACGATGAGCTTGCCGATATCCGAAAAGATAAATTGGGTTTTATATTTCAATCATATAACCTTCTCCCTCGGGCAACTGTGCTTCGCAACGTGATGTTGCCGTTAGTTTATGCGAGCATGCCTAAAGAAGAGCGAGAATCAAAAGCTAGGCAGGCCCTTATCAATGCCGGATTGAGTGAATCTCATTTTTATCATCATTCTAATCAACTCTCGGGCGGTCAAATGCAAAGAGTTGCGATTGCCCGTGCTCTTGTTAATGATCCTTCTTTGGTTCTTGCCGACGAACCCACAGGCAATTTGGATACAAAAACAGGAGAAGTCGTACTTAGTACTTTTCAAAATTTAAACGAAAAACAAAACAGAACAATTATCCTTATTACCCATGAACGTTATGTGGCGGAACATGCAGACCGTATTATTACAATCAGAGACGGTCTGATCGTGGGGGATGAGAGAAACTACAAAAAGAGAAAATTAAATAATATTTCCTAAACTATGATTATTTCCGATTTATTTCAAGAAACATCAGCCGCTCTTTTGGTAAACAAGGCACGTTCCGGGCTTACTATGCTCGGTATTATTATTGGTATAGGTTCGGTTATAGCTATGATATCAATCGGCCAGGGCGCAAAAGGGAATATCGAATCCAGTATTGAATCATTGGGATCCAATTTAATAAATGTTACGTCTGGAGTACAAAGAGATTTTGGGACTGGGATTAGCGCCGGTCGCGGAAGCGCCCAATCGCTTACATTAGAAGATGCCGATGCAATCATAACAGAAATCCCAACCGCTCAAGCAGTGTCTCCGGAACTATCAAGTCGATACCAGATCACGGCGCGTGGGACGAATACTAATACCCAAGTTCTTGGCACAACGGCATCATATCCTACGGTTAGAAATGTCCAGATAGAATCCGGCTCATTTATCAGTGATCAGAGCATAAGAACCTTGGGTAAAGTAGCTGTTTTGGGTCCTTCGGTGCGAGACGATCTTTTCGGAGAAGGAGTAGACCCCATCGGTCAAACTATCCGTATCCGAGGGATTAACTTTAAAGTTATTGGGGTTACTGCATCAAAAGGAGGAAGTAGTTTTAATAACCAGGATGATATAGTTTTTATTCCCATATCAACCGCTCAACGATTTTTGACCGGCAGTAATTATGTAAGTTCCATTGGGGTTCAGGCAGTAAGCCAGGAATCGATGACGGATCTACAGACGCAAATTACGGCATTGTTGCTTGATAAGCATAATATTTCAGATCCAACCCTTGCAGATTTCAGTACTTTAAATCAAGCTGACATAGTTGCTACCGCATCATCAGTTACTGATACCTTCACTATACTCTTGGGCTCGGTGGCGGGAATCTCATTGATTGTGGGCGGCATCGGGATTATGAATATGATGTTAACTACCGTAACTGAAAGGACGAGAGAGATTGGTTTAAGAAAAGCTATAGGGGCAAAGAGTAAAGATATTAATAATCAATTTTTAACAGAGGCAGTCTTACTTACTTTTTCCGGCGGGATAATAGGGATAATAGTCGGTTGGGTTACCAGTTTATTGGTTTCTCATTTTGGGGGGATAGCGACATCTATTTCTTTCTTTTCAATTTTATTAGCATTCGGCGTATCAGCTGCTATTGGGATTGTTTTTGGCTACTACCCTGCACGCAGGGCAGCCCGGCTCAATCCCATAGAGGCATTACGTTATGAATAAAAATATGAAAAAAACATTAATGATAATTGCGACAGTATCAGTTTTGGTCGGTAGTGGGGCGTTTTACGGCGGTATAAAATATGCTCAAAGCAAAAGCGCAAACCTGTTTGCCAACAGGCAGGAGTTTGGTAATTTATCTGCTGAACAAAGGCAGCAACTCGGGGCAAATATTGGAGGATTCCAAAATGGGACTGGTCAGGGAAGAAGTGGGATGAATGGTGGCTTTACGGCCGGAGAGATAATCTCCAAGGACGACAAAAGTATCACTATTAAAATAGCCGATGGCGGATCAAAAATTGTATTTTATTCAAATTCTACGGAAATCAATAAGTTTACAGATGGTACCGCCGGTGATTTAGTAGTTGGAAAAACAGTGAACATAAACGGTTCATCTAATCAGGACGGAAGTTTAACGGCAACATCAATTCAAATTAGACCTACTTTACTCGTACCTTAGGGCGTCCATAGGGCTTCTCTTGGATGCTTGTCTGGCCGGGTAGATACCAAAGATAAACCCAATGGCGGTTGAAACCGATACCCCAAGGATCATACCGGATATAGGAATTGCGAAAGAGAAATTAAGTCCCCAGAATCTGTTGGCTACGATAGTGGCCAGATAACTTAACCCGCCTCCTAATATAATACCCAAAATTCCTCCCGAGACAGTCAAAATCACGGCTTCGGTCAGGAATTGTTTTAATATATCGCTGTTAGTCGCGCCGAGAGCTTTGCGCAATCCTATTTCTCTGGTGCGCTCGGTAACCGATACCAGCATTATATTCATAATTCCCACGCCGCCTACCACCAATGAAATTCCTGCAACCGAACCCAGCAACACGGTGAGTACATCAGTGACAGTACTTACGCTATCGGCTAATTCTTTCATGGTAGTTACGAAGAAATCATCATCTTTCGAATCTTCTATATTGTGGTTATCCCGGAGAGTTGACTTAATATCTGAGACTAATCCTGGGATAGCTTCAGGCGAAGTAGCTGTAAGTCCGATTCGTTGGATATAACGGAAGCCCAGAATTTGCTGTTGCACTGTCGTATAAGGAGCGATTATAACTTCATCAAAATTAACGAAAGACGATTGACCTTTTTCTTCCAATACGCCGATAACGCGAAAATTTCCTTCTTTAAATTTTATCTTTTCGCCGATAATATCGGATTGGCCAAACAATTCATCGGCTACCTTCTTGCCGATTACAACATTCCCTGATAATTGAGCCACATCATCGGCAGTAAATGTTTCACCTTGAGACAGGTCAAGTTTGTAAATTTCAAAAAGTTCCGGAGTAGTACCGATAACCATTGTTGAATAGGTTTCTGACTCCCGCGATGCTATTATCGGTCCAAATACAACCGGCGCAACCTTTGCCACATCCGGCAAGTTTGATTTTCTCTTAAGGGATTCAAGATCGCGTATTGTTAAAGAATTATTAAGAATGCTCCCACCGGCATCAGTCGGGCCGGTCGGTTCTTTTCCGGGCAGAATAAAAACGTTGTTTGCTCCGAGTCCTTCAACCTCCGACAAAATCATGTTTTTGGCGCTATTGCCGATGGCGTTAACAAGAGTGATAGAAGTAATGCCGATAACGATACCCAAGATCGTAAGCAAAGATCGTCCCCGATGGGTTGAAAGTCCTTTTACCGATATTTTTAGAGTGTCGCGGAATCGCATAGTTTTTAAAAATAATATTCTTTATCTTTTAAATCCTTCTTTTGAAATAATCCGTCTATTAATTACTTTTTCGTCTTTATCAATATTGCCATCGCGAAGATGAACAATGCGTTTAGCCGAATTGGCTACATAAGATTCATGGGTAACTAGTACAACTGTATGACCTTTGTCATTTAATTCCTGAAGGAAATCCAGAATTGTTTCGCCTGATTTCGAGTCTAAACTTCCCGTTGGCTCATCCGCAAAAATTATCTTCGGATTATTGGCAAGTGCTCTGGCGATAGCAACGCGCTGTTTCTGTCCACCCGATAACTTTGTGGTTAAAAAATCAGCGCGATCTTTTAAGTCAACCAGGTCAACCATCCTTTGGGCGATATTGGTTCTTTCCGGCTCGTTAACACCCGCATAAAGCAGGGGGAGTTTAATATTCTCAAGCACACTTTGGCGCGGTAAAAGGTTAAACTGTTGAAACACAAATCCCATTTTTTTATTTCGCACCTCCGCTAATTCTTTATCGCTGTAATCTTTAAGATTTTTGTCTTCCAGCATATATTCGCCTGATGTAGGTCGGTCAAGACAACCCAAAACTTGAAGCAGTGTAGATTTACCGGAGCCGGAAGGTCCAACAACTGCGACAAACTCTCCTTCGTTGATAACGAGGTCAACATTTTTCAGGCCGACGGTTTCCGCGCCGTCGGTCTCATATATTTTAGAGAGATTTTTTACGCTAATAAGCGGCATATTATTTTCCGACGACAAGGTCGCCTTCTTTTACGCCGCCGGAGATAATCTCAATTCGGCCGTCGGAACCCTTAAGTCCGGTTTGAACTTCCAGGTCATAAGTTCTTTGGGTTTCTCCTTCGGCGATTACCTGCAAGTTGGCAAAACGATCATCATTTGTGTCGTTTTGGACAAGCACTCGGACATATTTTTTCCCATCCTTGGTAATTATATCTCTACTAGAGACATAGAGGACATTGCTTCTATGATTAGCTTTAATATCAATATTTGTTGTCAAACCGGGTAGAATCCTTGCATCCTGTTTGGTGAATTGCAGTATTACGCGATATGTTGCAACACCCTCTATGATCTTAGCTGCCGGATCAATATGGGTAACCATAGCGTCAAATTTATTATCCGAGCCATAAGCATCAAGTGTAATGACGGCTTGATTGCCGATTTTAATTTTTGCAATATCTGCTTCGGAGATATTCACTTCCACCTCAAATTTCGCATTACTAATCATGGAAATTGTCGAACCGGATCCTGTTATTTCGCCGCGTTGAATATCAACATTAGTGACTGTCCCATAAAAAGGGGCTCGCAATGTATTTTTAGCAATTTGGGCGTCAAGCAACGCAAGATTGGCTTTCGCTTGGTCAACCTGAAGCTTGGCGATATTAATATCATAATCTTCATTAATCAAGGATTTTGTTTGTGTAGTGAGGCTTGAAATCTGAGCGATAATCAAATCGGTATCTGCTTTTATTGTAGCGAAGTTTGTGGCGCTTACTCCGGCTGTACCGGTCATGTTGGAATTGATAATTTCAAGAGCATTTTTAACTACAAGCAACATGTTTTTTGTTTCCGGAATGAGCGTATCATAATCCGCTAATGACGGATTTTGCTCTGCCTGACCAATCTTGCTTTTTAGACCGCTATTAAGACCGGTAAAATATCCGCTTATCACCCGGCCAAGATCGCTTACTCCGTATATTTCTTTCAACGCTTTTTCTTTTGCGTCTGCGATTTGGTTTGCTTCAGGACTATTTAAATTAAAATAAGCGTATTGGGCATTAGTCAGATCAATCATCGCATCAATGCCAACCTTTAATGATTTAGAAAGTGTATCAATTGCGGAGCTATTTTCTGTTTTCTCGCTGCTGTTGGAGATAGCCATCAGCTGATTTAATCTTTGTTCTTGCGCGGAGATATTTGCCAGCTCTCTCTGGCGTTGGGCATAAAGTTCCGATGAATCAAGCTGAGCAAGAATCTGGCCTGAACCAACTTTATTCCCGGCTTTAACGGCAACTAGGATAATTCTACCTGAACGGTCAAAGGCAAGGTCAACTTCTTGAGCAGGTTGGACTCGGCCTGTGACGCTTACTTCTTGCTCGATATCCCCGATAGCGGCTCTGGTGGTTCTTTCGGCTAGAGTAGAGGAACTACCTCTGAAAATAAAAAAACCGGCAACGATAATAATTACAGCACCTAAAGCGGACAATTTCTTGTGCCTTTTTATAAAATCAATAGTTTTGGTGATTAGAGTTTTCATTGTTTCTGTGGCTTTTAAGTCCTAGTATTATATTGTATTTTTATTGTAAAGTCAAACACTAAAATAAGCTTGATTTTTTGGCTAAAAAAGATAGATTTAAATATATGAAATATATGAAAAAACTAACTATTGTTTTATTTACTTTAGCAGTGATGATTATAATTGGCGGAGTTTTAATTTATAAATATTGGTGGATCCCTCAGTATCCAATAGTGGGAGGCGACAAAGATGAGCACGGCTGTATCGGTTCAGCCGGTTATTCATGGTGTGATCCCAAAAATAAATGTTTACGAATTTGGGAGGAAGCATGCTTTACCAGCCCCGAACAGGAAATTCAATACCAATTAGCGCAAAAATATAATAAGCCGATAACCGACATTACGGTGGTAGCGACAAAGAAAACTGCTGATTATATGGTAGGCAGAGTTTCATTTGCTGCTAAAGGATTGCCGGCGCCGGGAGAAGGAGGAATGTTCTTAGCTGTTAAAGAAGGGGATATATGGATTTCTATTTATGACGGTAATGGCAGTGTTGATTGCGTTAAATTAAAACAAGATTATAAATTCCCCCAAGAAATGCTTATAGGATTTTGCGATTAGAACTTGAAAAAGTTATTCAGAAGAGCCCCATGCCAAATGGCGCGGGGCTCTTTTACTTCTTTTCTCTGGCTTTCCACCAGAGGAAGGCGCCAGCACCCACTGCTCCGGCCGCTGCTATGCCGCCGCCAACTCCAACCCCAATCATCAATCGCCGCTTCCTACTTTTCTTTATGAGGATTTCTTCAAATCTTCTTCCTTCCCGCTTGCATGCCGCTATCTCTTGGGGAGAAAAATCAAAAATCCTCTCATAAAGTCTGGCCCTTTCTTGGACCGACTTTTGGAGAGTCAGCCAAGAGTTTCTCTCTTTTTGAACCCTGATTGTCTGTATAAAAGCAGCGAGAAGCTCCGGGTCAGTTCCTTCATAGATACTCAAGTTAGGATCATCTATCTCCTTGAGTATTGGCCATTGGACTTCTTCATCCAATTTCAAGAACAGAGGGAGAGCACTTCGACCGGCATAAGAAAGAACGACTGACTTTCTGATTGAGCGATAAAAGCGGGAGAGAGCTTTTTGGATAAAATTAGCATTCTCAAATATTTTAAGGAGCTCTTCAAGGCTAATCATTCTTTGCCTCCTTTCTATCTTTGTCTTTAAATATGCTAAACCCTTTTTAACAAGAGGGCAACTATAACTATAATAAAAAGCAGTATGTCCCCAGTTGCTTTAGAAGATGCTGATATGGTTTTGCGACTAGAAAACGAAAATTGCTTGCTATTGTATTTTAGCTGGAATAGTGTATAATGGTATACAAGAGAAGAGACGAGGTCGGGTTTCTTTAGGCAAAACAAAATTAACAACAATTATGACTGGAACAATCAAGAAAAAGATTGAAGATAGGGCATTTGGATTCATCGCTCGTGATGGTGAAACAAAAGACCTTTTCTTCCACAAAGACGACTTGAACGGCGTGACGTTCGAGGAGTTGCAGGAAGGCGATACAGTTACTTTTGATGTAGTACAGGGTGAAAAAGGCCCGGCTGCAAAGAATGTAACCAAAGCTTAATAGAACTGATTCTATAAAAACAATCCCCGCCAAGTCGGGGGTTGTTTTTGTTATTTTTGATTATTTTGCCTTAGGAATTATTTAATGATATTCTGAAAATATGAGCAAGAAGCTTACTATCTTTGCTGCTGTTGCTGCTCTACTTTTTGTTTCGGTTGCTATTTTAAATATGGGCAATATCGGCCCATCTTTTATTATGGCGAATAGCGGGAAATGGCTCTTGCCTCTGGTGAGCGTCGCGGCGCTTATTGATAGCATTAATCCCTGCGCCTTCTCGGTGCTTCTTCTGACTATCGCTTTCCTTTTCAGCATCGGGAAGCTTCGATCTGGTATTTTAAAAATCGGAAGTTTTTACATACTTGGTATCTTTATCGTTTATATGCTTATTGGGCTGGGACTCCTTCAAACGCTTCATACTTTCAACGTACCGCATCTCATGGCGAAAATAGGAGCATCGCTTTTGGTTATTCTTGGCAGTATTAATATCATCAACGAATTCTTTCCGTCTTTTCCGATTAAACTTAGAATCCCTCGTTCGGTGCATCCTAAGATGGCGGAGCTGATGGGAAAGGCATCTCTTCCGACGGCACTCTTTTTAGGAGCGTTAGTCGGTCTTTATGAATTTCCTTGTACCGGCGGACCGTATCTTTTAGTGCTTGGGCTGTTATATGATCAAAAGACATATCTTACCGGAGTCGGCTACCTTTTGCTTTATAACTTAATTTTCATTCTGCCGCTTGTGATAATTCTTCTCATTGCCAGTGATAATATATTGCTCGAGAAAGTAAAAGCATGGAAGAAAGCCGAAACAAGAAGTATGAGGATGTGGGGCGGAATTGCGATGATAATTCTCGGGGTTATAATATTTTTTCTATAATTAATTAATTAATACCATGATTACAAAACAACAATTCGAATCATTGCTTGAGAAGATCGAAAAAATGAAAAAGTCCGGAAGCATTGACCTTTCAACCGAAGAAGATTTAAGTATAGCGGTTATGAACCTCATCAGCTTAGAAGAGCATTTCTTCTTTACCGGCGCGAAGACAACGAAGTCGGAATATTTCGATTTGTTGAATGAAGTGCGAAATATGCGCAAAGATCTGTTGGCGAGAATAATGGATAAAAATGAAGGTGAAACATGGTGTATCTCAAAACATCTGTTAGCGACGACTATGCGCCTTGTCGAGGTTGGTACAAAACTTCAATCCGACGGTAAACAAGCAGAAGCGAAAGAGATGTTTGAAAGAGCTTATAAAATGTATTCGGTTTTTTGGGCGCTTCGTTTTAAGATTATTGATACTTCCGAATTCAAAAAATTGGCAAAGGATGATAAACCCTGGACGTTTGAGGATATCGTAGATAAGCTTGTTGATTGCTGTGATGAATAGTAAATACGCAATATTATTAATTGTATGTGTTGTGGCTATTGCAGTTGTCGGCTGGTTATATTCTCAGCAACAAACAAGTGTTAATCTTGATGAGTTTGCTCAGTGTCTCGCCGAGCAAGGAGCGGTTATGTACGGAGCGGAGTGGTGTTTACATTGCCAAAATGAGAAAGATGCATTCGGCGATTCATTCCGTTTTATCCCGTATGTGGAATGTCCGGCGGAGCCTCAAACCTGCATTGCCAAAAATATCCAAGGATATCCAACCTGGATTTTTAAAGACGGTAAACTCCATGAAGGAGAACAGGGGCTTCAGAATCTATCGCTTATTAGCGGATGTACTCTACCATAGTTGAATAAAAATCTGGTTTATGCTATTATACATGTATTGTAGGGTATCTCGTTGGTCCTAGGCCCGTTTTCGGTAGTAGGAACTTGACGGGAGGTCGCTCCTACTATAAACAGAAGCACGAAGTATGAATTAAAAATATTGGAAATTTTTCCATAATTCTTGATTCTTAATTCGTAATTCATTGGCAAAGCGTTTATATATCGGTAATTTGTCTTATGACACTACCGACGAGTCATTAAGGAACGCCTTCTCGGAAGTGGGGCCAGTAACATCGGCGACAGTAATGAAGGACAAAATGTCCGGCCGATCCAGAGGTTTCGCTTTTGTCGAGATGGAAAATGACGACGATGCTCCTAAGGCCGTTGAAAAATGGAATGGCCAGGAGCTCGACGGTAGGAAACTTGTCGTAAATGAGGCAAGACCGATGACCGACAGACCTCCTCGCAGAGGGGGATTCGGCGGAGGCGGAAGAGGCGGCTATGGAGGCGGCCAAAGAGATTACTAAACTACTCCAAGCAAAAAACTGCTGAAAAGCAGTTTTTTGTTTGTGAAAAGTGTGATAAATTAATCTTGCGATAAATTGATTCGATGAATTTTAAATTTCCCAAAAATAACGATAAATATTCCTGGACTAATCATGTTGGCAGAAAGATGATGTTTTATGGTTTATCGGCAGACAGAATAAAAAGAGTGATGAGAAATCCCGTAAGAAGCGAAAAGGGTATAGCCCCGAATACCATTGCGGTTATGCAGTCAACCGGATCCAAAACGAGGCCTTCCGAAGTTTGGGTTATGTATGCCAAAAGGGGTAAAACAAAAACAATCATTACGGCTTGGCGTTATCCCGGAATAAGTCCGATAAGAGAAGCAATTCCGATACCGGCGGATATTCTGGAAGAGCTTAAAAAAGAGGGGGTGATTAAAGACATTAAAACATTAAGGGAGATTGGAGATAGTGCAAAACAAGGAAGAATGAGTTAGAATTAGAGAGGTCGATAATTTAATTAAAAATATTTATTTTAAAAAATTATGGATTTATTAGCAAATATTGTGGGACAAGCCAAAGATGCGGGTCTTTGGCACAATAGTTGGGGAACGCCGATGTGGCCATTATTGTCATTGGCGTTGTTCGTCTTAATAGCCTGGACCTTATACTGGAAGGGAATGGCCCTTTGGAAAGCGGCCAGAGAACAGCACAAGATCTGGTTTGTAGTTCTGCTTTTGGTCAATACGCTTGGTATTTTGGAAATATTGTATATTTATGTATTTGCCAAAATGGTTGTGAAGAAAGATTAGGTTTCGATAAACTTACAAATATTATAAAGCCGCCCGGAAGGCGGCTTTGTCGATTATTTTAATATTTTCTTTTTAAATTCTAAAAACTTATCTTTTTTGATCGAATCACGGATTTGCTCCAAAAGATCGTTGAAAAAATAGACATTATGGATTGTTGCCCACCTTTTTGCCTCATCGGTTTGTCTTGGATTTTTAAACATAGTGCGGAGCTTGGTGCAAGAAATTGGTTTCATGCAGGTCGGGCATCCGCATTTTAAATCTATAGGTTGCATATCTTTGGCATATTTACTTTTACGGATATCAATATTTCCCGAGCTGGTCCAAAGACGGGCATGACGCGCTTCTCTCGTCGGGATGACACAATCAAACATATCAACTCCATTTTCAATCGCATTGAAAATATCTTCAATTTTGCCGATGCCCAAAAGATGCCTTGGTTTTTCTTCCGGAAGATGGGGGATTATCCATTTTAATGTTTGAGTCATCTCGTCTTTGCCGAATGACCCGCCAATACCGATTCCGTCAAACGGCAAAGAACCGATAAACTTTGCGCTCTTCTCTCGAAGCGCTTTATATTTTCCGCCCTGAACGATGCCGTAAATCATCTGCTTGGGGTTGTACGTTTTTAGGCAAATCTTTGCCCAATTATGAGTGCGTTCTAGTGCCTGCTCATTATATTTAAAATTGTCTAATGGCGACGTACATTCATCAAATGCAAATATAATATCGGCTCCGAGTTTTTCCTGAATTTTCATTGATAATTCCGGTCCTAAAAAATGCTTTTTACCGTCAAGCACAAAACAAACCCCCTTGTTTGTAATTTGTATATTTTTTCTTTTATTGACAATCTGTGGACTAACGATGTTCGATATCGTTAGGATTTTTCCGACCCGATTTTTACCGAAACCGAGAGAGAAAACCTGAAAACCCCCGCTGTCGGTCATGGTCGGTATTTTAGTTCTTAGATTTTTTAATAAAAACGTTTTTAATTTTGGATTTAGAACTTTAGATTTGTTTAGAATTTCGGATTTCGGATTTAGAATTTTCTCCCATAGGTGATAAGTGTTGGAGATAACGATTTGAGTTTTGGTCTTTTTTATATCTGATGGCTTAAGGCATTTAATCGCGGCATGAGTGGCGACTATTACATATGAAGGAGTATGAACAGAACCATGAGGCGTCTTTAAAATACCCAAACGGGCTTGAGACCTTTTATCTTTTTTTATGATTGTGAAATCCCCTTTTTTCATTATTGAAAAGAGGACGGATGCGTCCTCTTAAAATCATCTATTGGATTTGCTGATAATCTTTGTAGGTATAGGTCTGCTTCTCAAAAGTTTCTATTCCGAACAGCGAATACTTGTCAATTATCAAAACCGATCCCATGACTATAATCCCTTCGAATTCTTCTTGAAGCATCTCAATATTTGCTCTGGTTAAATTAAAAATACTCCAACCTAGTATTCCGCCTCGAGCATAAGGCCTAATCATTCGTGCAGATAATTTTCTGATATAAAATTTCTCTATATCAATGTATATTTCCCCTTCGGAACGGGCAATTATCTCTTCTACGTCACCGTTGGCTTTTTGCCCAGGTCTTGGTTTAAAGAAGATGACATAACAAGGACGACCGTCCAAAAACTCTATCCTGATTATGGCGAAGTCATCCAGCATTATCATTGCTTCAAGAACTTTTAACAATTCAAATCTAGATGCCGAAACCCTACTATTTTTGACGAGTTTGCCGTTTCTTATCGATTCAATCATCCGCTCTATCCCATTTTTTTCTATAAGTATGGTCTCTTGCCTTTCCGTGTCTGCCACCTGCTCGTTATCGTTCAGGTTCTCAACGGTATAAACCCGTTTATAAGTCAGTTTCTCTCTTTTAATATTATTATTTTCTATTGCCCTCGTAATTACGATGCGGATTATGAATTCTCCGATACTGGGAGGGATTTGGATAGAAGTTGTTTGCCCTAATAAGACAAGGGGTGCTAATCCGATAACAAGGCAAATGGGAGCAAGATACAGAAAAAATCGCTTTTCCATTGCTTTTAATTGTCCTTTTTTAAAAAACAAGTGGATTTATACTATCAAAAATAATAATTTTTTACAATTTAAAATAATAGTGTATTATTAATACTTATGAACAAGGTTATTATCTATACAACCCCGTTTTGCGCTTATTGCAAAATAGCCAAAGAATATTTCAAGTCAAAAGGTATCCCATATGAGGAATACAATGTTATGTCGGATATCCCCAGGAGAGAAGAAATGATAAAAAAATCAGGCCAACTTGGCGTACCGGTAATTGATATCGATGGGAAAATTGTCCTCGGTTTTGATAAACCAAAAATTAATGAATATCTGGGGATAAATAGGGTTTAAGCGGACGTGGACTATTTCCAGCCTGGGAGCCAGTTGTGAGCTTCGTAGGCCTTGGGTGAGAGGTTAAAGCCATAATTTAACGGAGCAAAATATATAAAAGCGATTGCAGAAGCAATTATCAACCCGGCGAATATCTTTTGTCGGTTTTTTGTTTTATCTATTAAGTAAACCAGCATTAAAATTGCAAATATAAGAGCAATTAGATAATGGTAAAGGAACATTACTCTTTTTATCCCCATGAACGGCAATAAGTTCAAAAAATATGCCATAGCTAAAAATATCATTCTCTTATCATACTTTCTCAACATTATTAGTGCTAAACCCATTATCATCCCAACAGTAGAAGCCCACCAGATAATCGGATTTCCTAAGAAATAAATTCTTGAATTATCATATACCCAGTAAAAAATAGGGCGAGCCATAAAGGGCCAACTATACCATTGGCTTGAATAAGGATGGTTGGTTGTAAGCCGCTTGTTCGAGGAATACATTTCTGTGTTAAGCTCTATGAATTTTTCGAAAATGTTTTTGCTGTGAAATTCCGGACTCATGTAGGCATCACCCGGACCCGGTTTGTCTAAAATAGTGAAATGAACGGCAAAAACGGCAAAATAAACAACGATCGGGGCCATAACCAGCTTTATGGCCGCTCGCCAAATATGTCCCAGCTCATATGTTTTAAAAACTTTAATAGCCTCTAAAACCAGCATAATGGCGAGAAAAGTAAGACCCGTCCATTTTATTGATATTGCCAATCCGGCAAAAATACCTGGCATTAACGACATTGCAAATTGTGAGTTTTTCGACTTGCGATGTCGAAAATAGAATAGTAAGGCTAAAAACCCGAACAAGATTAGAAAACCATCCATTAGGATAAATTTTGTTTGCGTTAATAACGCATTTTCAAGGGCGATCAACACACCGGCAGCAAAAGCCGCTCGGCGGGAAAAACCTATTTCCAATGCAAAAAGAAAAATAACGGCTGGGATAAGCGCACCGGCTAATGACGGCAAAAACCTAAGAGCCAGATATTTATTGTCCGGGAAAGGCTGGCCAATCTCGGCAAAACTAAATTTCGGCTCGAATTCGAACAGTTTGCCAAAGCCGGCAATCATTAATTTACCGAGTGGGGGGTGAATATCGAAATAATATTCGTGAGTATAATATCCAGATACGAATTTTCCGAAATGCACCTCATCAAATACGACCTGATTCGGATGCCCGAAAAACAAAAAATGCGTCGCAATACCTAATGCCAAGAGGATAAAAAGGGCTTTTCTGTTAGCCATAAAATTATGATATGATAAACTGAACTTATTATCCATAACTTATGTTTGATCTGATTATCATCGGAGGATCGGCGGCGGCAACCGCCGCCGGGATCTATGCCGCAAGGCGCGGTCTTAATTTTAAAATTATTTCCAAAGATTTAGGGGGAGAGGTTGCTACATCGGGCGAAGTGGACAATTGGCCGGGGATTAACCAAACCGATGGCATTGCTCTGGCTAATCAGTTCAGGGAGCATCTCAAGTTCTATAAAGTGGAGCCGGAAGAAGGTGTTGAAGTTGAACAAGTTATTCGCCAGACAGATGGAACTTTTTTAATTTCAGCCAAAAAAGATAGCGGTGAGAAAACTGAACATACCGCCAAAACAGTCATTATAACTACAGGTGTTCACCCCAAGGAGCTAAATGTTCCGGGGGAGAAAGAATTCAGGAATAAAGGTGTAAGTTATTGTACGGTATGTGATGGGCCGTTATTTTCGGGCAAGATCGTAGCTATTATCGGTGGCGGGAATTCTGCTCTTGAGTCCGGCCTGATGATGGCGGATATCTCAAGCAAGGTTTACATGATAAACAAAAATTCTCAATATAAAGGGGATACTATTTTATTGGATAACTTGAAGTTAAAACAAAATGTAGAATTTTTTTACAATGCCCTTACCAGCGAAATAATCGGCGAGAGATTCGTTACGGGCCTTCGATACAAAGATAAGGAGGGAGGAGAGCAGGAGTTAAAGGTAGAAGGTATATTTGTTCATATCGGGATGGTGCCCAATTCCGGATTAGTTCCGACAGATGTAGCTAAGAACAGTTTCAATGAAATTATTGTTGATGCCAATTGTGCAACTAATATACCGGGCCTTTACGCTGCCGGAGATGTAACCAACATACCTTTTAAACAAATTGTTATTGCTGCCGGACAAGGGTGCATTGCCGCCTTGTCAGCTGTGCAGTATTTGAATAAAATTAAAAAATAAATATTTTATCAAAATGATATATATCGGCGCAGATCATAAAGGATTTCAATTAAAAGAGAAAGTAAAACAATGGCTTACCGAATTGGGCTACGAATATCATGATGTCGGGGCCTTGGAATATGATAAGGACGATGATTATCCGGTATATGCGTCTAAAGTTGCCGAGAGCATGATTGAAATAGATGACTATGGCATAGTAATTTGCGGATCGGGCGTAGGAGTGGACGAAGTTGCCAATAAATTTGACGGAATACGCTCCGGCTTAGCCCTAAATAGAGAACAGGTTGAAACAGCAAGAAATGATGACAACATAAACGTTCTGGCCATTGCTTCTGATTTTATTTCCGAAGAAGATGCGCGTGATATTATAAAAACTTTCCTTGAAACTCCATTTGCCGACGAAGAGCGTTTCAATCGCCGTTTAGGCGAGATAGAAGAGATAGAAGAAACAAATTAATGATTCAAATTATTCCCGCGATAATAGCTAAATCCTATGAGGATTTAGAAAAAATGGTTCGGCAAGTTGAGCCCTATGTTGACAGGGTTCAGCTGGATATCATGGATGGTGATTTTGTTTCCGATAAGACCATCTCCGGGTATGAGGAACTCATTAAGCTGGAAACAAAGTTAAAATTTGACGTTCACTTAATGGTGTCTAAGCCGGAAGATCAGATGTATTATTGGTACAAAACAGGAGCCGATAATTTTTTAATTCAAGCCGAGACCGATCACGGCCATCAAGATTTAATTAAGCAGATTCATTCGAACGACAAAAGGGCCGGGCTTGTCTTAAATCCGGAAACTCCGATCGATAAAATTATTGATTTAATTGATGACATTGATTCGGTTCAATTTATGACGGTTCATCCGGGAGCTTATGGTGGAGAATTTGTAGAAAGTGTTGTTGATAAAATTAGTGAACTCCACAATAGATATCCTAATATTCCCCTGGCAGTAGACGGGGCAATACATACCGGCAATATTCACAAAGTTATAGCAGCTGGAGCATCAATTATAGTTTTGGGCAGCCATATTTTTTCCGAAAATAGAGATGTGGGTGAAGCAATTGAAGAAATGAGGACATTAAGTAATAATGAATAGGATGTTTGATATAATTTCAATCGGTTCCGCAACTCGGGATATATTTATTAACGCCGATGATTTTAAATCAATAAAATCGTCTGATTTCTTAACCGGTGAGGGATTGTGCTTACCGCTTGGCTCCAAAACCGAGATTAAAAAAATCGTATTTACTTTTGGAGGAGGCGGGGCTAATGCTGCCGTTACTTTCGCTCGGCAAGGCTTGAAGACAGCTTGTGTCGGAGTTATCGGAAACGACCTGAACGGTCGAGAAGTCATCAATGAGCTTGTCGGTGCAGGAATCGAAACGGGTTATTTCCAAAAGCACGATGATGATTTTACGGCATATTCCATAATTATGGTCCACGGTTCCGGTGAACGCACCATCCTCTCATATAAGGGAGAGGGCCAACATTTTGATGTTAATAAAATTGCCTTTGACGAGCTAAAAACCAAGTGGCTTTTTTTGAGTAGCTTAGGCGGGCATTATGATTTATTGGAAAAAGCGGTTAATTGGGCGGTTGCGAATGATATAAAACTTGCGACCAATCCCGGAGGCAAAGAGTTGGACCATGGTCTTGATAAATTAAAACCACTTCTCAAGAATTTTTCTATCGTCGTAATGAATCAAGAGGAGGCGGCAAAGCTTACGGGGATTGATTACAAGAGCGAAGAAGAAATTTTTAAATTTATGGATGATATCATAGGTGGAATTTTTATAATGACAAAAGGTCATGATGGGGCAGTGGTATCTGACGGGAAAAATATATATAGAGCCGGAGTTCCCGATTCTCCGATTATTGAAAGAACGGGAGCCGGTGATGCTTTCAGTTCCGGATTTATTTCGGAGTATATACATTCGGGTGATATTTCTAAGGCAATCCAACTTGCTACCGCCAATGCCTCTTCCGTAGTTGCTCAATATGGTTCAAGGGCAGGCATTCTTAAAAAGGGCGATATGGGACCATGGCCATTGGTGGAGGTTCTGCGAAAATAATATGAACTCTTACGAAAAACTGGCTCGCATATTAAAAACTTCTCCGGAAGCGCTTCAGGATTTAGATCAAAAAATGAGCAAGATTACCGGCCAAAACGGCGTAATAGAAACAATCGCCAGCCAAAACGAAATTTTGGTTACAAAAACTCTACATGAATTAGGTCTGAATAGAAGTGCTCCGGCGGAAACGGTATACACATCCCTTATCCATCGTCTGATACATCTGGACCAGATGTTGTATGAGCTACTTGATTCTCCCGATCTCTCTAAGATGTCTCAGGCTTGCGGGAAATTATGTGAAACAGCATTAAAACTATACAATCCGCCGAAGGGTCTTTTTATAAAAAAAGAAAAAATTACCGAGCTGCTTGATAAATTCCCGCCAGATAACATGCTCACTTACTTCGGCTACGCTAATACTAAAGAACTTATTGACAAAGAGGGACTTATATCGGTAGTCAGCGCATTACGCTTCACTCAAGATCAAGAGTGGATGCATAAATTTTTTGATACTGCTTATCGAGAATTAAAACCCGAAGATTTTGAAGAAAGAAATGTTGAGCTCAAAGTACTTGAAACCAAATGGCTTAATGTCGTCGATAAATTTATCGAGAAAAAATATCACAACATAAGCCATCTTAAAGAATTTGGTATTATTTTTGTAATTCCGTTGCCCATAGATACTCCGGGAGAAACAATACGCATGTTTACTCTGATAATGCACTATCTGCACGAAGTACCTTTTTATTCGGATCTTTTCCGAAAATTCATAAAAGACCCCGATTTTATTACCAAATTTAAATCGTTATTAAGGGGTGATGTCATAGAAGATGAAAAATTAAAAATTAAAAATGAGAAACTAACATGGTTGGTAATCCAGAGATATCTTGCGAAAGATGATGAGAATGATCCGCGGCTCTTTCTGCCCCATATTAACCCGGAAGCGGAACATTGGCTGAAGGTATCGGAAGATTTAAACCGGCTTGATAGAATGATGGATGATTCGGAAAATAAGGTCGGACTTGGATATTGGGCAAGTTTGGATTTTGTTGGTGATTTTTTCAAAGATGAACGGGGACACGATCAGCTGGTTAGTTTCGACCTTATTGATCTCATTATGTCCCTGGTTAAAAAGGGTCAAATCAAATATCTATATCATCAGCAAGAGGCAATATGGAACAGAATCTTCTCAGAATATATGGGTCATGAGAAAATGAATCAATTAATAGAGGAGAATATGATTAAGGGGTTAATAGAACTATAATATGGAAATTTTTGGAATTTTAGGACTTATCCTTATTACCATTGCTATTTGGCAGAAAGAGAAGTGGCAAGATTGGTTATTTATTGTAGGCGGATTAGCATTGCTCGCTTATAGTTACTCTTTGCATAATGTTATATTTATCATATTACAGATAGTATTTATTCTTTCAGCACTTTTTGAATTGTTTAAACTTAAAAGAAAATGAATCTTAACGATTATTTAAAACAGGCAAGAGAAGGGGAATATGCCATTGGTCATTTTAATTTTGCGACGGAAGATGTATTACATGGCATAATCGAGGCCTCTCGTGATGCCGGTGCGCCGGCGGTTATGGTTGGGACATCAGAAGGGGAGGCCGGTTTTATAGGTACGAAAGAGGTGGTTGCCCTTGTAAAAACGATAAGAGAGGATTTAAATTATCCGGTTTTTCTGAACGCGGATCATTATAAAAGCTTTGAAAAGTGCAAAGAGGCGATAGATGCCGGTTATGATTCTATAATTATCGATGCGTCCAAACTGCCGCTTGGAGACAACATTGCTTTAACCAAACAAGTTACCGACTATTCCCGTTCGGTCAATCCCGATATTTCTATTGAGGGGGAGCTCGGTTATCTCCGCGGTGCCTCAGAGGTTCAGCAGAAAATAGAAATTAGTTCTGCCGATTATACAAAACCGGAAGAAGTAGCAGATTTTGTTTCCAGAACCGGTGTGGATCGTATGGCTATAGTATTTGGCAATATCCACGGCATTGTTACTGACCAAGAAGAAAAGCTTGATATCCAACATTTCTCAAAAATAGTGGCTGCCGAACCGAAGCCGTACTATGTTCTCCACGGAGCGTCAGGGCTTAAAGACGAGGACATAACTGCCGCAATTCAGGCAGGGATAACCAATGTTCATTTCAACACCGAGTTGAGAGTTGCTTATCGCGATGCAATAGATAAAGCATTTCACGAAAAGCCCAACGAAACTACGCCTTATAAATATCTCGCTCCGGCGGTTGAAGAGGTAAAAAAGGTGGTCTCTCAAAAAATAAAAATCTTTATGGGTAGATAATCGACTCGGTTAGTTTAAATTTGACTATTCAATAAAATATAGTATCCTCTTGGCAGGACTTTTATTTTAAAATAGGACAGGAATGTCCAGGAGAAATGAAATGCGCGACGGAAAAGCGGCCAGCTCTCAGCTCATTATTTTTGATGACGGTACGCTATATCATATTGATCTTAAAAAATCAGACCATATACCGTCCAACATATTGCTTGTTGGGGCAGCTGATCGCGTTGATACAATTGCATCACATTTTAGCGAAATAAATTTTGGGCATCGAAATAAAGCTCGACCGGAGTTTTATATTGTCGCAGGAGTATATAAAGGAATGCCCGTAGCGGCATTATCCATCGGCATTGGTGTCGGTCCCGTTGATATCGTTATGAACGAACTGCACGCTTTGTTTGAATATGATCATGTTTCTGGAATATGGGTCGCCGAAAAACCAGCTAATGTAAACATAATCAGGGTAGGAACATGCGGGACCTCTTTGCCAAATATTGAGGCGGGAGCACTCGCAATATCAGAATATGCTATCGGACTTGATAATCTCGGGGCATATTATCCCCTTGACCGTAATCAGCAAAGTATAGCCGTATCTATAGAAAAAGAGTTTCTTAAAACTCCAATCGGAGTCGCTAATCCTCTTTGTTATTGCAGCAGTGCCAGTCCTTTAGTGGTAAAAGCATTATGTAATTCAGTCGGCGGGTTCGGTGATGATGTGTTCGTCGGTATTACAACTGCTTCTCCTGGTTTCTTTGGTCCCGAAGGACGGCAAATCGGCCGCATAAAAACAGCTTTTGGGCCAAAAGAATTCCGAAGAATCGTCCAAAATTTTCAAGTTGGCGAACTTGGGGAATATAGGATAATTAATCACGAAATGGAAACCAGTATTCTCTTCCGTCTTGGATATGAGCATTTGGGATATAACGTCGGTGCAATTTGTCTTGTTGTAGATAACTTGGCGACCGATGATGTTCTTTCTTCTGACAGTTTCAAAAACAGAATGAGCAAATGTATCTGGGTTGCCCTTGACTCACTGTTAAAGCTCTCAAAAACATAAGACCGCATCTAAAGCGGTTTTTTATTGTCCTTTTTTAAGATTCATGTTATTATGTGAGAACTTAAAGTTATGGTTAATAAGCAGCAAAAAATAGAGTTGAATGCCCAGGTCAGGACCGCTATAGGGGGCAGACTCGATGGATTAAGGCGTTCCGGATATGTGCCGGCTATTTTGTATGGGAAGAGTCAAGAGTCGATCCCTCTGCAGGTGCCTGTTAGGGATTTTATAAAAGTTTTTGAATCAGCCGGAGAATCCACCCTTGTTTATATAAATGTGGACGGACAAGTATACCCAGTCATTATTAATGATGTAGCCAGAGATCCTGTTACCGATGACGTGCTTCACGCTGACTTCTATAAAGTTCGTCTTGATCAAAAAATCAAAACCAAAATATCGGTAGTATTTACGGGAGAATCGCCGGCTGTCAGAGATTCCGGCGGTATTTTCGTAAGAAATGTCAACGAGCTTGAGGTTGAAGGATTGCCACAGGATTTGCCCCATGAAATTACCGTGGATATTTCAAGTATGACAAATATCGGAGATCAAATTCTGGTTAAAGATATAAAGCTTGGCTCCGGCCTGAAGATTATGGCCGATGCCGAAGAGATTATTGCCACCGCGCAGGAGCCGATGTCCGAAGAGGAACTTCAAAAAGCATTGGAAGAACCGACTACAACCGTGGAAGAAGTTGAAGTTATCAAAAAAGAGAAAGAGGAAGAAGTGCCTGTGGAGGGAGAAGAACCCGCATCACCGCAAGAAGAGAAACCCCAGCAAAAGCCCCAGCCAGAGAAGAACAAATAAAGTCCAGCTGTTTTTGATGAGCCAGTTTTCTAATTGTTTTCCCCAGCCCGGTTCCGATTGGAAGTCCGGGCTTTTGATTTCATTGTCCTCTATCTGGTTTAACATTTATTGATGCTAGAGCGTCCATTATTGGATCAAGTCCTCCGGCGAGTATCCTATCTATATTCCCCCAACTTTTTTTGATCCTATGGTCGGTAATTCTGTCTTGAGGGAAATTGTAAGTTCGTATTTTCTCCGATCGGTCGCCCGTTCCTACCTGTTTCCGGCGCTCTTCGGTGATATCTCCAGTTTCTTGTATTCTTTTTATTTCCAGAAGCTTGGCTCTTAATATATCCAAGGCTTTGTCTCTATTCCTTTGCTGGGATCTTTCTTGTCTGGATGATACAACAATGCCGGTCGGTTTATGAAGAATACGCACCGCCGTCTCAACTTTATTAACATTCTGACCTCCCGGGCCGCCAGCACGGGAAAAAGTAATCTCAAGTTCATCGGGTCGTATTTGAAGCTCGCTCTCGCTGGCCTTAGGCAGGACAGCCACCGTGATAGTCGATGTATGGACTCTGCCGCTCTTCTCTGTTTTTGGAACTCTCTGGACCCTATGGACACCCGACTCGTTTTTAACCTTTGTAAAAGCGTTCGAACCGCTTATCTCAAATACGATTGATTTGTATCCGCCAATATTGTTCTGGTTGGAATCAATAACATCCAACCCCCAGCCCTTTGAGGCCGAGTATTTTTTATACATATTAAAAAGTTCCGCGGCAAATAACGCAGCCTCGTCACCTCCGGCTCCAGCACGTATTTCAACAATTGCCTCGTCACTTTTATTTCGAGGTTTTTGGTAGGGGATATAGTCCATTTATTTCTTTAGCTTCCTTGTCTTTTTGGTAGCAAGCGAAGGCTTCTTGGGTTGCCTGGCTAAGACGGATTTTTCCAGACGTTTTTTAAACTTCTCAACCCTTCCTCTGGTATCGAGGACTTTTTCCTGCCCCGTATAGAGAGGATGGCACTTGGAGCAAATACCGGTGGAAATCTCAGGCATTGTTGAACCGGTTGTCCACTCATTCCCGCAAGCACACTTAACCTTGGCGTTCTCATAATATTGAGGGTGTATATTTTGTTTCATATGTTGTGATATTTTAACAAATAATGGGAGCCGAGTCAATTTTTTTGTTCTTGACCCCGTTAGAAGTAGCCTCGCCGAGGTCCTACGGACTCGCGCCATTTGGCGCGAGCGAGACTTCTAACGGGGTTGATTTTTAAACTTATTTTTGATAGTATATCCATTATGTCAGAATTACAGGCGCAGGTTAATTACGAAGACATGCTCAAGGCTGGCATGCACTACGGTCGAAAAAGGACCGTTTTAAATCCGTCCATGTCCCGTTACGTTTTCACTATTAAGGACGGTATTTGCATTATAGACCTACTTAAAACCCAGGTTCATTTAAAGAATTCTTTGGAATTTCTGAAGAAAACAATCAAGAACGGAGGATTGGTTCTTTTTGTCGGTCTGACCAAGCAATCCAGCGGATCGATGAAGAATTTAGCGGAAGCATTCGGGATGCCCTATGTCATAGATAGGTGGCTTGGAGGAACTATGACTAATTTCAAGGTTATCAACGCCAGGGTGAAAAAGCTTGAAGAGCTTGAGAAAGATATGAAAAGCGGAGCTTTGGAGAAATATACCAAGAAGGAGCGTTTAATGCTGACAAAAGAGATGGACAAAATGAAAGTCAGGTTTGATGGGCTCAAAAAGCTGAATCGGCTACCCGATGCGATTTTTGTCTCTTCGTTGAAAGAAAGCGCACTGGCCGTCAGAGAAGCTAAGAGGATGGGCATTAAAGTAATAGCCATTGCTAATACTGATTCCAATCCGAATGAAATCGAGTACATAATTCCCGCCAATGACAGATCTAAAAGGTCGGTTGATTTGATAGTGGATATCATAAAAAACGAATTAACGGAGTAACACTATGGCTGATGTAGAAAAAGTAAAACATCTTCGCGATACTACGGGTTTATCTTTTAACCAAATTAAAAAAGCCTTAGATGAGGCCGGAGAAGATACGGCTAAAGCTATGGAGATTCTTAAAGCTCAGGGTATCGCTACGGCTCAGAAAAAGGCGACTCGCGAAGTGAAAGAAGGGATTGTAGATGCATACATACATGCCACCAAAAAATTGGGTGTCATAGTTGAGGTGCTTTGTGAAACTGATTTTGTTGCCAGAAATTCCGAATTTCAAAAACTTACCCACGAACTGGCCATGCATATAGCTGCCGCAAGACCGAAAACAGTTGAAGATCTTTTAGGCCAGCCATTTATTAAAGATCAGGAGATAACAGTCAAAGATCTTATTAGCCAATATATAGCGAAGCTGGGAGAGAATATTCAAGTTGACCGTTTCGAAATATTTGAGATATAACATATGGCTTTTATTTTGATTCCTCTCGTTTTGATTTTATTGTCTGCAACAGGCATTTTTGTAATTATCTGGAGAAAAGTCCCATATCTTAAAAAGCTTTCCGTAGCCGATGTTCAGTTAGAGCCAAGTATTTGGGCCGAATTTTTTCCGGAGCTATCGGAAAAGATAAACACCATTCAACTAAAGCATTATCGTGAAGTTTGGTTATTCGAGCTTGAAAAACTTCTTCGCCGGCTGAGAGTACTGTCTCTTAAGATGGATAGAGTGTCAGGTTCTTTAATAAAGAGAATAAGAAGGTTTACAGAGAGGAAACACCACGAAAATCTTCAGATACCGCCAGTGGAAATTAAAGAGACTAACAGTATAAAAACCAAGGAGTTCGTGAAACAGGAGATAAAAAAAGACATGAGGAAAGAAGAGCAGAGATTGATAATAGAAATAGCAAAAGATCCGAAAAATTCTTCCCTTTATGAAACATTAGGGGATCTTTATGTAAAAATGGGTAATTTCCCCGATGCAAAGGAGTCCTACGAAGCAGCTTTGGCACTCGATCCTCAGAAAGAAGAGCTAATTAAAAAACATTCACAAGCCGTTGAAAAAGTGATATAATATATAGCAACTTTGCTAAAGACGGCTTGCCACCTTAGCTCAGTGGTAGAGCAACTGTTTTGTAAACAGTAGGTCCTCGGTTCGAATCCGAGAGGTGGCTCCAGGGGGGTGTGGCGGAGTAGTCAAACGCACTTGACTGTAAATCAAGCGGCCGTTCGGCCTACGTAGGTGCAAATCCTACCGCCCCCACAGTAAAATAGTGATAGTCGCCGTTGTAGCTCAGTTGGTAGAGCAACTCCATGGTAAGGAGTAGGTCGTCGGTTCAAATCCGACCAACGGCTCCAGGGTCGTTTCAAAATAATAAGTTAATAATACAATGAGCCAAGATAATTTACTTAGATTGAGATGCAGCGTGTGTAAACATGCCAATTATTATACTTCGAAGAACAAGAAATTAGTTGAGCGGAAGTTGGAGTTCAAGAAGTTCTGCAAATGGTGTAAAAAACGCACGGTACATAAAGAAGCCCGAATAACTGGGTAATTTTCGACTTGCGATGTCGAAAATGGGGGCATAGTTTAGTAGTAAAATTTCCGTCTCCAAAACGGACGTCCTAGGTGCAACTCCTAGTGCCCCCGCAAAACAAAAACAACCTAAAGGGTTGTTTTTGTTTTGGCTATTGTGTTGATAATTTTTTCTGTTATTATGTCTGCAAGAACCTTGAAAATTTAAGAGGTAGCAAATGAGCAATAAGAAGCACGCACGTCTTTCTGTGAAAAAAAGTAAGAAAGTAAAATTAAGCGAAAAAGAATTAATTACCAAAAGAGAAAGTAATGAGATAACCCCCGAAGAATTCATAAGAAATCTAAAAGGTGACCTGAAGGTATATTGGTCTATTATTCACAGAGTTCTTCGGAGACAGAGAACAATCAGGAATATAGAGCTTCTTCCTTTTGCCAAACAGCTTGGCGCTATTGGTGGCAAAAGAGTAGAGAAACTCAACACTATACGCGGTATATTGGCTAAATTTGTTGAATGGGAAGTCCTGACCAAGTTTAAGCCGGCTACTTACAGTGTGTATCTATGCAATTTGTCGGATTTCTATCAACCCGAAGAATTATCCAAGATAATCTCTGATAAAGAGACAAATCTTATTACCAAACGCTTAAACGGAAAACCAGTACCGTTTAAGACTCTAGCGAAAGAATTCGAAAAAATTATTGGCTGTAATCTTCTGGCTACTCTTCTGTCATTCTATATTGATAAGGGTGTACTCGAAGAAACTAAATCTGGTTTTAGAATCTCTACAATCGGACAAGAATTCGGTTCAGATCCGACATCCATACAGACACTGGATACCATTGCTCTTGAGAATCAGCTGGCTCTTAAGAAGAAAGAAGAAGCTGCAAAATTCAGATTTGCAACCCTGTCGGATATCAGCGATGCCCAAAAGAAAGATCTGGAGAATAAAGAGGTTCCGGTGATAGAATTTCCGCACAAAAAAGTTTTGCGCATCAGTACGCTCGGCGAGATTTTATACGGCAATCAATTCTCCGATAATGCTTTCGTTGAGGCATGGCTAAAACTTCAAAAAGAATCTGGATTTAAACCCGATGTTACTTTAGTGACCGGATTGGTTCAAGGGACATTCCTTGGATATAGAGTAGATAAAGTTCGCACTCTTACCGTAGAGAGATTTCTTAACGAGATTGGCCCCCAATATAGCGCCGCCGACCTTCTGCTGAAACAATTAGAAGGCATAACGCAAGGAAGAGTATTCTATCAGCAAGGTGACGACGATTGGGATTTGGCTAAAAACTATGCGTTAATAGCTCGAGCTGCCGAAAAAGGAGTTGCTCAACATGGAGTCAGTAATCTTTCTCCGGAGGCAACCAGATATCTCATAAATATTCATTTTTACAGAAAGCTATTTATCCAGTGGGAGATCATTCAAAGATATATGTATCTGATCGGAAGATCGCTTAAAAACGTTCAAGAGGTAAGCGAAGAAACCGAAGGTGAAGTGGAGAAGAATGAATATCGCCTTATTGTGGAGATACTGAAAGCTCAAGAAGCAAAACTGCCTTATCCGGAAGAATATAAAAAAGTTGTTAACGTTAATGCCTTAAATACAGCTCAAATCGGTAAGCGTCATGTAACACCTGACCCTCTAATATTAAAAATTGGCGGTTTTACTATCCAGTCCGTCCATAATACGTCTTTCTCCGATATTACTCAGTATATGGACAGCTTGATGATCCCGGAGATGAATATCCGGGCCAGACAGGTTCTTGGAGAAACAACGCCCAATATATTCATTGACTTCCACCAGGAACGATTCTACCTCGCAAGAGTAAGTGATTCCTTAGTGATGAACCTACCGGGATGCCAGAATACGACCCTTGCCAATAGATGGAAGTCCAAAACTTTCTTCAGTAAAGTTCTAAGTTCAAAAGCTCATCGTCAATTAACTTTCCGTAAAGAACCGATAACTCCCGGTATTACTAATTTTGAGGTTCATGAAGATGGAAGAATTAAAATGACGATTCTGAATCGGAAAATCCTGGAAGTTATAGAGGCAGCCAAAGGCTCGAAAGAGGTTGTTGATACAGTTAGTTATGTATCTGATCTCCAATTTGGCTCAATCACTGCCCGGCCGGAATTTGCCATCAGATATATGGACTATTCCTTATATGAAAGACAAGCAAACCATATGATCAATAATGGTGACTTGCTTCATACATTTGTTTATCCTAATCATGGTCCTGAAAATAGACCAGATAGATTAATATCCGTAGATAGCCAGGAACGTTTCTTGGTAAGCGTGATGGCTCCAATTATTGTGGATGCTCCTGCTCTTCGCAAATGGATAGGACAAATGGGGAATCATGAATGGAATGTTTGGTCTGGAGGATTAACCGGCCAAAATAATCTCAAGTGCATTGAACTTTATCTCAAGGGTTACTTCGAAGCTCTTCAGAAGAGGGGACTCTTGGATAGAAGTATTGATGTGAGTCTAGTTAGTAGAATAAGATTTATGAATAGTGGTAACCCAACAGGTGATCACTTAAATCATCCCTATTCTACAATTTGTGTTCCAAGTGGATATAAAATTGGTGTTCAGCACATGTGGCAAGCCGGTGGCGGCCGAACCCCGGTTGAGCAGATGATAAGATGGGTTAAGAAAATGGCTCATGGCGCTGCCGATCTGCATGTATTATTTGGTGGTCATTGGCATTCGTTGTGGATGTCTATGGTCTATAACATACTGATGGTTCAAGTGCCGGCGTCAGCAGGTATATCGGGCTTTGAGCTCCAGAGAGGATTAATTAGCCAAGTAATGTTTGTTCTTGCAGAATTCTCAAATAAGAGAGGGATAACGATAGAAATTATTCCATGGCAGTTCTTAGCGAACTATAAGTGCCAAAGTCCTTTCTATAAGGGTAAAGATAAAGAACTTGAATTGCCGAAACCAGGAAGTATTGAATACAAACATGGGAGACATTCAGCGTTGATTGAGCAGATGATAGATGACATAACTCAATATGTGGAAGTATAAAATAAAACACCCCGTTTCGACGGGGTTTTTCTTTAGAACTATCTCTTGGCATAATTTACACCAAGGTGTTGAGGGAGAAACGACATCGGGAGGGCTTCACCAATCGTAGTGCAAAAAAACTCACCATTATGATAATCCCACAGAGTAACATTGGGATCATATTCTCCGGTTTCTTTAAAACAATTTTCAGCAATGATTTGAAGACAATGCCCACAAGCCGGACAAACGTCTCCTACATTCTTAATTCGTTTTTCAACAGGAGGAAGTAGGGGAGGGGAATCAAATGAAATTTTTTTACTTGCTGGAGCTCCCGCAACAGCTACAGCTGCTATACCAATTGGACCCAATGTTGCGATTACGCTATCGACTGCATTCTGCTCGGCATGAGTTGTTTGTGTATAACTGCATCTCTCAACATTAGCTCCTTTAAATATTTTTCCGTTTTTTGCTACCACCGCACAGCCGACATGGTAATTAGAATAAGGAGCTTGCGCATTATCTCTGACTTCGGCTACGAGTCTGAATAACTCTTTAACAGCTTCGGGCAACTCATCAAAAGTATAAATATCAATGCCGATGGTCTTGGTAATTCTTCTCATGAATTTAACTCCCGATTTTTAATGTACTTTTAAGAGCTTACTATGCTAAATCTTTTTGTCAATTAAAAAATATCTATCTTTAACTTATGGGTTCTTTCTTTTGATTGTTCGATCTGGCGAATGATTACTTCGATGTCTTCTATCTTATACATCCGATAGTTATTAACAGGGTTGCGATAGGCAACAAGCTTGCCTCTCGCGTCCCAGTTGCGAACCGTCAAGGGGGTTACGCCGAGAACTCGAGCGACCTCTCTTACTGTCATGAATTTTTTGGGCATATTATTAAATAAAGTTAAAAGCGAAAAGTTAAAGGTCGAAAGTTTAATAAAAGTGTATTCTAATCATTTAAGTTCTTTATCAACCCTTTGTATTAATGTTTATAAGTCTTTATACATTAATTTTACTTTTATTGACCACAAGAGGTCAATGTTGATAAGTAAACTGAAAATTGAAAACTGAAAATTGAAAATTCCAACTATTGAACCTTCCGAGGTTCAATAGTTGGCAGTTATCCACATTTTTTCAATGTCCGATGTTATACTTTAAACATCGGAAGAGAGATAAAAAAGAGACATATTTTTTATCCTATCCGATACGGTATCGGATGCAACATTTTGTTGTAATAAATAAACAAAATCCTGCATCCGAATGCACACCTAATTAAGAAAATCAGAATGCACAAGGAGGGAATAAAAACGCCCAATCCCGCCAAAGGCGGGATTGGGGGAATGCACACCTACGGCTCGTTAAAAACGGGCTTTCGGTATTTCTATTTTAGCGAAAAATTCATTACCTCGCAATGACAAACGAAGACATAAAACTGCTTGAAGAAAAAACAGGAAAAAAATGGCTTTCAATGCAGGAAGCATCAAAGCGCTGTTCCTACTCGCAGGAATATTTAAGCTTGCTTGCAAGAAGAGGGAAAATTTTATCCCAGAAAATTGGAAGAAATTGGTATACAACAGAAGAAGCATTGAGAGACTATCTTCAAAAGCAAAATTTAATTTTTGCTTTGCCTAAAAAAATTATTGGCCGTCTGGCTGCACAGGCAGGTCTAACTCCGGAAGAACCTGAGAAAGGAGAGCCGGTTGGCCACGAGGGCCATTCTAAAATTTTTGAAGAATACGAACAGCTTAACCCCGCCCTTTTTCAAAAGGGCGGGGCAAGTCCCCCGGAGAAAGAAAAAACTTTTTTGGGAAAGATAACTCCGCTATCTCCGCTCCCGGAGTCGAAGGACCAGAATGATGTTTTAAATAAATTGGACCGCCTTTCCGGTTCGCTTGAATTTTTTGCCGAACAAGTAACTAAAAAACTTGATCAACCTCAACCCAGCCAGGAATTCCTAACCCCGAAACAGGAAGAATTTTTTAATATAGAAATTCCTTCATTCACTCACCGTTTTAAAATATTTGACAGATACGCGCGCTCAATGATGAGAAATCCGGTTAGGATGATGACGATAACAATTACGGCAATTGTTGCGATATTTATAATTGCCGGCGGATTCAGCTTCGGACAGGCCGATTATGTAGTTCAGCAAATCAAAAAAGCATTTACAGATGCGGATACGCTCCAAGGGCATTTTCCCGGTACTCATGCCAATGAGGTTTTAGTTTTAGACAAGGCCGGCAATGTTTCCATATTCGGGCACATTGAAACGCAGGGACAATTACGCTCTTTCGCGCCCGACGGCGTAGCGCCGATTGTCGTTGACTCAATGATGTTGGTTGAGAATCTAAATGCTGAATATTTTGACAGTTTGGCATCAAAGGACTTTACTCTCGCTTTCGTGACTAAAAACGGGAATCTAACCTACGAAGATGTTTATTTGGAAGGAAATGTTGAGGTCGGGAAAACGTTAACGGTTAAGGGAGCGGCGAAACTTCTTGACTCGTTGCAGGTTTACGGCACTCTCGGCGTATTCTCGGATGCAATTTTTGGAAAGAATATTACCCTTACCGCCGGTAATCTTATTTTAAAAAAGGGGACAATAGAAATTTTCAATACCTCACTGATTAAAAACTTAAACGCCGAATTTCTAGATGGTTTGCGCAAGAACGATATTAATTTAGATTTTGTCACCTCAAACGGCGCTTCGACCGGCAATGGTATTGCTGTCGGCGGGCTTGAAGTAAATGGTCAAAGTGATTTTAACGGAATGGGATTTTTCCACGAAGGCGTTTGGGGTTCGGACGGAGCATTCGGGACTTTAGGAGTGGCAGGAGGTACTAAAATTGGCAACAGTGACAAATCTTATAACTCGTTATTTGAGGTTTATTCAAAATATTTTAAGGTTGACCAAAACGGCAATGCCACTATTTCCGGGAGCACTTCAACAAGCAACCTTATAACCGGCAGCGTTGAATCAAATTTAATCTCCTCCGGTTCTTATGATTTGGGGTCGTCAGGAAGTCCATGGGATGAGCTATTCGCTTCAAGCGCAAGTTTTTCAATCATTACTATTACCGGAACCGGTGGAGGTAATTTTGAAGGGACAACAAGTTCATCGTTCAGAATCAATACCGACAATGTTAGTTCCGATTCTGAGGATTCCTATTTATCTTTTGAACGAGGCACAACTATCCCAAATGCAATTATTCAATGGGACTCAATAAACAAACAGTTTAATTTCAATCAACCGGTAAAAATTGCCAGCACAAGTTTTGAATTAGTCGGCACCGCTTCCATTTCCGGCGACCTGATATTAAATGGTAGCGGTGCAGCAAGTGGTCGTCTGCAGTTAGGTCGGGCTCCGACAGCTCCTCATACCGGTACTTGGCCCAGTTTCGGCGGATTGGATGATGCAACATTGCTTATAAATCCCTTAACTTCCGTTGCCGACGGTAATTTGATTGCTGTCACCATTGGCGGAGCGGCCAGATTTGTAGTTGATAACGAGGGGGATGTCTATGCTGCCGGAAACCTTATTCTTTCAGGCACTACTACTCAGTCAACTACCAACGTCACTGGCGACCTTAATGTTGAAGGCAACACCCGCTTGGGGGATGCTTTATCGGACAGAATCCGTCTTGTTGGCACCATTCTTCCGTACACACTCACCTCGGATATCATGACCATCCAAGCTTCTCCTTCATGGGAGGGGGATTATTATACAAAGATCACCGATTCATCTTCAAATCCGATATTTATGGTGGCATCCTCTGGCAATGTCGGCATCGGGACGACGGTGCCAGTAAGTCCACTCCATATTTATGGTTCTTCTGGTGCCATAATTCAAACTATTGAAAATGCTGGGACACTTCAGTCATATACTAATTATAAAACTGATGCGACCCTCATGTATGTTGGTCATGAAGGGAATACTGCTGGTCAATTGCTCACAGGCGATACTGCAAATTCCGGAATTATTAACATGGTTTCATCTCAACCTATATATTTTGGAACGAACGATACTGTGAGAATGACCATTCTAGGTACTGGCTACGTTGGCATCGGGACAACGGGACCGATTGTTAAATTAAATGTGAGCGGCGGAACTGGAGACGCAACAACATACGACCCTCAATTCGCTTTGTCTCGTTTCAGTTCAACAGGAAATAATGAAGTGTTTAAGTTTCGGGTCGTTGAAAACGTCAGTTCTCCAACTAACTATGGAGATTTGAGTATTCTTCGAAAATCAACACCAAGTTCGGGCGAGGACGATTCATACTATACAAGCGCACTATATATTGATGGAAGATACGGTAACGTCGGCATCGGGACGACAACGCCACTGACAACATTGCAGGTGGTAGATGCACATGGTCCTGCTGGAGGTTCTGTGCCTCAAGGGGGGATTACGGTGGCCAATGTCGGAGTAACAAATGGCCTATTAGATATTGGCATTGATGGTTCAGGAACTTTTTATTCTTGGCTGCAATCTCGCAGTGCAGTTGCGGCCACCTATTACAATCTGGTGCTGAATCCAGTTGGCGGCAACGTCGGCATCGGGACGACGGCACCAACTACAAAACTTGACGTCATCGGCAATGCCTCGGTTTCTTTGGACTTTGAAGTGGGCGGAAGATTGATTGCAACTACTTTTGGTTCTAATTCATCTATCTCTGGTAATTTTGACCCCGCTACCGACAATACCTACTCATTGGGTAATACCTCATATCGCTGGAAAGACATTAGTGTCGGCCCCGGCTCCTTCAAGATTACATCAACTACCGGCACAAGCGGTGCAGGAGCTGATTACACTTTGGGCCAGATCGGATTTACTGGTTCATCCTTATCATTTGGGACATACGATCAGGGGGCAGGGAACTACGGTTCTCTTGAATTCAAAACTGCTAGTACTTCCAGAATGTTTATCTCCTCCTCCGGCAACGTCGGCATCGGGACGACAACCCCCCTATCCAAACTATATGTTGAAGGGGCTTCTAATACTTGGGTAACTGAATTAAAGGGGTTAAATTCGGTAGCTCTAAATGCAATAACTGGTTTGAAGTTAAAAATTGGTTATGCCGGCGAAGATAATAAATGGGCAGGCATTGCGGCGGTCTCCGAAGATGTTGCCAATCTCGGCAACCTTAATGGTTTGGCATTGTATTCCGGGGAAGCGGAACATATGAGAATAACAGACGCTGGCAACGTCGGCATCGGTGATTCTTCTCCGGAACAGAAACTTACCGTAAGCACTGGAGCCAGCGGAGCTATCCTTGCTTCCGGTTCGGTCAATGTTGATTTAATCCTCAAATCCACCTCTGCCACCGGAGCAGCCACCGAAGGTCAATTTACCATTCGTTCCGCCGGTTCTTCCGAACGCTTAGACATCCTCAATAATACAACCGCCCTGATGACCATTGCTTCCACCGGATTTGTTGGGATTGGGACGACGAGTCCGACCGCCCAGTTAACTGTAGATGGAACCGGTCAGACAACGGCAAATATTACTGATGCTGGAGTAATGGGTGCAACGTTGAAACTTATTGATGAAGGATACGCGGCTGGAAGCGGCGGGGCAGTACTTTTTGGAGGTAAACGGTCATCTTACTTTTTTGCCGGAATAAAAGGGTTATTAACTGATGGAACCAGCAACTCTATCGGTGATTTAGCATTTTCAACACGTAATGCTACCGGAGACACGGCTCTTACAGAACGGATGAGGATATTAGCAAGCGGCAACGTCGGCATTGGGACAACAGGGCCTGAAGCTGTCTTGACGGTCAAGGATAATGGAACAAGCGGTAGTGTAGTGACTTTTTTACGGCAGGACGATGATAATACATACGGCCTAGTGATTAATAATGCCGCCTGGTCAGGCACAGTTACTAATGGATTGAGACAATATGTCAAGTTAACCGGCACTTATGCCGCAATTGATCATTATGAAAGTGGGGGTGCTACTTTATCCTTAAACCCAAGTGGCGGCAACGTCGGCATCGGGAACACTTCTCCCGATGCTAAACTTGATGTCACCGGTAATATCTATGCCTCTTCTTCCGGTAATATTGACCTCGTTCTCCGTTCTTCGACTGCTACTGCCGATGACGGCAAATTCACCATTCGCTCAACCGGCGCTTCTGACAGATTGGAAATAATGAGCGGAACTACTCCCACATCACTGGTTACCATTGCCTCTACCGGCAATGTCGGCATCGGGACGACAGTGCCACTGGCTGCTTTACATATTAAAGATAGCGGAAATCTATTCATGGGTTCTTTGAATAATGCGGGTGTGATTTCATTCCGTTCTGATTTAGCTGGAGATACTAATACGGGCATTGGCGCTATTGATCATTCTGGTTCGAATAACGATGGGTTGGCTCTTTACGGTGGTGATGGAATTAGTTTTCATAATCGTGTAACCACGGGACATGTTGAATATATGAGAATTACAAGCACCGGCAACGTCGGCATCGGTGAAACTACTCCCGAAACTACATTTGAAGTCGTCGGCACGGCTTCAATATCAGGTGCCACTACATTAGGTTCAACTCTTTCTATTACTGGCGCGCTCACTGCCAACGGAGGAATAACCGCGGATAGCGGAGTATTTACTGTAACCGATACTACCGGTGCCATCCACACAGGCAGCACTTTGGATGTTGATGGGGTCATCACCGCCGGTTCATCAGGAATCACACTTACCGGCGCGGCTGGATATATTCTTGAAGGGGCGATCACCCAGGACTCATTGGATGATTCTGAGATAGAGGACAACAGCTTAACGGCATTAAGCTTGGCGGCTGGTTCAGTCACTGTCGCCGGAGGTGAACTCGACGCTGGTTATGCGGGCGCTGGTTTAGCTGGTGGCGGTGCTAGTGCTTTGGCGGTCGGAGCCGGAACCTGTATAACGGTTAATGCCAATGATGTGGCCGTAACTTCTAACTGTGTTGATTCGACCACCCTTGACTCCGTAGATTCAGGCAGCTTTCTGAGAAGCGATGTTGATGATAATTTAACCGCTGCAATTATCGTCCCTACGGCCAATAGAGATGAAGGGATATTTGGCACGTATGATTCTACTAAAACTCAACATATTTGGTCAATGGGGACAGCGTATCGAAATGCAGCTGACGGAACAACTTTCGGTAATCTTTACGGATTAGCTTATCAATATGGTGGCAGTGCTGGTGGCCATGGTACATATCTTGTACAAAATGGTACAGCTACCGCAGGATTAGGTACTGGTATTTGGACAAGTGGAGCTATTACCGGTGGGAGCACTATCACATCTTCCGGAGCTATAACTAATTCGGCGCCTTCACAGGGTAATATCTCTCTTTCAGGGCTGTTGCCAGGTTACGCAGACAATACCTACCCAACCTTGAAAACGAGTGGTTCATATCTTTATTTTTCTGCCGGTGGATACTATTCAGGCTACTGGCTTAATAACAGTTTTTATGTGAATGGAGGATCGTTTAATGGAGCGGGTACAGGTCTGACAGGCACAGCGGCAAGTTTAAACATTGGAGGCACGTCTAATAATATTACGGCATATACCATAAACCAGAACGTTGGGACAGCTAATTCTCCGACATTTGCAAATGTAATTTGGAGTAGTGAAGCTTATTATACTGGCGGCGGTTATACACGAATAAATAGCAACCAGTTCTACTGTAATAACGCCAGTGTTTGCTATTTCAATAATGGTGGCACGGGGGACACTCGTGTAGGAAACACTTCGAGCACTACTTATTTGGGGGGGACCAGTGAAATCAGGGCCAATAGCGGGTTTGTAGGTATAGGGATGAGCGTAAATGCATCGGTGCGCTTGAATATTGCCAGTGTTGCGAGTGCTTACGGGCTTTATGTATGGGACAGTACGGGCGCTATTGCTGATTTCTATACCGCGGACTCTGGGGCTGGCTATTTACGAGCAGCGGCATGGACATATGGCTCAGACCGTCGAATGAAAGAGAACATCGAGTATCTAAACGATGGTCTTACACAGATAATGGCCCTAAAGCCCGCAAAATTTGACTACATCAATGGGGATAAAAGTCAGCTTGGATTTATCGCACAGGATGTCCAACCGGTCATTCCCTCGGCGGTCGTTGTAGCTATTCCCGAAACTGGGATGCTTGGTTTGAAGTCTGATTTTGTAATTCCGTTGCTTGTATTGGCGGTGCAAAACCATGAGAATCGCATTGGTCAATTAGAAAACAAAGTTTCATCGCAATCTACCGCTTTTGAAAGTCTGCAGGCGCAAGTAGCGTCACTTTCATTATCGGTTGATGAGTTGTTATTAAGTCATACCGCTAGTTCCAGTGTAATAGTGACTTCCGGAAATGCGGTTACTGATGTATTGGGGACTTTGGTAAATGCGGCCATGACTAGAGTTCAATCACTCTGGGCAAGCGGAGACATAATCGTGGAAGGCATCAAGAAAACATATTATTCGGTTACGAATGTATTTGATTGGGAATTTGATCTGACGACGATGGTATCAAATTGGACATCGCGAGAAATTGCGATTACGCCGAATGCGGATACCGAAACTACGGCATTATTTAGCGGGAATGGAGCGCAGGCGGCAGGGGAATCAAAATTAGATTTAGCCGAGAATGGAACATATTTAGCAACTTACGGCGTGGATTCGGCGCGGGGCGAGGTTGTATTAAGTGGTTCATCAGATTTAATTAATGGAGAAGCGAAAGTGTACTTTGACTTCTCGTTTACATCCATTATCTCCGATCAAATTCCCTTGAAAGTACTGGTAACTCCGACAACGAAAATGCAGGGTCAATTATATGTTTCCGACAAGACAATATACGGCTTTGTGGCTAAGGGATTAAATGGGGCATATGACGGGAAATTTGATTGGTTGGCGATTGCCAGAAGAAAAGGATATGAAGGCGCCGATGCTCCGGCAAGTTCCAGTATTTCGGAATCCCAAACCCTAACACCAAGTCCTTCACCTTCTTCTACTCCGGAGCCCACCCCCGTGCCGTCAGAAAGTCCAACACCAACTCCAGTAGAAACCCCAGTGTCAACTCCGGAACCTACACCCGAAATAACTCCGGAACCTACACCTGTGCCGTCAGAAAGTCCAATACCAACCCCAGAATCTACCCCGACACCCGAGGCGACACCTGAGGTAACACCTGAACCGACGCCCGAACCCACTCCTATACCCTCGGAAATCCCAACTCCAACTCCAGAACCGATGCCCGAAATAAGCCCAGTGCCAGAGGTTTAGAGTTTTAAAATATGTTGATATTTTGGGGTTGTAAAAGCGAAGCAGTAAGTTAACATTAAGTAAGGTAAATTAATACATACTCGAGTAATTGGATATCTGAAAATGGAATGTACTCAGATATCTGGAGGGCTCGAGTGCTAAATCAATGGACACTAATTTTTTGGAGCCACGTTTAGTAAACACCGAACCGGAAACATACTATCAAGACGTTGATTCAGGGATCGAGGAGGAGATTATTGAGGAGCCCGGAGAAATCAGCGAAACTGTTTATATAAGAATTTGCCGGGCCGTTATATTGGCCGGTGTTTTTTTGCTTCCGCTTTTCTTTCTTCCGTGGACTACGAACATTTTGGAATTCAATAAAGCGATTCTTTTAATAGGATTGTCCGGTGCGGCTTTGATATTGTGGTTATTAGATGTGGTTGTGTCGGGCCGTCTGACATGGCGTCCTAATTTTGTGGATGTTGCTATAAGTGCGATATTGGCGGCATCGGTGTTGGCGACAATATTTTCAGTTTCAAAGTTTAAAAGTTTATTCGGTTCGACGGGTAGCTTGAGCGAGTCACTTGTTGCTGTCGTAGCTTTGTCTATATTCTATTTTGTCGCGGTCCACTCTTTTCACGACAGGGGCGAGAAAATTAAAACTGTTTTGGGAGTTTCCCTGTTTGTCGCCTTATTGTTCGGAGCGCTGAATATGCTCGGCCTGGGGATATTTAAAGTTTTAAATATTTCAAAACTTCAATTTATCGCCGAAAAAACATTTAATACGATCGGTTCCATAAATTCGCTTGGGCTTCTGGCCGCCGCATCTCTGCCGATTTTCTATCGATTTAAGAATTCAAGTAAAATATATTCTTTTGTGGGGAAAGCCGGTATATTGGTTGTATTAGCTCTTCTTGTGATTTTAAATTGGTGGGTCTTATGGGTTGTTGCTATTACCGGTATGGCATCGCTGATAGCGCTGGAGAGTTTAAGTGTTTCAAAGTTTCAAAGTTTAAACGGCGAAGACGAAGGGTCTCAAAATTCTAAAGTTTCAAAGTTTAAAATTTCCCGATTCCTATTTCCGATGACGATAATAGTGCTGGGCGTGTTTTTGACGATAGTGAACTTCAACCTATCATCGCTTAAACAAGATCTGCCGATTGAGGTAGCTCCCTCTTTTGGTCTTTCCGGCGATATTGCCACTCAGGCATTGAAAAAAAGCCCGGTTTTCGGATACGGTCCCGAGAACTTCTCTTTAGCTTTTGATAAATACGGAGCGAGTAGCTTAACCGATACTTCTCTATCAAATGTTAAATTTTTCGATTCCACTTCGCAAATTATAAATTTCGCCGTAGATGGAGGGATATTACTTTTGGTGGCATGGACTTTTCTATTTTGGGCATTAGGGCGGGCAATAATCAAGAGTTTCAAAGTTTCAAAGTTTCAGAACGATGATTCCGGAATTATCTCGGCTCTGATTGCTCTTGTTGCGGGTATGCTTCTTTTCCCTTTCAATATAACCGTTATGTTCCTGTTTTATGTGATTATGGCCCTGACGGTATTGGCTTTATGGGGCAATGAATCGAGAACAGTGAATATCGAGGAGAGAGCTTCAACTTCTCTGATATCGTCACTTGGGTTCATAGGTGGATTGATATTGGTTCTTATCGGTTCATATTTTAGCGCAATAATCTATGTTTCCGATTTTAAGTTTGCCCAAGCGCTTACCAGTACTAAAAGTGAAGAAGCAGTTCAGTTATTGGTTCAGGCCATGAATTGGAATGGCAATGATGACAGGTATTATAGAGTGGCTTCGCAGGTGGCATTGAACTTGCTTGTGGAAGAACTGAACAAGAAACCGGCGAGCCAGGATCAGGCAACGAAAGTCCAGGATTATATAGCTTCATCTATTAATTTAGCTAAGCGGGCAACGGAAATCGGCTCTAAGGAAGCGGATAACTGGGCTAATCTCGGTTCGATATACCAGAACCTGCTCGGATTTGTTGACGGCATGGAGAAGCTTTCGGAAGACGCATTTTTAAGAGCTGCTGACTTGAGGCCAGGCGATGCTTCTTATTTTAACCAAATAGGCATGACTTATTTTGCAAGCGCAGATCTGTCCAGACAATTGGCCTCGGCCGGAGGAGCCAATGCCGCCAAGTTTCAGGCCGCAGTCGGTCCAGCGTTAAGTAAAGCGGAAGAAAATTTCAAAAAGGCGACTGACATATCAAGCAATTTTGGATTAGCTATTTACAATCTCGGTGTCGTATACGACAGGCAGGGTAAAACAAATCAAGCCATCTCCCAGCTCGAGAAGATAATGCCGTATAACAGCAATCAACCGGGATTGGCATTCGAGCTTGGTTTGCTCTATTATCGGGTAGGTAAAAAGAACGAAGCGTTTAACGAACTGCAAAGAGCTGTTCTGCTTTCACCTGATTTTGCAAATGCCCGATGGTATCTCGCCATGATATATGAGGAGAGGCAGGATATTCCATCGGCGATAGAACAATTGGAAAAAATACTTAGCACGGAGACAAACAAAGATAACGAGGTCGTACTTACTAAGTTGGAAGAGCTTAAAAATGGAAAAAAGACAATCCCTCCTAAAAAAATTACCGATCAAAAACCTCTCTAATATTTTTCGAGAACATCGGCTGCATATCATAATTCTTTTGGTAGCCGGTGTTTTTGTCGTCTGGATGGGGTTTTCTCTCGTTTCTTCTCCTCTTTTAGCCCCAAAAGAAGTAGTGATTAAAGAAGGTCAAGGTGTCGATGCGATTGGGGAAATACTGAAGGAAAACGGCGTAATCCAGAATAAGTTCGTGTTCGTTGTCTATACTCTATTAACAGGCAACGAGAAAAAACTTCAGGCGGGCAGATATTTATTTCAGCCCGGGGTTACTGTTCTCAATATTGTCTATTCAATGGCCAGTGGTTTTGCCGAAATAAACGATATTGTCGTAACAATACCCGAGGGGTTTAATATTTGGGAGATTGACGAGAGATTAACTGCGTTCGGTTTGATTAAAGAGGGTGAGTTTGCAAGAAAATACTACACTCAAGAGGGGCAATTTTTCCCCGATACATATAGGTTTAAGAAGGAAGGGGAAACCGTTGATACGATTGCCGAAAAGATGAAGAATCATCTGAACTTAAAATTCCAAGATCTATCTTTGGTCTTAAGTTCTATAGTCCTTCAAGATACTTTGACCAGAGCGTCGATTCTGGAAAAAGAAGCGCGGAGGGTAGAAGATATGCGCTTAGTAGCCGGTGTTATTAAAAATCGTTTGGCCAGACATATGTCCCTTCAAATTGATGCTACGGTTTCTTACGGAGCTTGTCTTCGGGTGTCTTTGGCCAATGACTTCAAAAAGAATTGCGATGTTAGCCAAGTTCCGGTTGGCGCCGAGATTAGAATTGACTCACCCTACAATAGTTATCTGCGGTCCGGACTTCCACCGGGGCCGATTGCCAATCCGGGCATCCAGGCTATTGAAGCTGTTTTAGATCCGCAAGATAGCAATTATTTATATTATCTCTCTACTCGGGATGGGAGCCAGATGATTTTTTCAAAAACAGCCGCCGAGCACGCCGCCAATCGCCGCAAATATTTAGGACTATAACTAGCTGGCCGCTCTGCCAGCGCCTTTGGTGCTTCGGCAGTACGCTCTTGGCCAACTTTTTTGTTAAATCCTCCGCTTGCTCCTCACCATATGTCTATATGGCTTGTCGCAATGCTCGGATTTGCCTCGAATTTGTCCAAGCCAGCTGCGTTCTAGTATTTGATTAAATATTTGACTGATTTTAATAATTTTGCTAATATAATATAAGTAACCGTAGACAGGGTGCAATTAGTAAGTCGCCCCGAGGTAATAAGCCAGCAATAGCTGGGCTCATTAGGTCGAACTACGGAATGGTAGTTTTTTGTTACCAAAACATGAAAAGTAAAACACAAAAGAGCCAAGATTTGAAAAAGCTGAAAGAAAAGCTTCCCAAATCAAAAATCACCGTTTTTACCACCTTTTCCAGGGTGGGCGAGAAAGGTTTGTCGGTTGCCCAAATGAGGGAACTGAAGAAATTTCTCCAGGACTCGACATATTTTGTCACTAAAAAATCCTTAATAGAGAAAGCTCTTAAGGATTTAAAATATGACGGAATTGATGTTTACGGCATCAGCGGGTCTATGGGGTTGGTTTTCTCAGAAGGCGATGCCTATGCTGTCTCCAAAAAGCTTTACGAATTTGCCAGGAAAAATCCTGCATTGCAGTTCTTTGGGGCGATTTTTGAGAAAGGGTTTTTAAGTAAAGATGCTTTCTTAGAAATAGCAAAAATGCCTTCAAGGGAAGTTCTCATTGCGCGACTTTTCGGCATGATGAAATATCCCATTTCTGGTCTCGCTATCGTATTGAACGAAGTGGCAAAGAAGAAGGAAGTTGTAGTATAAAAATTTAAAATTTAAAAAATATGGATAAAAATCAATTTATCGAAGCAATAGAAAAAATGTCCGTTACCGAATTGAACGAGCTGGTGAAAGCTCTGGAAGAAAAATTTGGCGTATCGGCGGCTGCATTTGCGGCATCTGCCGGACCGGCTGCCGCATCAGGAGAAGAAGCAGAAGAAAAAGATTCTTTCACTGTAGTTCTTAAAGACCCGGGTACGGCTAAAATCCAGGTTATTAAGATCTTGAGAGAAGTGACTGGTCTCGGATTGAAAGAAGCAAAAGATATGACTGACAAGGTGCCGGCCAATATCAAAGAAGGCGTCAAAAAAGCCGACGCCGAAGAGTTGAAAGCAAAATTAGAGGCAGTAGGAGCAACAGTAGAACTTAAATAATTAATATTTTAGGATTTATTATCAGAATTCGATTCTAAGAACCCCTTTCGGGGTTTTTAGTTTATAGCTTGTATATAAAAATATAAAATCTACAATCTATGCAATGACCAAATCGATAACCCAACAAGGACCTTCTGGCTGTGCGCCTGCGTGCGTTGCACAGATTTTAGGTATTTCTTATAGAAGAGCAGTTGCATTATTTAAGAACGGCGAGATAAAGGAGATATATCCCGGTTTCTATTGTAGAGAAATAGTAGCTGCATTGAGAAAGAGGGGCATTAAAAGCAAGTTTAAATACTTAAACAAAAAAATATCAAGAAAAATATATAAAAACAAAACCATCGTTTACATAAAGAGGTCAATAAAATATCCGCAAGGACACTTTTTATGTAGATCCAATAACATGTGGATGGACCCCTGGATCAATATGCCCAAAATGAATCCAGCTAAAAGCGGTTTTCGAAAAAAACTCCCAGGGAAACCTGTTTATGCGGTCTTACTGGGGTGATGATTATTTATGGGAGAGCCCTACTTAACTTTCCAGATCTTACCGTCAGAGGTGGTGAAATATATTGTTTCGTCTTGATCCAGGTACGCCTCGGTAATCGGCTCCAAAATGCCGGTCTTCAAGGTCTTAATAAGCGAACCGTTGTCCTTACTGATGATATAAATCCTGCCGAAGTCTTTATTTATGAGGTAAAGATTCTTGGAATCCGGAGTTGTAGCCAATATGCTTGTCGGGTCCGAAATCAAGAATGTATTATATTCGGCAGTTTTCTGGCCTCTATAATATACAGCCAAAGCTCCGGAACTATTCAGGACATATATTTTCCCATCCACAACCATCAGATTTGATTGTGCGGGAATACTGCCCGATTTAAGCCAAGCGCCGGCTGTTTTTGTCCCGGTCTTGCTAAGGTCAGCGACTTTAAAAATATTATCCGAAGTCAGCACATATAGGTTGTCTTCATAAATATCAAACGTGACAGGGGAATTAATATTATAATCATTTGCTTGCAATTTTTGGGCTTGTTCCTTAAATAAGGCGATCTTTTTTGTCAGGCCATCGGGTAAGCCTTCCACAAGAGCGGGGGATGTTTCGGTTGCTTGGTCTATACCATCTAGGGCTGTCAATAGTTCGGCTTTGGCCACTTCCGTTTTATCAGATAATATCTCTGCAATAGCCAAAGAAGATATTGAACCGGTCAGTAATTGTCGAGCTCCAAAAACATCGTTCTGGCTGATCTTGATCTTAGCGAGTTTCAATGATTCATTTGCCTGTTCAATAGCTGTTGCTGCTTGTTTCTCTCCCGGGCTAACAATAAACACGGATTTTATAACAAGGGTGGTAATGATTATTATCCCTATCAAAGTTACGAAAAGAACATTTTTATTACGAAGACGAGGCATGAAAGGCCGTATCTTATTAAAAGCGGTCTGGATTGGATTTTGTTTCTTCCCCAAAGAAAATTCCGCTCTGATTATTCTAGGCAGGTCAGGGTCGGGCTCCACTGTTTGGTGAACACGCTCGCGGGATTTAATCGATTTGGCCGGAGTTGGCGAATGCTTCTCGGACGCGAGTTTTACTACAGGTTCTTGAACGATTTCGGGAGCAAGTTTTAATGCTGGTTCCTTAGCTTTATTCAGGTTTATATATAATGCTGCGCAGGAAAAATCAGGCTTTTCTTCCTTGATTAAGTTGAGTTTCTCGCGGAATTGATTACCGTCCAATTTCAGTAAATAATCTTTAAGGTATTTCTCCCGCGATGTCATTAAATGACCGGGATAAAAAGCAAAAATCTTGTCTCCTGCCGTTACTTTTCCGGAAATCATATGAGAAAACTCCTTTTCTTGAACGCGCTCTTTGGTGAATAGATCCACATTATTCAATATGTCTATATTCTTGTCTTCACGCGAGAGAATAATCTTGAATTTACCAAGCTTGGAAATATTAATCTGTTCTCCGGCTATGGCAAAAATACCGATATTTATTTTAATGTCTTGATTTGTAAAAAATTCTCCCACAACATCATTAATTTTTTTCAGCGCAAGAGAAAAGGCTTCTTTCGGAGCTAGGTCGGGATTGGAGTAATATTCTCTTTTCGCCAAAGATGCTACTAGATTCGTAATGTAGGTGACGTCGGGCTTGCTCGAAGGATTACCTTCGGTAGCAGGCATCTGAACATTGCCGACAAGATAAAGATTTCCAAGTTTTCTCTTGGAGTCATCGGTCTCATAATCATATGTAAATAAATCGAGATGGCCTTCTTTGCCCGAATCTTTGTGGAGTATCTCTTGGCAGGTAGGTTTGAGGTAAATACGTTCCATGCTCTGCATATTGAAAAATTTAGATGGTTTAGTTAGACTAACCGATATCCTTAATTGTAGTTTATTATCTTTCCTTATGTCAACCAACAAACCTAGGGACATATTAGATATATTGTTTGGGTCAAAGATAAGGGTCAGAATCTTGAAGTTTTTATTCAGAAATTATCCGAACGACTTTTCGGTTACGGAACTGTCAAAAAGAATTCAGGAACCTTACGCAGCTACCAAAAAAGAGATAGACCTTCTTGCAGAAATAAGACTAATTAAAAAGAGTTAATATGGCTAAGAAGAAAATAAAAAAGAATAGAAGGGTCAAAAGAACCACTGTCCATAAGAAAATTTCTTCCAGAGACAGAGGCCATCGATATGCCCTTAACCCTAATTTTGAATTTTTCCAGGAACTCAAAATTCTGATTATGAAATCTTCTCCGGCCGAGAAGAATCGTCTCGTCCAGCGAATTTATAAATTAGGGAGGATTAAGCTAGCTCTTCTATCGGGAATATTTTTGAGCAACGTGGATAACAGTGCAACCTCTGATAACTCTGTTGCAGACCTTTTTATAGTGGGGGACGATATTAACAAAGAGAGATTGAGATTATTTTTGAAATCGCTGGAAGCAGAGGTGGGAAGAGAAATACGTTTAAGCATAATGGATAAAGAAGAGTTTGAATATCGTTATGGGATGTTTGATCGCTTTGTTAGGGTACTATTAGAGAGTCCTCACGAGAAGATAATAAATAAACTAGGACTATAAACGTAGGGGCGGTTAGCTCAGCGGTAGAGCACTACATTCACATTGTAGGGGCCACAGGTTCAAATCCTGTACCGCCCACACATCCGCTTAAAACCGGCTCAATAGCCGGTTTTAAGTTATCCACATTGCCTAAATGTTCGGAGGGGGTATATACTTAGTCCACAAGTGGCGGATTGTGGATAAAAGTGTTAATAAGTAAGGGCATCTGTGGATAACCATAGAATCCTCAGTTAAAGCATAAGCTTCTGTAATATGTTAATAGGTGAATATAAGCACAATCTAGATGCCAAAAGGAGATTAGCGATACCTTCAAAATTCAGGAAAGAATTAGGGGAAGGAGCAATTCTGACAAGAGGGCTGGATAACTGCCTTTTTATCTTTCCTTCAAAGCATTGGGCACCTTTTGCCGAGATGCTGGCAGGATTATCTTTAGCTAAACAGGATACAAGGTCATTCTCCAGATTGTTCCTGTCGGGAGCGGTTGAAGTGGAATTCGATTCTTTGGGCAGAATATTAGTTCCCGATCATTTAAAAAAGTATGCCAGTTTGAAAAAATCGGTCATTGTAGCCGGATTGTTCAACCGATTGGAGGTTTGGGATGAAGATAGGTGGAACGGCTACAAAACAAATTTAGAAAAAAATTCCGATAAAATTGCCGAGAAATTGGGGGAGCTCGGCTTGATATAAGATGCCATACGTACACACCCCGGTTTTAGTAAAAGAAGTTCTTGAATATTTAAATATCAAAACCGGAGCCAAGATAATTGACGCTACATTAAACGGAGGAGGACATGCGCGAGCAATTTTGGAGAGATTTGAAGATGTAAAAGTTTTAGGGATAGAATATGATCCGGAGATATTTAAAAGTTTAGATATAAAAGACAGCAGATTAACAGCGGTAAATGACAGTTATGTAAATTTAAAAAAAATAGTTGAGAGATACGATTTCCGACCCGATGGAGTTTTATTCGATCTGGGGCTGTCATCCTGGCATTACGAAAAGAGCGGGAGAGGGTTTTCCTTCTCGAGGGACGAATATCTGGACATGAGATTCAATCCGGAGAGCGGAGAACCGGATGCTTCGCGAATAATCAACACTTCCAGCCGGGAAGAATTAGAAAGAATTTTAAAAGAATACGGAGAAGAGGGATTTTTTCATCAGATTGCCAACCAGATAGTCAAAGCCAGAAAATCAAAGCCGATAATAAGAACAAGTGATTTAGTTGAAATTATCAGCCAAGCGGTTCCCGAATGGTATAAGCATAAAAAAATCCATTTTGCGACAAAGACCTTTCAGGCATTGCGCATTGCCGTGAATCACGAACTTGAAAACGTTGAGAGCGGCGTAAGAGAAGCAATAGATGCGCTCAGGCCGGGAGGAAGGATTATAGTCATATCTTTCCAGGGCCTAGAAGACAAGATAGTGAAAAATATTTTCCGAGAAAAGGCCAAAACAGGAATCATAAAATTTGTAATCAAGGGAACGATAAAACCGTCTTGGGATGAGAAGAAGAACAATCCACGAGCAAGAAGCGCAAAAATGAAAGTAGCGGAGAAGGTTTAAATATTTAAAGTTTAAAGTTTAAAACGGGATGGGAAGGAATGCCCTGCCCCGATGTAATGACGAGACCCATTGCCTATGCAGCACAACCGATCAATCCAATTTTAGTATCCAACATACTTTTGCTTGGAATAGCCGGTTTGCTTTTGTCTTTTTATATTATCCAGGCCAATATTATAGCGGCCGATAAGTATAAGATTAAAATTTTGAATGAAAAATTAACCTCCCTGGATGAAGTCAGGACGTCTTTAGCGGCTCAAAGATCGGAGATTGAGAATCCTTCCGGACTTATGGAGTTTGCCCGAAGCAGGAACATGGTTGAAGCCAAAAATGTCATCTATCTATTTGAGAACGGCAATGTCGCATTGAAACAGTGAAATATGAAGCATGAAACATGATAATTCAACTTTCCGCATAAATCTTTTCCTTATTTGTGTATTGATGGTCTCGAGCCTGATTCTATACAGGCTTTTTGTTTTATCTTATATAAGGCACGGCGCTTATGCTCGTACATCTCAAGCGCAAAAAGAGAATATTAACAATGTATTAGCTCGCGGAAATATTTATTTGGAAGACATCTCGTCTGGTGATTTATTTCTGGCCGCTACTAACAAGAAATTTCCTTTAGCCTATGTTGTCCCGGCTAAAGCAGATTGGACTGAAAATATCCAAACTATTGAAAATATCGCTTCAATCCTACAGATCGATAAGGACTCAATAATTAAAATTCTTGAACCCAAACAGAATGCATCCAAAGTTCTAAAAAGACGACTGACATCAGAAGAAGTAGAAAAACTTCAAAGTTTAGAGTTAAAAGGTGTGGGAATCTCGTATGAGATGGACAGGTTCTATCCCGGTCAGAAGCTGGCAGCCAATACTCTTGGTTTTTTGGGATATAACCAGGTCGGTCGGTCGGGACAATACGGCATAGAAGCTTTTTATAACAATGAGCTTTTTGGAAAAACGAAAGAGGAGACAGACTTCGCAAGACCATCCGATGTAGTTCTAACGATAGATAAAAATATACAGGTCTTTGTTGAAGATCGTCTGGAAAATATTTTAAAGACGTGGAATGCCGAAGGTGGCATCATTATTGTACAAGATCCGCAAACCGGCAAAATTCTGGCTATGGCTGATAGACCGAGTTTTGATCCGAATCATTATGCCGATTTCCCGATCAGCTCTTTTCTGAATAAAAGTGTCCAGGGTATTTTTGAACCAGGTTCTTCGTTTAAACCTATAACCATGGCTATGGGTCTGGATCTAGGGAAAATTACGCCTCAAACGACATTCACCGATACGGGATCAGTTGAGATATCCGGATACAAAATCAAGAATTTTAGTGAACGTATTTTTGGCACTCAGACAATGTCTCAAGTTCTGGAGAAATCCATCAATACCGGAGCAATGTTCGTACAAAACTTGGTAGGAGACGATAATTTCCTAAACTATCTGATAAATATGGGATTCGGGCAAAAAACAGAAGTAAATTTGCCGGGTGAGGTAGGTGGTGATATTACGAACCTTTATAGCGGAAGAAAAATAAATTATCTTACCGCGTCTTTCGGCCAGGGCATAGCGGTGACCCCGATTCAGCTTATTAATGCCTATTCGGCAATTGCCAATGGCGGCAAGGTAATGAAACCATATGTAGTGGACAGGATAATCAAAGAAGGCGGAGCTCAAGAAATAACAAAACCGGAAGTGATAAGTATCCCTATATCCGAGAAAACTTCGGCCAAGCTTAGGTCAATGCTTGTGAGCGTAGTCGATAATGGATTTGATAAGGCCAGAATAAAAGGCTACGATATAGCCGGAAAAACCGGAACTGCCCAAATACCGGACGGGAAAGGCGGTTATGTTGAAAACGAATATATACATAATTTTTTGGGCTTTGCTCCGGCGTTTGATCCCAAGTTTGTCGTCTTAATAAAGATGGACCGGCCAAAAGGAATTACATTTGCTGCCGATAGCTTGTCCCCCACGTTCAGAGAAATTGCCCAATTTCTGATTAATTACTACAAAATTCCGCCTACGAGGCAATAAATTTATGTATCCCGTTAGAAGTCGCCCTAACGGGTTAAACGAATGAAATATAAATTAAACAACAATAATAATCCTACGCACAAACCGGTCGTTCTTTGGCTGCGTAGCAGCGACTTCTAACGGGATGTATAAATTATCCCAAATTATTGTAGAAATATTAGCGAAATTATATTTGTGGCGGTTTAATCCGCAAATTATTGGGATTACGGGTAATGTCGGGAAGACATCTACAAAAGAAGCAATCGGTTTAGTTATCGGTAAAATTAAAAAAGTTAGGGTTAGTGGAGGAAATTTAAATAACGAAGTAGGCCTACCTTTTAATATTATTAGTGATTCATCAGATGAATACTATGAAAAAGGCGGTAGTTTAATTTTTGGAATTAAATCATTTTTTAAAGCTATCGTCGGTCTTTTCAACTCAGATTATCCCGAAGTTTTAATTCTTGAATATGGCGCCGACAGGCCGGGGGATATTAAAAAATTAGTTAGCAAATATAAACCGCACATTGCCGTTATTACGGCAGTAGGGGAGATTCCTGTTCACGTGGAATATTTTGCCGGATCAGCCGATGTAGCGAAAGAAAAAAGAAAACTTATTGAGGTTTTGGAAGCATCTGATTTTGCAGTATTGAACTTCGATGATTTGACCGTTTTGGAGATGAGAGAGAAAACTAAAGCCAAGGTATATACTTATGGATTTGGTGATGGGGCTATGATTAGAGCCTCTGATTTAAATGTTCGTACCGATGAGAAGGGATTCCCCATAGGGCTTAATTTAAAGATACATAATGAAGAAAGTTTTGTCCCTGTTAATCTAGACGGTGCATTGGGTAAGTCCCAAGGATATGCTGCTACTGCGGCTGCGGCTGTCGGAATGATTTTTGGAGTAAATCTAATTGAAATAAGCAGTGCCCTGTCCGAATATCATAGTCCCAAGGGGAGGCTTAAGATACTTAAGGGAATTAAGAACTCTGTTGTTATAGATGATACCTATAATGCCTCACCGGCCTCAATGCGTTTGGCTTTGGAAACCCTGCACGATCTTTCCGGTCAGCGCAAGATTGTCGTGCTTGGCGATATGCTTGAACTGGGTGAGCATACTATTAAAGCTCATCAAAATATCGGTACATTTGCGGCAACATTCGCGGATATATTAATCTGTGTTGGTTCGCGGGCAAAATTTATTGCTGAAGCGGCTTCCAATCAAATGATAAAAGAAAACATATTTACATTTGAAACTTCGCAGGAAGCCAAAGAAAAAGTTGAGCAAATTATTCGCGAGCATGATCTTACATTAGTAAAAGGTTCGCAGGGAATGCGCATGGAAAAAATCGTTGAAGAAATTATGGCGGAGCCGGAAAAGAAAAAAGAACTGTTGATTAGGCAGAGTAAAAAATGGTTAGCTAAATAAACGAAAAGCCCCGATATTCTGGGGCTTTTTAATACTGTTGCGCATCTCACTTGCACTCGCCGAGCGTCTGCTCGACGGTGGTGCACTTTGCGAGCGCCTGGTCGGCGGCTCGTTGGAAAACCATGCCGATCCCTAAGGTCATGATTGCCATGACCGCGAGAAAAACGACGAACAATCTTATCCCTGTACTCATAGCACCCATCCTTTCCGAATGTGTTTTAATTATACCATATTTTTAGTCTATTTGTCAAATCTTGGTATTCTGATATAATTTTCAGAGATGCCCCTATCGTCTAGCCCGGTCTAGGACACTTGGTTCTCATCCAAGAAACTCGGGTTCAAATCCCGATGGGGGTGCGGGATTTACAAAAAATTGTTTTAGGTGTAATCTATTAAGACAATGTTTGCCGTTATTAAAACCCTCCTTTGCTAAAGCTACGGACGGGCAAGCAGGAGGGAATATCAGTATAATGACATTTGCAGTTATAAAAACAGGAGGTAAGCAGTACAAGGTCGCCGAGGGCGATGTTTTATACATTGAGAAGCTGATTCACGAAGGAGACGAAGTGGTTTTTAATGATGTCCTTTTACTAGCTAATGGTGAAGTTAAAGTTGGCAAGCCAATGATTGCCGGAGCCAAAGTTCTGGCCAAAGTATTGGAAGATGGAAAAGGGGAAAAGAAAATGGTATTCCGATACAAATCAAAAACCCGTCAGCATAAAAAGAAAGGCCACCGTCAGCCCTTCACTAAAGTTCAAATAATAAAAATCGAGGCATAGCCCTCGATTTTTTGTTTATCCTTCTTGTTATACTCACCCCTCACCCATTTTCAACCTCGTTGGTTACGACCTCCGGCCTCCTTCGGACAAATGATTAAATTAATCTCAATTCGGCTATGAATTTTGTTATCCATTCCTGTTTACGCGACCAAAATTCATTATTAGCCTAATTATCAATCAATTTAATCATTATGTAGACCTCGAAACCAAATGGTTGAAGATGGGTGGGGTTTCGCTCTTTTAAAAGCGAAGCAGACCGTCTCTCAAGAGTACTCCGCAGACAAGTCATTCAATGAACGGTGGCCTGAATAGATGCCAATAATCATAGGTCGAGCGCCCCGCCTTGGCGAGGAGGCAAGCGAGGGTGACCTGTGATTATTGGTTATATCTATCAGAGCTATCCGTGAGAAGAATGACGCAGGCGAGGATGAGGACGGGTTGGGAGATGGTCTGCGGAGCTGGCTATTTCCTATACTCCAATGCATGTTTAAGAGTTATCTCGTCGGCCCCAGTAGTAGAAGCTTTGCTTCACTACGGGGCGAGCATTGGTAACAAAGAGTTACAGTTTGTTTTACTTGCGGTACTCTAAAGCATGTTTCAGGGTGATTTCGTCGGCGTATTCGAGGTTTGAACCGGAAGCGAGGCCTCTGGCCAAGCGGGTCAAAACCGCACCTTTTTTGTTTTGGAATAATTCTTTTAGGTAGAGCGATGTGGTCTCTCCGGCCGTATTAGGATTAGTGGCAATAATGAGTTCTACTTCTTTGACTATTTTGAGCTGGTGGTTCACGCGACTCGCCAGTTCTTTTATTTTAAGCGAATCCTGAGTAATGCCATCCAGAGGATTTATTGCGCCTCCGAGAACATGATAAAGACCGTTATACAAACCGGTCTTTTCTATAGAATCCAAGTCGGTAACTTTTTCCACGATAAGTATTTTTTTCTGATCTCTTTTGGAATTGGCGCAAACAGCGCATATATGGTTATCGCTGACATTAAAACAGGTTGAACAAAACGAAATCTCTTTCTTCAGATTTTGAATAGCCTGGCCCAAATCCAGTAACTCGGCATCCGGTTTTTCTATTAAAGCCAATACAAAACGAGCGGCTTGTCTAGGACCTACACCCGGAAGTTTCTGAAATAATTTTACTATGCGTTTAAAATTTGGGTGCATCTTGTTGGGGGTGGGGTTATGAGAAAATGCCAGGGTCAACATCCACTTCTTCTTCAACTGCCAAATCGCCGTGTATCCTATCCAGCTCTTTAAATCGAAGACTATTGAGATCCATTTCGTATTCTATTTTTCCGGTAGGCCCGTTTCTATGCTTAGCTATAATAAGCTGGCGTAAACTGTTGCCTTTATTATATTCTATATCATCGCTGTTCTTCCTTTCCTCCCGATGGATGAACATAACCAGATCGGCATCCTGTTCTAGGGAGCCGGAATCTCTTAAATCCGACAGCTTGGGTTCGCCCCCTCTTTGTTCAACGGCGCGAGAAAGCTGTGATACGGCAACAATGGGAATATTTAATTCTTTAGCCAACCCTTTCAGTCCTCTGGATATTTCAGTTACTTGTTGGACGGTGCTTTCATAGTTTCTTCGGGATGTCATTAATTGCAGATAATCCACTATTAAAAGACCTAATCCATGTTCGGCTTGTAAACGCCTGGCCATAGCTCTCATCTGAAGAATATTCGGAGAAGGAGAGTCGTCTATAAATATAGGGAGACCCTTTAAGTTTTCACAAGCTTCGGTTGTTTTTTGAAGATCTTCACCAAGCTTTCCTGTTCTTAGTTTCCACAAACTTACTCCCGATTGGGCTGCGATCAGACGGTCTACTATTTGGTCGTTGGACATTTCCATACTGAATATGCCAACCGGAACATTATTCTGTGCTATCTTTAGGGCAAGATTTATCGCGAAAGCTGTTTTGCCTACCGAGGGTCTTGCCGCTAAAATAATTAAATCAGAGTTTTGAAGCCCTCCGAGCTTACTGTCTAGGATGAAATAATTTGTCTTTTGACCTCTAACATTACCATCGCCCTGATTCAATATTCTGTGCATTGCATCATCAAGAGTGTTGCCAAGTATTATAAAATTCTTAGTCAGGGACTTTTGCGATATAGAGAAAAGCTTTTTCTCCGCTTCATCCATTAGGTTCTCAATATCGTCGTCTTCATGCGTGCTGAGCCCGATAATATGATGAGCGGCATCAAGCATGTCTCTCAAGGTCTTTTTTTTCTGGACTATCTTTGCGTATGAAGTAACATGGGCCGATGTCGGGACAGAATTAGCCAGAGAGGTGATATATGCAATTCCGCCGATTTGCTCCAATGCACCCTTCTCTTCGAGCTTGTTGGATAAACTCAAAAGGTCTATCGGTTCACGCCTGTCGAAAAGCGCCGTAAGCGCTTCATAAATAATTTGATGACCCCTTTGATAAAAATCCTCCGCTCTTAAATAATCGGCAACTTTATTGATGGCTTCGCGGTCAATCAAAAGAGCGCCGAGGAGTGATTTTTCGGCGTCTATACTTTGGGGCGGGAGTTTGTCGGCAGATATCTTTTCCATAAGCAATCCAATTATCAAAAAATAAACCTCATTTCGCAAGTTGTAAGGTGTATTACCTGTGTATTACGTCGGTCCTTAGCGTTGAGTTATGAGAGGACCATATATTGTATCTTCAACTTTGTAGCCCATTTCCTCAATTTGGGCCCTAATTTTGTCGGCATCTTCCCATTTTTCTTCTTGGCGGAGGTCGCCCCTTTTTATTACTAATTTTGCAATATTGTGCGGGATATTCTTTTGGTTTGTGGAAATAATTCCAAAAATTACACCTATTTTATTTAGAAATTCTAAAATTGGCTGGGCATACTCTTTGCTAATCGCACCCATTCTAAGAGGGGGATTAAGCGCCCTTATCAAACTAAATAGATATCCGAAGGCTTCTTGTGAATTAAAGTCATTATCTAAGGCTTCAAAAAACACTCTTTCTGATTCTTTGATGTCAACGATGCTATTATTATGTTTGATTATATTACCCCCTCCTTTTTGGTCTGTTATCTCCAGCGCTCTTTTGAATTCTGAAATTCGTTGCACGGCAGCAGCAGATTGATTAAGAAGTTTCTCATTGTAATCAAGCGACGAACGGTAATAACCGCTTAAGAGATAAAATCGCAGAGTCTCTTTGGAATATTTTTTAAGAAGTTCATTGACGGTCTCAAAATTTCCGGCCGACTTAGACATCTTCTCATCTTTATTAACCAAAAAACCAACATGCATCCAGTACTTAACGAATGGTTTTAAACCTGAAGCAGATTCTTGTTGAGCTATTTCGGCTTCATGGTGGGGGAATATCAAATCTTGGCCTCCACCATGGATATCATATTGTAGGCCGAACTCCTTTTCCGTAATTGCCGTATCTTCTATATGCCATCCGGGCCTGCCATACCCCAGTTCATCATCATCCCAATATCCAGTTTCTAATTTATCGGCAAGTCTCCAAACGCAGAAATCGCCTTTATTTCTCTTTTTTTCATTCTCATCAATCCTGCTTACGGCATCGTTTGCCATTTCAGCAGTCCTACCGGAGAGTTTGCCGTATTCCGGGAATGTTTTCAGATCAAAATACCAACCGTCGTTTTCTATCAGATAAACATTCCCCTTGGATTTTAGGGTCTTAACCTGTCTCTTTACTTCTTCAATACTGTTGCTGGCCTTAATATATTTAGGGCTATTAATGCCCAAAGCTAGAGTGTCTTTATTGAATTCTTCAAAATAATGTTCAGATATTTCTTTCCATGATTTATTTTCCTGTTTAGCCCGGTTTATTATCTTATCGTCTATATCGGTAATATTTTGGATATAACCAATATCATATCCGCGATATTTCAGGTATTTTGCTACCACATCAAAAAATACAAAAGTCCTCGCATTGCCTATGTGGATATAATCATAAACCGTCGGTCCGCAAACGAACATATTAAGCTGTTTTTGTTCTTCTGGTGGTGGCAACTCTTCTTTTTTTCGGGTTAGGGTATTATAAATCTGCATGAATGTATTGTAGCAATTTAATCTTACAACAACAGCATCAATATTGAGCTGAATGCCATAATGAGGAAAAGAGTATAGGCGATAAAATTGGAAAGAGGCCGGCTGGTATATTGGCCCATGATCTTGGGATTATTTGCCATGTGAATCAGCAAAAACACCAAAGCTGGCGAGATAACGCCGTAAATTACCGCCGTGTAAAAAAGAATTTGCACCGGATGCAGATTGAAAAATGGGATGGCAATTCCCAAAACGGTGGCAATAACCATGATCATGTAGAATTCTCTGGCACGATGGAATTTATTGGCAAATCCCCAACGCCAGTTAAAAAGCTCGGCAATAATATAGGCAGCGGATCCGGCCAGAACCGGAATGGCCAAAGCGCCCGATGCCAGAAGGCCTATTAAAAATAAGAGATTTGAGTAATGACCGGCCAAAGGTTCTAATGCCGAAGCGATTTCCTCTATGGTGGTAATATTGGTCATTCCGCTTCGGAAAAGGGTGGAAGAGCAGAGAACAATAATAAAAAAAGTGATTAAATTGGAAAAAACCATGCCAAAGCGGACATCTTTATACATTGAGCCAATCTCATTTTTTATAATTCTTTGTTCACGGTGCTTGATATGGGGGCCGGTAGCCGGAATCATTACTGCCGATTTTGGATTTTCTTTGTTGTATTGTTTCTCTTCCTCGACTGTTTCCGATGCCTGCCAAAAAAACAGATAAGGCGAAATAGTCGTGCCGAAAATGGCGATTATCATCATTAGATATTCTTTGTTCAAGATAAATTTTGGCACGACAGCTCTCAAAAGGATTTCTTTCCAGTTTTGCTCGACAAAAAAAGCGGCGAAAACATAGGCTAGCATAACTATAGCTACCCATTTTAAATATTTCACCATTGACCGATACGAAACAATAATCAGTAAAAAAGTAATAAAACCGGAGATAAGGATTGATGTTAAAATCGGGGATATTGAGGGCATTAAAACTTTTGATGCTGCCGACATAGCCGAAATATCAGCACCGATGTTAATAATATTGGCGCCCAAAATCAAAAAAGCGATAGATAGTAAAACCCACCGCGGATAATACTTTTTCATGTTGCCGGCCAATCCTTTGCCCGAAATCAAACCAATCCGCCCAGCCATGCGCTGGGTGATAATCATAAAAGGCAGGGTGGCGATAGCCGTCCATAAAGCCGCCAAACCAAATTTAGCGCCGGCAATCGAATAAGTGGCAATGCCGGAAGGATCATTATCGGCAGCGCCGACAATTAAACCCGGCCCGAGGGATTTCCAGAATTTTTTGAGTTTATTTGTGAGTTTATTCAAGATTTTAGTTTATAAATAAAATTATAGCATAAATTATAATATACTAGGTATTATTAAAACCTAAATAAAAAAGCCGGAAATACGGCTTTAATTTTATTGTTCTACGATTTCGTAACCCTGACCTCTGTACTTGCTTATTAGATTTGCCAGTGTCTGTTCTCTCATTCTTTCAAAATTTTCAGTCAACATCCTTATTTTGATATTTTCGGTCAGTTCTTGTCTTATCTCTCTCATAGATTTTTTCCAGTTTTTACGTTCAAGAGATGATAAGTCAACTGTTTCAAGAATCCGTCTATAGTGTTCCTGATCATGGCGTTGTAAATAATCTAACCCAGCATTAAATAATTCAAGCATCTTATCGTATTCGTCTGGGTACTGGCTTATTAAATCTGCCTTTACTATACCACCTTGACATAGTGTAAATTCGAATCCCTCGATCGGGGTTACACTCGACCATCCTCTCATTTGATCATGCTCAAGGGTAATATATATTTGTTTGTCTATCTCTTTACTGTTAATTAGCCAAATACAGAATCCTCTGGATCCATAAGAAAGTTTATTAATTTCTAATTTATCTTCGGTGATCTGACGGATTAGAAAATCAACAAAGCAATCAAAAAGTTCCAAGACGCCATGGTAATCCCCGGGATGGTGGACTCTCATTCCCTTCTCCTTTTAAAGAGCTAGCTTGTAGATATTAATAAAACCAGCAAGTCCAGTCAAGGTGTGGATTAGCACTCTTGACGTTTGTTTGCTAACGGATATATAATGTCCGTATATGGATACCCGATTAAGCAAACGGCAAGAGAACCTGCTTAATTTCATTATTAAGGAGTATGTTCATACGGCCAAGCCGGTACCTTCTGTCTTGGTATTAAGAAAGACCAAGCTTAAGGTTAGCTCAGCTACCATCCGCAATGATATGAATAATTTGGAAGAACAGGGATTTCTTATTCAACGACATACTTCCGGCGGCCGCATCCCAACCGACAAAGCGTATCGCTTCTATGTCAATCAACTACTGACTAAACCGGTTCAAGTCGTAATCAATTCGCAAGATAGGCAAAGTATCGCTGCTGCATTGGCTAAAGCCGGCAAAAATCCTCGGGCTATCAACAAAGCGATTGCCAATACGCTTTCCGAGCGTTCGGGAAACTTGGTTATTACGGGTATCGCTCAAGATGCAGAATTTTTCAAACAAGGGCTGGTCTCACTGCTCCGGCATCCGGAGTTTCACGAGTTCAAAGATCTTTTTCAGCTGGCAGGTTTTTTTGAAGGATTTGATTGCATGTTTCAGTTAATCGAACGTGAATTTTTTAATACAATAGGTCCGCCGGCGGGATTGCCTATCCAGATATTGGTCGGCCACGAAAACCCATTTCAGCAGATTAAAGGCGAGACCGTTATGTGTACGAAATATCTTCTGCCGGACGATGTAATTGGTTCTCTGACCCTGATCGGGCCGACGAGAATGGATTATGAGAAGAATATCTCTTTAATTAAATATGTAACCGAAGAATTAAATAAACTCTATTAAATCATGAGCGATAAAACAAACGAAAATAACAAAAATATTGAGATCGAGCCCCTTCAGCAGGCTCAGGACCAGTTAGAAAAAGCGAACCAGCAAGCCAAAGAATACTTGGATAGTTGGAAAAGAGAAAGAGCAGATTTTATAAATTATAAGAAAGAAGAGGCAAAAAGAGTCGGGGAATTTATAAAGTTTGCAAATGAGGGCATATTTCTTGAGATGATGGAGGTACTGGATAATGTGGAGATAGCCAAGAAGCATATTCCGGAAAAAATCATAGAGGATCATGAGGAATGGCTAGAGGGACTAGAAAAGGCGTTGGCAGGGTTTGAAGAATTGTTAAGCCGTTACGGTATCGAAAAAATACCGATTAAAGATCAGAAGTTTAACCCGGTATTGCACGAAGCGGTCAACGGAGGAGAAGGAGAGGATATAGAAGAAGTAAGGGCGGGATATACAATGCACGGCAAAGTCATCCGTCCCGCAAGAGTAAAAATATTATCAAAAAATTAATTAATAAAAAATAACATGGCAAAAATATTAGGAATCGATTTGGGGACAACCAATTCGGCGATGGCAATAGTCGAAGTAGGCCAGCCGAGAATTATAGAGAATAAAGAGGGGATGAGAACTACACCCTCCATCGCCGCTATGGGTAAAAGCGGAGAAAGGTATGTTGGTATAACTGCCAAGCGTCAAGCTGTCACTAATCCGGCAAATACAATTTTTTCCACTAAGCGTCTTGTCGGACGCAGGTTTAAAGACGAGGAAGTACAAAAGGATAAAAAGCTCCTTCCTTATGAGATAAGAGAAGCTAAAAATGGCGGAGTCGAAATCAAAATGGGCGAGCAGTGGTATAAGCCGGAAGAAATATCGGCTATGGTTTTACAAAAACTTAAATTTGATGCCGAAGATAGACTGGGTGAAAAAATAACAGAGGCTATTATTACCGTACCGGCATATTTTGACGATTCGCAAAGAAAAGCAACTAAAGATGCGGGAGAAATAGCCGGCTTGATTGTAAAACGCGTAATCAACGAACCTACCGCCGCAGCTTTAGCTTATGGGCTTAATAAGAAGAAAGACGAGAAAGTGGTTGTTTATGATTTTGGAGGCGGGACCTTTGATATATCTGTTCTTGAAATCGGCGATGATACCATTGAGGTAAAAGCCACCGGAGGAGATACTCATTTGGGAGGAGATGACTTTGATCAGAGAATAATTAATTATTTGATCAATGAATTTAAGAAGGATTACGGAGTCGACGTATCTCGTGATCAACTGGCTGTTCAGCGCCTCAAAGATGCTGCCGAGAAAGCAAAACACGAATTATCGAGCACTCTTCAGACAGAAATAAACATACCCTTCTTGACTGCTGATGCTTCAGGACCAAAACATTTCAGTACAACTTTTACCAGAGCTAAGCTGGAAGAATTGGTAAAAGATTTCATCGGTCATTCCATAGAACTTACAAAGAAAACAATTGATGAAACCGGATTCAAAATTAGTGATATAAACGAAGTTTTATTGGTGGGCGGTCAGACCCGAATGCCGTTGATAGTCGAAGAAGTCAAAAAACTTTTCGGTAAAGAACCACATAAGGATATAAATCCGGACGAAGTCGTAGCTTTAGGGGCGGCGGTTCAGGGAGGAATTATGCAGGGAGAGATCAGGGATGTCTTGCTTTTGGATGTTACTCCGCTTTCACTTGGTATAGAAACGCTTGGCCAGGTATTCACAAGGATGATAGAAAAAAATACCACTGTTCCGGTATCGAAAACACAGATATTCTCAACTGCGGCCGATAATCAGCCCTCCGTTGAAATCCACGTACTTCAGGGTGAAAGAGCTATGGCTCATGACAATAAAACGCTTGGAAGATTTATTTTGGACGGCATTCCTCCGGCTCCAAGGGGCGTTCCTCAAGTTGAAGTTTCCTTTGATATTGATGCTAATGGAATTCTCCATGTGAAAGCCAAAGATAAAGGGACAGAGAAAGAGCAATCAATTAGGATAGAAGGTTCTTCCGGCTTAAGCGATGAGGAGAAAAAGAAGATGACCGCTGATGCGGAAAAATATGCCACCGAAGACGCCAAGAAAAAAGAGCTTGCGGAAACCCGCAACTTAGCCGAAACGCTTGCCTATTCAACCGAAAAAATGGTTAAAGACAACGAAGCTAAAGTTAAAGACGATGACAAAAAAGAATTGAATGATAAAATTGAGAAGGTCCGTTCGGCGTTGAAATCGGACGATCCGGAAGAGATTAAAAAGCAAACCGAAGAATTATCGAAATCGGCCCAGCGTGTCGGAGGGGAATTATATAAAGAAGCGCAAAACAAGCAACCAGAACCAGCCGCCTCCGCTCAAGAGAGCTCCGGCGAGCCAAAGGAAGAGCCAAAAGATGCAAAGTAAATATAAATTAATTATCTGGCATGTGGTTATTGCGGTTTTATCGTGGCAGTTTTGGAGGTATATAAGTTATCTATTTGAAAGCTCAACTCCAAGTTTTGAGCCGGCAGGAGTATTGAATTTTATTCTGCTGGCATCTTTTATTGCCTTAGGGTTGATCTTATTTAGGCAAAAGAGGTGGGCGCTGTCGTTAGGCTCGGTGAACGCTTTATTCTATCTGATTTACTTCGGATTTAACCCTTTGAATTTATTGGGTGTAGCTATCCTCATTGCTTTTCTGTTTTTCTCCAGGATGCACATTAATGCCGAGATTAACGAAAGAACAAAAGTAAATTCAAGAGTTATTTTAAGAAGGGGATTGATGGGCATAGTAATCGGGATTTTTGTTTTAATTTCTTTTGCCGCTTATCAAAGCCCCTTGGCTAAAGACATAGAAAGATCTAAAAACTTGCCCTTGGGAGCGCAATTATTTGTTCGGGGTATTGTTGAAAGCACGATAGGGCCGAGAGTTGAGACGGGGAGTGAGATAGAAAAACAAAATATAATTACTCAAATTACTAACGAAACATTCGGAGAAATGAATACTTTCCTGAAACCATATTTTCAGTATGCTCCGCCATTATTAGCATTTGGCTTATTCTTAATTTTGTGGGGGCTTAGCTGGGTATTCGTACAGTTGTCGGTATTGGTTGGAATATTGATATTTTTGATATTAAAAAAGACAAACATAGTAAGAATAGAAGAACGTGATGTTAAAGCAGAAATGTTGGTCGTTTAAAAATAAAAAAAGCTCTACGACGCTACTCAATACTGCACCATGCAGACGAGTAGCTAATTGTAGAGTTTTTGTTGAGACGAACAAAAGAACGACGCCGGTGATACTACCCTGGAATAGTACCCACCGGCACACACGGCGAGCCGCGAGCCCCACTTGCACGCCAGGGCCTCGGCCAGGATTTATCCGGCGACCGATCTGACCTGATCCGTCGTCGCCAGATAACGGACCATGCGACGCACGGTCCGAACTCGAGCTTGAAAGAACACCCTGAGGGATACTCCAGTGGAAGAGTATTACATCCCTCAGCGTTACGGCATCAGGGGATACCGTCCACCTTACCTAATCACAGCATAACATATCTTGAATTAAGTTGTCAACGGGGATATAATATTTAAGAAAAATGGCCAACAATAAGGACTATTACACAACCTTAGGAGTACCAAGAACAGCAACGCAGGATGAGATAAAAAAGGCCTATCGCAAGCTTGCCCATGAACATCATCCCGACAAAAAGAGCGGGGACGAAAGCAAGTTCAAGGAAGTAAACGAGGCCTATCAAGTGTTGTCTGATCCGAAGAAACGTTCCAATTACGACAATTTTGGTTTTGCTTACAATGATGGCGGATTTCAGAGCGGTTTTGATTTTAATCAGGAAAATTTGTGGGATCTTTTTGGCGGTGGATTTGGCAGATCAGGATCCGGCCGATCGGGCAGAAGCGGAGGGATAGAAGATCTATTTGATATGTTCTCGGATGCCTTCGGGTCAAGACAAACGCAATATGATGACCAGGCCAAGGGAGAAGATCTTTACGTGGAGGTTAATATTGGGGATAAAGATCTGGGAGCCACTCGGATCATAGAATATGAGATTTTAGATTCCTGCCTGGAATGCCAAGGCCAAGGAGTGGCTAGAGGTTATTCGATAATTAATTGCCGAACCTGCGGCGGTTCCGGCCAGGTTAGGCATATGACCCGAAGTGGATTCGGATATTTTGCCAGAGTGACAATTTGTGGAACTTGCCATGGGAAAGGAAGAATTCCCGAAAAAGAATGTTCTGCTTGTCGGGCAAGTGGCCGTGTTAAAACAAAAAAGAAAATTGAGATAAGAATTCCCGACAATCTCGACAGAACCTATAATGTCGTTGTGCCTCACGGCGGGAATATCGGTAAAAACGGAAAAGAAGCCGGCGACTTAGTGATTCACCTCAAAGTTAAATAAAAAGCCCCGCACTAGAGGTCGCGTAATGCGACATAGTGCGGGGTTGGTAGACGTGTTGGCCTAAGAGAAACTACCTTGCATTTTCCAATTCTTGAATAGCATCGAGAAAACTGTCCGGATACTCAGCTCGAACGTAAAGGATGACTCCTGGGGTATTCTTCTTGATGGCCTGTTTGAGTTTGGCTTCGTCTCGATAGATATCCGCCACACCCAAATCTACCGTGGAAAGATAAAGCGCTTCCCTGTAATCAAGATTGGATCCCCAAAGATCCCAATAACCCAAGCTGACCTTGATCTCTACTGCATCGAGGGTTCTGACTGATGCGCTGACATCGGAATAACCAAGGACGAGTAGAGCCGAAACAGCAACGAAGACGACCGCCACACAGGCCAGAAGTTTGTTTCTCATCTATCCACCCCTTTCATTGTTTATGAACTATACATATTATACCATATCTTATAATAATTGCAAGGGGGCAGGTTGCTACGTAATAAATAAAAAAAAGCCCCGCACCAGAGGTCGCAGATGCGACATAGTACGGGGTTGGTAGCAAGTGCTGGATGATTTACGGCTTGCTACCGCTTGAACGTGGGACATTCAGATCAAGGCCGAGGTCACGGGCCGCTTTCACAGACAAGAGCTCCATGAGCGTCATCGCACCTGAGCCTGCTGTAGACTGGCCACCTCCCTGGCCTCCCATCACGACTGAGGGAACCCAGTTGCCTTGGTAACCCTTGATGGCGTCGGCGAACTTCTCAACGGAGAACTTGTAGGCGTCAATCTTCTTATCGAGTGCGCCGTCAGCGCTCATCACGAGCTCTCGACGACGAGCCTCGCCTTCGCCAAGGAGGATATCCTTGGCTTTGGTTTCAACAGCAGCTCTTCTATCAAGCTCAGCAATTTCCAACCGCTGTTTGGCCTCGGTCACGAACTTGGCCTTGATAACCTCCTGTTCCCATCTTGCCTTAGCCGCATCAGCTATACCTTGCTGCTCGACAGTAATCGCTCGCTGCTCTGCTTGTCGTGATTCTGCGATGGCGGTCTGGACCTGCATTGTGATTTGCTGCTGCTGTTTGATCTGCCCCTCGACCTCCGAGTCGTATGGAAGTCGTTTGATAGAGAAATTGAAGGGCTTGATGCCAAATTTGGTCAGCTGAGCCTGTTCTTGACGAAGCGGCTGACCATTTGATCCATCGACGACCTCAACGAGTTTGACCGTCTTATCTGCACCCGAGAGCTCATCTTTCACTCGTACATCTCGCGCAGTTGTTTGATAAACACCACCTTCAATTTGATCTTCAACATATCGCAAGAGGTCATTACGCTTGTCGGCGAACGACTCCCTCGATGACATCAAGGGACCGGTCATGTAGACGGACTTGTTCACGACCGTCTCAATCAACTGCTTTTGAATCGCCTCTCGTGATCCGAAACGAACATGAAGTTCGGTCAGATTGATGACATCCAGGGGCATCTCGTACTGAATCGAACCATCAACCCAGCCATGTCCACCGTCATTGAAGCGAATGCTGATACGGCCATCGGTCGTACCATCGGCGCACTGATTTTCTGATGTTCCTTCCTTGTACTCATCGCACTTAAAATCATAAATGGCACGCTTCGGATATGTTGTAACATGTCCGAACCCTTGCCACTTGATTCCAGCGGTAACGTACCAGTGGAGTTCACCATCGATTGGATCCTGGACCACTAGAATCTCGTTGGCATCGATGTTCTCCACGACCTTGCCAATAAGCACAAGCATGACCAGTAGCATAACTCCGGCGACGACGAGGGCGAGTGTTTTGCGAACTTCCATTTTTCCCTCTCCTTTCTTTGTCTGCGGTTACTGGCTTACGTTTTCACCAGGCCCAGGCGTGGGTCTAGTGGGCTGACGGACTGTTCGACGAACCGACTCGGCTTTTTGAATCGTTCCGGCGATCTTTCTTTCGAGCCCAGCTTCGACTACCTGCTCAGTAGCCTCTGCTAACTCGTGTTGTAAACGCCTTTCTCTCCGAAACATTGGGAAAAGAAGCGTATCCCGCCATAATGGCAGGATTACTTGGGTTACACCCAAGTAGAGTAGCAATACTGTCACCACCAACTCTGTAAGAGCTACAAGAATCATTGTTTCTCCTTACTATTTTTAGGCATTGCGGCCCGTGGCATAGCTGCCTTTTGAGTTGTTAACGAACGAACCTAAACGTGGCGATATTATAACACAGAGTTTTTAAAATTGCAACTTATGTATTGGTGGCAATATGGTGTGATATACTTTAAATAGGTGGAGAAATATTTATCTTATTTTAATTTTAGTTTCTTAACTCAATTATCCCTTGGGCCAAGTTTACTTTTCGGTATTCTGATAGTTATTTTTATCTTTCTTTACGGATTAAGCTTAGGCAAAACCAAAGCTATTATATCTCTGCTTGGGATATATATTGCCTATGTATTGCAGGCGATATTCCCTTATTTCTCGGAACTGCATAAAGCAATACATTTTTCTCCGGAAATGTATGTGACGCGTATAGTGATATTCTTTATTTTTTATATTGTTATCTTTTTCATTTTGTCGAGGTCGCTGGTCAGATATAGGACGACCATGAAGGAGTTCTCCATATTCTGGGTTTCGCTGATAAGTTTTTTTCAACTTGGCATATTAATATCAATTATTCTCAATTTTATTCCCATAGATAAACTCACGATGTTCCCATCGTCTCTGGTCGGATATTTTGCCGAACAGAGAGCCCTGTTTTTTTGGTTGACGGCGCCAATTCTGATTCTTATTTTGATGCGCCGGGACAAGAGAGCAAAGAGTGATGCCCAAGAATAATAAGTTGCTCCGCAGACCATCTCCCAAACCGTCCCAGTCCTCGCCTGCGTCATTCTCCTCGCGGATAGCTCTGATAGATATAGCCGATAATCACAGGTCACCCTCGCTTGCCTCCCAGCCCCACTTTTGTTCCAAAAGAGGGGCTTGGCGCTCGACCTATGATTATTGGTATCTATACAGGCCACCGTTCGTCGAATGACTTGTCTGCGGGGGACTCTTGGGAGACGGTCTGCTTTGCTTTAAATAAAGCGAAATCCTACCCATTTGAGACCGTTTGGTTTCGAGGCCTACACAATGATTAAATTAATTGATAATTCGGCTAATAATGAATTTTGGTCGCGTAAGCAGGAATGGATAACAAAATTCATAGCCGAATTGAGATTAATTTAATTATTTGTCCGAAGAAGACCGGAGGTCGTAACCAATGGGGTTGAAAATGGGGAGGGGTGAGCGACTATTTGCCTTTCTCTACACGTTCGTCATACTCTCCGGTTGTTGTATTTACTCTGATAATATCGTCCTGATTGATGAAAAGAGGAACATTTAAATAGGCCCCGGTTTCTATTTTTACTTGTTTTACGCCTCCCTGGGCGGTGTCGCCCCTGATTGCCGGCGGCGCTTCAACGACCTTAAATTCCATCTTAATCGGTAGCTCTACGGTGATAATCTCGCCGTTATATTCGATCGCTTCAAGAATAATATTCGGTTTTAAAAATTTAACGCCTTCTCCGATAAGTTCCTCTTTAAGCTGAAACCTATTTGACGGGTCATTCTCATAAGAGAACCAATATTGTTCCTTGTGATTATATAAAAACTTAACTTTTCGGCGTCCTATGTCGGCTTCTTCAAAAACATCCGATTGAGCGAAATTTCTTTCTAGAATTTTGCCGTTGATAAGATTGCGCATCTTTGTCTGCACAACCGGACGGCGCTGCTGCATTTTTAAATGATGGGTCTCTAAAATCACATAGGGCTGACCCTCGTAAATAAAAAATGTCTTTGGTTTTAATTCGTTTACCCCTAACGACATAAGGTCGGTATATTAAAAGACCCGTTAAGGTCTTTGACTATATTATCATTTTTCAATGCTTTTGCAAAAATTGCTTTTTCAGCTCTTCCAGATTCTTCAGCCGTAATTTAAATCGTTCGGAATTCTTATATCTCGGATTCGTAACAAGCTTATTCAGAATATTTATCATGGCTTCGGGAGAAGTATATGCTGCGGCAAAAGCATCGGCATTCTTCTGATTATCGGCCATTCTTTGGCGTGACGATGGAGCAAAAATGATATAACTCATCTCATAGCTGATGAGAGCCTTTTGCTCTATGTCGGGAAGCCCTAAAAAAAATTTTTCATCCGCCAGAATAAGCCAAGAACGCCGAGATCTTAATAGACGACTTCTGCCCAGCGCCGGAGTATAAGGTCCGAGAAGCAGCCGGACATCTCTTGTCACTTTAATATTCTTACTTACTTTATTGATAAATTCGGCCTGGATTTCGGTTGGCTTCCCAATAGATATCAATTCTCTAAGAGTAAGAGGTCGGACGAAATAATTAATTAGTGTGGCAATAAGTATAGCTATAAAGATAGCGAAGAGCATCGTGCCAATAACAAGAGCTGTTGCCTTAAAGAAAGTTCCCACCCTGCTTGGAGATTTCAAGGTATTATCCTTTTAAAGAACTAATGAGATAAATATAGAAGCTTATTTTTTGAAAAGCAAGGTTATCAGAAATATGACTCCGCTGGTTAGGACCACGATTGGTCCGGGGTGAAGGTTAAAGTATGTAGCAAATAAAATCCCGCCCAGACCGGAGATAGCACCGAAGAATCCTGACATCATTACATACCGGTTCAAATTATTGGCTATGTTCTTAGCCGCCGCCGCTGGAACTATAACTAATGCGCCCATAAGAAATGTTCCGGTTACTTTCAAGCCGAGGGCGACTATGATCGCCACCAATAGTAGAAACAGAAAACTGGTTTTGGAAACATTGATACCAACTGACTGAGCGAGCTCTTTGGAGATTACACTTAATGTCAGCCCGCGATATATTTTTGCCATTATAACAAACATCACTGCGGTCAGAATCGCAGTTATTAAAACATCCGCCACGGCTATTTTTGCTATATCGCCGAACAAAGCTTCCAATAATTCCTGCTCCGGTGTAATTAAAATTCCAAGAGCCAGGCTTAGGGCAAAAAATATTCCTACTAATGTTTCGGACGGTATCTCGGTTTTTCTTTCAAGAAACCAGATCCCCAAAATGGCCAAAAATAATGCTCCAAATGCTCCAAAGAAAGGATTGACCTTGAACATAAGAGCAATAGCAATACCCGGCAGAGCAACGTGAGATATGACATCTCCAACCAAGGACATTCTTTTGAGAATCATAAAGGCGCCCAGATAACCGGCTCCAAGTCCGATAAGTATCCCTATTATTAGTTGAAGAAAAAGAGGGCTAATCATTGGTGTTCGTGTTGGCTATGTTCGTGTTTATAAAATCCGGCTTCTCCTCCGTATAATTTCATTAGAGCGGAAGGGTCCAGAACTTCATTCGGAGCGCCATAGCAAAACATTTCTTTGTTCACGCAGATAACATTATTGGCGTATTTATAAACAATATTCAGGTCGTGGGATATAAGTAGGATGGTTATATTATTTGAGTCACCCAATTTTTTAAGAAGATGATAAATCGTTTCCTCTCCGCCGACATCTATTCCGGCAGTCGGTTCATCAAATAATAAAACATCCGGCTCATTAATAATGGCCCAAGCAATAAGGACGCGTTGCAATTGCCCACCCGAAAGCCATCCTAAACGCTCCTTAAGAAGGTGATGTTCGATATGATGTTCGTCGTTTATACCAACAGCGCGAAAAGCTTTTATAAGCTTATCCCTATCCTTGCTTTTCAACTGCATAAATTCTTCCACGCTTAATGGCAGTTCATTATCAATGGAAAGCTTCTGGGGGATATAGCTTATCTTTAAATCCTTCATCCATTTGACCTCTCCCGAGTAGGGGATCAGATTAAGCAGAGCCCGGAACAATACCGATTTACCCGCTCCATTAGGTCCGATTATGGCTAGGACGTCGCCTTTTTGTACAAAAAAACTTAAGCCCTTAAGCACTTCATTATTGTCGAATTTCACTCCCAAGTTTTCTACATTGAGAACCGTTTCGTTGTCGGCCATATCAATAAATCATAACAGCCAATAGCTAAATCTAAAAATTATAATATCATTTTTTGATGTAGATAACTAATTTGACAACACTATTTATCTGTGATATACTTATAAACACTATGAATAAGGTTGCTATGTGCGCAATAATTTTCTCTCTTTTAGCAAGCCCATTGTTTGCTGTGTCGGTAAGGGCCGATGAGATGTATGGATCGACTACTTTAAATAGCGGTAACTTAAATTTTTTTGTTTGCGATACTCTCGGTTCGGTCGGCTTGGGATGCGGTAATGTCGTAAATACCGTGTCGGGCAACTATAACTCTGGTTATTCTGGTGCTACCGACTTGGATAGTATCTTGGGTTCGGTGTTTAACTCCGGTTCAACTTCGAATAATACTACTAGTTATTCTTCACAAAATAATTCGTCCGGTAACAATTCTGCACTTACCGCATCTATTTATGTTGCGGGGAAAAAACAATATGGAAACGATTCGATTAATCTGGTTAGAGTTGGAGGAAGAAGCGAAATCTATGAGATAGTAGACGGCAAGAAACATTTAATCCCCACAATAGATATCTTTTCTGATTATGGTTTTAGCGCGGAAGCAATTCAAGACATTACCCAGGGAGAACTTGATAAATTCCCAAGAGTCAGACTCGTAAGCATTACCGGAGATAAGAAAAAAATTTATTATTTAACTGAGGCAGGAACAATACGCCTAAGTCCGAACAAAAAGGTTTTTGATTCTTATGGAAACATGGAAGAGGATGTGGTTGTGATAAGCAAGAAAGAATTCAATTACTATCCTCAAAATCAGTTTGTATTCTTGAAAAACTCGTCTTATAAGGATGTTTATCAATTGGTTGACGGCAAGACCAAGAGATATATAACTCCTGTGGCTGTAAAAAGAATGAGAATCAATACAAATCAGATTGCTCCTGTTAATGAAACGGAGCTGGCTTCATATAAAACAGGGAAACCGATAGTGCTCTAAAGTACTCTAAAACAAAAACAGATCTTCAAGGATCTGTTTTTGTTTTATTCTAACTGAGAGCCGATAAAATCAGGATGCCCATTAACGAAACTTTTTGCATCCATTTCTTTTCCTCCTTCGAGTTGGACCGATATAAGATTTAGAAAACATGTTTCAGTTTTAACGGCAATGCTTTTCTGAAGCAAAACGACCATCCCGGGCGTTTTCTCTTTATTCAGATGGGTTATCATTTCTTCGGCTTTCAATATATTCAGAGTCTTGCTCTGCCAAGTTGTCCAGGCGCCCGGTTCGGGATTAAGTGCGCGTACCTTATTGAATATTTTTCTGGCGGGATCATGCCAAACTAGTTTTCCATCTTCGCGGGAAAGTATCTTCGTAAAAGTTGCTTTTTTATGATTTTGCTCGGCTGGCTTTATTTTGCCGTTAATGTAATCGGGGAGAACATTAAGAAGGAGATTTGCTCCCATCACGGAAAGTTCCGATTCTATCTCTTTATGATATTTATTTTTTAGTATCGCACATTCTTTTTGGGCAATAATCGGGCCATGATCCATATCTTTATCAACGACCATAATAGTTATGCCCGTTTCGGTTTTACCGTTTAAAATTGCGGTTTGAATCGGTGAAGGACCGCGATATTTTGGGAGCAGAGAGGGGTGGATATTAACAAAGCCATATTTTGGAATTTCAAGATATCGTTCGGGAATTATTTTACCATATGAAGCTACCACACAAATATCCGGTCGCAATGATTTTAATAATTCAAAAAATTGCTCATCTTTTTTAAGTGAGGCGGGCTGATGAACGGGAATTCCGAGTTCAAGCGCCGCCAGTTTTGCCGGTGGCGCAGTTAAAATTTGTTTTCGTCCGACCGGCTTATCTGGCACGGTTACAACCGCAGCAATCTCATAATTATTATTACGCAGTGTTTTCAAAGCCGGCACCGCAAAATCAGATGTTCCGAAGAAGACTATTCTCATTGTTTAATTCGATTCTTAATAGTCAATCCATTCAGATGATCTGTCTCGTGCTGTAATACGCGCGCAAGAAATCCTCGCGCTTTTAATTTAATTTTATTGCCGTTCTCGTCGATGGCTTTTATTTTGATTTTCTTTGCTCTCTTGATTGAATTGTAAGATCGAGGGATCGAGAGACATCCTTCCTCAAGTTCATCTGCGTCTTTGGAGTACTCGGTAATCTCTGGATTGAAAAAAACATCCGGAACGCCGGCCTCACTGGCAAGTTTCTTGTCTATGACGAAAAGCCGAAGATCTTGTCCGACCTGATTTGCCGCCAGACCAATACCTTCATTTCCCTCCATGGCCTTCTTCATATCCAAAATCAGCTCTTTATAAGAACCGTTTTTTATGTCTTCAATGGCTACTTTGGCCGTCTTTTTAGCCAGTATTTTATGGGGAATCTTAGTTATCTCCATCCAAGATAATATACACTAAATACTTTGCATTTTCTACTTATAATAGAGATTTGGGGTCAACATCAATTAACCATCTTGAGGGTACGAATTTTAATATTTCTTGAAGAGTCTGGTCTTGACTCTTGGCTGGATAGGCAGATAAGCCGACCAGAGATTTTATAATTATATTGTATGAGTAAAGACCGCGTTCTTTTTCCATAAATCCCGGCGAGGAGTCGGTTATTTTTATTTTATCCGACAACCCCAATTGAATAGCAGCCATCTTAAGTTTGCCGGCCAGTATTCTTGCTTCCTTTGAGGCCCTATCCCGATTATAGTGTTTGAAAGTAAGTTTAATAAGCCGGGAAAAAGGAGGGTAAGAAAAGGCCTGGCGAATAGCCAGTTCTTGTTCGTAAAAATCTTTATAGCTCCTCTGCGAGGCTATTAAAATTGCCTGACTTTCCGGATTATATGTCTGAATTAGAAAATTTTTGGGATTAAAATCGAATAATTTTTCTATTTGATAAAACAGTCTTTCTTCAGTACGAAAATCCGGTGTTTGGATCATGGAATCGGCATTCATTACAACTATAGAATCAAAATCTATGTCGTAGCGATAGCTGAATATCATTTGGGTCGCTATGAGTATTGAGGTCTTGGGTTTGGTTATCTCGCTTATTACCTCTTCTTCTTCCGTTCTGTTCACGGTAACGTCGGCGTCAAGGATTAATACCGGTATACCCGTTATCTGATTTTGGTATAAAATTTTTCTTACTTCTTCGTATATCTTTTGGCTTCCTGCCGGTCCGGTTGGTTTGAGTTTATAGCTGTTGCAGTTTGAACAGTGATCCGGGAGTCGCTGGGTACTTCCGCAGTGATGGCACATTAAGATCAGATCCTCTGTCTTGTGAATCCTGTATGCCACGTCGCAATTCGGGCATTTGGCGGTATAACCGCAGTTTTGACATACAATAATTCCGGAATGGCCGCGACGCGGAGAAAATATCAAGATTTTTTTATTCTGTGAGGAAGGGTTAATCAAAGAAAGCATCTGATTTTTAAATTCTCTGCTAAAAAGGGAAAAATTCCCCGATTTTATCTCACTAACCATATTTATCGTTTTAATTTCCGGCAAAGAAGGCGTCTTGTACGTCAATTCATAAACATTATTTTTAATGCGAAAATAATTTTCAACTCCGGTAACGGGCGATAGATATATTAGCCGGCAATTATTCATCCCGTACGAAGCAGAGGCGCGCTGCGAGCCCTCGCGGCTTCGTTCGGGATTCATCTCTGCAATATATGCAGCCAGATCGGGGGTATTATATTTCGGTGTCATATCGGATTTGTATGATTCATGGAGCGGATCATCTACGATGACTAACCCGAGTTTTTTGAAAGGATATAGCAAGGTTTGTCTTGTTCCGACCACTACTTGAGTTTTCCCGTTTTGAATACTCTGCCAGGATTCATAGAGAGTCTTATTATTCATCTCGGACGAAACCTTTAATGTCTCAAAATTCTTGACGAGACCTTGATAAAAATATTCTAAGGTTTGATTATCTGGAGTGATTATTGCTACTTGGTTGTTGTTGTTTACGGTACTGCGGATAAGCGGGAGGATGTTCTTTAAAGAACCTTTGGCATGGGTAAGCATAAAGCCGGGTTTTCTCTTTATCTTTTCTTGTTCTCTTGGCGTCGTCTCCGGCGTTAAAGGATATTTCTTTTTTAAAAAGAACGGTGGCAATACTGTCTTTAGGCACATACCCAGAGGCGCATAATAAGTTCTTGAAAGCCAGAGAGCGATTTTTATTTGGCGAGTAGAAACTTGAGGCGTCTCAAGTAAAACTTCGGATAATTTTTTGAGTTGGAACTCGGCTTTTTTAAGTCCTATTTTATATTCCGTAAGTGGAGTTGAGGCAATAACTATCGCTTTAACGATGCGATTTCCTATAGCTCCCTGGACGACAGCTCCGCGTTCCAATTTTTTATTGAAAAAATAACTCAAAATCTGAGGCATATTTGGTGGCAATATGGTTAAGGGGATTACTTCAACGATGAACATGTTTGTGTTAATATTTTAATACCATGAAAGTAAAGGTCCGTATAGCCCCATCACCGACGGGTTTCTTGCATATCGGTCTTGCCAGAGCCGCTTTATTTAATTGGCTTTTTGCTAAGAAAAACAGCGGTGATTTTATATTACGCATAGAAGATACCGATCTTGAGAGGTCGGAGCAGAGATACGATGATGATGTTGTTGAGGCATTAAAATGGCTGGGTCTTAATTGGGATGGTCAAATATATAGACAATCAGAGCGGTTGGATATATATGAAAAATATTTAAAAGAGCTTTTGGATTCAGGAAAGGCATTTTGGTGCGGTCATCCCAAAGAAGAGTTAGAAGCTGAGCAAAAAGAGCAGATGGCGAGAAAAGAACCGCCAAGACATATCTGCGAACACAAGAAAGAGAAAAGAAGCGAGGGACAAATCATCCGTCTTGCCGTTGATGAGAATTCGACCAAGACAATTCGTTTTGACGATGCGATTAGGGGGACGATCGAATGGGAAGAAAGATTGTTGGGTGATTTGTCTTTAGCCAAAGATCTTAAGGTGCCATTATATAATTTTGCCGTTGTTGTAGATGATGTTGATATGGAGATAAGTCATGTTATCAGAGGAGAAGATCATATCTCCAACACTCCCAAGCAGATATTAATATACGAAGCTCTTGGAAAAAATTTACCTATATTTGCTCATTTACCCCTTGTCTTGGGGCCGGATAAATCGAAGCTTTCTAAACGCCATGGCGCAACCGCCATAAATGAATATAAAAAAGATTATCTTCCGGAAGCAATGATAAATTTTATGGGTTTCCTGGGATATACCTACAGCAAAGACATCATCAGTTTAGAAGAAATGATAAAAGAATTTGAGCTAGAGAAAGTCCATAAATCCGGAGCAATTTTCGATGTAAAAAAATTAAATTGGATAAACTCGCAGTATATTAAGAGATTATCCCCGGCTGAATTTAAAAAAGTTGTAAAGATGCCCGATATTCCAGATGCAGCAGTGCCGTTAATAACCGAGCGCTTGGAAAAATTAAGTGATGTTCAAAATTTTAGTTATCTTTGGGAAGAGCCGGGATATGACAAAGAACTGTTGAAGTGGAAAAATTTTACTTTTGAAGATATAAAAAAATCTCTGGAAGAATCTCGTATGATCGTAGAGAGGATCGTAGAGAAGGATGCCATTCGATCGGCTCTTGATGATCTGGGTAAAAAAATGGGAGATAGGGGACTGGCTTATTGGCCACTAAGAGTTGCCGTGACCGGGGAAGAGAAATCGCCTGACCCCATTGATATCATAAGTGCTTTAGGCAAGGAGGAAACATTAAAAAGAATCGATAGTGCAATTAAAAAATTAGAATGAAAAAGCTTCCAATCTTTTTACTTCTACTTTCTACTTTCTACTTTCTACTTTTTGGCTTTGCCTATGCCCAAACCGAAGAGGAAAGGATGGCCGAGCTAAGGCAACAGATCGAGTTGCTTGAACAACAAGCCGAGCAGTTGAAGGGAACCATTGTCCAGACCCAAGCCGAAGCCAAGACGCTTCAGAATGAAATATCAAAACTTAATAGCCAAATTAAATATCTGGAAAATCAAATTTCTCTGACTGGCACCAAAATAAATAAAACTACGATCGAGATAGGCGGAGTAGAGAATAATATCTCTACCACTCAAGAAAAAATAAATTCTCAAAAAAATGCCATTGCCCAGACACTCCTTTTTTTAAACAGACAGGAAAGCGAAAGTTTGCTGGCACTATTGTTAAAAAACGATACCATATCCGATTTTCTTAGGCAGGAACAATATGCCAGTTCTCTCAATAAAAGTTTGCTTGCGCTGATAGACGACCTAAAGGGGATGAAGAAAGAGTTAGAAGAACAAAAATCGGATCTTGAGATAAGAAAAAGCGATCTTGAGAGCATGAAGCAGCAGCAGAGTTCCCAAAAAGTATCTCTGGGCGGAACAAAGTCCGAAAAAAACGATCTCCTTGCAGAAACAAAAGGGCAGGAGGCGGCATATCAAAAAATGCTTGCTGACGTAGAGAAAAAAGAAGCTCTATTCTTCACCGAATTACGCGAGTTGGAAACAAAAACCATTATTGGCGGGTTATATATTCTTCATGTGACAGCATCCAATTTGCCCAAAAAAGGAACCAAGCTGTTCCAATGGCCGGAGGATAGTTATCGGATTACCCAGGGATATGGCTGTACAACCTATGCCAGATGCAACAGAGCCAGTGGTCCTTACGGTGGTGCGCCCCATAATGGCATTGATATTGCGGCCGGATTTGGAACTCCTATCCACGCTATCGGAAATGGAGAGATAATAGCCAACGGTAAAAATAACGGATGGGGGAACTGGGTCGCCATCCAGCACCCTCAATATAATCTGGTAAGTATCTATGCTCACATGAGTTCACTCTCTTTCTTAAGAGTGGGGACACAGGTTCAAGCCGGCACCGTAATAGGATATGAAGGCGCAACCGGAATTGTCACTGGCTCTCACCTACACCTCAGTATATATAAGGATTTCTTTACCTACGAGAAGAACAGTCAGCTATATTTCAACTATTTCGAGGGCTCTATAAATCCGAAGGATTATCTATAAAAATTGTGGATAACTTACCCCATTAAAACGGGGTTTTTATGTTAAAATTATATTAGAGAAGGTGACTATTACATAAATGAAGGAGGGTAGAAAACTCACCACAAAAGGACAGTTGGCCATCATTTTGGTGTTTAGTTTTGTCTTTGCTCCGATTTTCGGACTTATATATAGTACTCCGGCTTATGCTGGGGTTCCTATGCTTTTAAGTTTTCAGGGGAGGTTAACCAATGCTTCCGGAAGTCTTCTGGGCAGCAGCGGGACAAATTATTATTTTAAATTTGATATTTATCCGTCCTTAACCGGAGGAAGCTCGTTATGGTCATCCGGCGCAACGGCAATAACAATAAAAGTTACCCAGGGAGTTTTTAATACTTTACTTGGCGATACATCTGCCGGCTACGATGTCTTAAATTTAGACTTCGATTCCCCAACTTATTATTTAGAAGTTCAGGTATCCAGTATTATCGATTCGGGTTTTGAGACTCTTTCTCCTCGGCAAAGAATAGCCGCTGCCGGTTTCGCGATAAATGCCGAGACGGTCCACGGTGGAAGATTTATAAACGCAACCGGAGTCGGGCAATTTGGAGGATTAGCAACAGTTGCATATTCTCGATTTGGCACAGCTGAAACAACATTACATGCAGGAACGATCAATTCGGCCGATGATCTTCTTGTTTCCGGCGGACTGGAAATAATTGGCTCGGCTGCTTTTGACGGTTTTGTAACTTTTGGAAGCAATGCTTCAATATCTGGTACTTTCAATATTATCAAAGCCATGAGCAGTGCCCAATTGAATATCAGACAGGACGACACCTATAGTGCTGGATTTTATGTTGATTCAATGGGCAATCTTACATTGTCTACTACGAGTGGAAATATAAAAGCAAGTGACCAGAATTTATGGGTTTGTATTGGAAGTTGTGATTTGGAGGCCTCCCCTCCGGCAGGTGACGGAAACATAATAATGGAAAATTCATTTATCTTTGATGATAATAGCTTCAGGTTTCAACAAAGTACCGCGTCAACATCTATGTATGATTCTCTGGGTAATGAGATACTTCAGTTTGACGAGGCGGGAGGGCCATAACAACAAATATCTATGACACTTCTCCAGGAATTAAAAATATTTATAAAAAATATCGTATCTTGGTTTTTTTCTTTAATCGGTTTTTCTGTTTTCTTTTATCTTTTTGGTCTACATAAGGTGGTGATCTATGGCAGAAGTTTTATTTTGCCGATATTTTCTAAAGATTCTTTTTCTGTTCAGGCGTTCAAGATAATTGAGCGCGATTTTTTACCTTCGGGAGTTCAGCTTATAGTGACCAATCCTTGGAGTGGTTTTATAGCCCAATTGGAAATAGCAATTATTCTGGCTTTTATAGTTACTTTCCCATTTTTCCTATACAAAATTATAAAATATTGTTCGCCGGCTCTTTTTAAACACGAGAAAAAAGCAATTTTTAAATCAATCACTATGTTTACCGCTCTATTTATACTTGGTTGCCTCTTTGCCTATTATTTTATGATTCCTTTGACTTTTAAATTTATGTACCCGTTTGCCACATCACTTGGGGTGATAACCTTCTTTTCGTTAGACACTTTTATGTCCTGGGTAATCGCTATTTTAATAACCACCGGAGTAATGTTCCTTCTTCCGATTTTTATGCTTGTTTTGAGTTTTTTGAGAATCGTAAGTCCGGATTTTTGGAGAAAAAAATGGCGATTTGCCTTCTTGTTTTTGCTGATTTTTTCCGCCATAATAACCCCGGATCAAACAGGTGTTACTATGATATTGTTATTTGCCCCGCTAGCCGTACTTTATTCGGGGGGTTCTGTATTGGCTGGCAGATTCTAAGAAGAGTGTGGATAGTTTACTTTACAAGGCGTTTTTTTGTTGTTAGGTTTATTAAAAGGTCGAGTTAATAAAAAATTAAAACAATAATAAATAAACAACATGTTTGGATTAGGAATTCCGGAAATATCAATAATAGTGGTCGCAATAGCCGTCATATATTTTCTTTACTGGAAAAACAGAAAAAACAAGATATAAATTAGTAGAATTTAAACAAATAATATGTTCGGATTAGGATCTTCAGAGGTAGTAATTATCTTGGTAGTTGTTGTAGTTCTCTTTTTTGGCGGGGAAAAAATGTCGGAGCTGGCAAAAAAACTGGGTAGATTTACCGGGGAATTTAAAAAAGGCAAAGCAGAGATAGAGCAAGAGATAAGGCAGGTTGAGAAAGAATTACAATCGGAACAATCGGATGAAAAACCAAATTAAGCAGGAGGATATAAAAGACAAAAACAGAAGAAAATTTATAACGGTAATGCTGATCGGAGGCGGAGCTTTTTTGGTAGAAAAAGTTTTAAATCCTTTGTTCTCAAGATTTTTAAATGATTCGCCAGCCAAAACCAGTTTATTGAATAAAACCGGTTTTGAGGGTTTTCAAGTTGTGGAGAATAAAAAGTGTCTATCCGTTTACGATAGTTCCGGAGAGGAAATACTCCAAATTGATAAAGAAGCTTAGAAGCGATATTAAATAAAGACAAACCAATGGCGTCAGAAAAAACAGATTGCAAAAAACATAGATGGATCCCTCTCCTGGGGATTGATAAAAACAAAGCATTTCCTACTTCTCTTTTTACTTGTTTAAAATGCGGTGATTTAAAAGTGGGGATTGAGACCATTAAAATTTCCCGGTTTCGTCTGGATATGGGCAACCTGCCTATTAAAAGCGTTTCAACAATCGGGATAACCGAACCCCTTGCGACCGACCATACGGCTTCAGGGATAATAGTGTCAATGACTGCCGGCGAGAATCTTGTGTTCGGGGACGTTGTCTATTTTAAATCTGATGGAAAATGTTGGAAAGCGGATGCCACTAATGGGGGTACCGCTTTTCCTGCTATGGGAATGGCAATTGCTTCAATAACTGCCGAAAATGCAGGGGATATTCTGCTTCACGGGACTGCCCGTGATGATACTTGGAATTGGACGACTGTTGGAGTGGTATTATATCTTTCCAAAACTGCGGGAGGGATAACACAAACTCAACCCGCAGTTCAAAATGATGTAATACAAGTTGTGGGAATTGCCACCAACGCAGACAGAATTTATTTTAATCCGTCCGCAGACTACCTGACGCACGCTTAAGCCCTAAAAATAGAAAATAGTAGTGAATCATTGAGGTCTAACCTCAATTATACAATGCTGAATAAGGCATTGGTTTTTTTAAAATATTTTGCTATGTTTCCAATATGCTTTCAGTAATAATCCCTTCCTATAAGGATCCATTATTAATAAAGACAATAGATTCAATTCTTGAGAATTCCGAAGGGGCCATAGAAATAATTGCGGTTTTTGACGGATATTGGCCGTCTTTTGAGTTAAGAATGGATCCGCGAGTAAAATACGTCCATCTGGGCGAGAACAGAGGAATGCGGGGCGCTATTAACGCCGGAGTTTTTGTTTCAAGGGGGGAATTTATTATGCGGACAGATGAGCATTGCATGTTCGCTAAGGGATTTGATAAAGCGATAACTGATGTTTGCCAGCCAAATTGGATAATGACCGCCGTCAGATATTTCCTTGACCCAGTTAAATGGGAAGTGATGAAAGATATTAAGCCATTTATTTATGAAAAATTAAAAATACGGGATAATATAAAGTTTGAAGGACAAAGGTGGCCAAGCAGAGATAAAGAACGGAAAGATATAATGATAGACGAAACCATGGCGATGCAGGGAAGTTTTTGGATCATGCCACGCAAATGGTGGAACGAAGTAATAGGAGAACTCCAAACCGAAGGCTATGGTCCGATGTATCAAGATTCCCACGAAATGATATTTAAGACTTGGAAAGCAGGAGGCAAGATGATGCTCAATAAAAATACGTGGTTTGCCCATAAGCACTATACCTTCCCCAGAACCCACCGATATGGCAGCCAAGACCAAGACCCGTCTATAAAATACTGCCTTGAGACTTGGAAAGATTATTATTTAAATGAAATAGTACCAAAATGGTTTCAATCATAATTCCAAGCTGTAAAGACCCGTATTTGCAGAAAACGATAGACGGTCTTCGCCAAAACGCTCAAGGTCAAATTGAGATTATAGTCGTGTTAGATGGGACGCGTGCCGAGGTTAAAAGTGCAGACATTGTCCTTTTTAACGAAAAAAGGATAGGAATGCGGTCAAGTATAAATCGAGGCGTAGAAGCATCGCATGGGGAATATATTATGAAAACTGATGCTCATTGTATGTTCGGGCAAGGTTATGATGTAAAACTCCTGACCGATATCCAGGATAATTGGGTGGTAGTTCCTCGACGCTATAAGCTGGATATTGATAAATGGGAAATAGAGCCCGGCGAACCGACAGATTACGACCGTCTTTTGATAGACAGGCCGGAGAAGATAACAGGAGTTTATTGGACAAAAAGAAGAATAGAGAGGGCCAATATCATGATAGACGAAACAATGACGATGCAGGGCTCTTGTTATCTTATGAGTAGGGAACATTGGGATTGGCTGGGGGGCCTGCAGAATGAAGGTTATGGTTCTTTAATGCAGGAAGCCACCGAAATCTGTTTGAAAACATGGCTCGGCGGGGGGAAGGTAATGATAAATAAACTGATCTGGTATGCCCATAGGGACAGAAGGTTTAAACGAACAATGCATGTCGACTCGAAAGAAACAGAAGCTTGTTACAAATATTCGCAGGATTTTTGGTTGAATAATCGCTGGGAAGGTCGCATCCACGATTTAGAATGGTTAATGAAGAGATTTGGCCTAAAGTATAATCCATATAATCCTTCCAAAACGTAGATATATAAAATTTTATGAGAATAGAGAGAGTTAAAAATTTTTTAAGAAATAATCTAGCGGAAAAGTTTGCCGAATTGGGGTTCACAAAAGGTTATGAGATAGGTGTGCACAAAGGGATATATTCTGAAATTTTGTGCAAGGCCAACACTAAGCTTTGCCTAAAATCCGTTGATCCGTATACGGTCGTGTACCAGGACGATTATTCCCGCAATCTCGGCTTAAGGAGACAAGAGAGTGTTTTTAAGCAGGCTGTAAATCGTTTAAAACCCTATAACTGTGAAATCATCAAAAAGACCAGCTTGGAAGCAGTAAGAAATGTGCCCTATGAGACGTTAGATTTTGTTTATATAGACGGCTCACATCAATTCGATTACGCGATGGCTGATATTATTGAATGGACAAAGAGAGTTAAGAAAGGTGGAATTGTTTCTGGTCACGACTATGACCCTAATTTGATGAGTGGAGTCGTTTTGGCAGTTAAAACTTACGCAGAGGCGCATAATATTGAAGTTGTTTATTTAACCAGCGAATCGACTGGAAGAGCAAGGTGTCCGAGTTGGTGGTTTATAAAACAATAAAAATTTAAAAAATGGTTTCAATAATAATTCCATCGAGAAGCAGGCTATTTCTACAGAAAACTGTTGATGATATTTTGAACAAAGCGAAGGGAGAAATAGAAGTAATAGTCGTGCTGGATGGATACTGGCCCGACGTTCCGCTAAGAGACGACAAAAGGGTGATTGTCGTGCACCATGGAGAATTACGCTCAAATTTTGGGCTTCGGGCAAGCGTAAATTGCGGAGTAGCAATTTCCAAGGGCGAATACATAATGAAAATTGATGATCATTGCGCCTTTGATGAAGGGTTTGATTTAAAAATGACCGAAACTTGTGAAGATAATTGGGTTGTGGTCCCAAGGCTCTACTCCCTAAAAGATGATGGCTGGACAAAAGACGAAGCCGGAAGAGCCCCGTTTGATTGCGGTTATGTCACATATCCGCTCACGGCGGGCACATTGTCCGGAAAACCATGGACGTGGCGGAATGAGAACAGAACAGATGTCTTAATAGATGACTGCATGTTATCGGCGGGAGCATGTTATTTAATGAAACGCAGCCATTGGGATAAACTTGGTTTGCTTGATGAGAAGAATTATGGACCCTTCCCTTCATTAGAAAACTTAGAAGTGTGTTTAAAAACTTGGCTTTCCGGAGGAAGAGTCGTCACCAATAAAAAGACGTGGTGTGCCCACAGATGGGGAGGAAAAGGTCCTAAGAATAAAGGTTGGGGTTATTCTAATAACCAGGTTAAAAAAATGTATGAGAATAGGCATGCGGCAGTAAATTATACGAACGATTTTTGGCTAAACAACAAGTGGCCGGACAGGAAATACGACTTCGAATGGTTAATTGAGAAATTCTGGCCCGTTCCCGGCTGGCCGGATAATTGGAAAGAAGAGATTTATAATAATCAAAATGCCTGAAATAGAAGAAATTAAGTTAAATTTAGGATGTGGCAGGCGAAAACTGCCCAGCTTTGTTAATTTAGATAAAGATATGGGCTGGGTTTTTCAGGAAGGTTTGCCGCAATATACTGACGGATCAGTCGACGCGGTTACTCTTTCTCATACCTTGATGTATCTCGATATTCTAGATGTAGAAAAAAGCGTAAAAGAAATTTGGAGAGTTTTGAAAACTAGCGGAGTGATGAGAATTACTGAGGATGACACGGAAAATCCGGAGAGCGATACATATCAAAAAGAACCCAAACAGTATCATTCCAGGCAATGGGGGAGGGGCAGGCTTTGTTTTACGGGACCAAAAATGATGCGTGAAATTTTGGAGACTGTTGGATTTGCGGTTTATGACGTTGACGAGTCTACTACATATTTTCACGATAGCACATTGATGCAGAATTCCCATGGAGGAAGGCCAAGATGTTTTTTTCTAGAAGGGATAAAAACAGGCGATTACAAAATATTTAGAAATTTAGAAGCAAAAATCCGATAAAATGGGGGACTCATTTGCCACTCCTGATAAGAATGTTTGATAAAACCGATGTTCAAATATCGTTATAATTTTACTAAGTATAGACCACAGACAAGCGCAGTCAGTAATTCTATAGATGTTTTAGAACTTGCCCGAAATAATCTTAATTTATGCACAGAAATTCATTGGAAATAGTAAGGGAGTTTATAAAAAACTATCTTCCCGATAGAGAGTTGCAAGTCCTTGATTTAGGCAGCAGGGTTATGCCGCACCAAGTGCGCCTGGGTTCATATCGCCAGTTTTTTACAAACAAGAAATGGCAATATGTTGGCGCCGACATTGAAGCAGGAGAAAATGTTGATGTTGTTATGACCGATGGATATAAAATTCCATTTAATAGTGAAGAGTTTGATGTAGTTATTTCCGGTCAAACAATTGAGCATGTTGAGTATCCATGGTTTCTTTTTGAAGAGATAGCGCGTGTTTTAAAAAAGGACGGGTTGTGCTGTATTATTGCCCCCGCAGTCATACACGAGCACAAGTATCCATTAGATACCTATCGTTACTATCCGGACGGAATGAAAGCTTTGGCAAAATGGAGCCATTTGAATGTTTTGGACGTATTTTTAAAGGAGCATAAGAAACTTGGCGATAGGCATCATATGTTGGATTGTTGTTTAATTGCTAAGAAACCGTAAAAGCATGAGTACTAATCTATCTAAAGGCATAATTTATTATACTGATAACCAGCTGGATCCCGAAATTGCCGGTAAAGTTCAAAATCAGTTGAATACCATCGGGTTGCCTATTGTGTCTTGTTCCCTAGCACCCATGCCTAATTTTGGCAAAAATATACATCTTCCACTAGAAAGGGGGTATCCGGCTATGTTTAAACAAATTTTAGCAGCTTTAGAAGCGAGCGATGTGGATATAATTTTCTTTTGTGAGCACGATGTGCTGTATCACCCGTCACATTTTGATTTTGTTCCTCCAGCCAAAGATAAATTTTACTATAATCAGAATTGTTGGAGGGTAAGAATGCCAGACGGTTTTGCAGTCCGTTGGGACACCAATATAAATTCGTGTCTGTGCGCTTATAGGGATATTTTAATGAAGTATTATCAAAACAAGGTAGATTTGGTAGAAAAAACTGGAAAGATTTCCAGCGGATTCGGAGTTGAACCGGGCGGCCGCGACAATAGTTTGTCGGGAACATGGAGATCATTATCGCCAAATGTTGATATCAGACATGGGCATAACCTGACAAGAGATGTGTGGAATATAGATGATCTGAGAAAAAGTTACGCAGCTAAAAATTTTGAGATAGGGGGTTGTCCGGAATGGGCTAAAACAATATTAGAAATATGAATACTGAAAAAATATTAAAAATTTGCCTGGATTTGCACGATTTTAGCGTGGTTAACAACCGGCTTGACCTTTTGTTGAAACTTAAAGAGCATTTTTCCGGTTTTAAAATTTCTCTTTTTACGGTTCCGATTGATATTGAAGCTGATTGGGGACCTTTTTGTAATCGGGGTGAAATGTTAAAAGAGATAAAGAAAAATTTGGATTGGATTCAAATAATACCCCACGGTTTATATCATAATAAAGACCTGGAATTCTGCGATTATAATACTTTCAAGCATGAAATTATACCGGCCGTCACGGCTGCTCTTGAAAAAGACGGTCTACCTTTTGAAAGAGGTTTCTGCGCTCCTCACTGGCGGTGGTCTGAAGACATAGTCAAGTTTTTAAACGAAGAAGGATGGTGGGGAGCTGTGGACAGGAACCAGCCAAATATGCTTACACCAAGAAAATTTTTCCGTTTTTCTCACGGGTTGCATGAAAATTTTGATACCCAGGCCGAAGTCTTAAAACTTCACGGCCATGTTTACGGGCTCAAGAATGATCTGGGAAAGTGTATGGATAAACTTTTAAAATTGCCGAAATCTTCAGAGTGGCATTTTATAACTGATTTTTTGGAAGAATCATGAAATTATTAGAAGCTATTAAAAATAAGAAGGCGGGAATTTTAAGGAAGATGGGACACTATTTTCCTATTTATGATTTTTATTTTGAACAGATTCAGGACCAGCCTTTCAATCTGCTTGAAATAGGAATTGGCCGCGGCGGTTCGCTTTATGCCTGGCGGAATTATTTTCCCCAAGCACGGATTACGGGCATAGATATTAACCAGGGCTGCAAGAAGTATGAAGGAGACGGCATCAGGATTTTTATAGGCGACCAAGCTGATACCGCGTTTTTAGAAAGAGTTAACGGAGAAACCGGGCCGTTTGACATAATTATTGATGACGGAGGTCATATGATGAGCCAGCAGACCACTTCTTTTAAAACCTTGTTCCCTTTGCTCAAAAATAACGGATTTTATATTATTGAAGACTGGCACACTTCTTTTATGCCCAGGTTTTTAGATGGTGGGGGAAAAACAATAGACATGCTTAAGGGTTTAATAGACGGGTTGAATTACTGGGATACAGGAAAAGAGCCGGATTATTTTGCAAAAAATATTTCATCACTGCATTTTTATAATGGGATCGTTTTCATTAAAAAGGGGGAAAATCAAGAAAGTAAAAACGTAAGATTTTAAAAATGGCAAAACCGGCAATAATATATTACACATCAAATCAGGAGAACGAGGAATTTGAGAAAAAAATCAGAGATAATATTCTGGATGTTTGCGGTGGGATACCGATTGTTTCCGTGTCTCAAAAACCGATAGACTTCGGAAAAAATATTTGCGTAGGTGAGGTGGGAGTCAATGATGATAATTTATTCAGGCAAGTCCAGATCGCCTGCCAGAATACCGATGCCGATTATATCATCAATACTGAAGCCGACGTTGTTTATCCTGAAGATTATTTTAAATTTGTGCCCCCAAGCTTGAGCCAGGTTTACAGAAGCGATAATATATGGATCCTATACGGGAGAAGAAAGGGATATTATAAGAAAGAATATTCCGAGGGAGGACAGATAATCGGAAGAGAATTCTATTTGTCTATACTTGAAAAGGCATTAAGAGATTTACCAAAATGGAATCCGCTTACTTATAAAAACGGTATTTGCCCGGGACGTCCCGAGCCACAGGGGCCGATTAATAAAATAAGAAACCCTTTTACTCTTAGTAGGGTCAAGTGGGAATATTTCCGCACCGATCCGATTATAAGCGTAAAAACTGGGAATGGATTAAGACATTATGGTGGAAGGTCGTGGGGGCACGAAGAAAATTTGCCTATCTGGGGTAATTACAAAAGTTTAAAAATAAAATTCGGGATATGATAATGACAGAACTTTGTGAAATAGCGTATAAATATGGCACGGATAAATGTCCGCAGCTTAAACATTCCTACACTCCCTTTTACTATGAATTACTAAAAGACAGGCGGGGATCAATTAAGAAGGTCTTGGAAATGGGGATAGGGTATGAGCGAAAAAGCATACATAAAGAATACCTGCAGCGAGGCGCAAGTTTGTATATGTGGCGCGATTTTTTCCCTAATGCCCAGATATATGGGGCAGATATTAATCCTGAAACAATATTTAAGGATGAAAGAATAGAGACATTTTTGTGTGATGAAAGAAAAAAAGGAGATTTAATGGAATTAATAAAAAAAACAGGTTCCGATATTGATCTTTTTATTGACGACGGACACCATCATAAAAGGTGGCAAATTACTATGTGTAGAACCATTATGCCTCTGCTAAAAAAAGAAATCATTTATATTATTGAAGACGTCAGATCTCCCCAAGAAATAAAAGATGCATTGAGTATATACAACTGCCAAGTTCCGGAAATTCTCAAAAAATATCTTGACGAAGGATTAATTGTTGTTAAAAACAAAGAGGAAATTTTAACTAAAATATGAATATATCTTTTTTTGCCAAAGAGCCATATCTAACAAAAAATTCCGAAGGAGAAAACGATTTTCGTCTCAATAGGGTTTCAACCATTATTAGAGCTAAGGAATTAGTGAGTTTTATGGGTGCCAAATATAATCCGAGAGAAGGATATGAAAATGATGTCTGTGTTTATTTGAAGCCCCCACGACTAAATAGAATAAAAGACGGCGATTACGTAGATGTACTGGATGATCAATCTGGCCCCAGAATGCTGCAAATGCGCCCGGGCATCAAGGTAATTGCTATGTCAGGACCTCATTATGAATGGCTTAAAACTTTTCTGAAAAATGAAATAGTTTTAATTCCGCACCATCATGTAAATTTCGAGAGGGCCAGAAGAGAAAGAAAAGAGGTTGTTAATTGTGGTTATGTTGGAGCATACCATCCGGATCATGTTGCTATCAATAAAGAGGTTGGCCGCCGCCTGGCAGAAGTCGGCTTTAATTTTATACCATTATATAATTTCCGAATAAGAGACGATATTATTAATTTTTACATGCAAATAGATATCCAAGTTATTGGATTTTTTAAATTTCTTACCAATGTGCCGTATTACCATCAGACTAAAATAGTAAATGCCATGTCTTTTGGGATTCCCACTGTTGCCGGCCAAAAACTAGGATATAGAGATATAGATAATTGTTATATTCATGTCAGCAACCTGGATGAATTTATTATTGAAGTTAAAAAATTAAAAGAAGAACCGGAATACTACAAATACTGGTCAGAGAAGGGATTAGAAAGGGCCGAAAGCTATCACATAAGCGAAATAGCGAAATTATACCAGGCACTAAAATGAAAATTATCGACGGATTAAAATTGGAGGGATGGTGTGTGGAAATTTCTGGCTGCAACAGGGGTGATTTGCCGGAATTCTTTAAAGAAATGGGATATAAAATTGGAGCAGAAATCGGCGTTTATACGGGACTTTATTCTGCGGCTCTTTGCAGGGCAGGATTGAAAATTTATTCAATCGATCCGTGGTTGGCCTATCCAGAATATAATGAATCGCGCTCAAATCAGGCAAAGATGGAAAGAAATTTTCAAAGAGCAAAAAGTAGGCTTTCCAATTATGATTGCACCATTATCCGCAAAACTTCAATGGAAGCAGTAAAAGATTTCAAAGATGGCTCACTGGATTTTGTTTATATTGACGGAAACCATAATTTTATGCATGTCACGGAAGATATTTGGGAATGGTCTAAGAAAGTTAGAAAGGGCGGTGTCGTTTCCGGACATGATTACAGAAATGATGATAGGCACGCATTTTATGTTGATGTTAAACATGTTTTAGACGGATATACTAAGGCAGCCAAAATACCAAAATGGTTTATTCTGGGCAAAGAAAGGGAGATTGACAAAGACAGAAGTTGGTTTTGGTTTAATCCCTAAATCACCAAAATGACAAAAGGCATTATTTATTACACTGACAATAGATTGAATGAACCGATTTTTTCAGCGGTTCAGGAGCAGATATCAAAAATAGGTCTGCCGATCGCAAGCTGTTCCTTAAAGCCTCTAAATTTCGGAAAAAATATTGTTTTGGCTTTAGAACCCGGTCCGACAACAATGGTTAAGCAGATTTTAGCAGCCTTAAAAGCGAGTGAGGCAAAATCAGTATTTTTTTGTGAGCATGATGTCTTATACCACCCATCGCACTTTGAATTTATCCCGTTAAGAAAAGATGTTTTTTATTACAATACAAATGTTTGGAGATGGGATTATCGGGGGGATAAAGTTATAACTTACGACCATTTTAGGTCATTATCGGGGTTATGTGTTAGTAAAGAAAAAGCGATTGATCATTATGAAAAAAGATTGAAAATCATATACGATATGGGATATGAAAGATTACCAACGGCAGGGAATCCCGGTTGGGCAAGAAAAATGGGCTATGAGCCAGGTAAACCAAAAAGAAATGGGGGGATTTCCGACGATATCATAGAAGAATGGAGATCGGGATATCCCAATGTAGACATACGCCACAAAAGAACAATGACACCAATTAAAATGACATTAGAAAGCTTCAGGCACAAACCAACCGGTTGGCAAGAATCAACAATAGACAAATTGCCCGGATGGGATTTAAAAGAATTGTTTAATTTATAATTATAATGACAAAAGATTTATCAATTGTGATACCGGCCCGTAACGAGATGTTCTTAACTCGCACAATAGAGGATATTTTGGCAAACATTGAAACTGATACGGAGGTTATTGCGGTTTTGGATGGCCAATGGGCAGAACCTCCAGTTCCCCAGCATGACAGGGTAAACGTTATTTATCTTTCGGAAGCAATCGGACAAAGGGCGGCGTCTAATCTTGCCTGCAAACTTTCCAAAGCAAAATACATAATGAAAGTAGATGCTCACTGTTCTTTTGATAAAGGATTTGACCGCAAAATGATAGAAGGATTTAAGGAGGTGGGAGACAATGTGACCATGGTGCCGATAATGCGCAACCTTTGGGCCTTTGACTGGAAATGTATGAAATGTGGAAAAAAATGGTATCAAGGGCCGACGCCGACTAAATGTGCCGAGAACAATTTCAGAGGAACAGGACAACCGTGTGATGGTAAGAATTTTAAAAGAAAGATGATATGGGTTGGAAAGAGCAATCCCCAAAGCACTTCTTATTGTTTTGACCCCGAACCCCATTTTCAGTATTTCAGAGAATACACCAAACGGCCGGAATATAAAGAAGCATTAGAAAAAACCGGCTTGACCGAAACGATATCCCTTCAGGGTTCTTGTTTTATGTGTACACGTGATAAATATTGGGAGCTTGAGTTGTGCGATGAAAAACTGGGCAACTGGGGCAATCAGGGGATTGAGGTAGCGGTAAAAACATGGCTTTCGGGGGGAAGGGTTTTGGTTAACCATAAAACATGGTATGCCCATATGTTCAGGACCCAGGGAGGGGATTTTGGCTTCCCTTGGCCGGCTTCCGGAAATGAAGTTCAAAAAACTAAAAATAAGATTAAAGATTTGTTCTGGAACAATAAATGGTTGAAACAAAAATATCATCTCTCGTGGCTTTTGGAAAAGTTCTGGCCAGTGAAGGGATGGACAGATGAAGATTTAGCTAAATTAAAAAGTGGTGAACTTGCGCGCTAATAAATATTCATCGCAAGTTGGAGTAATAAGATATATTGTCATATAATAACTTATGTAAGATAAAAAATAAATATCGCGAAAACATAAATCACAACTCTGCAAAAAGGATTTGTTGATGTTTTTGTGTGTATGTGACGAAACATTAATTTTTTAGAAGGCCAAAGATATAATGATTGGAATAATTTAGTATAAAAAATGGCGATAGAATTCCTAAACAGTGCAATAGGCGCTTCAAATTCTACTACCAGCTTTAGTATTACTCTTCCAGCCACGGCAACTCAAGCCGGGGATATATTTATTCTGGAGTTCGTGCATAGGGGTACTGGTGATGGGACGATTGGCGGAACAACTGTAACAACAGGTGGGCTGACATGGACATTGAAGCATAGCCAGTTATTCGCGACATCAGCGTTTAGCGGAAAAACTTACTGGACGCGAGCGACTGGCGACCACCAAGGACAGACAGTAACGGGTGCAGACCTCACAAACTCCTGCGCCGCGATTGTGACAATGTACAGAGGCGCGCTTACTTCTGGTGACCCTCTGACGGCGGCTACCATTGTTGGCGAACAGAACGCTTCGGGCAATGAAACGCAGGCCCAAATTTCAACTACCGTGGCTAATGCTTGGGTTGTTTTGGTTGTTGTTAATTCTCCTGATGTGGCAGTCTCTCCACCCAAGCTTGTACAACCCCCGGTGCGCTAACAGAACGGGCAGAACGTTTATCCACTGGTGGCACCGATTCATCGATTGCTCATGCGAGTCTTCTGAAGGCTGGAACAGGGGGGACGGGGGCATTTACCTGGGCTCAAACTGACGGAGTAGGCGGTTCGTGGGCTTACGCCATTGCACCCTCTACTGTTTCAGCTTCTCCCAGCGCCAGTCCATCTGAATCACCTTCAGCATCTCCTTCAGCATCACCTTCAGCATCTCCTTCAGCTTCACCATCAACTTCTCCCTCTGAATCACCTTCAGCATCAGTAAGTCCCTCAGCCTCGCCTAGTGCCTCACCTTCAGCCTCACCCTCAGCTTCACCCTCAGCCTCGCCTAGTGCCTCACCTTCAGCCTCTCCATCTGAATCACCTTCAGCATCGGTAAGTCCTTCAGAATCTCCATCGGCCTCCCCATCAGAGAGTCCATCAGTTTCTCCTTCAATTAGTCCGTCAGTGTCACCATCGGAATCTCCTTCGCAATCTCCGAGCGCGTCTGCCTCGCCATCAGAAAGTCCTTCGGCGTCCGTCTCTCCAAGTGCTTCTCCAAGTGCCGTTTCTTCTGAGTCACCATCAGCTTCACCCTCAGCCTCGCCATCCGAATCTCCTTCAGCTTCACCTTCCCAAAGCCCCAGCGCCTCAGTTTCGCCGTCAGTTTCTCCCTCCGCTTCTCCTTCAGAAAGTCCATCCGAATCACCGTCACAAAGCCCTAGTGCTTCAGCATCCCCATCTGAATCACCTAGCGCTAGTCCTAGCCAATCTCCCTCAGCATCCGAATCTCCCTCCGCTTCACCATCTATCTCTCCGTCCGAATCACCTTCGGTTTCACCATCACAAAGTCCCTCCGCTTCCGTTAGTCCTTCAGAAAGTCCCTCCACTTCACCTTCCCAAAGCCCCAGCGCTTCAATAAGCCCTTCTGTCTCGCCCAGCATCAGTCCTTCAGAAAGTCCATCCGTATCACCGTCCCAGAGCCCAAGTGCTTCAGTATCACCGTCAGCATCTCCAAGCTCTAGCCCCAGCCAATCTCCATCGGCTTCGGTTTCGCCATCAGCCAGTCCAAGTGCTTCGCCGAGCGCCAGTCCGTCTGAATCACCAAGCCAATCCCCGAGTGCTTCAGCCTCACCATCCGAATCTCCCTCGGCCTCTCCCTCACAAAGTCCTTCCGCTTCGGTTTCTCCGTCCGAATCTCCTAGCGAGAGTCCCTCAGCCAGCCCGTCAGCTTCTCCGTCTCAGAGCCCAAGTGCTTCGGTTTCACCTTCTGAATCCCCGTCAGCCTCGCCCTCTCAAAGCCCTTCCGCCTCAGTCAGTCCGTCAATTTCTCCGTCAGCCTCGCCTTCAGTAAGCCCATCGGAATCACCATCTGTATCACCTTCTGTTTCGCCAAGTTTTAGTCCTTCAGCCTCTCCCTCTGAATCACCCTCGCAATCCCCGAGTGCGTCTGTCTCACCTTCGGCTAGCCCATCCGAATCGCCATCAGAAAGTCCTTCGGCGTCAGTTTCACCTTCAGCCAGTCCTTCAGAATCCCCATCAGAGAGTTCTTCAGTCTCACCTTCCATTAGTCCATCAGTGTCACCCTCAGAATCACCTTCGCAATCTCCGAGCGCGTCTGCCTCACCTTCAGAAAGTCCGTCGGTTTCTCCCTCTGAATCCCCGTCAGTTTCGCCTTCAGTTAGTCCTTCTGCTTCAGTCTCACCATCAGCGTCTCCCAGTTCTAATCCATCAGAAAGCCCATCAGCCTCACCATCTGAATCTCCTTCAGCATCAGTAAGTCCCTCAGCTTCACCATCTGAATCTCCTTCTGAATCACCATCCCAAAGTCCTTCCGCTTCAGTTTCACCATCAGCCAGTCCTTCTGCCTCGCCAAGCCAATCTCCATCCGCATCTGTTTCTCCAAGTGCTTCTCCCAGCGCCAGTTCGTCTGAATCACCGTCAGCCTCGCCTTCCCAATCACCAAGTGCCTCTGTCTCACCAAGTGTCTCGCCGTCAGCTAGCCCTTCTCAATCACCATCCGCGTCTGTATCGCCCTCGGCTTCTCCCAGTGCCAGTCCTTCCGCTAGTCCATCGGAATCTCCTTCGCAATCTCCATCAGCATCAGCTAGTCCATCAGCCTCACCGTCAGCTTCGCCGTCTGAATCTCCATCAGTTTCGCCAAGTCAGTCTCCTTCTGCCTCCGTTTCGCCGTCTGAATCTCCCAGCACTTCGCCATCCGAATCACCCTCTGCCTCTCCGTCACAAAGTCCTTCTGCTTCAGCTTCACCGTCTGAATCCCCAAGTGCCAGCTCTTCAGAGAGTCCCTCTGTCTCTCCCTCTCAATCTCCATCCGCTTCAGTTTCACCCAGTGCCAGCCCTTCCGAATCTTCCTCAACTTCTCCAAGCCAGTCGCCTTCGGCTTCAATTTCACCCAGCGCTTCGCCATCAGAAAGTCCGTCAGCTTCACCTTCCGAATCTCCATCTGCTTCTGTCTCTCCATCAGCCAGCCCTTCCGTATCGGTTGCAGAGATAGAAACAATAAACGGTTTGAATGAAAATGATATAAGTAAAATTAACGGCTTAGCGAAAGCAAACATATATGAAGTGAATGGATTAGTTTTGAATGATTAAGTTGTGGATGAAAAACCGCTTCAGATGTAATATAATTAAAGCAGTGCAGAAAATTCTTCATTTCATAAAATATCACAATGCTTTCACTATTATATTTGGCATAGTGTTTTTTGGCTTTGGAATAGGTTTTGCTGCCAGTCCCGAGATGCGCGACAGCGTTTATTCCAGTAAAGAAACCGTAGTTTCTGTTGATAATAGTTTGGTTGTCTCAGCTGATTTGGATAATTTTAATTTTAATTTAAGGATAAATTCCATTACCGAAGATGAGACAAATTATTATGCCGCCTATTCATATCAAACATTAACAATCGAAGATGGCGCTTGGCAAAACAAAGAGGTGGGAAAAATCTTCGAAGTAAGCAAGGAACTTCTGAATGGGAAAGATCTCGGACTTTATGTGGCCCAGGAGCTGGGGGAGAATATTAATGCCGAACGGTATTATTTAAAGAGGGTTCAGGAATTGGAGAAAGAGAAGGGAGAATCTCAAAAGGTTGTGGCAATAGAATACATGGGTCTTATTGGGAAATTGTTGGATCCCGAGGAAAAGGTTATAGAAGGGTATAATCCTGTTATACCGGAAGCTACGTCTACTCCTCAGCCTTTGCCCAGTCCCGTGATTTCAGACAGCACCGTAGAAGCTCCGACTGGCATAGCAACTCCGTCTCCAATCTCAACCCAATCACCAAATACTACAGCGGAAATAACACCACTAATATCCCCATTGCTTGAACCAAATTTGGCAAGTTCGTCACCGACGCCAATGCCCTCGTCTGAACCAACCCCGGAGGTGTCGCCAAGTCCTACTCCTGAACCTACACCAACACCGACTCCAGAGACAACACCCGAAGCTACTCCAACTCCAGAGCTGACTCCTACTCTGACACCAACGCCAGAGCCCACATCAACGCCAACTCCCGAATCTACGCTTGAACCAACTCCAGAGCCAGTTCCGGAAGAATAAATTTTATCGAATGTATATTATGGATTTCAAAAAACATACCATCAAAATTTTGATTATAGCGATGTTGATAGTGGGAGCCTCTGCTTATTATTTCTATAATGAGGCAGTAAAATTAAAAAATGATCCCGATAAGGTAACCAATGAGGAAACGGAAAAGTTAGTTGCTCAAGTCGGCAAGCTCATAGTTCTACCGGAAGGGGAGACACCGACATTGGCAACGGTTGCCGACCCGGAGAAATTAAAAGACCAACCCTTTTTTGCAAAAGCTAAAACAGGCGATAAGGTCTTAATATATGCAAATGCCAAGAAGGCCATACTTTATAATCCCGCATCCAATAAAATAGTAGAGGTAGCTCCCATAAATATCGGGAATCCTAAGTAGGGGTGTTTATTATTTTACTGCTGATTTCTGCTATAATTTAGGAGTGGCAAGGAGGGACAAAAAACATGTGGTTTTTTTGGCTGTTTTAGTTCTCTTATTTCTCGTCTTGATTGGCAATTTTGCGGAGGCCCAAGGGACGAAAATATTTATAAATCCCGGCAGTGGGTCGTTTTCCGTTGACTCTACTTTTGATGTTTCTATTTTTATAGATACCGGCGGAAGTACAATCAATGCTGTTGATGTTCAGGTAAAATTTCCTCCCGATAAGTTACAAATTATAAACCCATCGGCTGGTACCTCGTTTATCTCACTGTGGCTTCAACAGCCGACATTTTCAAACAAAGACGGAGCAATTAGTTTTGTTGGCGGTGTTCCGGAAAAAGGGATTAAAACCTCGGCTGGTCTTGTCTCAACTATTACTTTCAGAGCAAAGTCGTCGGGAAGAGCTGTGGTAGAAATAAGCGATAAATCAGCAATTCTCGCCGCGGATGGTCAGGGGACAAATATTCTGGGCTCTATTGGTAGAGCTGTTTTTACTCTGGTCCCTAAATCACCGGAAGGACCTAAGGTTTTTTCAACTACTCACCCCGATCAAGATGCTTGGTACAATAATAATAATGTAACCGTAGCTTGGGATGATGAAGAAGATGTAAGTGGTTATAGCTATATATTGAGCCGCAATCCTGTGGAAGTTCCCGATAATGTTAAGGATTTAGAGCAGACATCAATTGACTTTTCTGACCTTGCGGATGGTATTTGGTATTTTCATATAAAACAGCAAAGAGCCGGTATCTACGGTGATGCGACTCATTATCAAATAAAAATTGATATTACGCCACCTGCAGAATTCAAGCCCGAAATAAATTTATTAGCCGCAACAATCGCCAAACCGGCAGTGGTTTCTTTCTTTACAACCGATGCCCTATCGGGGATCAATCATTATGAAGTTGCGGTCTTTGACAAGTCCAAAGAATCCGGAGAGGCCCCATTTTTTGTTGAAGCAACCAGTCCTTATAGAGTACCCGAAGTGAGTGGAGGAGCTCTAAGAATAATAGTTCGGGCTTTTGACAACGCCGGTAACGTCCGAGACGGGGCAGTAGATATAAGAAATTTAAATTTCATTCTATCCTTAGCTAAGGACAACTACATTGGTATCGCAATAGCTGTTGTCATAGCCGCTTTTTTAGCGGAGCATCTTATTAAAGAGCGCCATAAGCGAAAAAAGTAAAAAAGATTAATTAAATCTGATATACTCAAAAGGTGAAGAGATCTAATCTTATACCCAGTATTTTAATTCTCGCATTATTAATGCCTGGTTTTGTTTTGGCAGAAATTTCTAAAGGTGCAAGTATGTCATCTGATAGCTTTAAGATTTTGGACCCTCAGCATTCAATTTTCGGAGGGACCGCTTCCTCAAGCTCCGGTACATTCATATTAACGGCTACTATCGGGGATTTGGCGATAGGCAGTTCATCAATTACTAATTTCGGTCTACGAAGCGGGTTTCTTTATTTTCCTAAAGTTGTCGCTCCTGTGCTTAATACCGCAACAGCAGGAGATGCCAGGGTTACTTTATCCTGGACGGCGGCTTCGGCTTACTCCGGATGGAATATTGGAGGATATAATATTTGCCATAAAAGTACCGGGAGCTATACATGTGTGGACACATCTTCTACAAGTACTTCATCTACAAAAACCGGTCTGACCAATGGGACGACTTATACGTTTAAGATCCAGGCCTATGACGGACTAGCGGCAAAAAATGTTATTGCCGAATCAAATGAGAAAACTAGTACGCCGGTAGCGGCTCCAACACCAACCCCAACTCCGGCGCCAAGTGGAGGCGGAGGCGGAGGTGGAGGTGGGGGATCCACGACTTCAACGGGGACGGTAATTCTAAAAGGTACCGCCTATCCCAACTCAACCGTTAGTGTTTATAGTGACGGTGTCTTATCTACGTCCATTAAATCCGGAATGAATGCAAAATTTGATATTAAGTTGGACAATGTTCTTGTCGGTTCAAGAGTAATTGGATTAGGTTCCGAAGATTCTAACGGCCGCAAATCAATTACTGTAAATTTTACAATAACCGTAAGTATGGAGACAACAGTAACTCTGACGGATATTCTTCTTGCTCCGACAATAGATGTAAGCGCATATAGATTGAATAAAGGCGATACACTTAAAATATTCGGACAAGCAGCTCCAATATCAGAGGTAGATATCCACATTGCTTCGGAGGAAACCGTCACAAAAACTATTACCGACTCCAATGGCGCTTATGCTATCTTATTTAATACTAAACCGCTTACAGAAGAAGAACACACTACTAAATCTAGAGCTGTTTTTGAAAAGATTGTAAGTCCATTTTCCCACGTTCTCCAGTTTTTTATTGGAAGAGGGGTAACTAAATTAAAAACAGCTGATTTAAATAAAGATGGGATGGTGAACATTATCGACTTCAGCATCCTTCTTTTCTGGTGGAATACCAAGCAAGCCAAAGGATTGAGTGTTGCCGATATAAATGGAGATGGTAAGGTTAATGTAGTAGATTTTAGTATAATGTTATTTCAATGGACAAATTAATTAAATACATTTTATTTTTCACAATTATTCTTTTCGCAGCTAATCCTGCTTATGCCGCAAGAGTATTTTTTGAACCAGCCGAGGGTACTCACGAAGTGGGAGAGTCATTCACCGTCAACGTTAAAATAGATACTCAAGGACAAAATATTAATGTCGTTGACTTAAATATCTCGTATCCGCCGCTATTGGAAGTACAAAGTATTTCTAAGTCCGGTTCGGTAGTCCAGCTTTGGGTCCAAGAGCCAAATCATACGAATACCGGTATATTTCTCTCCGGAGGATTGCCCGGGGGTATCAATACTTCGAATGGGGTAATCGCTAAGCTAACATTGAGAGCAAAAGCTATCGGGGACGGGGGACTGCAATTAACACCGGCCTCGTCTGTGCTTCTTAGCGATGGAGAAGGGACAAAGGCCTCTCTTAACGCAGGAACGGTAGTTTTTCATATTACTCCTCAAGTTAAAAAAGCAACAACAACAGAAAGTCCTGCAGAAAGCCCAAAAGAAGAGCCCAAGGAAAAACTTGAACCCGAGAAAGAAAAAGATGAGGGGAAAGTTGAAGACAAAATTAAACCAAAAAAATTCGATATTTTATTCGCTAAAGATCCAAGGATATTTGATGGGAAAGATTTTATTTCATTCTTTACTGTGGACTCGGAATCGGGTATTGACTACTATGAAATAAAATTGGGAAAAGACGATTTTAAAATTGCTCAAGCTCCTTATTTACTTGAGGGCTTAACGCCTAGGACCGTAATAAAAGTCAGAGCTTATGATACAGCAGGCAACTATAGAGAAACTGTTTATCCTAATATTCTGAGGAGATTCTGGTGGTTTTTGTTGAATCTATTTTAACTCAAAAGTTGATAACTTAATTTAACGCAAGACCTTGCGGGGGATATAATTAAATTATTGGTGAATCTATTAAGGAGGGATAAAAAGATTTCGCTTATCGTAGCTCTTTGGATAGGGTTGTTTTTCTTGTTGTGTCCCAGTTATGATATTTTAGCCCAAAGTGGATCCTTGTATTTCTCACCATCAAGTGGAAATAAGGTTGTTGGTCAAAACTTTTCTATAGCCGTAAGGATGAATACCGGCGGGATAGCCATAAATGCAGTAGAAGGGACAATTGTTTACGATTCTGCAAAAATAGATGTTGTTTCAATATCAAAAGCTGGTTCCGTTTTTACCATCTGGGCAACGGAACCAGCATTTTCTAACGCAGAAGGGACAATTCAATTTGCCGGTGGTATCCCGAATCCCGGTTATAGCGGTTCCAGTGGCTTAGTTTTTACCGTTACTTTTAAGGCAAAAACGGCAACTACAGTCAGGGGCTATACGGATATAATACTTGTGTCCGGGGCTATTTTAGCCAACGACGGAGAAGGAACCAATATTTTATCAAGTTTAGGCAAGGCCACTTATTATTTAGGACCCAGTACCACTTCTGAACCTCCTATTGAACAGACGTCGGGGATAAGCCAATCGGCAATACCTCAGGTAGCAATTACATCATCGACGCATCCAGACCAAACAAAATGGTACGATAATAACAATTCTGAATTTTCCTGGACACTGCCGGAAGGGATAGACAATGTAAGCTATCTTTTAAACCAAAAGCCTAATTCAAATCCTGGTTCCATCCCCGATGGTTTTAAAAATTCGATTGAGTTTACAGATATAGACAATGGCATTTGGTATTTCCATGCCAAGTTTGGAAAATCAGGGAAGTGGGGACCAATTGCACATTATAAAATTCAGATAGATACTATACCGCCGCCGATCCTTGAAATAACCCGCAATATTGATCAAAGCGATCTCGCCAATCCTCAAGTAGTAGTAGTAGTTTTCAAAAGCACAGACGATTCTTCGGGAATTGATTTTTACCAAATGAAAATAGGAAAAGGGGATTGGGTCGGGATAGACAAATCCCTTGAAGGGCAACCATATAAATTGCCCATGGCTCAAATTATAGGTTTCAATAATATCGGCATAAGAGCAACCGATCTTGCCGGTAATAGCACTATCACTGAATTTGATGTTGATCTTATAGAAAAGATATTAGTCAAAATACCGACAAAACAGAACGAACTACTGGAGATCAGTGGCAAGGCAAAACCAAATAAGAAGTTGATTATTTCCGTATTAATAGCGGAAGCGGCTAAACAAATGCTGGGAGCGCAAATTAGTTCGTTGGCTGAAGAGTCCGGGAATTATACCAAAAAGATAGAAGAAACTACGGATGAAAACGGCAATTGGCAAGTTGAGTTATCCGATTTGCCTCCCGTCAAGTATATTTTGGCAATCAGTTTGCAGGATTACTCAATAGCTCTTTCAAAAACTCCGGTAGAAATAACGGTAAGTCCAAGTTGGCTCCAAGAGATTTTCAAAAAAATTCTGAGATTATTTGACTACTTTGTTAATGGTATAAGCCGAGGAGCGCTATTCATTGTTTTCTTGGCTACGCTGGCGGGGCTAATGATTGCTTTAATAAAACTTTTTGAATCACAGGCAGAAAAATGGCTTAAGTTGATAGGTAATTGGATAATACTAAGAAGAACACAGAAAAAATCTAACAAACAAATTGAACACATCATAAATGATATTGAGGAAGAAATTAAATTCTTAAATTCAATAGGTAGACGAAGAAGACTCGGCCCGGAAGAAAATTATCTAAAAACCAAAATGGCACAATATCTAAAAACACTAAAGGATATGAGAGATCTTGGGGATAAATCCTAAGGAGTTGACAATATGTCTAAATATTGGCTGGTGAAGTTAAGGGGGAGCGGGGGAGTCGGCTTAATAATACTTTTGATGTTTTTGTGTCCTGCAAATCCCGTTCTTGCTTATCCGGCAGAAACAGAACCGGGAAATCAAAACTTTTTAGATTTGAATTCCGCTCAAGACGATTTATCAAATGTTTCACAAGTCGTAAACGATGTTGTCGGAGGGGTTTTAAAAGACCTGATACCGGCCGCCGGATCAATTAATATTAATACAGGTGTACCTATACTAAATCCCTTGTCTAACATTAAAACGTCTTATACGGGCAATTTAGAGCTTAAGAAGTTCTTTAGCCTTACCGGTGTCTCAACCAATGACTTTGTGGGTATATTGAAGGGAGTGGCAGTATTATCGATACAAATACTCATTACAGTTGTCTCCGTGGTCTCGCAGATAGTAAAAGGCATACTCCAGGCCCTCAATATCAATATAGGGATAGGGGGATTCTAAAAGAAAGGATAATGTAGGTCGCATAATCAACATTGTGCGACTACGTATTAAGATTAAAACCGGTACTTCCCTATCGGTTTTAATATAACAAAACTTGCTTATAAGATAAGTTAATATAAAATAAATTAATGCCTAAACTTATTTTTGACATTGAGACCGTAGGGGTCGAATTTGATTCCTTAGACGAAAAGTCCAAAGAAACTCTTTTACGCTTCGCTGAGACCGACGAAGATATCGAAGCTGTAAAAAACGGCCTTGGCTTCTCCCCTCTCACCGGCCAGGTGGTAGCTATAGGAATTTTAAATCCTGATACAGATAAAGGTGCGGTATATTTTAATTCTCAAGAAAAAAATTCTTCGGAGACGGATAAAGATGCTCAATACATATCTTGCCAGTCGGAAAAAGAGATTTTGAAGAATTTTTGGGATGCGGCTTCCCATTACGATAAATTCATAACTTTCAATGGAAGAACATTCGATTGTCCATATATTCTGGTTCGTTCGGCAATACTGAAAGTAAAACCTACCAGGAATCTTATGCCGAATCGCTACTATGATGACCATATCGATCTTTTGGATCGGCTGACATTCTTCGGCGCCGTAAGAAGAAAAGGAAGTCTTCATATGTGGTGCCAAGCATTTGGCATCGAAAGCCCTAAAACAAAAGGAGTCACGGGCGATGACGTTGCCCGTCTTTTTAAAGAGAAAAAATCGCTTGATATTGCGAAGTATTGTTTTGACGATCTGAAAGCCACTAAGGCTCTTTATGAATATTGGGATAAATACATAAATATAAAATAATGTGGTATTCAAATATAGAAAATTTCAAGAACGCCAATGGCTATGAGATAGACGGTATTTGGTATCCCCGGGTTACGTCCATTGTCTCAATCAAGGCCAAACCGGCCTTATATATGTATTATGCCGGTTTACCAGATTTTAAAACCGGCGAGGCCATCAAAAATAAGTCCGCTGAAGAAGGGACCCTGCTCCATGAGACCGTAGAGGCAATATTAAGAAAAGAACCTATCGTAATCCCCGATTCTGTTAAACCAGCCGTCACTGCTTTTATGGATTTTTATAATAATAACGAAGTGATTGCTCATAGAGTTGAAGAAAGAGTTGTCTCAAAAAAACATCACTTTGCCGGGACTATGGATGTTCTGGCCGAGTTAAACGGCGTCTTGGGGGTGCTGGATATTAAAACCTCAATAGCTATTTATAGAGATTACAGTGTGCAAACATCGGCCTATATAGAGGCCTTGAAAGAAGATCAAACTCTTCCTCCCCTAACCCGCTGGATATTAAGGATTGATCAATCAAGAAAATGCCTAAAATGCCCGGCTACGCTAAGGGATAAAGGCGGACGAGAAAAAATAAGGGGTGAGAAAGGGAAATGTGAACATCAATGGGGTCCGATGCAGGGCGAGGTTGAATTAAAAGAATTGACTACGTTTGACTCTGATATAAAAGCGTTTCTGGCATGCAAGGACTTATGGGCGTGGGAGAATGAATATTGGCTTAATAAGATTAAGCAAGAAGGAATAGCTCCGTTTTAGTTGCAATTCCCCGCTTTAGTATATCCGGCTTTTTGTGCCGCTGCTTCATTCTCGAACCATATTTTATTCTCCTCTTTTATTTGCTTGGCTCCCGAGCACCAGGTGAAATGATACTTATCGGAATTTTTAGATGCTACCACTCGCCTATCAATAATCTGATTTTGAGTAGTCCCAGTGGTTGCTTGTTCTTTATTATTTATAGTGCTGTAAATATCGGCTTGACCCTGATTGGATTGACCCTGACCGGGCAAGCCGGAGCTAATACTTATGGGTATCTTTCGAACAGCGTTTATTTTGCCCAGATTGAAGCTGATAGCAGATATTAAGACTATGCAAGATACCAGAAAAATATCTTTTTGATGCAATTTGACTAAGTTGGTTAATTTTGTTAACATATCCTTACTTTTATGGCACATACAAAAGCTATCGGCAGTACACAATTAGGACGCGATTCTCAGCCAAAATATCTGGGAGTTAAACTGCATGACGGCCAAGTGGCCAAGCCGGGCAGTATTATCATACGTCAAAGAGGTACTAAGGTTATTCCCGGCAAGGGCGTTCGCATCGGCTCCGACGATACAATATACGCAATTGTTGCCGGAAAGGTCAAATTTATCACCAAGAAACAAAAGAAGTTCAACGGCTCCCGAAAGTTAGTAAAAATAGTAAATGTAGTAGCGAACTAAATATTAAAAATCCCCAACTGGGGATTTTTAATTACTCTGCTTTAACGATTACCTTAATCTGTGTTTTTATATCAGACAAAACATTGATATCTATAAGATGCTCGCCGATGTGTTTAATGGGTTCTTCATATCCTATCATCTCCTCCTTCAGCTCTATGCCCGATACTTTTTTTACTGCTTTAACCAGATCTTCGCTTTTTATCCCGGCAAATAATTTTCCCGTCTTGGTTGCTTTTTTTGATAGCTCAATCACCACATCTTTTAATTTCTCAACAGCTTCTTGAGCGTCTTTCTTCTCTATCTCCTGCATGCTTGCCAGCTTTTTCTTTAAAAATTCAACTTCTTTAAGGGACTCCTCGGTTGCTAATTTAATCATTTTACGAGGCAACAAAAAATTTCTGGCATATCCATCAGAAACATTTTTCGTATCCCCTATCTGGCCCAAACCCTTAATGTTTTGTAATAAAATAACTTTCATGATTTTTAATTATTTGAGCAACTCTATCGCCTTATCCAATTGAGGATCTTTACCGACTTCGCCGATTATAATATTTCCCGCTTCAAACTCCTTCGTATCTATCTCAACTTTGACGTCGGGTTCTATCCCCTTTTCCGAAATAGATATTCCCGCTGGCGTTAGCCATTTGGCGACAGTAACCTTTAAAGATGAACCATCGTTATATTCCTCCAACTCCTGGACCGAACCTTTGCCGAAGCTTTTTTCTCCTACGAGACGGGCGCTATTATTGTCATGAAGCGCTCCGGCGAGAATTTCCGAAGCCGAAGCAGAACCACCGTTTATCAGTACAATTATCGAATAGGGTTTTAAGGATGCATTCCCTTCGCTTCTAAACTCATTTCTCGTGCCATTCCCGAATTCTTCGCTGACGACCAATTTACCCCTATCAAGAAACCAGCCAGCCAGATTTATCGAAGAATCAAGCAGCCCCCCGGGATTGTTTCTCAAATCAAGCACTATACTATCAGCATCGGATTTAAGTATTTCTTCGGCGGCTTTTTTAAATTCCGAATCCACAGTCTGATTGAAAGAAAAAACCTGCATGTAAGCGATATTCTTGCCGTCTTTTTCTATCAGTTTCCATTCGATAGTCGGTACTTTAATAATATCCCTAATCAGCTCTATATCTTTTATTGTGTCATTCTGTATGGTTAAAACTACTTTTGTTCCCTTTTTGCCCCGAATCATAGTTACGGCTTCTTCCGTAGAGATATTATCAGTTGGTTTATTATCTATTTTTATAATCTTATCTCCGGTTTTTATTCCGGCTTTATAGGCGGGCGTGTCTTTTAGCGGTGCAATAACCGTTAAGACATCGTTACGCTTTCCTATCTCTATACCAACGCCTCCGAAACTGCCGGATATCTCTTCTTGGAATTTTTTACTGGTAGCGGGTTCAAAGAATACCGTATATGGGTCTCCTGCACTGTTGACCATGCCCGTTATTGCCCCATAGATGAGCTTCTGGGTGTCTAATTGATCCTTGCCTACGTATTTGGCCTGAAGATCGTTATATACCTGCCAAAATAAAGAAAAATCGACATTGCTCGGTTTTCCGATATCTAAATTGATCAGTTTTTTAATTGACAACAAACCATCGCCATTAGCTCCGAATTTAAACCAAAAACCGCCCAAGAAACCAAGGGCAAGAGAAATTATTACAACTACAATGATAGTTTTTCTGTTGAATATCATTTATCTTGAAAAATACTTAATAGCGTCTTTCAGATGCCAGCGCGCTTCCCTCTTAAATAATAGGTTAAGCATTCCACCCCTAGAACTTCTCTGATGATAATGGTACATGCTAACCTCCGGATAATAAACGACTTTGTAACCATTTTCCCAAAATCGTCTTGCCCAGTCAACATCGCTCATGTAATGAAAAAATTTCTCGTTCATCATTCCCACCCTATTAAAAGCATTTCTGCTGACCATTGCCGCCGAACCCATTAACCAGTCAACTTCTTGATTTTTAGACAGGTCCTTATCTCTCATTAAAAAAAGGTCAAGGGCTTTTTTTGTGAATGGCAATTTCCCCCAAAAACTTCGTCTTAGAAAAACGATGGGGATGGTGACAAATCGGAAACAAGAATCTTGGCGAGTGCCGTCAAAATTAAGCAATTGCGGGCCAATCAAACCTACGTTTTTATTCTGTTCTAAAAAATTCATCATTTCCTCGGCACAGTTATCCAGTAAGATGATATCGGGGTTCAATAATAATATATAATCTCCGCAGCTTTCTTTTATCCCCACATTATTCCCTCTTGTATAACCAACATTTTCTTTAAAAGGGATTAGCTTAACGTTTTTAAATTCATCAGTTACTACATTTCTGGTCTCTACGGAACTTTCAGAATCAACTACGATTATTTCATACTTTGTTTTGCTATCAAGTGATTTTGTTATTGATTTTAAACATAACCTAAGCAAGGCCGGATTTTTGTAGTTTAAAATAATTATTGAGAGAGTCATGTTATTTAATGATATCCTGAAAAAGCTGTTTGATCTGCGTCAGGTTGTCCCCTGTCGGCAGGAGGACATAGGCATTATTGATATGAGATTCATAAACCAAGTTTTCCGTTGAAACGACATATTTTTTAATTTTTTCGGCCGAATTTATCTCATCGGCAAGGTCCAAAAGCTCTTTGGCGTTCCAAATATTAAAATCTGTTTTAATATTTGAATTAATGGTAGTGGCAATATTCAATGTTTTAATCGGATCAGCCAGCCAATCCAACTGGGTCAGTTTGTCTTTTAAGGCGAAGATGACTTCCTGTTGCCGTCTTGAGCGGTCAAAGTCGTTGGAAGAGAACCGCGAACGGGCATAATAAAGAGCATTTTTCCCGTCCAAATGATTGGGCCCAGCCGGCAAATAAAATCCGTAACCCCACTGCTCTTTTTCTTCAAATGGCTTGGCAAGAACTATATCTATCCCCCCGACTTCATCGATTATTTTCTCGAAAGAAGAGAAATCCAAAACCACGGCTTTGTCTATATACACTCCGGTAATTTTTGAGAAAATTTCTTTTGCATAAGAAATTCCTCCGCTCTTGTGATAATAGCCGTATTCATAAGCGGCATTTATTTTATCGAGCTTGTTTTTGTCAATTTTTAAATAAAGATCTCTGGGTAAAGAAACTATGGATGCTTTTTTGGCTGTTTTATCGAAACTAAAAAGCATGATAGAATCCGTCAAAAGCGGTCCGCCATCGGCGGCATTCGGGTCGTTCTCTCCTCTTATGCCTAAAATAAGAACATCAAGACGATTCTCTTCTTTCGCCGGCATTAGATAGTTCGGATCGTCTTTCTCGGTAAACGTAAAAATATTCGCCACTTTCTGCCAGAAAGGAACCGATGTATTTGTAACTTCTATGTTTTTAGAACTTGAGCCGATCGCAAATCCCAGTATCGTTATTATTGCCAGCAGAATAATTACAAACACCCAGCTTTTTCGGCTGGATCTATACTCAGACTCATCATTAAAATCCTGTTGTTGGTATCCGTTCAATTGAACCATTTTCTTATATCTTCCGGCTTGGCCGTGGCGCGTTTCATGATCTCCCTTCTTCTGGCCAACATTTTGGGGACCATGATTAAAAATCTGGGAATTTCTAAAAGCACCTCCGGTTCAAAAAATATTATGTATCCTACCATCTGAATTTCTCTATCCAGCATAGCAAGGAGGTCTCTCAGAGTGTTTATTATATAATCATTTTTAATTAATGTCCAGCGAATATTTCTCCATTCCAAGCGCCTTTTTTTGATAGGGATAGACCTTCTTATTTTAACAAAATCACCAAAGCTTTTTCTCAAAGTTTTTGTTGTCTGACGATCGTGCCAAGCTATGACTTCCGGGTCGAATACTTCTTTCCAACCGAAAAGTCGCATTCTCCAGGCAAGGTCTAAGTCGTCTCCATACCAGAAAAAATCCTTATCTATCAGCTCGCCATTAACCTTGGTATCTTCAAGCGCTTCTCTTCTGAAAAGGGGCGCTGCTCCTTCAACCCCAAAAATTTCTTGATATCGGTTAAATTGCCCCGTATCTTCTTGACCGTGGCCGATATTAACTATCCTTCTTGATCTGAATATTTTAAATCCGCAAGTATCTATCGCCCCTCCAATTCTCAATTTCCAATTTTCAATTTCCAAATCCCGAATATCAAATTTATATATTTTTGGCTGAAGTGCGCCTATTTTTTCGTCGCTTTCCATCCTTTTGACGGCATTGGCGATAAAATCCCTATCTAATATCACATCTACCGATAAGCACAAAACATACTCGCCATTCGTATATTTTAATAATTCTTCTTGTCCTGGCCATACGCCATGATTAAAATTACTTTTTATAAAAGTAATTTTAAAATTTCCAATTTTCAATTTCCAATTTTCAATAATTTGTTTTGTGGCATCAGTCGAGTTGTTATCCAGGATATTTAACTCAATCAATTCGTGCGGATACGTTTGGGCTAAAATCGCATCTAAACAATGGCGGATATACTTTTCGCCGTTAAAAACTACCAGATTAATTGAAGCCATTTTGCTTGACATACTTAACCCCTAGAGTATCATATCGCACAGGTTCTTTGAAATTAGAGAGGCAGAATCATGGCCCGATCTGACTTATCTATTAGGATAGAAGAATCAAGAGATCTGACAGCACAACAAAAACTAGCCCTCGGATTATTGGTTAACGAAAATATGACCGCTCAACAAATAATCTACTGTTTAATGAGTGATCCTTATAATCTAACTCATGACGAAGCTTTCGATGCCCTACAAGGATTAAAGAAAAGAGAATTAATTAGGTTAGCAGGATTTGTGAAAATTAGTCGCAATTTCAGTGCTGATACCTATCTGACATTTGCAGAAGATTGGGTTTTGAAACTTGCTTAGTATCCCGTGTTATCGGGATTTTTTATTGCCAAAATTAATGAAATTGTTGCCACGAACATCAAGAACGCTCTCTCATCAAAAAGCGCCACATCGGTAAGGGAATATATCAAAACCCAGGACACAAAAATTAAAGACGCACCATTGTAAATCGTTATCTCCCAATCTTTAGAATAAACAAAATTACGATAGATTTTTCGCATCAACAGCCACAGAAACCAAAGCGAAAAGATAAGAGCCAATATTCCCATCTCGGCTGCTACCTGAAGATAAATGTTATGAGCCGAAGAACCGGCTTTGGCTAAAGCCAAATCTTGATTCAAAACCACCGGAAAATTCCCTATCCCTACTCCTAGCAAGGGGTTTTTATATATTGATACTAAAGTTAGCTTATAAATCCTAATACGTTCTTTATTCGATGTCTCGCCGAAATTTATTATAGAACGCACTCTTTTAGCCAATAATGCCGCATCCTGCTTATAGAGAAGAAATTGAGGGGAAGCATTAAGAGGCAAAGCAATACTGAACAATAAGAAGAATAAAACTAAGTAGGAAAGGACATATTTAAAAATTATCTTGCGATTCTCTTGGACTCCGGCTTTTTTAAATAAAGCCATCATTATAAATCCCAAACCGGCTGCGCCTAAACTTGCCAGCCAGATCCCTCTGGTTCCACTCAAAATTGCGGCAAGAAAGACGATCGGAACCCAAATAATAATTAAACCGGTTCGGGTTCGGTATAATTTTTTTAAATTTAAGCTGACTCCTTCAAATTTTCTAAGAGCAAGGGCAAATATTGCCGGCAATCCAAGCAAGATAAACTGCGGAAAAGAATGGGAATCGGGGAAAAGAGAAAACATTCTTAAAGAGATTTGCTCGCCATAATAGGCATACCAGGTATTCCCCAGATTATAGACGATATAAGACCAAGCCGAACCGAATTGATTGAATTGTATCTTGCCGGCCCAAAAGTCCATGAATTGGTATATATCCATGATATAAGTTGAGCCAAGCTGGATAAAACCGACCAAAGTTACGGCAATAACCGGGATTGAAATATTTTTTATCAATCTTTTGGCGGACCTCTCATTTTGAGCTAAATCATAAATTACCAATCCTATTAAACTTAGATTTAAGAAATAAATTATTCTTTTTATTGCTAAGATCTTATCGGGAGCAGGGATAATCGATAGAACCGCAAATATCAGTAATAAAAATAGAGGTATTTTAAAATTTGAGATTTGAAATTTATTTGTAATTTTCGGCCATATCCATCTCAAAAAGATTATGGCCGATAGTATTCTCCAGATATTGAAATTATCAAATGTAGCCGTAATGGGTATGGCTATAAAAAAGGGTATTGAACGGACAAAAAAGACAGTCGCATCTTCAAGAGAAGCAAAAAGAATATAAACAACTAATCCGGCAACAAGAAAAAATACCGTTTCTCGCGGCAAAATTCCGGTTATTATTAAACCGAATAAAACAAGCTGCCCTACAAAAACCCAGTTGAGCAGTTTATTATTCATCGAGTAATTCTTCCATGGTTAATATATGCTTGCATGGTATCGCAATTTTCTTCTTGCTTCGCCTAATCACTACACTGCAACCAATTATCTTTGCTTTTGTTGGTTTTAGAGTTTTAATTATATGCTTGATACTCTCTCCGGTAGTAAATACATCATCAATGATCCAGATCTTATCCTCTGCTTTCGGCACATAACCATCAAGCCATACATTTCGGCCATGAGTTTTTGGTTTTTCTCTAACCAAGGTCAATTGTAAATTATATTTTCCCGCTAAAGCCCCAGCTAAAGGTAACCCGCCATAACCTCCAGCCGCAATACAATCTACCTTCTTATCCATACACTCCCACATTAATTTGCATATCATTGTAAGCGCCTTCGGGTAGCCATAGGCCTTTTTAATGTCTATATACACGGCGGAACCCCCGGCATGTTTTAACACAACTGCTTCTTTCCTTACAACACTAATTGCTTTAAGTATATCAATGAGTTTTTTCTTATTCTTATTCCCCATTATTTTATAAGTGAACGGATTATCTCAAGCCAGCGGTCGGTAAATTTGCTCCAGGAATATTGTTTGGCAAATATTGGGCCTTCGTTTTTTATTTTCATAATTTTGTCTGTCTGGGTTAGGGCATTTTTAATGCCTTCGGCGATGCCGTCGGTGTCGGTATTGCGGACATAAAACGCATAATCTTTAAAAAGTTCATGGCCTAATTCATTATCGGCGATAACCGGCGGAACTCCAAACGATAGTGCTTCCATCGGCGGCAAACCGAATGCTTCTCTATCAGAAACATAAACCAATGCTTTTGCTCCGGCATATAGATTAGTTAGTTCCTCGTCTTTTACATAATCTTTATGGATAACTGCTTCTCTTCCCAGCCGATTATTTACTTTAGAGACTAAAGAATTAATGACAGGAGTCCCATACTTATCAGGTCCTATCGCAATTAATTTTAATTCCGACATTCCAACATTCTCAAGAATGTTGGAATGTTCTTTAACAAGCTTTTCAAACGCCAAGATTGTTTCCCGAAGATGCCGACGTGGGAAAGCTTGACCGACATATAAAATATACTGACGGCTTTCATCCCTACTTTGTACATTGTAAGTATCTACGCCTAAATGGTTTACTGTAATTCGTTGCGGTTTTATCCCGAATAATCGGCTCAATTCTCTCTTTGACGTTTCAGATATAGCCATAATCCGCGAAGCATGAACAGCGGCCCATCCGGCAAATATGCGATATGCCAATCGATACCGAAAAGGAAGTTTTTGATTCCTGGATTCGTAATGAATATCATCGGTTAGCACCACAAGAGATCTGCCGCAAAATATTAATGGCAGCATATAATTCGGGAAGAACATTACATCAACTCGCTTAAACCACAAAAGAACCGGAAGGTAAATATAATAATACAAACTGAATGAGGGTGGAATGATTGGGAGCTTTACTATCTTTTTTTCAAAAATAGGATTCTTAAGATAGGAATAATCGGGAATTTTTGATTTAAAATATAAATAAAATTTAAACTCTTTTTGGAGCTCTGGGCGCCTGTTTATTTCTTCGAGGAGTTTATTGATAAGACGGGCAACTCCCCAAGCCCCATCCTCTATTGATTCGCATTCAATTCCTATTTTAATCATGTAGTTTCCCCATTTTACCGGAATACCAATCCCCCATTCCTTTTAATATTGCTAACGACTGCTCTCTGTTTTTACCGAGAATAATTTTAACTATTTGTTTTCCGACTATCAGCCAGCTCCATGGCCAGACCGATAATTTAATATACCATGGCCCATTCTTTAAATTAAAATATAATGCGTTTCGATAGTGATATCTTAAAAGCATCGGTGAACCCAATTTTTTAGTTGAAGCCGAAACGGAATGCAAGATTTTTATTTCGGGGAGAGAAGATACCGGAATCCCGGCTTTTCTTGCCCGAAGCGTAAAATCGGCATCTTCAAAATAAAGAAAATACTTTTCGTCCAGAAAACCTATTTTGTCAAAGACGCTTTTATGAATAAGCATTGCTCCCCCAATTGCATAACCCATTTTCGACATCGCAAGTCGAAAATTGGTTATGTGCTTTAAGGTGGGTTTGAGCCATTGGATTTGGCCTGCATAAGCCACTTTATCGCCTTCATCTAATGCCAGGCCCACAACACCTTCTCTACCCCCCAAATCGGCCTTTATACGCTCGATAAGGCGGTTCTCGGGTATAGTGTCATTATTGAGTAAAAGTACCCAATCGGAGCCATTTTCAAGGGCTCGGCGGATACCCGTATTATTGCCCCCGGAATAGCCCAAATTAAGGTCATTTTTTATATAAATTATGTTGCTTTCCGATGTCTCATAACTCATTAATTTATCGACATCATTGGAGTTATTATCAACGACAATAACCTCGAAATTCTTGTCGGTCTGGTTCTTAAGAGATTCCAACAGTTTTATCGTATTTTCCGAGCTATTGTAATTGATGGTGACGATGGACAGTTTCATGGTCTTGTTAGATTCTATTAAAATTTGATGTTTTTTTCAATAAAAAAGCCGGTGTTAACCGGCGAAGAGTTAGGATATTTTTACTATATAACCAAGATTTTGAAGCAGATAAAATCCATTCCAAATTGTAAGAGCTAAGAATCCGGCCCTAAATAATAGATGCAACCAACTATAATTATTCCAGACTAGAACCAACAAAAAGAACATTATTGTATTTACAGCTAACAATTCTGTGGGCACGGTGGCCTCCTTTTTTCAGTAGATCTGCATTATACTAACACATCTTCTGTCTTTATCAAGTTTAGTATTTCTTCTCTGAATTTTTTTCTTGAGAATTTCTCAGCCCATTTTTGGATAACGAGCGGACTGTAACGAGAATAATTTTCGTTTAAACGGCGCATTCCATCAGCTAATGCCTCCGGGATAGGATCATCAAAGAATTCCCCGGTTATTTCTTCCAGCACTGTTTCCAGCGCTCCGCCCTTGCGCAGAGCCAAGACCGGTTTGCCGAAGCTCATCGCTTCCAGCGGTGTCAACCCGAAATCCTCTTCTTGGGGCATTATGAATGCCCGGCAATTTTTGTAATATTCCGCAACCTCTTCATCGCTTTTTTGTCCGACCAGTTTGATATTCTTGCCGGCCATTCTTTTTAATCTCGGCATATCGGGACCGCTGCCGACGATAACCAGCTCATAGCCGAGTTTATTGAACGCATCAATGGCAATATCAATGTTCTTATACGGGAATAATCGGGAAACAATAAGATAATACTTATTATTCTTGTTTTCGACTTGCGATGTCGAAAAAGATGTCATGTTTTCTAATGTAACCGGGGGGTAAATAATCTTTGCATCTCTTCGGTAATATTTTTTAATTCTGTCTCTGACATTTTTTGATATAGCGACAAATTCATCGGCTCTGTCCGAGGCCTGCCTATCCCACAATCTCAGCAGATGCTGGGCAAACTTTGCCAAGCCCGAGCTATGTTCGTATTCGGTATGTCTGTCCCATAGAAATCTGGTCGGGCTGTAACAGTAGCATATGTGCCTGGTCTTGGGTTTTACGACCAATCCCTTCGAGAATATCACCGAAGACGAAATGACAACATCGTATTCGGACATATCAAACGCCTCAATGGCGCTCGGCATTAACGGCATTAGAAACGGGTAAGTTTTTGTGATGAACGGAAACTTTTGTAGACCACTTGGAATTATCTTTGCATCCGGCAAATGTTTTCTGGCAAACTTTTTATTATAAAAAAGAACGTGTATCGGCGCGTCCGGAAATATCTTATGGAGTTCTATAAGTACACGCTCAGCTCCCCCCAGATCATTGAGCCAATCGTGAACCAAAGCTATTCTCATCTTTTCGCTAATACATTCTTCTTATATACATCCAAATTCTCAAGAACGATACCTGTGCCGCGGGCAACGCAGAACATCGGGTCATCGGCTATTTGGGCGGGAACTCCGGTAACCTTTGTAATAAGCTTGGCCATGTTTTTCAAAAGCGCTCCTCCACCGGAAATATGGATACCCTTATCCATAATATCCGAGCATAATTCGGGAGGTGTTCTCTCAAGCACACCTTTGATGATTTGGACGATTTCTCTCAAGTTCTCACTGATTGCCTCATTCACTTCGTTTGAAGTTATTTCTATCGTTTTCGGATAACCGGTGGCAAGATCGCGGCCGCGGATATTTATTTTTTCTTCATTGGCCTCTCTTGTGGCGGTGCCGATGGAGATCTTTATCAATTCGGCGGTTCTTTCCCCTATAGCCAGACCGTGCTCTTTCTTAACATATTCAACTATAGCTACATCTAATTTATTCCCGCCTATTCTGACCGACTCCCAACTTACAATTCCTCCAAGAGATATTACGGCAACTTCGGTCGTCCCACCTCCAATATTTAAAATCATGTTCCCGGCTGGACTATTGATGGGTATTTTTGCTCCGATGGCGGCCAGTACCGGCTCTTTGACGAGATATACCGCTTTTGCGCCGGCATTAAGAGCTGCTTCAATTACGGCTCTCTTCTCGGTGGATGTAATTCCTGCAGGAACGGAGACAAGAACTTCCGGTTTTATAAAACTCAAAAATCCTCCGGCTTTCTTGATGAAATATCTTAGCATTGCTCCGGTAACGCGATAATCGGCAATAGCGCCGTCTACTAAGGGCTTGGATACGATTATACTATCGGGGGTGCGGCCTATCATTTCTTTAGCCAAATTACCCACGGCAAGTATCTTATTGTCTAAAATCGAAATTGCCACCACCGATGGCTCGTTCATAATAATCCCCTTCTTCGGGATAAAAACCACGGTATTTGTTGTTCCTAGATCAATGCCTATTTTTTTCATCCTTGCGATGCTTTAATGATGCTTCAATTTAATCTTATTTTGTGCTAAAATCAACCTTTATGACTAAAAGGACAAAAAGAATGCTTTTTTACGCGGCAGTAGTCGTTTTTTTGTTTTTAAGTTACATCGTCATTTTATATGCCCAAGGATATAAATATAGTTTCTCCGAGCAAAAATTCAGCCGTACCGGCTCTGTATTTGTAAAAGCCAATGTGGGAGCCGATGTTTATGTTGACGGTAAAAAAATCGGTTCAACCTCTTTCTTGGGCAATTCTCGGACAATTAACGGACTTTTACCCGGAGATTATTTAATCCGTTTACAGCGAAATGATGCTTATTCATTTTGGGAAAAAAAAGTTGAAGTTCAGGAGGGATTGGTAAATGAATTCTCAAGAGTGGTATTGCTCCCTATTTCCGGAGAGGAGAAAGAAGTATTGGCAACCGATCTTGAAGTTATGCTTTACCCGCCGACTCCGACACCATCTCCTCCTCTCTCACTTTCACCCTCGCCCAAGCCAAGCCCAAAAGTAACACCGGCAAAAAGCCCTACCCCCTCGCCTATTACCGAACCGGTCTATATCAAAAACAATATACTCTATAAAAATAACGGGCCGGATAAAGATCCTAGCCAGATAGCGGTTAACATAAAAGGATTTGCGCTTTCTTCCGATGAAAATAAACTTGCATATTGGAGCGGAAGGGAATTATGGGTAATGTGGTTGAACAAAACCAATTATCAGCCGATCAGAGAAGCCGGAGATAAAGAAAGGATTATTCGCCTATCCCGTTCTATTGTGGAAGCGGTTTGGTATAAAGACGAGGATTGGCTCGTAGTTGACGACGGTAGGGTCTATAAAGTAATTGAGATAGATACTCGCGGCGGAGTAAATGTAGTGGAGCTGTAGTTTCCCCTATTCTTCTTTCAGCACTTTTAATAAGGCGAATTTTTCTTTGTGAAATGAGCTAAATCCGAAACGTTTAAACATTTTTTCTCTGGAAGTTATCGCCAAAACCTCGTGAACACCTCTTCGCTCGGCTCTTTTAAGACAGCGATTCACAAGCTCTGTTGCTATACCCCTATGTCTGTATTCATTCAAAACCGCTAAGCTCCTGACCTCGGCTATCTTTTTAGAATAAATATCCAAAGCGCAGCAACCGACAATTTTACCTTTTTCTTCAGCCACAAAGAAAGATTTTATATCAGGTATTCTCTTCATTAAAAAACCGGGGAACATTGCTATCAATTTCTTAATCGCTTTTTTGTCTTTATCTTTTGCTTTTCTTATTATCATTTCAGATTAATTAAAACTTTTTATTTATTAAGTATATCGCTATATGACGTCGAGAGTAGGTTGTCTTTTGTAACCCCGAAGAGGTCAAGATAATATTGGCATTGTTTTTGAAGTTTGTTTTTGCCGATAGTTCCATCTTTGTCTATGGCTTCGATTTCCATGAAAGTTCCCATATTTTTTACCGTATCAATGTGAAATTTCACGTTTTTAATAAAATATATTTCGCGCTTTTTATCTACTATTACTAATATCCCAAGTGATTTAGAGAGTATTTCTTTTAACGAAGATCCTGGCTTATTTTTAAACAGATTTACTTTTGATTGTTTTGGTCCTTTTTTGTTTTCCCGCTCATAGAAAATAAGATAGTTTTCAATATTCCCTTCTCTTAATTTCAGTCTCCCTTTGTTTACTTTAAAATAAGTATCTATTTGATGGTCGATACCTTTAAAATCAGCTCCTTTAGAATCTAAAATTTTTCTAATTTTATCGTGATTATTACAGTGTGCTTTTATCTCTACGTTAAGATGGGACATTTACGTTTAAATTTAAGAATCCTTATCGTTTACTTTTCAAATCATCTCATCCTCTTGTTTAAAAATCAACGGCGATGTTCTAATTTAGGTAAAATAAAAACCTAAACCTTACATAAAAAAGAAAGCCGTTGCGTCTGCGAGACGAAGCGGCTCTAATACCTAAATGGGCGGCGGCAACTACGTGACGACCTCCAGTTCAGACGGGTCGTAACATCCTACTGTTCCATCGGGATGTTGCACATCATAACACAAACCGTGCGAATCGTGGTGAGTAATAATTGTTCCTCGGACACCCCACTTACGGCGTGCCCATCCCTCATCGGTCCACTCCTCTCGCTTTTCCAAATTGGGTTGGGTCGTCATCACGGCAGTACCAGGGTCAATGGGTGGCCACTTTTTATTCTTTTTACTCATTGTTTTCCTCCTTTTTAGAGACGCGCTATTTCGTCTGGGCCCAGAGAAGCCCTTACTCGAGCGTAAGCTCTGCTTGCTCTGGTTCCGTCATATTCTTGATATGGCTCGTTCCCAATGTCAAAAGGAAAAACCCTTTGGGTACACAATGTCCAATATCCGGTTTCAGGATGAAATTCAATTACCCCTTGTATTATTTCTACTCCCGGTATCTTCTGCGTTCTCTTAATATGTGTTAGAAATTCCTCAATATGTAGTTGATCAGAGATCGGTAGTTGACCAGAATCTTTCGCTTCATCAAATTTTGTCTGTACTATTCGATGTAGACCCACCTGGCACCTCTTTTTTCAACGAACTAAAACCGTGCCCTATGATAATACAATTATTGTTAGCCGTCAATAACAGTTCAAATAAAAAAGCCGGCTGGTTAGCCGGTGAATTGAACGGGGATATTTTTGTAATAATCGCAACTATCCACATGAGAAAAATCATAAAGACCAAAGTGAAGATGCGGATAGGTGGCATAGCCCGTATTACCGCTTAACGCGATAATCTGACCCCGTCTAACTTTCTGTCCTACTCTTACTCTTACGGAACGCCATTTAAGATGAAGATAAAAGCTTACGCGGCCGTCCGCATGCAGTATCTCAACGTAGTTGACCCTGTCGGTATAGCGGCTATTATCGTAGGTCTTTGCGAATCTGCTTACTCTGCACCTGACTACGCCGTTTGCTACGGCTTTGACAGGCGTGCCGATAGGCAGAGCGAAATCAATACAATGCCTAATACTGCTATCCGTCTTATGAAAAGGCGTCGGGCGAATATCAACTATCTTTCTCGGCACAGGCAAAGAGTATCTCATTATTTTCCTCTTGCCATGAATTCGAGATGCTCGGCTTCTTGTTCAGCCTTCTTGGCCAAAGCATGAGCTTTCTGTACCCATTCTTCTTCATTGCTGTACATATTAGCTGTGGCTCTTAAATGCCTGGCCGCCAACCGCTTGTTATGGGCTCTTTCCAAAAGAGCCAGAGCTCTTAATCCGCCCCCGGCGGATAAATCGTAAGGACTGCTCATGGCAACCTCTTTTCAAAGAAACTCTGACGATACTTTATGACAATTAGAGATGATGGTCAAATAAAAAACCGCCATTAGGCGGTTTCGGCAGATTTTGCAGCCAGACGCTTGAAAACTTTAAAGAAACTTTTTGGAGCAGTGTCCACTATTTCGTTTTCGTTGGCGATAACAATTTTCTTTCTCATACTCTCCATTTCGCAAAGCATGAATACCCCGCCCATATCGAACTTGGAACCGTTACTGCTTTCATCGTACCAGATGTGTATTTCGTCAGCATCAATAATGGCCTTACAATTTGTCCGGCAGATAACGAAACCGCCGGTGGGATCAATTTGGGGCGTATCTCTCAGCGGCCAATGAACCTTATATCCCTGATTCTCAAGGCTGGTAACATATTCTTGCAATCTCGCTTTGAGTTCAGGGTCTTCTCCCCTCATTATTCCCCTGACGGGCGAAATAAAGAAAACTGACTTATGCATAGCTTCTGCTGGCGGGTCGCCTACTCCTATCCAGCCGTATTCGCTCGGCATCTTGCTCACTTTTGCACACTTTTCACGAATAGCCAATATGTCCTCTTCAGTTAATGGCATATCAAGGTCATCTCCGCAACTCCAACGTCTTGAAAAACTGCCGCCTGGCCATATAAAACCGACAACATGTTCATTGAGAAGGACTTCGAAGCCGTCAATTAAAGGAGCTTTACCGTCATGACCATGATGTCCGCGAAATGTAACCATCGCTTTGCCTCTTTCTCATTTTTCAAAAAACATCTGGCGATACTTTAAGATAATTAAAGACGATGGTCAAATTTAAAAACAAAAAAGCTGGTATAAACCAGCTACTAAACAGTTAAATTCCAACAGTTAAATTCATAACAAAAACGAGCTCCACCTCTACCTGCCCATCGGCGCAATTAACCAAGCTTTGAATATACACTTTTGCATGTCTTTTCCCATGGTCATGCACATGGACATAAGTTCGAGGTTTAATAGGAATCTCCGAATGGCTTATTGATGTTTTCAGTCTACCTGCGAGATAAAGCTTATCCAATAAAACGCTATCCAGATATATTGTTATTGAACTATAGCCTGGCGTTAAAACCTCAGCCATCAGAACCTCGCTTCTTTTCAAAGAAATCCTGACGATACCCTACAACAATTAGAGGAGAGAGTCAAGTTCTCGAAGTTTTGAGCATGTTTCCCCCACCTCGCTATGTCTTGAGCGGAGTCGAAGGGCTACTCACTATTGTTTACTAAGCCATTCATTCAGCACTTTAACGATATCAATGGCAGATTGGTGAGTAATAACATTTTTAGCATCACTTATTTTTACCCATTTTATTTCGTCAATTTGGTCTAATTCGTTATTTATAGTCATTTTATTAACAAATCCAAGGTAATAGGTGTTTGTTTTACTATAGACGGTATCATCTTGTTCAAAATCATATTTTTCCTCAAAAGTGGGTTCTGTCTTTATATTAATATCTTTTATACCAGTTTCTTCAAATAATTCTCTCCTTGCAGTATCAATAGGTTCTTCGTCTTTTTCTGGTGTTCCTTTTGGCAAACCCCAATGACCGCCTTTTGAGTTTTTTACAAGCAAAATGTAAAAACCATCTTCATCCTTGAAGATTGGGATAACTCCATATGATTTAGCATCCACTCTTTGCATTTAAATAAATTATAACACGAAAAGTTCTACTATCCTGCAAAATAAGATAAATAAACCAAAACTAATCTACTTGACACTGTTCGTTTATAATCCTATAAGTCAAACAGCCGGAGGGATTCCCTCTCCGTCCTTGAGCTTCAGAGGTTTCCTCTGCAAGCAAAGGAGATTGACAATGAGCGCTGGTCTCGACCCCTTATTCCGGAAAGTAGCCGAAGAAGGTTCATTCGAGAATCCGGAGATTTGCCGGCGGTTACTCGAAATCCGGGCAAATCTTGTGGCGAAGCAATTTGATTTTTTCCATTTACCCACTCTCCGAGAAGCAGTAAAAGAGCATTTCGATGAGTATTATAGGGGCGAGCTAAATCGGATAGATTCTGCCTCGGTTCCTGCTGAAAAGTTTTCATTCCAAACCCGCGGCCTGTTTGGCTTCGCATCGAGCAATATTGAAGAGGTAAGGTCTCGACGTATGGATTTTATCGAATCGCATTTTTGGGGATTCACTCGAAATAAAGAATGGGTAGAAATTTGTTTTGTGGAGTATGCCAGTTTCTTTGGCGATTTCGGACTTCGCAAGATTCCACAGAGCGCATCACTTACAGAAACGACCCTCAAACAGATTTGCGCATGGACTCCGAAAATGACGACCGAGATTTGGCAAGCTTTCACTGAACTCACGATATCCTGGTATGAACGAGCTAAAGAACGAGAGGAGCGAGCTCTTTCCGTGTACATACAGCGAGAGTTGGAAGATGCAGTGGTCAGCTTCTCCTCTCGAAAAGAAAACCGCCATTAGGCGGTTTTAAATTTGAATATTGAAATAAAATAAATAACAGCGACTGCCAGATTAAAGAATTGCCACGTTTCTCTATCTAAATAAAATGGCACGATCGGATTAAAAAGAATACCGATAATAGCAAAAGTCCAAGTCCAGTCAGTTCGGTTAGCGTTATATGCTACATAAGCAAGATAAAAACTACATATAATCGTTGCCCATCTTAAAAACTGGTAATAAGAGTAAGGATTATCAGTAAATGCCCCCAACATTATTAGAATAATAGCTAATCTGAACCAGTTTTGTTTTAGGAAGGTCATCTTGTCAAAATTATTTAAGCGCTGGGGCTCGTAATGGACGCCAGAGTTGGAGACACAAACCAACGATAATATATGTGGGTATCTTTATGCTCCAAGATAAATTTATAAACCAACTAGCTCCGTCGACAAGTAATCCCACGAAAAGCCAAATCGTCCCAGGCACAAGAGCAATAAGAAAAGCATACGCCAACACCCCCAATATCCAATTTAATTGTTTTGAAAACATTTTAGAAAGATCGTAATTATAATTTTTTTGTTCTGTTATAAACCCAATTACCAAATTTAAACATTAACAGCACTAAAACAGCATTGATGGCTATAGCCATAGTTAAATTGAGAAAAAGCCCCCAAATAAATGCCATTAGATAACCACTCGAATAGCCACTAATACTTTTTGTAATAACTGCTATAAAAGTAGCACCCAAGATAATATAAGTAATTATTACCTGCCACTTAAATAAACCTTTAAAAATTTTCATAATATTATTAAAATTCTTTTAAATTATTTTGGTTTATTAGTTGAGGTTTCTTGAAGTTCTTGGCCAAGAATTATGCCTAAGCCAAAAGACATGAGGGAAATTCCTAGAATCTGATAAGCGTTTTCCTTTGAAAATATCAACAATAATACTCCCAAAACAAGGAAAAAGAGGCCCAATGGCTTTTCTATAATTTCTTCGCACCAATTTTGTTTTAGAAAGGTCATTTTTAAATCATCCCATTTCCCCATCGAAAAATCAACGACTCATTACCTTCCATATCAAATATTATTGATATGGATTGGGAACTTTTTTAGTAAACCCGTACACAAGCAATACAAGGATTACAACAACGATTATAATTTGAGGAACGTATTCCAAGATTAGTTCAAAACTTATCCATCCTAACAAAACTAAAATTGCAACGGGAAAGCCGATAATTATAGAGCTAATAAGTATTCCGCCACCGATTACCCAAAGGAAACCACCGATTATTTTCAAAACTATCAAAATTTCTTCTTTCATATGTTAATCACCTCGGTCTAAGATTTTTGAGATACTAGACCCCACATAGGTTTTCGAGGTGTATTTTTAATTGACCAATTTTCTCAGCATACTTTGTGGCCATTTCTTCCAAAGTACTACCTACCCCCCAAGTAAATTGTCTATCCGCTTCTTTGGCAATATGGAAAAAACAGTCAAACGCGATTACCAAGCTCCTCTCTACTAGGTTCCAGTTTGGACCGATATTTAAAATAATTCCTTGGTCTGTAGATGTGATATATTCATTCATGCTACGAGCGTTTGTATGACTGACCATGCACTGCAGACGATAAACCGTACTATACATGTCTAATCTACCAATTGACTCAGACATTCTTTCTATACTCCTATCCGACCAGCCATTTCTATAGTTATATTTCTCCATCACTGTCTTATATTCTCTTTCTACTTCCTCGATTGTATTCTCTCTACTCCCGGATTCAATTGCTTTATTCAAGCTGGCAAGCAAGGCATCTTTGGTTTTAACATAATCATACATTTTCTTTCTCGTAACCCAGTCATAGTTCATATAGCGCATCAGTCTATCTTCGCTTTTGTTTTGAAGAATGTATGCAGTAGTAACCATTAATTCAAATAAGGTTCGAGTAAGCATAAAAGCATCCTCGCCATAGCCATTCTTACAAAGGAGCACGGTGACTTCATGGGTTTTGTAGGCTTTGCCAAGTACAAAAGCAACAAAGAAAGTTTTATTACTCCCGCCACTAATATCCAACTGAAGCTTGGTATCAACTAAATTACGCAGCTCCTCATTGAGAGAAAGTAGAGTTTTTATTTCTTCTGACACCATGAATAGAATACGATTTTAATAATCTAGACACTCCTCGGAAGCTGAACCTGTCTCAAACTGGCTGGCTGTTTGGTTCGATGTTGGAACGGCTAATATTTTAATAATTATAGCATTTATTTTTGATTTGCTTCGATTGGAGTTAAGATTACTCGGCTTCCAAAAGTAGGATAGCTTTTTGAAACTAGTTCAAGAATCATATTGATTAATTCTAACATGTCTTTTGTTGCACTAGGCATAAGAGGCAGATCGAAAGTTGGTATTCTGTGCAAGCGATGTAAGGGATTAACACACTTTTGAAAAACTGATTCTCGTACTGCGTTCCAGTTCCCATGAACAAACCCTGATGTGTATGAGTAATATTTGTCATACAATTCTTTCTCTTCAACATATTCGCACATTTTTCTTAGGTCAGAAGAATCCCAATGCCCAAGATTGATTGGTACAAATTCTACCCATTTATCTTCGTTCGCTATGGCCGAAATTCTTTCTTTATCAATCGTTGATGAAACCAGAGGTTTTTCCTCAAATTTTCTGTAAATTAAATTTGCTTGGCCATTGCCATATGAACGGTAATCTTCCCAAACACGACTATCTTCGTTCTCTTTCTTATGAAGATAGGCAAGGGTTATATAAGTTTCGAACAAAGACCGTAGCATAACGCGCCCATTTACGCTTAGTGCTGTCCTATAGAAATTGTTTTCAATAAAAATACCTAGACCAAATAGCGCCAGGCCGAATACTGCTTCATGTCTTGAGTCTATACCAGATGTTGAGGAAGTTTTAAGAAAGTGATCTATTAGGTCATTTCTTATTTTTACGGTTGCATCAAAATAGTGCTTTCTTGAATTCTCAATTTCTTTGTGTAACTCCTCAGACTTCTCTTCAACTTTTTTATTTACTGCCTGTTCTGGTATACAAGCTGTCAGTTCATATGATTCTTTCCAAAAATTTACTGGCCATTCAGGTTTTTCACCTTCTTCCATGTCTGGAACTATTTCTGTTGCACGAATCATCGGACGAACATATCGTTGATCTCCTTCGTTTGGATATAAAAGAATTTCCTGCTTCATATGTTCTGGCATTTGGAGTTTTTCGGAAAGGATTAAGGCGGTAACTTTTACCCATCGGCAATCAGTTGCTTCTTGAGATTGATGCCAAAGACATTTTCTTAAAGCATCAGCGGTTTTTTCCCAATCTTCTTTAGGATTCGCATCTTGCCCAATTGCTTTTCTCCATTCTTGAAAATTCGGCAAATTTTTAAAAAGTAAAAGAGGTCTTAATATAACTGAAATTTCAGCATTCTTATACGAAACCATATGATCAATAAAGGTCTGTCTCTTCTCACTTGAAAGTTTATTTAATCCAGAAAGTCCGACATCCCAGAATTCCTTATCGCCTTTTACTGGCAACAAAGAATATCTAAAGAAATCGAGGGCTTTTTCTCTTTCCATCTGGGAGATAGCCAGAACTGCCCAAAGTATCTCTGGTAATCTATCATTAATCCACGATACTGGTGTGGTTTTCAACTGCGCCAGTGGAGGTGTAAGAGACTTCCCTTCTCTTTTGTATTTATCTAAATCTGTTTCGTTTTTTTCGCTCATAAAAATTAAGCCCGCCAACGAGAACTCTTATTAAAAGCCCCCGATGACGGGATTCGAACCCGCATGCCCCCAGAGGAGCAACTGTTTGATAAACAGTCGTGTCTACCGATTTCACCACATCGCTATCTATATTATTAATTATAACATAGTCAAGTCTATTTTTCAAGTACTTTGACCCAAAAAACTGACCTCTTCCAACGCTTCATCTGTATAAGTCATTAATTTAATGTCTGAGCGAGGCCTTATCCCTAAGAAGAACGTTCGCAAGGCGGGTAGCCGAGATAGAGCGCAAAACCCAGCAGGGTTTTGACGCGGTTCTTCGTGGGATGAGGCGGAGCGATTAACGTTTTGAGAATTGTCCGCTCTTTCTGGCTTTTTTGTGGCCGTACTTGCGTCGCTCTTTGACGCGAGGGTCGCGGGTGAGCAATCCCGACTTTTTGAGTTTCTTTCGGAAATTAATATCAAACAAGACGAGGGCTCGGGCTATGCCGTGCTTTACGGAATCGGCTTGGCCCCTGGAACCGCCACCCTTGACCAATACCGTGGCCTTGAAGCGATTCAACGACTTTAACTTCTTCAAGGGCGATTCAACGACATTCTGAAGATTAACATCCGAAAAATAGACATCGTAATCTTTGCCATTAACAATTATTAGAGCTTTTTCGCCGTCTATAATATCGGATGATTTTTTAGTGAAAAGCCGGACGCGGGCGACTGATTCTTTCCTTCTACCTACAGCCGAGAAATACTTTTCTTTCCCGTTCCCATTCGTCTTCTCCCCCTCTTCGGGTTCAAGTTCAAGCGGAAGAACTTCTTCTACCGGTTCTTCGGCCTCAACGACGACCTCTTTCGGAGATTCTTTCTTAGGTTCTTTCTCTTTCTTGGGCTTAGTTTTAGTTGTAGCTTTTTTAACCATGATTATTGAAATTTAAGATTCTTTATTATCTTATCCCGGGTTCTGTTCTTCGGAAGCATCCTATAAACCATTTCTCTTAAAACATATTTCGGTCTTGTAGCCCACAACTCGGATAATCTCCTTGCCCTGATACCGCTGTGATATCCGGAATAGTGGTAATAGACCTTATCGGCAAGTTTATTCCCGGTAAATCTGACTTTATCTAAATTTTTAACGACAACTTCAATATTAGCCAGTTTTTCCGGCGTAAAAGACGGTTTATCTTTCCCGCGCAACATTACCGCAGCGCGTGATGCCAGTCGTCCCAATGTTTGATTTTTTGCGTCTAATTCAACCTTTGTCATGTTATTTAACTAATTCAATTATCGCCATTTCGGCGCCGTCGGATTGTCTCTGGCCCAGACGGACAACTCTTGTGTATCCGCCTTTTTTGTCGGCAAAGCCAGGCGCTATCTCGGTAAAAAGCTTTTTTACGGCCTTGCCCCCGATTTGCGACTGCAAAAGCCGGCGGGATGCAAGATTCTGCTTCTTGGCTACGGTAATCATCTTATTAAAATGCTCGGAAAGAGATTTGGCCTTGGCTACGGTGGTTCTTATCTTACCGTGTTCTATCAATGCCGTGGCCAGCGACTTGTAAAGTGCTTTTCTTTGGATCGTCTCTCTCCCGAATTTTCTATGTTTACCTCTTCGCATAAATGTTATTTGGCCGCTTTCTTTTTGGCCGTTTTTGCGGCTTTTACCTTTTTAACCTTCTCTTCGGGAATAGCAACTTCTGAAACCAACTTAAAATGGTCAATTAATATCTCGGCTGCTTTTTTCATGGCCTCTTCCGGCTGAATGGAACCGTCGGTCTCGATCTCCATCGTTATCTTGTTGTAATCAATCTTTTGTCCGACACGGGTATTCTCAACCTTGAAATTAACCATCTTTATGGGAGAAAATATGGCGTCAACGGAAACCACCCCAATGGCCAATTTTTCTTTTTGTCTCTGCTCCACCGGAACATAACCGACTCCTTTTTCAATATCCAACTCCATAACAAATTCAGCTTTCTTATCGGTAAGAGTGACAATATGCTGATCTTCGTTTATCAACTCAACATCGGAAGTAAGTTTGATATCGCCGGCCTTAATCTCTCCCTCGCCCTTAGCTTGGAGGGTTAGCTTAACCGGGCCTTCGCCATAAAGCTTGAATCTTATTCTCTTAACATTCTGAATAATCTCAATTATGTCTTCCAGGACTCCCGGTATAGATGAGAACTCATGATCAACTCCTTTAATCTTAACCGATGTGATAGCGGCGCCTTCAAGTGAGGAAAGCAAAACACGCCTCAATGGATTGGCGATAGTGGCTCCATAGCCCGGCATCAAAGGGGAAATCTCAAATACTCCCTTGTTGCCATCTCGCGATACGACCTTAATTTGTTCCGGTAGCTGTAGCATTTTTTTGTTATGTAATGCAGCTTAGTAATCACCGCATAACATATATTATTTACCTGGAATAAAACTCAATTATTGACTGCAGGTCCAACGCCTGTATTCCGCTTTCCGGCAATGTCGGCGCTCCTTTTACTTTCGCAACCAACTTGTCTTTGTCAAAAGCAATCCATGACGGTACTTCAACCTTTTTTAGCCACTGGGGCATTAAGGCGGTGAAGTAGGGACTTTTTAAACTTCCTTCGCGAATTCCTATCTCATCGCTGGTTTCGACTTCATATGATGGGATGTCTACTTTCCTTCCGTTGACTAAGATGTGTCCGTGGTTAACAAGCTGTCTGGCTTGGTCTCGGGACTGGGCAAGTCCCATTCTGAAGACAACATTATCCAATCTCTTCTCCAATCTGTTTACTATGTATTCATAAGGGTCTTTCTTGGAATGGACGGCATTCTTGACATATTTTTTAAACTGTTTCTCCAATAATCGATAAATGTTTCTAACTTTCTGCTTGGTCTTCAGCTGTTGTCCGTATTCAGAGAGTTTCTTTCTGCTGGGCTTCTGACCGTGCATACCGGGCGGATATGGCTTTTTGACCATTGCCGATTTCTGGGAATATGAACGCTCGCCCTTCAAGTAGAGTTTCTCGCCTATTCTTCTTTCTATTTTTTCTCTTGGTCCTGTATAACGTGCCATAGCAAATGTTTAAAAATTTAAACGCGTCTTGGTTTCTTTCTCCTAACGCCGTTATGAGCAACCGGGGTGGCATCCTGGATTGAAGTTAAATTCAATCCGGAACCGGCTAATCCCCTGATAGCCGATTCTCTGCCCGGGCCGATACCCTTAACGACTACCTTAATATTCGTCAAATTAAATTTCTTAGCCTTCTCCACGCAATCTTTGGCAACCAAATTGGCGGCATAAGGGGTTGATTTCTTTGTGCCTTTAAAGCCAATCAAACCCGATGAAGACCAGGCGACTATTTCACCCTTTAAATCGCTTATCGCAACAATAGTGTTGTTATAGGAAACACTTATATGTGCAACACCGTTGATTACCTGCTTCTTCGATGTTTTCTTGGACGAAGCAGTATCGCCGTCTTTAGCGGCTGATTCGGAAACATCTGTTTTTGTGATTATTCGTTTCTTTCCCATGTTATTTCATTATGTTTTTTCCGATGTCGTCTTTCTTCCTGAACCCATGGTCTTTCTGACATTACCCCTTAAAGTTCTGGAATTGGTCTTACTGCGTCCATGTATCGGTAATTTTCTTGAATGTCTGATCCCGCGCCAGGCACCGATCTCTTTTAACCTTTTTATATTTTGGGAAACTTCCTTTCTTAAAACTCCTTCTACTTTATAATTCGTTTCTATTATCTTTTGGATCTTATTTATTTCTTCGGTGGTTAGGTCTTTTGCTCTTTTATCCGGATCAACTTTTGCCGATCTTAAGACAACTTTGCTGGTTGAAAGACCCACGCCGTAAAGATAAGGCAGGGCATAGAGGATTTTTTTATTATCGGGGATATTGAAACCTAAAATTCTTGGCATATGCGTAGCATTAAAATTATCCTTGGCGTTGTTTGTGCTTCGGAGTTTTGCAAACACAATAAAGATGGCCTTTTCGCCTTACCAGTTTGCAATTTTTACACATTTTTTTTACCGAAGCTCGAACTTTCATCCCGTACGAAGTAGCTGCTACGCAGTGATGGAACGACCATTACGTGCGTAGAACTACTGTTATTATTTTTATTTAACACCCCGTTCGCTTAACCCGTTAGGGCTACTTCGTTCGGGATTCATTGTCTTCCATCTACTTTTAATATCTGAACACTATTCTGCCTTTTAAACCGTCTGGGCTAAGCTCAATTGCTACCTTATCGCCTATCATTACTTTTATGTAATGCAACCGCATCTTTCCGGCCAGATATGCCAAGATCTCTCTGCCGTCTTCTAATTGCACCCTAAAGTTAGTATTAGGAAGGGCTTCCAAGATCGTGCCGTTTATTTTTTCTTTCTGTGGTTTGTCCATCCCGTTAGAAGTAGCGCAAAGCGTGTATTACCATCAACTGGTGGCTACTGGCTATAGTTATTATTTTATTCATAATCTGTGACTACCTAACCCGTTAGGGCTACTTCTAACGGGATCCACATCAATAAAAACGGCCGCTAAAATATAAGTGGTTTGGTACTCCAGAGGCGGAAGGTCCACCACTTAGAAATCATGGGACCCGCCTATCAAACATGATTATTTTAAAGCTTTAATATATTAGCAAAAACAACTATTGGTGTCAATCCCACACGAGGCAAAGGCACACTGTGAGCCCTCGCGGCCTCGTACGGGATTAATATGTCAGATCTATCAATATCTTATCCGGTTTGTCCGGTATTCTTTTCACCCAAAACGGGGAAAGCTTTATTTTGACCGATTCAATCCCTTCAACACCGCGAAAATAGGATTTTATTTCTTCTTCGTCCTTGCCCACTAACTCATTCTTTATCTTGTCTATGTCAATCTTCGCATAGGCAATACCGGTTATGTCAACGGTAAACTCCAATATATTATCGGTATCTCTGAAGTTTACCGATCTGTAATTAAGCTGGAGTTTCTCCGGAATTACATAAAGATTTCTATTCTTATCGATGTTTTGTTTAATAAGACCCAGCAGATCCGACTCCTTAAAGCCGATGGTTTTTAATAATCCCTGGATAGACATGGTAAAATTATCAGCCGCTTCATCTACTTTCGCACTCGATTCGGGCTCGCCTATTTTAATAGACAAGCTGTCGATCGTTTTCAATCCGGCTGTCTGGGCTTTCAACGTATCATCGATATTCTTTTTAAGCTGATCCAAAAGCGTCTCTTTGGCATCGCTGTAATCGCTTTGAGTAACAACTTTGGCACGGCCGATCATGCCCCCATTCATCGGTGCTACCGATTGCCCGTAAATTTTTTCATAGCGTCCGGTATCCGCTCTTTCCTGAAAGGCCGGTATGGTAAATTTACCGGCTGAGATATTGTAAGTTTCTCCGGCTTTATCGGCTACAACTTCAACATCAACGGTTCCGGGCGATATCTGGCCGTTTACAACTGTTGTGCCGGGAACAGTGATAGTTTTAAGGGTCCTAAATATAAACCCGTCTTTTTCAAATCTGGTCGTAGCGATAAGAACTTGGGGAGTCGTTCCGTAAGCGTTATATACCGTTATCTTACCCCGTGCTTTTTGGGCTACATCTTTTTCGCCTGTTGCCGGAAATGTTTGACTGGCTGTTTTGTCTATACTGAAAAGTTGGCCGGGAATTTTATTTAATGTCTGGTCAACAGAAGAGAATTTATCGGAAGCGGATATTTTCAGATCTGTTTCGAGGGACTGTTTTTTAGGGGTAATATTTATTTTTGCGCTTCCGGTGGAAGTATAAATTATAGTGCCCAATAACAAGATGGAAATCACTCCCAATACAATTACCGATTTCTTGGAAAAATTCTTTCCGCCGAAGGCGAATCCACCCCTGGTAGAGAAGGGTTTTCCCAACCAGGGCCATTTCCGTCTTTCTGAATGTAAGCCCAGATCAGCCCACAAGTTTTTTTCCTTTTTGCCCGACCCCGGCATTGATTCCCAAACACTTTGAATCTCCCCCATCTCTGCTCTGGACGCCTTTTTCACATCAAGCCGAACGGGTCTTTCTTTTTCTGGCGAAACATTAAGACGAGAACCAACCCCTCCCCTAACGATTCCCTCAAGACCTTGTTTAATTTTTGATGCCGTGACCACTTCATATTCTTCATTCTCTTTATTCTCGTTTTTCAAAAAGTCCGCTTCGTCTGTCTCTTCTTCATCTGTATCACCTTCCTCTTCTTCATCGGGCTCTTCTAACTCATTGCCATCGCTGGTTTCTCCCTCGTCTTTATCTTTAGGCTGACGGCTAAATTGATTGACTGCAGTGATTAAAGAAGGTTTTTCGTTCTCCCCCTTGGCTAAAAGGACATCAAAGTTATACTTTTTGGCAAGTCTGTTTGTCTCAAAGCTGGAACAGAGAAGTGATATCTTTTTGCCGTATTTCTTGGCTTCGTTATCAAGTATGACAAAATGTTCTTCGTTTTTAAAAGCCCTGGATGTTTTAGGTAAAACAAATATTACCTCTTTGGCCGGAGTATCCCTAAAAAGATCCAAAATCTCCTCGAATTTATCGTCTTTGAGAACGTTAATTATCTTGGTTGAAGCCATGTGTTTTAATTATAACACTTATTAAATAATGAGAATAAAGAATATCAACAAAAACAAAAGCCCTCAAGGGGGCTATCTGAAAAGAAAATTCTTAAGTGGTAGGATAAAAATCTGCAATGGCTCCCAATTAACAGCTAATGCCGCAATCCACATGGACACCAGAAAAAAGATAAAAGCTGTTTGATAGAAGATGGAAACAAAAATTAGTATATCTTTTACAAAAAAGAAATAGTAAAGAACAATAGCCAGACCAATACATGAAAGAACTATGATAACCGTCTGCGGCATGAAATAACCAGCTAAACAACCAGCCAAACAAGCCAAGACCCAAGCCAGATTGTAAAACATGGTTACTCCTAACAAATAGCTTAGGGTTTAAAAAAACATAACAAATCTATACTATCTGTCAATGATGTACGTGCTCAAGGATTTCCAGAACTTGGCCGGCATTTTTAGCCTTCATTAGCTCTATTCTTAATTTCTTCTCAATAATATATATTTTGAAGAATTTTTTTATGGCATTAAAATTTTTTTCATCTCCCCAAAGTTCGGTGAATAATTTAATATGCCGTTTCAGAAGTTTTATCCTTTTCTCTGACGTTTTGGATGCCGGGTCTATCTTTGGATCAAAGAACCAGGGGTTTGAGGATATCCCTCGGCCAACCATTATCCCGTCGAGACCGTATTGCTCGGCTTTTTGCAATCCATCTTCATAACTGGTTACGTCCCCGTTTCCAACAACAGGAATCCCGGCTTTGCGACAAATAACCGCAGCTTTACCTATCTCATTCCAGTGAGCGGAAACTTTTGACATCTCTTTCTTTGTCCGGCCATGAACAATAATAGCGGCTGGTTTAGCTTCTACGAGATGCGAAATCCATTCTTTGGTAATAATGCTGTTGAAACCGATGCGGGTCTTTACCGAAACAGGCAAACCATGGGCTCCGCGTTTTGTTTCTTTAATTATTTCTTTAGCTAATTCCGGCTTGAGTATCAGGGCGGCGCCTCCGCCTTGTTTTAATACTTTCCTGTCAGGACAACCCATATTTATATCTATTCCGTCAAACCCCAATTTTTTGGCAAGCTGCGCGCATTTGAAAAAGTTTTCCGGCTTAGAACCGAAAAACTGGGCTACAATGGGCCGTTCATTCTCTTTAAATTTTAAATGAGGCATTAATTTGGGACGGCCTTTTTCCGAACATAGTCCATCACAAGAGACAAATTCAGTATAAAAAATATCCGGTCTCCCACATGATAAAATAATCTGTCGAAAAGCAGAGTCGGTTACATCTGTCATTGGGGCCAGTATAAAAAACGGTCTTTTTAATTGTTTCCAAAAATTACTCATAAAAAGAAAGCGCCGGTGAGGGCGCTGGGAGAAGAACGATGTCGAGGATGCCTGTGCGGACTCCCTCTCGGGGTTCGCCAGCGAGTTCTCCGTGCTGTTATGTCCTCTTCGAATGGGACCAGCAGGTTTTCTCACTGTGTTTAGGCTTGCCTGTTCGAATCAGGCTGGTTCCCCTGGCTTTAGGCACGAAGCGCTTACTACCAGAGTACTCAGGGACTTGGGGGGTGGTCTCCTAAAGACTCCCTGCCAGCCCTACAACCCCGGTCCGAAGGTAGACGTGGACCAGTTTGGCCTTTTCCCCCTCGGGGAATCGCTGGTTGCTTTCTTCAACAGACAGCCTCGACAAAAGAATAATATCAAACTGAACCGTCTTTAGTCAAGTACCGCTAATTCACTTCTCCTTTAGTCTCATATCTCTTAGCAATCCTCTTTAGGGCAAAGTAAAGATTGCGACTAAAAATAACAAGATTTATAATCCCATACACAAATATCGCAAATACAATTAAAAGCACAAAGACAAGCGTCCACCAGATGTGTGTCCACCACATGGAGAACTCCTTTCATAACAAAGAACTAAATATAAGATATCTAAAAAAATAGAGTTTAGTCAATTACCGCCCTTATTCTTCTGTTACCGCCGGAGACCGATTCTTCTTTAGTTATCGTAATATGGCCTATCTCGCCGGTATGAGATACGTGGGGACCGCCGCAAATTTCCCGGCTGAACCAACTTTTATCGTCGCCGACAGTATAGACTTTGACTCTAGGCGGATATTTGGCTTTAAAGAATGCCGAGGCTCCGGAATTTATGGCATCCTGCAAATTCATCTCCTGCCACGAGACCGGAAGATCTTTAGCTACTGTGTCGTTGGCTATATCCTCGGCCTTTTTCAACTCTTCCGGCGTAATCTTGCGCGGAAACGTAAAATCAAACCGCAGACGCTCGGCTGTAATATCCGCTCCGGCCTGGGGTAATTCCTGGCCAAGCACCTTTTTTAAAGCCGCAACAATAATATGCGTCGCTGTATGCAGGCGGGTTTTCTTTTTCATTTCTTCGGCGTCGCTGACCGACAATTCCCCTTCTTTCATACCATGACCGCCAAACTTTTTTTCCGCTCCGGCCCGGGATATTTCTCTGTGCCGTTCAAATTCCTTTTCGAAATCTTTAGGATTAAGATTCTTAGCTTTATCCCCGCCAAAGTCTTTTATAATCTCCAAGGTCAGACCAAAGCTTTCAAACAGACGAAAGGCCGACTTCGCGTCAATTTCCGTATCTATCTTTTTTAATTCTCGGACACCATTGTTTAAAACCTGTCTGTATTTTGCGTTTTCTTCATTAAATATTTTTAATACTAAATCTTTATTTAACTCCGGATATGTTTCTTTATACTGATCCACGACGGCTGAAAGCAAATTCTGGATATCTATAAAATCTTGTCCCAAGACATCTTTACCAGCAAACGAACCAAAGGAGGCCTGGTGGAAATGAGCCATCATTCTTCTTATAAGACGTCTCAAGACATATCCTCGGTCTTTATTTGATGGGTACAGACCCGCGGAAACAAGAAAGGCGATGGCTCTCGAATGATCCATCATAATTCTTGCCAATTTGGTGTTGTCTAGGATTTTAGTGGGCAGTAATTTTCTAAGAGGCTCGAAGGCCTCTGATAAAAATATGTCGGGCTGATTTTCAACCGCCGCCAAAGTTCTTTCTAGACCTCCGCCAAAATCTACATTTCTTTGTGGTAATTTTTCAAAACTTCCATCTGCTTCTTTTTTGTATTCCATAAACACCGAATTGCCAATTTCGACAAATCTTCCGCAATCACAATTCGGGTGACAGTTTTCGCCAAATTTCTTGTCGTGAGGTGTTCCGAAATCATAGAACATTTCTGAATCTGGACCGCCGGGTTCACCGACCGGCATATTTTGCGGAGACCCTGCTCGGCTCCACCAGTTTTTAACTCCATACCCAAAGATTCTTTCTCCTGTCTGCATTCCCTTTTCGCTTGCTTCCTGTAAAGTGCCGAGTTCAGCGTATTCCGCTTTTATCCCTTTTGACACGAAGAGGTCTTCCCAGATTTTGAGAGATTCATCGTCCTGGTTGATACCAGCTTCGCCAGAAAATACCGTCACATACAAACGGTTTGGGTCTAGTCCAAGCTGATCAGGGTCTGTTAAAAATTCAAATATCCAAGGAAGTTGCTCTTCTTTCCAATAATCTCCAAAAGACCAGTTGCCAAGCATTTCAAAGAAAGTTGTATGGCGATTGTCTCCAACTTCTTCTATATCTTCGGCCCGAAAACATTTTTGAGAATTAACTATGCGGTTACCTAACGGATGTTTTTCTCCCAAGAGATATGGAAGTATGGGTTGCATTCCAGAACCAGTAAACAAAGTCGTCGGGTCATTCTCTGGCAGCAACGACGAAGACGGCACTATTTTGTGCCCGCGTGATTCGAAGAATTTTAGGAATCTTGAACGAATTTCCGAACTTTCCATAATCAATATTACTTTATCAAATTCACTCTCTTTCGGCAATAAAAAAAGAGGCCTTTGCCTCTTCGGATTTCGTTAAGAAAATTTTATTGGCTTGTATTCGCTTTATATCCACGGTTTGGCCCAAAAATATGATCACGAAGTTTTTTTATTTCTGCTTGTAAATGCTGGACTTCCTGAAGAAGAAATTTATTGGCTTGCAACTGATAATGCAACCAACCCCATCGCCATTCCCAGCAGATGATATTCGTCTTTTGTCTGCCAATCGGATAAGAATAAAGCGAAAATTCCAAGATATAAGCTTTGTTATCCAAGGGTCTAAATTTTCTTGCTTCAGCAACCATTCGCATTACTTCTGCCGGAGGTTTATCTCCCTCTGCCGGTTCACCAATTACTTTACCATAGGTTTTTAATCCAGCAGGACCTTTAGATTCAACATCTCTGGGAGTTCCCGGTCCGTAAAAATATTCCACAAAATAAGTCGTCCCGTTAAAAACAAGGATATTACCGGCACAAAGAGATTTTGTCGGATCAATCGCTTCATTGCACAGAGTGAAATAATTTTGATTATGTTCAAGGCAAAAAGCTAAGATTTTTTCAAAATCACTTTCGTCGTATAAAACCGGACATTTAAAATGCCTACTCTCGTTCTCGTGAAAATGACGGCATGATATCCGACCGTGTTTGGCTAAAAATGCCCTTAATCTTTGATATTCTTCTTTGTAAACGTGGTATTTTAATGTCCCCGGAGAAAAACAGATGAAATCGGCAACGTTGAATCCGGCATTATGCAGCTGTTCCAGCCGCACATGCTTTAATGGATAGGTTCCGCTTGCCATGATTGCCTCTTAAATTATCAATGAGCTTGGAGAACTATTAACACACTATTCTCTTCTCTTCAAGTCATTAATTTGCAAAAAAATCAATAATCCGTATTATTATAGCCAATTGTTCGTTAACAGAGGAATGTCATGCCTATTTCACGTTGGCCTCAAACAGCGCTTTTGCACGACCATGGAGATGCCGCTAGTCCAATCGGCAATATTTTATTCCAATTGAGGCTAGCAGCCGGTATAAAATCCGATCCCAGAGAAGATTACGCCAGAATATATAGAGAGAGATTCTTGAACGTACATGCCAATATAATCGAGGCGTTCTCCCATATGAACAAGCTTCTTCAGACCTGGGACGCTTTGTACTTGGCGGCTTGGAATCATGTCGCCATCAGAGCAAAACAGGGTTTTCGCTATGATGAAGTTATGTTTGCTCCCCAGTATCATTGTTCCGGCAAATTAAAATTAACGCCTAAAGAAGTTGTTGAGGCGCTTGTTGCCGGGATAAAGCAAGCCGAGAAAGGGCATCCGGAGATTGAGGCAAATCTACTGTTTGCCATTGGCCGCGAGCTTAAACCTAGGAAAGCCATACAGCTTCTGAGAATTCTGGAGCAATGCGACCGAAATTATGTTGTGGGAGCGAATATCGTATGCGATGAAAATAAATTTCCTCCGGAAAGGCACCGAAGAACTATTGAATATGCCAACAGTGCGGAAATTAATCTTGAGGTTCATGCCAGCGAGTGGATTCGCCGGCCGAAACAAGCTCCGGATTTCTGGAGAGACCTGCCAATGTTGAAAAAAAATCTAAGGTTTGTTTTAAATCTACTCAAAAGATTCAGAGCAAAAAAGAGAATAGGCCACGGAATCGCTTTGCCTTATGATTATAAACTGATGAAAATTGTTCTTGATGAACAAATCGGAATAACCGGTTGTCCCGGATCCAATCTTCAAGGTAAAAATACTCCCGACTTAAGAACCTTAAGGATCGGAGAAATGCTTAATTATGGAATTCTCTGGTCACTAAATCCTGATGATGATTTTTTCCAGCCGGATTTAAACGAAGTATTCCGAATGTGCGACGATGAGTACAAATTTACAGGAGTACAAAGAGAGAGGTTGCTGACAAATCCATGGCTAAGCCGTTTTGGTAATCGCAAACCAGCCGCATAAAGCGGCTTTTTTTATTTAATATTCCTATTTAAAGGGGTTTTTGCCCTGGATAACTCTCCAGAGGATTGCGACAACAGCTACAACCAGTAAAATATGGATAAACCAGCCGAGCACATGAAAAACAACAAATGCCAAAAACCAGATAACTAATAAGGCAAGAATAGTAGAAAGAAACATACGATATTTTTAAATAATTAATTTATTATCTAACCGCACCTATCGACCTTTTAAAATAATTATACTCTTTAATCCAAGTAAAACAAAAACAGCTTTCTTCGTTTTCTCACATTGAATTTAGAAGAAAGCTGCCTGTCTAAGGATAAACGTCAGCCAATTTATTACATCGTAACTGGTTATTACTGCGCATATTCCTATCGTGATTTTTACAAAACGAGGCAGTAAAGGATTAACACTAATTCGATTAATGTAATAAAAAATGCCAAGAAGAATAAAAATGGATAGAATACCCATTATTTTTAAAATAAGCATTGCGGAAGCAAGGCTATATATCTCTATTAATTTTACCGCAATAGAATTTCCCTCATTGGCAAGCCCCAGATCTATAGCATGCCAAGTCAGCACTCCATCGGCAATTTGTAAAAGAACGAGAACAATCCCCAACAGTATCCATCCCCTCTTGGTCATGAATTTCCTCCCGCTGTTCTAATGATGAGATCATATCACTTAATTAAATAAAAAATCAAAACCCAATTGGGTTTTGATTTTTTATGGGGGACTAATGGGATTTGGCTACAACTCTCGCCTCGCCGTCGCTCGGCTCGGTCGCAGCCCCGGCTCACGGCAACAGTCTACTGACTGTTGCATCGTTCCGCCTTTCGATTCCCACCGCGAGCAAAGCAGTTTGCTCGCTTTAGTCTGGGGGACTAATGGGATTTGAACCCATGACCTCGCTGCCACAGAGCGATGTGATAACCACTTCACCATAGTCCCCATTTAATCCGGTAATTTTAACAGATTTTTAGGAGAAAATCCAGACAGAGATTCTCTTTATTACGGCTGAAGTATATCTTCTGTCCTGCCGTTAATAGAGATGATGACGTTTTTAACAGTAGGAAATTCTTTAAGGGTATTTACGATCTGCCATCTGATTGCCGATACCCGGCACGAACCTCCTACGGAAGCCTCCAACGTTTCGTTAAAATCAACATGGGCCGTTTCATTCTCTATCTTTATGGAGTTTATCCGCACTCCTTCATTTATGCTGGTTATATATCCGGCATCGGTTTCTTGCCGAGTCGGTCCGCTCAATAATTCCGATAAAGCTATAAATGCCACCTCTTGAGTTTTATATATTTGTCTCTCTACGGGAAAGGTTTTAACACAAGTAATCTCCGGATCAAGTTTGCTGTTGGAGAAATGGATTTTGACGATTGATTTTTCCTGGGATGCCAATTCTACCGGAACTCTGACCAAATTCGTAACCGAACCGTCTTTAGCTGAATATTCAAAAACCTCCACGACCAGGTCTTTCGGAGCCAATACGGGAACGGGGATTTTGACGGTATAATTCCCGAATAATCCCATATCCGGAGAATCGGTCATGGCATAGTTTTCATACAGCTTATTCCCTGCTTTATCTTTCAACGCATAAGCAAAAGTATTCTCAAAAACTCTTGCCTGCCCTTTCACAATTATCGGATTGGAAACTTTATCGTTCAGCCCAGGGGAAGAAACGGTAATATTTGCTTCTGGCGCCGGCGCCACGGCTTCGTTCTTTAAAAACACAAAGACAGCAAAAATAACTGCTATTAAGATAACTATTATTATCGCTATTTTTTTTAACATTGATTTGATTTTACCTCAATTTTGATAATTTGTAAACACAAAAACCACCTTTATCGTAGTGGTTTTTATGTTTACAAACGTGAGCTTATTTAGAGAATGCCCTAAATAACCAACCAAGTAAACTAAAGCCTTTTTGAGAAGCATTGAGCGAGTTCTCAATAGCTAGATTGGCTTGTTCAATAAGTTGAACCTGTTCTATTAATTGCTGTTGATCACTCCAATTGATAAGTTGATTTTTAATCTGATTCAGCTGTTGGATCTGTTCGCGATTCTGCTCTAATATTTTTTTAGCATTATTTATCTCACCATAGTTAGGCCCAACAAAAAACTTGGCAACACCATTTCGACTTTGAACTTTTTGCAAACTCACTTCTAGTTTTTCTTGATTTTGTGTTTGCGCTTGAGCGATGGTTCTTACCTGCTGGCCAATACCGCCGTTTCTATCGGCAACTTGTAGCATCTCCTGTACGGCATTAGCAACATTGCTTCTTCGTTCAACTGCTTCTTGTTCTTGATTCTGAATCTGGCTTGTCTCCCCTTGGTTTTGTTCTTGATTCTTGTTTTGGACTTGGCTGCCAGCTCCACTTCCATCCTGTAATTGTTGTTGGGTCTGCGTTTGGGTCTGGTTACCTTCGCCCTGATTGGAGGCTGATGTTTGTTGTGGGGCTTGATTATCCGTCCCATTATTGCTGTTTTGGCCTACAGCATACGAATTACCAGCAATAGCGAGAATTGCCGCCAAAACACTAACTAATAAAATGTTGTTTTTCATAATTAATTAAGTTATTAATTTGTTAAATTTTAATAATATAATCGACCTTTATTATTAAAGCATATTCGTAAAAAATTGGAAACTATCTTCTTTGTCGGGCTGCCGAGATTCGAACTCGGACTAAAACGTCCCAAACGTCTCGTGCTACCGTTACACCACAGCCCGTGGTCCCCTCGGAGGGAATCGGACCCCCATCAACTCCTTAGAAGAGAGCTGCTTTATCCATTAAGCTACGAGGGGATTGCTCAACTGAAATACTTATGAATTTTACTACAAAAAATGGTTTTAGTCCATAAATATTGACCGTATCTATTCTATTGACATAACTTTGAGTTTATACTATTATCATAAAAGTGCTCTTCAATGAGGTGACCAATGGTCCAGATTCCTCCCGGAACAAAGTTCGTTACACCTGATGGATTTGAAATTTGTATTCTTTGCCTTGAGAAGGCGGATCCTCCGGTAAGATTTGATACTCACATTGACGAGAGAATGGGATATGTAGAAGGATCAGGCCAAACATGTACGAATAAGACACTTTGCGAAGCAAGGCAACGACCCAAGGTGGTTGATATAGTATTGAAATAAGGCGGCTCCAAGCCGCTTTTTATGTTGAAAAAATGAAATTTTATGATACAATATAATCACTACTGCGGGATTCGTATATCGGTAATACATGAGTTTTCCAAACTCAAGAGACGGGTTCGACTCCCGTATCCCGCTCCATCCCCCTATTCTCTATCAGTAAATACCACCAGCCGCTCGGAATAATTTTTAGAAACTTTATCCCAAACTCCTTCGCAGGTAATAAGGTTAAGATGCGCTTTTCCGTCAGTTGAGTTAAACACATTTGAAGCGTCCGCCCCTGGGTCATATCTTCGGCTTTCGCGCACCACAAAGGAGATAGTCACCCCTTTATCGTTTTCAACATATAATTTATCGCCTTTGCGTAATTTATATAAATTATCAAACACCGATGCTCTCCCATCTTTCCAACCATAATGTCCGGCAATAACAGCACTTCCGTTCTCCCCGGGATGTGGCCCAAGCATAAACCACGCTACATTATCTTGGCTTTCCGGTATATTCATGGTCCCATCAGAAGTAAGGCCCACATATTCAACAGTAGCGTCAACATTAATCCCCGGGATCTTTAGACGCATTGGTAATCCAGCACTTGTTTGCTCTTGTTTCGAAGGAGTAATGGTATCTTCAATAGTAGGTGCTGAGCTATTCTGCGAAATGAAATCTAGGGATAGTGTCAGGAAGAATATAAATCCCGCAATAGCACCTATTAATAGTGTTCGTTTTGATAAAATTTTCAATTCCATAGATTCTTCGGAAGATTTATAACAATAAGAGCCAGACGAGAATTTGCCTGGCTCTTATTTACTGATTATTCTCAATGTTTAGACTAAGTTAATTGTCTTTCTTCGAACAGAATAAGAAAAGATCGAAACCGCAAAGATGCCAGCCAGTATAACAATACCCCACGGAATACTTTCCTCTTTAGGAGGAAGCCCTGTGTTGGGAAGACGAGTCGTAGCACCAAGTATCAGGCCTGGAGTTGGAGCAGGCACAACAACCGTAGCAAGCGCAAAATCTCTAACTGTCAAACCATTGGCAGTCCCTGTGGCTGTACCAGTATTTATTGTTGTTTGTGTAAGATTTGTTTTGCAAGTAAAACTCCATGCCTCATTGGTCTCAAGTAGATCGTTTTTATTAAGGTCTCCTGGGTGTCCCGAGACGCGGCCCGGTAAACCGGTACACTTATCATCGGTTATACTAACATTACTTAATGGTGCTGTACCAGGATTGGTCACGGTATATGTGTAAGTAACTGCTCCACCGGGAGCGGAAAGAGTAAATACACTCGGAACTTTTGTTACGTGAATTAAAGGCGGCACAATTGGCGCACCGACAACAACTGTAGCGCTTGCGATATCAACGGCGCTTATACCATTAGCCCATCCGGTCGCAACGACAGTATTCGTATGAGTTGCCGAGAGTATCGTTGAGCAACGATGTACCCATGTTTCATTCATATCAAGCTTTGAATCGTTATTTATATCACCGGAAATAAGAATTATAGGACTGCAGGTATCGCCGACCATCGTTATATTGGTTACCGGGACCGTTCCAATATTACGAAGTGTATAGGTGTATACCACAGGGCCAGGGCCGGCCGGCAGAGACAAAGGATTTGCCGTTTTCACCACATCGATAAGAGGCGGTACAGGGGGAACGATTGTGGAGGCACCAACATCATTATTTGTAATAATACAGAATCTGTTTTCATTAGGGTTAAGATTCAGTTGACCGTTAATATCACAATCACCGGAGAATACTCTGGTATAGTTTGGATCGGCAGTTTCAGTCACAGTATATAAAGCAGGTGCAGAGAAGACTCTAGTTATACCAGAGATGACCGGCGTGCCACTAACAAACATCGAGAAATCACCAATGGTCTTGGTTCCGACATTGTCATTTATGACTATCTTGATGACATTAATAAATCCTATCGATTGGATACCTCCTGATACCGGCACGGGTGTAGGAGTAGGCGTTGGAGTAGGGGTTGGTGTAGGTATAGGAGTAGGGGTTGGAGTTGGTGTAGGGGGGGCTACACATGTCGCTTTGGTAATGACATTGCTTCCATCTAAGGTAACTGCGCCATTTTGTGCTAATACCCTACCTTCTACATTGGCGGTGGTCCCGAGTCCGATTGATGTCAGAGCCAGAATATTCCCCTTGAAAGTGGAGTTTGTCCCGAGTGTCGCAGAACTGCCGACTTGCCAAAAGACATTACAAGCTTGGGCACCACCCGTAAGACTCACAATACTAGACCCTGCCGTGGTAAGTGAGGAACCTGCTTGAAAGATCCAAACATCTGTTGCTCCACCATTGAGTGTGAGTACCCCTGTGAATCCCATAGTAGAGGGAGATTTGTAGATACCTGGCGTCAAAGTAGTACCGGTAATGTTAAAAGAATTAGTGGTGCTTTCAGTAACCGTAGTAGCTGGTGTTTGCCCTTCGGCATTAGTATAAGCGTTTGTTAAAGCAGTCTTGGCAAGTTGTGTAGTCGCATCACCCGCATGGTTCGTCCCGGTTAACACAGCATTTTCAAGACCAGTAATAGTCGTTGTTGTATACGAACCTATATCTCCAGTAATTGCACTCGTATTGACCGCGCCTCCAATAGTAATGCCCGAGCCGGCTAGAACCGCAAAATCATCCGCTGTACCAAGGTTTACCGTGGTTGCGGCTATAATTAGTCCAATTAGACCAAACATAGATATAACAGCTAATACGACCACTAAAGCCCTCTTATTGAGTATCTTCATATATACTTGTATTCTACACCACTTAGTAGTACTTGGCAATAGCTAGTCCTGCTCATAAATAAAACCATAAAGAACCCCTTTTGAGTTCTTCATGGTTTCGAGAGTTCAAACCCTGCTTGGACTAAATTGTCTGTTTCCTTCGAGCTAAATAGAACGAAAATAGAGTAATAAAAATTCCAATCGGAATAATAATGTTCCACGGAGTACTGCCATTATTATCAGGTCCAATCCCCGTAGCTGGTAATTTTGGGACAGGTGTCGGTGTTGGTGTTACGGTGGGTGTGGGAGTAACCGTAGGTGTGGGAGTTGGTGTAGAAGAAGGGGTTGGTGTTGCAGTAGGTGACGGTGTAGGGGTTGGTGTAGATGATGGAGTCGGTGTTGCAGTAGGAGTAGGCGTTGGCGTTGGGGTTGGGGTTACGCATGTTGCTCTGGTAATGGTGTTCGTATCTAATGTAACCGCGCCATTACGGGCTAATACCCGACCCTCCACATTTGCGCCAGTGGTAAGCGTAGAAGATGTCAGAGCCAGAATATTCCCCTTGAAAGTGGAGTTTGTCCCGAGTGTTGCAGAACTGCCGACTTGCCAAAAAACATTACAAGCTTGGGCACCATTTATCAGATTTACCGTACTTGATCCCGCTGTAATAAGTGTAGATGCGGCCTTGAAGATGAAAACGGCATTAATATCGCCTTGGGCGTCGAGTGTCAAGGTCCCTGTTATCCCAAATGTACCAGCCGCGGAGTCATAAACACCGGCAGTTTTAGTTGTCCCACCAAGTTCTGTAGGTACGGTGGAAACCGGCGTTTGCCCTGCGGCATTATTGTAAGCCGTAATTAAATCTACTTGGGCCTGGACCGCAGTAGCATTAGCTACATGTTGTGTTCCGTTTACTATTCCTGGAGGAAATCCAGTAACTGAAGTGCCTGGGCTCAAGCCCAAATCTCCGTTAATCACACTAGAACCGGTATTCGTAACCGTAGAGCCGGCTAGAATCACAAAATTATCAGCAGTCCCAAGATTTACCTTGGTTACGGCTATAACTAATCCAGTCAGACCAAGCACAGACACAACAGCTAATACGACCACTAAAACCGAAACTTTATTGAGTATTTTCATATATTATAATTATACCATCTAATAATAATTATCCTATATAGTTGTGGATAATTTATCTATATTTAATTTAAAAATAAAATAATAAAGAACCCTTTCGGGTTCTTTATTATTTATTAAATATCTCGGATCCGAGATACTAAGGTTATTTAATAGCTTCTTTCAATAACTTACCGGGTGTAAATCTTGGCTTTTTTGAGGCCTTGATTTGAATGGTCTCACCGGTTCTTGGATTTCGGCCTTCTCGGGCTTTCCTATCCGCAACCTTGAAAATACCGAATCCGGTAATGTTTACCTTATCACCCTTTCGCATAACGTTGGTTACTTCGTCAACAAAAGCATCTAACCATTCGACACCCTGCTTCTTGGTAACCCCCATTTTTTCCGCTAATCGGGCCGCTAACTCACTCTTTTTTACTGGCATTTATTTAGTAACAAACAACAAAAGATAAGGAATAATCATGTTATTCCTGGTCTCCTGCTCTTTGTTTATTAACGTTCTAACTTAATCGACCTTTTTTAAGTTTTCTTATCATTTTCTTATCCAAGCCTATTATTGGCGTTTTTCCTAATAAAATCAAGAGGGCTGTGGAAAACATGCGCTTATTTAAACAATTGACAAATTAGAATTAAAATGCTATATTTTAGTTCAAGGAGGTGTCTTTATGACACTTGATGAGCTGGCAGAAAGAGATCTCTGTGGTATTCCGGCAATCGATTTGGTTGGTGCCCGCTTCCGATTCCGCGGTATACGCGGTATAAATGACGAGATGGCAGGTACGATTATTGGTGTCCGCACTGGTGTTCGCAATAATGGCAGTATTTTCCTCGTACTCGAAATTTCCAACCACTTTTTCCATCAAGGCGACGTGATCTTCATTGTTCCGACAGAGCCAGGACAAGCAGATGTACGCCTGGCGTCACTAAATGGTTTTATCGAGCATTCTGGCTTTTTTGAGATCTTTCCCCGGTAACTACCCGCGAAAGCGGCCGGCCCAATAAGGCCCGCTGAACATCGCGGGTCTTATTTTTTTAATAAAGAAATACGGAGCAACTATCTGGCATACTCTATCGCTCGTGTCTCCCTGATAACATTAACTTTTATCTCTCCCGGATACTTCATTTCTTCCTCAACTTTCTTGGCTATATCCTTGGCAAGCTTTATTGCCCCAAGATCATCTATCTTAATTGGGGTAACAAATATCCTTAATTCCCTACCGGCTTGAATGGCATATGATTTTTCAACTCCATCGAATGAGCTAGCGATCCTTTCGAGGTCTTCCAATCGCTTCAAATATATCTCAACGGTGTCTTTTCTCGCCCCCGGCCTGGAACCGGATATGGCATCGGCGGTTTGAACGATTCGTGATTCCAAGGTTACATACGGATATTCTTCGTGATGCGCTTCCATGGCCTGAACTACTTTTTCATTTACTCCGAACTTCTGAAGTATCTTCCTACCTATCTCCACATGCGTACCTTGAACTTCATGGTCTATGGCTTTGCCTATGTCGTGAAATAAGGCAGCCTTTTTTGCGATAGATACGTCTACACCCAATTCTGCCGCAAGCATTCCGGCGATATGGGTCATTTCTATGGAATGCAGTAATACATTTTGGCCGAAACTGGTTCTAAAAGCCAATCTCCCCAGCAGATATGTCAGCTTAGGATCTACGGGGCCTACGCCGGTTTCGAATAATGCTGCTTCACCGGCTTCTTTTATCCTTTCGTTTATCTCGCTCTTGGCTTTTTCCACCATCTCCTCGATCCTGGCCGGATGAATTCTTCCGTCAGCTATTAATTTTTCGATTGCTAGTTTCGCTATCTGCCTTCTGACTGGATCAAAACCGGAGATTACCAACGCTTCCGGAGTATCATCAATGATAATGTCCACACCGGTAAGACGCTCCATCGTTTTGATGTTGCGCCCTTCCTTACCGATTATTTTTCCCTTCACTTCATCGGACGGCAAACTGACCACAGTCGTAGTGGCATCCGCGATGTGGGAGCCGGAGTATCTTTGAATGGCAAGAGTAAGAATCTCCCGAGCTTTCTTGTCCAACTCTTCTCTTTGCTCTTGCTCAAGTTTTTTGATCTGTCTATAAAAATCGTCTTTATATTCTTCTTCTGTCTTTTTTAATAATTCGGCTTTGGCTTCTTGGCGGTTTAGGCCGGCCACTCTCTCTAATTCCGTCAATTGTTTTTGCCTGGTATTCTCAAGGTCGGTTTTAAGAGTAACCAATTCAACTGCCTTGGATTTTAAAACTTCCTTCTCTGATTGAAGTTCTTTTGATCTTTGATCTAACTCCCCCTCTTTCTTAGTAAGTAGGTTCTCAATTTTAAGGACCTGGTCCCGGCGTCCCCTCTCCTCTTCTTTTGCTTCTTCCAGAACCTTAAGAGTCTTGTTCTTTGCTTCAAGAAGAATATCTTGGGACTGCGATTTTGCTTCGGCTAATAGCTTTAAAGCTTTAGATTCAGCCGAACTGACCTTCTTACTGACTATTACTTGTCTGATGAGATAACCGATTACTAAGCCCGGAAGTAACGCCGAAATTGCCGCAATTAGCGGACTGAGACCTGGTATCATGTTGTGTGCAAGTTAAGTAAATCACTTTAAGTATCTACTGAACTCAGATTAAGGTTAATAAATTAAATAAACCGACCCTTCTATTATACCAAAACTGGTTTTTTATGCAAATAGAGAAAATTTTTGCTATACTAATTTCATGCGACCTATGGTCCTCACAATTCTTGACGGCTGGGGATATTCAAATCAAAAGCATGGCAATGCCATTTTAAACGCCAATACCCCGAATGTTGCTTCTATCCAGCAGAACTACCCTTCTATACTTCTTCAGGCCTCAGGGAAGGGCGCTGGAATGACCTGGGGAGAATCCGGGAACAGCGAAGTAGGCCATCTTACCCTCGGTGCCGGAAGGATGGTATTCCAATATCTTAGCCTTATCAATAAAGCCATATCCAATGGAGAATTTTTTGAGAATACAGTATTCAAAAAAGCAGTTGGCCATGTCAAATCCAATAACTCCACTCTACATATTGCCGGACTTCTGACATCCGGTTCCGTGCATGCTTATTTGGGTCATTTATTCGCTTTAATAGATCTGGCCGTCAAGAACGAGATAAAATTTAAAATTCACCTATTCGCCGATGGGAAGGATTCCGGGCTCAAAGAAGGAGCCGATTTGATTAAGAAACTGCAAGATTACATTCCGCCCGGCCAAGGCACAATTGCAACAATAATCGGCAGGGATTACGCGATGGATAGAAATAAAAACTGGGATTTAACCAAAAAGGCCTATGACCTTATGGTACGTGGGGACGGAGAAAAAACTCCGGATATAATCAGTAAGATAAAAGATCTTTATAATCAGGGGATTACCGATACAAAATTGCCACCCCTGATTGTTGACGAGCAAGGCCTTATTAAAGAGAGTGATGCTGTCATTTTCTTTAATTTTAGGGAAGACAGTATGCGCCAGATAGTCCAAGGTTTTGTTGAACCGGATTTCCAAAATTTCTCGGTGGAACGGTTCCAAAATCTTTTTGTAGCCACCATGACTCGGTATCTTGAGAACTCGCCTAATGTAGCTTTTCCGCTTCCTGAAATTAAAAATAGTCTTGCCGAAGTATTAGACCAAAACAGTAAAACCCAACTTCATATAGCCGAAACGGAAAAATATGCCCATGTCACCTATTTTTTCAATTGTCTGAAAAATAAACCTTATGGCAGCGAAACCGATATCTTTATAGAATCCGAAAAGAAGTCTAACGAGCATCCGGAGATGAAAGCTTCTGAAATTGCTGAAAAAGTAGCAACAAGCATAAATAATAATTTATACGATTTTTACGTTATAAACTTTGCAAACGCCGATGTCCTTGCTCATCAGGGGAATTTAGAGACAGCCGTTAAAGGAGTTGAGGCAGTAGACAAAGCAGTCGGCCAATTAATGGGAGCTGTGCTGGAGAAAGACGGAATTATGCTGATTACCGCTGACCACGGAAACGCCGAATCCATGCTGTATAAGTCATCCGGCGACAAAGAAACAAAACATAACGAGAATCCCGTACCTCTATACCTCGTCGGGAAAGAATTTCAAAAAACACGCAGCGAAGAAGAAATTACCAGAAACCTATCTCAAGCCAACGGGCTTCTTGCCGATGTCGCTCCGACTATTTTAGAACTTATGGGTATAGAAAAACCGGCTGAGATGACCGGTGATTCCCTACTGAAAATCCTAAACTCTAATATCTAAACCCTCTTAGGATTTAACTTATTATTCCTCCCCCCAATAACTCTTTACCTCTATAGAACACTGCTGACTGGCCTTCAGTGATTGCCCTCTCGGGACTTTTTAAGATTAATTTACCGTCCGGATAAAGAACAGCCTTTTTTAAACCGGCCCTATATCTTAATCTAACCGACATAGAACCTGGCAGTTTAATTCCGGAGCTTATCCAACTAATATTTTTGACTTTGACATTTTTAGATAAAAGATCTTTATTGCTTCCGATATAAATAATGTTCTTTTTGATATCTTTGGAGACTACAAAATAAGGTCCGCCGCCGATACTGATATCCAGACCGTGCCTTTGACCGATAGTGTAATAATAAACCCCGTCATGATTGCCCAAAACTTTTCCGTTCAAATGAATGATCTTACCGGACTTGGGTTTAATTTTGGTCTTAAGAAAATCTTTCATATCCAAAGGTCCGATAAAACACACACCCTGGCTGTCTTTTTTGGCATGATTAGGCAAACCGAATTTCTTGGCGAGTTTTCTGACTTCCGGTTTTATATATTCCCCGACCGGGAACAGGCATTTCCCCAATTGTTTTTGTTTTAGCGTCCATAAAAAATATGTTTGATCCTTATTTTTATCTTTAGCGGTCAAAAGTTTAAAAATTGGGAATTCCCTCTTTATGCGGGCATAGTGCCCAGTAGCTATAAAATCCGCTCCTTCTTTTATCGCTTTATCAAAAAATATTCCAAACTTTATCTCCCGATTACACATTACATCCGGGTTAGGCGTACGACCGGCTCTATACTCCCGGACCATATAATCGGTTACCGCTTTTTTGTATTGTTTGGAGAAATCCCAGGTTAAAAGAGGAATACCCAGGGCAGAAGCGGCGCGCATGGCATCTCCTCTATCCTCTTTCCATAAGCAATAGCTGCTACGTCCCTCCGAAGCTTTAGCGTAGGCGGACCATGGTTTCATAAAAACCCCGACAACGTTAAATCCCCGCTTTTTTAATAAAGCGGCCGCAACAGAACTGTCTACGCCCCCCGACATAGCTACGAAGACCTTTCTTTTAAGAGGGGTATTTGTTTGCTTGTGTTTATTCCAAATTCTGGCCATATTCGTTTCGTTCACCGGGCCTAACGTGGCCCCAGCATTAAAAGTACCGGGAATGTCAGTTTTGTCCATTTCCCGTTCGTGAATCTTGTTCGGCAGAGGGATGGTGGCAAAAATCTTGACGCTCTCACCTTCGATCACCACTTCATCAATTAAGAGTTTTATTATATCTTTTTTCAGCCGTTCTGTCACTATTTTCGGATCGTTTATTTTGCTCAAAAACTTATAGCAGGTTTCTTTAAACAGATCGATCTTTGCGCTCACGTCATGCTGGACGTTGAGTTTCATCATCAGAGCGTCGCGTTCGGAAATCAGTTTCTCCTCGCTTAGCTCGATATCGGTTTTCTCTTTTCTTAATTCCGGAAGCGTCATCACTTCGGCCTTGAAAGCTTCGGTGATTCTTTTCTTGGCCACTTCCAGTTTTTTGATTGCGCCGGATATATAATCCAGTCGGCCTTCTATACTTTTGGCTCGTTCTTCATTCAATATGGATTCGTCACGGAAAGTGTTAAAAACATCTTCCGGATTTTTCAAGATCGATTGCACCGTGTTCCAAACCATCGGCTCGATTTGATCTGCTCGCAAGTATGGACTATGGCAATTCTCTACCGGATTATTATTCATCCGGCTCTTGCAGTAATAATAAATGACACCGCTCTTTTCTTGATGACCGCGATACTTGAGATGGTCTTTACCGCATCGGATAAGTCCTTGCAATAAATATGTCTGCTTGGTACATCGCTTGGCGAACATCAGGTTCTTTCTCGCCTGCAGGAGTCCTTTCTTATGCTGTTCATCGGAGACGATCCTCGGTATTTCTATTGGAAACCATTCCTCCTTGGCTCTTTTGATTTGCCTGACCTTCGGCTTCCCCGTCCGGAGATTCGCCACATCCAATTTTATAGTCTGATTTTTACAACAGTACCACCGGCCGGTGTATGCCTCATTGGCCAGAACGTTTCGTATGGTCACTTCGCTCCACCAGCCAAGCGGAAACTTTTTCAATCCTTTCATCTTCCGATTCTTTTCGGTATTTTTTAGAGCGTCATATTTAGTGGGAATTTTCAGTTCAAAGAGCTTCGCTTGGATTTGCCTGATGTTGAGCTTGTCCTCGGTGTACCAGTCATAAATCATCTTCACCACCTTAGCTTCGGTTTCGTCGAGCTCGTGTTTGCCGATAGTGTAATTGTATCGATATCCGAAAAGCGGACGTCCACCATTAAACTTCCCAGACTCGATTCTCCTTTTCATTCCGCGCTGGGTTCGCTCCATGATTTTCGCTCTCTCGAATTCACTGAATGCGCTAAGGATGGTAAAGAGCAATTTATCATTTGGAGTCGATCCAAGCTCTCCGGTCTTGAAATGTATGGTTACGTTTTTCTTTTTGAGCTCCTCGAGAATGATGAGTTGGTTGTACGTGTCTCGGCCAATTCGATCAGCATCATAGACCAGAAAATAACTAACGTCGTCATGAGTTTTTAAATACTCTCTGAACGCGGTAAGAGCCGGGCGGATTAGTGTCGCTCCACTGAAACCATCGTCAATAAACATCATCGACTCGTCCGGGACCGGCAATTTGTGATTGATGGCATATTGCAACATTCCACCGATGCCATGAATTTGAGTGTCGATAGTCTGATTGCTTTTTTGTTCCTCGGTTGAAACCCGAGCGTAAAGGACTGATTTCATATTTTTATGCTCATTTTCGTGGTCACGACACACCCTATACTAATTTTGCTCATCCGCTAAGCTCGAGTTGCCCACAGCTGGTTCTCCGTCCGCAAGCCACTTTTTTATGATCGCGGCCTTGGCGTCGGGGTATTGATTGCGTGCCAGAGCCAGTTGCATCTCGTAAGGGATAAACTCCCAGCGGTCGCCCGGTGCCATATCTTTGAAGTTGATCTTGCTAAGCTCGATCCTGTCTTTCGGATGACCTTCCACACGATCAAGCAGTTCCTTGATGGCCGCGAGCTTCACGCCGTCATTCTGACTTCCCATAAGAGCCACGAGCATTTCGTTGGCCAAGCGAAAATTCTGCTCACGAACACGCACACCGGCTTTCCGGACTATATCTACAGTTTCTTGGTGAATGAGGTCTAATTCCTGCGCATAGAGCCTATAGGTTTCCTGTAGTGTTCCTGATTGCTTGAACCAATCTTTGATGGTTTGCTCGGTGAATTTAGCTTTTCTACTTTTTTCGAACCGGTGGTTGATATCTTCAGCTATGTTTTGGTAGGAATGCCCTTTATATTTCAGCTCGAGCGCACGCTCATGGTATTTGGTTATGTGTTTCAATTTGGCCATAAAAAGTTGTGTTAAGTAGAGTTTCTTCGACTCCTGTTCGGCATTGCCTTTGGCTTCCCAAGGACCCGATCAAGAATGAATATGGTCGCCTCAAGCTTGACCATGTCATCTTTGCTTTGAAGCAAGGACACTACTATTTCCGCTCCTTTGGCTGGATTTCTTTTGAGCACATTTATGGCGCTCTCCATTTCTTCGGTGTATTTAGTCATGGCTTCATTGATTTGATTAATTCCTCACGGCCTTCAATAAGCGCGTCAAATGACTCCTCGTCTTTTTGCTCAGCGTATGCACGTTTATCTTTGAGTTCCTCGAGGGCTCGCTTTTTCTGATAAAAATCCTCGTATGCTTTCAGATCGGGACCCACCGCCCAGCCATAATTCGGATGTTCTTTTTTCACATGGCGACGGGATATGGCTTTGACCTCGAGCAAGTGTTGAACGATACCTGCATCGGTAAGACCAGTGATGTCATTACGGACACGTCTTGGATTTATGCTTTCTGGAAATTCTCGCTTGCCGAATTTGAAAGCCGAGATCACTTTTTTCGGTTCTCCATAAACCCAGAGTGGGTATTTGAGCGGTACGGTTTTCAAATCCTCAAGTAGTACTTCAAAATCCCTGATGGCTTTCTTTTCCTCCGGCTTATTCAGATCGTATTCGGTTTTTACGGCTTCCACCGATTGACTGTATTTCATACGATAAATTTAAAGAGTGTCTCCAGCGTATATTTCTTGAGCCATCCCTGCTTCGCCGCTTCCTGAATTTTCTTGAATCCCTCAATAAGCCGTTTGTCTTCGAATGGCTCTAAATTCTTTGCTGGTCTTAAATTTCTTCTTATGAACACCTCCCACTGTTTCTTGGTCTGAAAATCTGGCTCGATGGTATCTGCCCAGTTGCCGATGATCCGGACGTGCTTCTGCGAGCTCTTACTGCACCAATCCACGAATTCCTTTAAGGTCATGGATATCTCGATATTCTCTGGAGTCGGCACTATAGTTTTTTGTATATTTAGTTTTGTAGGGATTACCTTTTGTATACTTTGCTTTGCGAAATTCGGTTTATGAAGTTCGCTTTTGGAAGAGGTTACATACACATCTTCGCTTTCCGAAGATGTCCTCAAAAGGATCGCCGGACCTAAACGATAATAGATATTTTTGCCACGTCGCTTGTCTTTGGTATCCAACAGTTCGCCACCGTGATCTCTAGCTTCTATCCATCCTTTCTGGATACATCGGTCAATGGCTTTGGATATAGCTCCGGACTCACGGCCGGTCTTTTGCTTGAGCTGATAGTGCGAAATCCAATCCTCCTCTTTTCGCATTCCCTTCTCACGATCCAAAACCCAGCCGAGCGTGGCTCGGGTAACGATAAGCACGACCCGGAGCTCGGTGTCGGACATTTCTTTCATCAGGCCATTGAAGATGATGTTTGGCGTTTGGGTTGTGTTTGGGATGTTGGCCATATTATTTTTCGTATAAAAGAGTTTTGAGCTTGCGTATGGCGGATATAAAATCTCTCACGTTGATTTCCGCTTCCCCGTCAAAGTTGTACTCGTTCATGAGCACGGATCGCATTTCCGATTCCACAAACACAAAAGACCGACGACCCGGCTCATCGGTTTGATTGAGTCCTATGAGCTGTATTCCCCTCGCCAGAAGAAAACAGCTTAAATAGAAATCAGTGGTGTTATACGTTGGCTGTGATTTTTTGATTTTCATAATGATGTTTATTGTTATTTTCAGGTTTCTTATCTTCCGACTCCGGCAGGGATATCAATAAATCCCAAAGTTGCCGGATACGATCCTTCTTGTCCGGCACTTCCCGGTAAACCGTTTCAATTTTGAATTGTGGCGACCTTTTTATTCTCATAAATAAAAAAACAGACTGTTTTATTCCAGTCTGCTCTCGCGCCCGTGATTCACCTTCGAGTCACCCGGACTCACCGTTTATTTCTTGATCCAAGCCCGCTGTTTCTTCCAGCAGATAAACTCGTCTATACCAAGTTTGGCTTTTATTTTCTTATTCACTGCTGTTTTAGCGTCGCGTATGCTTCGCTTCGGTTCCCTTCTCGCCAGATCGGCCGCTTCCATGATGTCGATCTCCGTTACCGGCGTGCCGAAAGGAACGGCGAACAATGCTTTGCAAAGAAAATAATGGTTTGTGTTGATTGTAATCGGGCAGACTTTTCCGCCCATAGTTATATCGCCGGTTGCCTCATTAAAAACTATTTTTGTGTCCACAGGCTTTTGTTCCGGGACCGGTTCAACATTTAACCTTTGCCAGTATTCAAAAAGACCTCTCCTGCTCGGTTTGGTAATTATAAAATCGTCATCGCTCCACCTGTAGCTCGAGATCAGCTTTCTCTTTTTGAGTTCGACTAAAACCTCCTTCTGCTCCTTAATATCAAAATTCGAGGAGGTATAGTTAAAATAAATCTTCGCCGGTATACGGTTCAGATGATCCAGTTGGTATATGAGAGCTTTGATAAAGCTCAATTTCTCATACTTATTTTTCATATTCATTTTCCAGTTAAACAAAAGGCTCGCGATCTATTACCACAAAAGTGTGATAGCGGATCGCGAGCCCTTGGACCCGGAATACCTTTCAGGTTGCCTCGTAAGGCGTTTATTCAACTGTAATTATATTTTAGCACTTTTTGAGTTTGTTTACATCGCCGGAACAGATGTAAGCAAACCGGTATACTTTGTTTACATTGTTTTAAACTATTTTGAGTCTTTTCTGAGCAATCTTGATGTAATTATCATCAGTCTCTACCCCTATCCACTTACGGCCTAATTTTTGGGCAACAAAGGCAGTTGTACCGCTTCCTAGAAACGGATCGAGAACGACATCGCCCTTATTGCTACTGGCGAGAATCACCCTCTCCAGTAAATTTTCAGGTTTTTGTGTTGGATGAGCGGCTCGTCCGGTTTTATCTTTTACTCTTTCCTTACCCTGGACGACTGGCATAACCCATAAATCACGCATTTGTTTTTCGGAGCCGTCCTTAGCTTTGTCAGGATTCATCTTTTTTATATCAGAGTAATTAAATGTCCACTTTTTGCCTTTAGAAAAGAATAAAACATACTCGCATGAGTGGGTAAAAGTGCGCCGTGTCATGCTTGGCATAGCATTATTTTTATGCCAAGTAATGATATTTCTCGGAATAAAGCCGAGCAATTTAAGAGCCATCATAAGCTCTCCAATGTTATGGTATGTGCAAGAAATATAAATACTGCCGTGGGGCTTTAGGACACGATGAGATTCTTTGAGCCATTCTTGGGTAAATTTAAGGTAGTCTGATTCGGTCATGGTGTCCCACTTCTCATTTACCTTGAACCAATCGCCACCCATACCTTTGTTTTTCCATTCCATGCTCTTACCGGAAAGATTATAAGGCGGGTCAGCAAAAATTAAGTCAATGCTCCCATCCGGCATCTCTTTCTTTAGAATCTCACGACAGTCTCCTTTGTGAATCTGGTTCGTTTTCATAATTTTTGAGTCCAATCATTCATGATCGTAGGAATCCTCTTACCCCACTCAATCGCGTCTTTTGAGGTTACAATGTCGGCTTTTATTGATTCGAATAATCTTTTCATGTCCTGCGTAGTAAAACGCTTTTCTTTAAACACCGATAGCAATTGTTTTATCTGATCAACTGAGAAAGGAATAATGGTCAAATCTATTATTTCGTCATTCACCGCATACTTTCTGTTATTGAAGAATGTTAGGAATGTATTGATGTCGATTTGCGGAGCCACAAATAAGCCAAAAACATCCTTACCTTTATTTTCCGACTGAATCTTTGCAACATGTCTTGGGACCGGCTCCGCTTCGGCACTCCACTGATTTGCACGCACAATCAAAGTCACTTCCGTAACTAGGATAAAATTCTCATACTCAAAAACCATATCTGCTCTATTGCCGGGGGCATGATTTACCGGTTGCAATTCATCATCAAGTTTAAAGTTTCTGGCTTCGTAGGGCTTGTTTGCTAGTGTGTCTATTGCTAAAAATACACGCCACGTATTCCACTCAAGATAAGCAGGATAATAGGCTTCACCGCCCAAGATTTGTTTAGTGAGAATTAGGTCGTAAAAATTAATGATATCGTCAACCTGCTTTTCCTCTCTTTGCGAATAGTAAAATTCAATTTCTCTTAATTTCAGTAAATTTGTTTCAATACTCCTTGTCTGCTGTTTTAGCTGGAGGACATCTTTTGCTGGGATTATTTTTTCTCCAACCAACTCCAATGACTCTCTCGCTCCCACCTTATCAAACAGAACCTTTTCTTTAGCTTTAATGGTGACCAAGTGATCTTTAAGATAATCGACTTTATCACTTGGCAAAGCTGGCAAGGAATCATTCCATAGGTAATCCAAATATTTATCATCTCCAACCAAACCCCATTTTTGAGCGAGCAATGATTTAATCAAATCTTCTTTTTCTGTAATCGTGATCAGCTTATCTCTGCTTACGGAAAATAATCCGCTTTTTCTCAGGTATCTGGCCGTGAGGTCTGCATAGTCTCTTAAGGTGGCTATCTTGAGTGGGAGATAGTAGGCCAAAAAAACTTTCCGAGCTTCGCTGGCATTCTTGCCAGATTTAATAACACTGGCTATTGCGAGCTGTGCCCTCTTTGCTTTTATAGTATTTGATCCTTTCCCGCCCTTCGTAATATCAGCTAGTAACTTTTGGCCTTGAGCAGACGAGATAAAAGTCGGGTCTTTTTTGTAACCGGTAATCAATTCTTTAATCAAAACGGCACGTTCCTTGATCTCATCGGCAAAAATTTCTTCTAGCCACGCTAGTTGTGTCTTTACATAAAACTCCTTCTTTTTGACCCTTCCTTCGATCTTACTTCTTTGCGTGCGGTATTCTCTGATTTCCTTAATAATTTTATCGACATTCTCCATCCGGACCGTCGTGTTTAAGAAAATACTGATTTCTTCTTTCGATAGTCCCTGCATTTCATAAGTCACTCTTAAACTTACGAGGAATGGTAATACAGAAACATTTTCAAAAGAAGCTCCATTTTGTTTTGGCAGAGCAGAGGGTTTCTGGTATTTAAGTAATTGTCTCAAGAAAACCTCATCCTCAATATCAGGATTATCTAGCAGAGAAATACCTGCCTTTGTTATTAGGACCGGCTTTTCTGATGATTCATAGGCAAAGCAGAAACCAAGTTGATTCAAAATAGATACCCATTTTCTGGCGTGTTCTTGCTTCCGAGCACTCGTCATTCTCCCGTAGTCGTCATCTTCCATTTCATAAACATCCTTATCTCTTAGCAAATCAAAAAACTTTTCCTGTTGAGCAGTGTTCCATTCTTTTCCGTCAAAATGGTCTTTGAGAACTTGCAACCCTTCTCGCAACCTGTCTGGATTGCGAACCGTCGTTGATCCAATTGTCCATTGAAAATATTTCATATAGTTACTTGGTTACTTTGCAATAAAACACTCTTTCGGTATGCCCCTGGGTATCGCTTTTCCCAGTGGTGAATCCTTTATATTCTCGCTCGAATACCTCGACTTCACCTTTGGCCTTTAATATTTCCACAATCCGGTTATCGGGAATCTTAGCATTTGACCGTTCATTTTTCTTTTCCCCGGTGTTGTTGTAAGAAATAAGAATATGATTGGTCTGAGCATTCCGTATCAGATCCTCGAAGGCTTCAGCGGCTCCTTTTAAGCAATACCGGCTTTTAAGATGATCTCGTTCGGCCATCTTCTTACCCACCCCTTCCACTTTTGGTTTTTTCCAAGTGATTATATTTTCGAGCAAATGGTATGAGTCACCATATTGTCTGGAATTATAGGGAGGGTCTATATAAAGCACGTCGCACTTTATTTCCCTAACTAGCTGATTTGCGTCCTTTTGGTGAATTTCATTATTGGCGTTATTTTTTGTATCTATATCTGGTACTAAAAGCTTGAGGCTTTGGATCGTATCAAGCTTCTTCCTATAAGTTTCGTAATGGCCGACAGTGTTGGCCACCTTATCTATTGCATAAATCAAAGAAGTTAGGAGAATATTTTTCTCCTCTTTGTTTATTTCACCTTTTTCATCAAGTTTTTCTATCTCCTCTCGAACAGCCCCAATCTTCAAAGCATTTTCTTTGGTAAAGTATGATCCACCAAATTTTTCGGAAACATAGTTTTCTTTTTTTGGCTGTAGATTGTTTAGGAAATTAATAATGTTAGCTATTTTCTCTTTGTTGTAATTCTTAGTAGTAAGCCAGCATTGGAGTGAAGTGTAACTGCTATCTAGTATATCGTTTGAAATTACTTTAGTATCTGGTCTATTAAAATATTGACCGACCACACCCGTACCAGCAAAAATATCGCAAAAGGTGTAATAACCACGACACTTATCTGCCACTATGTCGCCGATAAAGCCAAGTAGCTTGGTTTTGTTTCCTAAAAATCGCCTGTTGTGTATTTGGAGTAGTTGCTCCGCCTTTTGGTTTTGAGGAAACATGAAAAGCGGAAGCTGGGCAGGTTTTGGCAATGGATCAAAACGACTTCGCAACACGCCGGTAACCCGACCGCGTATCTCCAAGTTCTTTGTAAGAATAGGTTTATAGTTTTTATTGGCTGGTTGTAATCTAAAGCCGTTTTTCTCTTTGTAGATTCTTTTGAGGGTAGCTTCATTGTCATTTACTATTGCCACCCCGATCTGGCCATCGTCGACTATCGACTGCTCACGCACGATTACAGTGTCGCTATCAAAAATACCATCGTCCTGCATGCTATCTCCGCGAACTTTTAGACCATAGTGTCTGCCTTGGCCAAGAGTGAGCTCCTTGGGTACTGATACTGTCTCCGGTATCTCTATGGCTTCTATTGGCTCACCCGCGGCTATCATTCCGAGCAAAGGAATTTCTATAAAGTTTCGGCTTTCTCCCGTAGCTCCGTTGATTTCAATTGCTCGAGCTAAATTATCAAATCTTTTTATATACCCTTTATCGATGAGGGCATTAATGTGTTGGTGAACTGTAGAAACTGCTGACAGTCTAAGTCGTTTCTTTATCTCCTCAAGAGTAGGAGAGTATCCTTTGTCGTCAATAAAGACCTTAAGAAAATCAAAAACCTGTTTTTGTCTTTTTGTAATTGGATAAGGCATAAAATTGATTGATGTTTTCAGCTTGAACTGCTATATTATCAGTATACCGAAAATCTTACGAAAACGGAAATGGTCGGTTGTGGATTACTGATCGGCTCCCTCCTCGAGGTTAATTCCGGTGAAAATTTTTAATTTGAATTGATTATGCTGATTACCCAACTCCCTTCATTAGATCGTAAACTTATTAAGGATTTGAAAATTGCACTCAAAGATTTTGAGTCAATGGTAAAAAATCCTCAATTTCTTTGGAATGGTAGAGATATCAGTAATTTCAGCTTGAGACCAAGAGAAGCATGGGCTAATTGGTTAATTTGCGCTGTCTTGCGGAAAATGCACGGGAGAGACATCACATTTATGGAGGATGATTCCGGCGACGGGTTTGTAATAGACAAAGACTTAAGATTGGCTTTCCAGACAGAACATGTATCTGCACTTGATGTTCCAAAGGGGAGGAAATTACCTAGCGGAGAGCAGAGAGTAATTGATGCAATAAATCTAAAGATTACCAGAGGCGATGATTACGCACGAGAGAAGCTTCTGGTCGTATTTTTCGATGGCGCAGGTCAATTCTTCAGAAATAAAATTCGAGGTAGTATATTCGGAAGACATAATTTTGAAGCTGTGTTTTGTGTGGGACTTTTGAACTCGGGACCTGGTGGTTATTCTTACTCCGTAACCGAATTTAGAGATTCTTTTGGTGATCAATCTGTAACCCATACGGTGGAAATAAATGGCAACTTTACTGATTGGAAAATTACACAAATTATGCAGTAAAAAAATGATCAGAGAAGAACTAAAACAATATCTTGATGGTTTAGAAAGTAAGCTTGAACCAATTGAAGAATATAAGATTGGACAAAGGATTGCTGAGATTCTTAACGTCAAAGAGCACAAAGTAACTAAAAAGCAAGAACTTGCGGAGTATATAGCTTTCCAGTTTTTAGCTGACTACCCAAACAAAGATACAGGATGGGGCACGTATTACGGGCCTATGTTTGTTTTGCCAAATAAGGAGAATCAAATGGTTGAGTTTCCAAGCATACGAACAATTGATGATGAGATACTAACCTACTGGCGTGAACGGGCAAAAAATTCAAAGCATCCGATGCTTTCTTGCAGATATGCGGATTTGATCGTTGATTTTGAACCTAAAACAAAGAGCACTGCCATCGATTATAAGATGGTTCAAAAAGTAATTGATATGTCCATTGAGATTTGTGAAAAAAGCCTCGATGATGCTCTGGGCTGTAAGGACAAGCTATATCGAGCACTTACTCTTGCTAAACAAATCAATGATTCAGATCGTCTAAAAACACTTACCACATCAATCATTGAGACCGAGAAAAAATTTGCAGAGGATGACAAGCCTGGATTGTGGGGTTATGCGTTTAAGTGGCTTATTGTTGAAAACAATACTCAACTCACTGACGAACAAAAACACGCACTTTTAGTTGACCTTGAAGATAGGTTGGATCATTTATCAAAATCCGCAGAACCAAATACTTGGCACGTTGAATGTGCCGTTGTTTTACTCGCTGAGTATTACGCAAGAGAGAAAAATGAACAAAAGTTAGAAGCATCACTTTCTAAACTTGAAAAATCTTTCCGCGATAATAAGCAAGCAAATTCTGATGGTTTACTTATATTAAATTACCTAGAGAAACTTTCAGATATTTACTCCCGCTATTCTCAATTTGAATTTGCAAAACAAGCGGCAGCAAGAATTAGATCGGAGATTAGCAATATAGGTGAACGTGGAAAGTTTGCTACTCATGAAGTATCTACTGAGATAAAAATTAGCAATGAAGAAATTAAGCAATTCCTGGATTCGATCTTTGGATTAGAGCGAGGTTCAGAAGCAATCACTAAAGTGATCCCTAAGCTTGTGGTGTCTTTTGTTCTCAAGAAGGGTCATGTGGATAAGCAACTTAAGGATATCTCCAGCAAGTACGTGTTTAGATATCTGGTAACAAATACGGTCATATCCGAGTTCAATTACCCAGCGGCACAATTTGGACCTATCAATGAGGATTATGATCGGCACTTGCTACAGCATTTCTCACAAAATCTGCATTTTCAATCACCGTTTCTGAAATGGTCTTTTGACGAATTTACTAAGCATTACGCTTTGGAGACTCTATACGATGAGTTAGCACATTCTCCGGTATTTAGATCCGAGGATAAGAGTTACGTACTCAAGACTTTAGAGCTGTTCTGGAAAGATGATTTTCTGTCTTTCAATCATTTAGCTATTCCCCTCATTGAGGACGCGATCAGAGGCTTATGCAAAATGAGTGGTGTTTCTACCATTAAACCGAACGAAGATGGTGGTTATGACGAAAGATCTCTTTACGAGCTGATCAAATCGGGTGTTATTAAAAAAGTGTTTAGCACTAAAGGAGAGGACGTTGAGTATTATTTCCATGTACTACTTACTTCTAGAATTGGCTGGAATTTAAGAAACAACTTTGCACACGGGATCAATAAAAATTCACTTGCTGATGAGCATGTCGCAAATAGACTAATGCACATTCTCCTCTGTCTTTCACAAATTAGGAAAAAAGATGAGTAAGAAAATAAAATCACACCTGTTAATCAGCAATAAGTTTCTCGCGTCGCTCCTGTATTTCAAGGATAAGCAAGGACGCGGGTGTCTCAAGCTCTCTTTCAAAAATAAGATTGCTGATTTCGTAAAAGGTACTGATGTTCCAACGACACTGCCTGTTCCAGTGCGATTTCCCAATCCTGTAAATCTCGACATTTCATACAAGTTTCCAGATGGCTTATTGGAAGTAAAGAAAATCGTGAACGGCAAAACGGAGCGTGAGTTTTACAAAGTGCCATCGCCTATACAAACCTGCCTCTTTCTCATTCGCATAAAAGACTGGCAACAACTTGACGATGCACCACAGTCAAGCGGTCCTCTAGTGCTCACACCACCAAGCACGAGCAATAGCGTTGCCATAGTGTTTTCTTTTTTAGGTGAAAATGGTCAGCCGATTGCCCCAAAGGAATACAATTGCCTTATGGGAACGCTAGACCTGCCTGAAAGCTCGCTTGGGACGTTCTGTATAGGTATCGCAAATGATCCGAGTAATAAAGACTTGAACGGTTTTCTTCTCCAAATACCATTTCAAAATCACATAACACGAAACATGAAACAACAATATGCTTAGCATCGAACGTGTAAAAGAACTTATAAACGATCCGAGCCTTTCCGATAAGGAGATCGAGGAGATACGATACGGCTTTTATCAGCTTTCCGAAATTATGTTTGAGCAGTGGATGGAGGAGCGCAAAAAAGCTAAGGTTAGCGAAAAGGAAAAAGTGATAGACGAGGAGAAAAGTTAAGCAGTTTCCACACCTTTGGTTTTGACATTAATACCCCCTAGGGGGTATACTTGTTTTATATGAAATACATGGACGATAAAAATAAGGCGAAGGTCATTCGCCGTCTCAAGCTTATTGAGGGGCAGGTTCGTGGTCTTCAAAAAATGGTCGAAAATGATACCTACTGCATAGACGTGATCACTCAGACCTCGGCTGTAAAACAGGGCTTATCAAATGTCGAGGATTTACTTCTTGAAAACCATTTGGATCACTGCGTTCATCACCAGATGCAAAGCGGACAAACCGCCAAAGCAAAGGCGGAGATTATCAAAGTGTATAAGTTAAAAAGAAAATAAAATTTATGCATACACAAACATACAAAGTAAAAGGCATGCACTGCGCTTCCTGCTCCTCGACCATTGAGAAAACTTTTAGGAAAGTTCCCGGGGTGCAATCTGCGGAAGTGAACTATGGCACAGAAAAGGCCAAGGTCTCTTTTGATCCGTCAAAGACGAGTCCTCACGATCTCTCTAAACATATTGAGCCGCTCGGCTATTCACTAGAGGTTCCCTCCACTGCCGAGGAGATGGGTATGTCGGCCGATGAGCACGCGGCACATCTAGGACTTAACCAATCAAAGAAAGAGAAACTTGCCGAAGTCGCTGACATGCGAATAAAGGTACTCTCGGCCATTCCACTCGCTATTTTTGCGGCACTAGTTATGGCATGGGACATTCTCGCACAATATGGAGTTGTGGGAGAAATGAGCGTAACGACGAAAGAATTTATTCATCATCTTCTTCCAATACTGGCTACGTACATACTCTTTGTTGTCGGAAAGCCCTATCTTCTCGGCTTTTACAGGTTTCTACGATATGGCAAGGCAAACATGGATACCTTGATCGGTATTGGAACTGTAGCCGCTTTTTTATACAGCTTTGCAGTTACAGCTTTTGAAGAAGCACTCCGTCCTTTTATAAACGTCGATTACCAGTACTACGATGTGACAATCGTGGTTATTACATTTATTGCGCTCGGTAAATATTTGGAAGCACGATCGAAAATAAAAACAGGCGATGCTATAGAGAAACTTCTCAATCTTCAGGCAAAAACAGCACTTGTCATTCGGGACGGAAAGGAAGTAGAGATTTCAGTAAATGAAGTCAAACACGGAGATCTAATCATTGTAAAGCCCGGAGCAAAGATTCCTGTTGACGGTGTCATAACCGAAGGAAGTTCTTTTATTGATGAATCTATGGTCACCGGAGAGCCGATGCCTGCACAGAAAAAGATTGGTGACAGCGTTGTGTCTGGAACAATCAACACCAGCGGTTCATTCACATTCAAAGCTACTAAAGTCGGATCAGAAACACTGCTCGCCCAGATCATAAAGATGGTCGAAGATGCTCAGGGAAGCAAGGCTCCCATTCAGGCACTCGCAGACAAAATTTCAGCAATTTTTGTGCCTATTGTTTTGGTGATTGCATTCCTCACTCTTGGTGTATGGCTTATTCTTGGATCACAATATCTGGGGTTCTCTCAGGCCTTATCATTTGGTCTCGTGTCATTTGTCGGTATCCTCGTTATTGCGTGTCCATGTGCTCTCGGACTCGCAACACCAACGGCGATTATTGTTGGAGTCGGTAAAGGTGCAAAGGAGGGCATCCTCATCAAAGATGCCGCTACTCTCGAAAAACTTCACAAAGTGGACACGGTCATTGTTGATAAAACCGGAACGATCACTATCGGAAAACCGACACTTGTCGATATTCAAAATCTTTCAAATCTAAAAGATGATGAATTGGTATTGATCCTCGCATCACTTGAGAAAAAATCAGAGCACCCGATTGCTCATGCGATAGTGATCTACGCACAGGAGAAAAACATTCTCTTATCCGATGCTTCAAATTTTGAGGGAATTCAAGGAAAAGGACTAAAAGGAACAATCAAAGGATCGGAATATTTTGTGGGTAACGCGAAGCTCATGAAAGAACTCGGTGTGGCATTTGATGCTTCAAAGATCGAACAATTCACTGCTCAAGGAAAAACTCCCGTGATCCTTGCAACAAAAGAAAAAGTGCTCGGCTTTGTAATGGTAGCGGACGAAATAAAACCTGAATCAAAACAGGCGGTTGCTAATCTTCATAAACTGGGGATCAAAGTAGTCATGCTAACTGGTGACGATGAAAGAGCCGCGAAGTACATGGCATCGCTGGTCGGTATCGATGACGTGGTCGCTCATGTCTTGCCTCAAGATAAATTGGCAAAGATAAAAGAATTGCAGTCACAAGGTCGAATAGTAGCAATGGCTGGTGATGGTGTAAATGATGCTCCAGCACTCGCTCAGGCGGATGTGGGCATCGCTATGGGGACCGGAACTGATGTGGCGATAGAGTCGGCCGGTATTACCCTTCTGGGTGGAGATATCTCAAAGCTAGTGAAAGCTATCAAGCTCTCAAAAATCACTATGCGTGGGATCAAGCAGAATCTCTTTTGGGCTTTCATCTATAACATTATTGGCATTCCTCTAGCGGCCGGAGCTTTGTATCCCATCTTTGGATGGCTCCTAAATCCAGTTTTTGCTGGGTTTGCGATGGCGATGTCTTCGGTGTCAGTGGTATCTAACTCGCTTCGAATTAAAGCTAAAAAGCTATGATGAAAAAATACCTCTCATTACTGCTTCTCACAAGTGTCCTAGTAATAGGGGTTTTTGGCTTCACCTCGATGAACCACGAAGCTGGTCATGCTACCGGTTGTATTGCCTCCGCTGTGAACAATACACCATGTCCAGAAAATATTACTGCAATGTCGGTTCACCACATACAGGGTTTCATTTCATTCTTTAGTGTGACGCCAGCCGCTCCATTTATATTCCTTCTCGTACTTTTATTTGCTGTATTTCTGAGCGCAGGATTTTTATTTATAAAACTTCAGGATTCTATTTTAGCGAGTATCGTATTTTGGCGACTCCGGCGCGATCCTGAACGACAGCTTACTCGTCCAAGAAAAATTACTCGCTGGCTTTCCTTGCTTGAAAACAGTCCTTCGTTGCATAGGATTTCTATTACTATTTCTAATTTCAAAAATCTATGCAAACAAAAAAATCTAAAAACAATAACAAATATAAAATCATTAATCCTGCAGTGGCATTCGATCTTGTCTGCGGAATGGAGCTTGATGCAGACAGTATTAAGGCAAGCGCGGATTACAAAGGCAAAACCTACTACTTTTGCGCTATCCACTGTAAGAATCACTTTACAGCCGATCCTGTGAAGTACGCCGAAGAATAAATTATTAAGTTAACTACAAAACTATGAACAACAATCAAAACAACAAAATCTTATACGGTATCGGCGGAATTGTGATAGGTCTCATCCTTGCCGGGGTGTTTTACCCGATGATGCGATATGGCGGTTTTGGAATGATGAATTGGCGAAATAACTCAGTGTCAGATCAAGGGATAAATGGAAATACCCAAATTGCGAGCATGATCGATAAACACTTCATTGAGCAAATGATTCCTCACCATGAGGGAGCAATTGCCATGGCAAATCTCGCACTCAACAAAGCTAAGCATCAAGAGATTAAGACTTTGGCTACAGCAATTATTTCAGCTCAGACGACAGAGATTCAAAGCATGAATGGCTGGTATCAAGATTGGTTTGGCAATGCTGTGCCAAAAGTAAGTATTGGAATGATGGGGGGTGGAATGATGTCGCAGAACGGAATGCATATGGGCGGACAGGAAGACATGACGGCATTGGAAAATGCATCTGATTTCGACAAGGCATTTATCGAAGAAATGATCCCGCACCATCAGTTAGCAATTATGATGGCGAACATGCTTCAATCCGGAACGAATCGTCCTGAAATGCAAAAGCTTGCAAAGAATATTATTTCCTCACAATCAAAGGAGATACAGCAAATGCAAGCATGGTACACACAGTGGTACAAATAAACTTATTAAAATAATTAAATGTAAAAATATATGAAAATATCAAAAGTAATGCATGTAGGAAGTGTTATCACAGGCTTCGTTGGGGTAATTGTATTTGTGGGAACACTCATCGGTGGTAGTGACAATCTGGTGTTTGGAATTACAAAAATGGATGCGTTAGCATGTTCTGCAATTCTTATCCTTATCGCAACATGGCTTCAGATTGCAACAATTCATCACATGATGCTTGAGAAAAAAGGAGAGGTTATATAACCCAGAGAAGTATTATCAATTATGAAAACTTACACATTCCATGTTTCTGGTACTCACTGCGCTTCCTGCAAAATATTCATTGAGGACACCTTGAACGAGCAAGGTTTTATAAAAAATGCTCGGGTTAACTTAAAGCGAGAGACTGTTGAAATTGAGACCGACAGCGATCAGGCACCGGAGATATTGACTCAAATTCTGACAGAAAAAATAAAATCAAATGGATATAGGTTGTCAGTAGAGAAATCCGCCACAGAAAAACAAAGCAATGATGTTATTTGGAAAGCCATACCGATCGGGCTTGGATTTCTTATTTTATTCTTTCTCTTACAAAAGTCAGGGATTTTAAATCTCGGTATTGGCGGTCAAACAACTCCGGTGACAAGTTTTATCATCGGCCTCATTGCTTCGGTTTCCAGCTGTCTTGCCATAGTCGGTGGTTTGGTCTTATCTCTTTCAGCGAAAGTATCACAGGATAATGTAAGTGATACAAAAACTTTCGTACTTTTCCACACAGGAAGATTGGTTAGTTTTGCAGTGTTAGGTGGAGTTCTCGGCGTAGTCGGCAGTGCCATTGGCATCAATTTTACCTTTACGGCGATCTTGGGACTCTTGGCTTCCACAGTGATGTTACTCCTCGGTTTAAATCTGGTTGGAGTGTTTGCGAAAAATAAAGTTGCTCTACCCTCGGAAATTTTTAATTTCTTTAGGAGAATTGAGCACAAAACTTTCACACCACTCATCATCGGCTTCGCTACATTCTTTCTGCCATGTGGTTTTACGCAATCAATGCAAGTTTCTGCACTAGGTAGCGGATCGTTTATTTCCGGACTTCTTATCATGCTCGCATTCGCCCTTGGAACACTGCCGATGCTCGTACTCCTTTCGTTCGGGTCGGCATCGTTTGCGCATGGAAAACATGCTCCGCTGTTTTTCAAATCCGCGGGAGTAGTTGTAATTGGTCTTGGGTTGTTTGCGCTTCTCGCTGGACTTGCAGGGCTCGGCATTATTAACCCCTTATTTAACATATAATTACCCTATGAATAAAACTGTCTACATAATCATCACTATCGCCCTTGTCATAGGTATCGGTATTGTTTTTCTTGGGGGTTCAAAAAATAATACGGAAACGGGTGGATCAGTGCAGAATGTCGAAATAAGAGACGGCGTTCAGTACGTTACTGTAAATGCAAAAGGTGGCTATTCGCCAAAAGTGTCTACCGCAAAAGCTGGTATCCCAACCAAACTCATTGTTAAAACAGATGGTACGTATGACTGCTCGGCATCGCTTGTCATTCGCTCGGTTGGCTTCCAAAAAATCTTAGCCCAGACAGGAGAAGAAGTTATTGATCTGGGTACCCCAAAAGCAGGACAGCCGCTTCAAGGCCTTTGTGGTATGGGTATGTATAATTTTTCGGTCAATTTTAATTAGCCTAGGTCGGGCATATTTGCTTAATTTTTGAGAAGTTAAGCAAATCGTCCCAAGCTCTCAAATTTGGTCTTACGGCTCGGACCGGATGCAATGGGTGGCAAACTCTTACTCTTGGTACAAAGCTCGCCACAAGGGCAACCAAGTGGTGAAAACGGCATCCAAAAACCGCCTTTCGGGCGGTCTTGGTTTAAATCGTGGCGACCGGCACTTGGGGCTTGCGTCCCCTCTTACTTGGCTCAAACTTCAGTGGGCCTAACGTCATTTGAAACTTAAGCCCCTCATTCGTGTATGTCGCTACATAAACTAAGGGCTTATCTTTAGAAATTAAGTTATTGCTCATCTATTTATTTTGTAGTATCATAATATACTATATAACAACAATAAATTAAATAATAAATTAAATATATGGACCAAAACCAAAAAACATATATGTCAGCCGTCATAATGATAACGGCCATTCCGATAGTGTTTCTTTCACTTTTAGTTTGGACTCAGGGCATAGGCTTTTTTATGCCCACGCCCGTAAATCAAAAGGCTTCGTTAACAGAAATCATACAAGGTGATCAAATCAAAGGAGATAAAAATGCGAAGGTAGAATTAATAGAATATAGCGACTTTCAATGCCCCGCCTGCAGTTATTATTACCCGTATTTAAACCAAATAACGGAAGAACTCTCGGGCCAGATCAGATTCGCCTACCGGCATTTCCCGTTAAGTTATCATAAAAATGCCGAGTTGGCCGCCAGAGCCGCTGAAGCCGCCGGTAAACAAGTTAAATTCTGGGAAATGTATAATTTAATATTCGAGAGTCAAGATACGTGGTCCGATAGCAATGATGCTATAAATACTTTTACCGTCTTCGCAACAAGTTTAGGCCTGGATATGAATAAATTTAATGCCGACATTAACTCTCAAGAAGTAAAAGATAAAGTTGCCAACGATTTAAAAAGCGGGGTTGATATAGGCGTTGACGCTACACCTACATTCATTTTAAACGGCCAAAAACTTGATCCGAGTACTCTAAATCCGCAAACATTAAGAGAACAGATAAATACCGCCATCCAAAATAATTAATCTGTTATTACATACAAACATAAGAACGGCCCTGTTGGGCCGTTTTAGATGCTGAATAGATTAAGCCCCCTGATCATCCGGAATTTTTGGATGAATCCGAGAGTTTCCGTGGCTCCTTTAACTTTCAGATTCAACCCACCGGTGGCGGTATTATATTTATTTGGTCCGCCATTATAAGCCATGCCCCTGGTCTCTTCCAGCTTATCGGTGGTTAAAGCGTCAAATCTTTTCTTTGCCGCCGATCCGTTGGCATAAGCCCTGTTTTTAACCCCCCCAAGATGATCGTCCAAGACCAATATTGTAGCCTTGATACCATTTTTAACATCTACTCTCCCAATATCCACATTTTTTATAAGCTGAGCGGAAGAGTAAATTTTAAACATACTTGCGTAAGTTGCAGGCATTATTTGGCCAAGACCGGAAGCGCCTGCTCTGGATACGGTATAGCGGAATGCCTTTTCGCCATTAGCTCCAAGCCGTATAAATACCCTCTCCACAAGTTCTTTGCCTCCATCTGTAGAGATTATCATCATCTTCGGATCGGTTTGTTCCGTAAGAATAATATTTTTAATGAATGCCTGAGTAAGGGTTTCTGTAATAAGCCTGTTCGGAAATGTTTTTGATTTTACGCCCGCTTCGGTCAGCTCTTTAAATGCTTCGCTTACATAATCATTAAGAAATTGCTTCCCGGTAGCAATTAGAGTTTTGTCTTTCAATGCGGGTGAGTACGGTACATAAACAATATCAGAATACTTTAAACCCTTCTGGTCTTCGGGATAAACCAAATCCTCATTTAGCATCAGATATTTGTTGGCTACAACAATATACCGATTAGCGGTATCGCCTTCTTTAACGACTGACAGATCGGAGTTAAAACTATTCCACCAATGAACAATAATTAAAAATTCTTCATTGGTATTTGATGGTTGAAATTTTGGAAGATGGTCAGGGTTTTCCAAGTATTTCTTTCTTAACTCGTTTGCCTTATTTATCTCGATCGTATCAAGCCAATAACGTTTTTCGAAAATTTGGCCGGTTTGTATGTCTAAGATAGCTAAAGCAATTTCTTTTTGGGTCAGTTCCAGGATTGGCTGGCCTTTTCTATCTTTAATAATTATGCCTTTTTTATTTTTCTGCGGCGTTTCTACGAATCTTAATGGTGCCGAACTTTCTAAAAGTTGTTTCCCTTCTTCTATCTTATCAATCAATCTCCAATTCTGAGAAACCGAAAGTATAGATCCGGTAATATCAATTATGTGGTCAGGTATAAGCTGGGCTTTTAAATTATCTTGAAACAAAACAAGCCCAAACATTGAAGCGGCTAAAATACAAATTAGATTTAGTTTTAAGTTCATGCTCATACCTCCTTTGTTATTCTATAATTTTTAAAGGACATGTGGAAAGGATAACATGGGAAATTTTCAATTTCCAATTTACAAAAAACGAGCTATAAATTCTGGGCAATTTCTGTTGCCAAGCGTTGAACAGAGTTGGCATAGTTAATACAACTTGATTTTGTGCTTGTGGCACTTCCGCAATAATACCTTTTAGATGCGGCTATCTCGCCGGCACGAGTTTGGCTGCTGGCTCCGTCTCTGGCAAGTTTTGTCGCAGCTGCAATAAATGCATCCTCAATATTCCAGGGATTTGCCGGATTATGCCCGGTCAGTCGGGTGACTTCTTCTCTATATCCCATCCATGTCGAAGGAATAAATTGGGCCGGACCCATAGCTCCTCCCCAGCTGGAACCGCACGAAATCGGGGTCTGGAAAGGATCTTTGCTTAGTTCTGCCGTAATATTTAGAAATAAAGGAAGATCTCTTGTGGGATGTATCCCTTTGGCAAAGGTTTGCCCCGTTATAATACTGCGCGTGGCGCCGCTGGTCGCATCAATTATGTAACACTTGCCAACGTTGTGCCCCAATGCGCTTTCTTGCTCAAGTTCGGCAAGTAAATATTCCGGGCGAATACCGGTTCTAATCGCCGCAAGCTGGCCAAATTTAACAGCTTCTTCAGCGGTAACGCCATTTTGTATTAAATACGTTATCTGTGCGCGTAGAGCTTCAATGTCTTGTTGGGACCTTTTAACCAATTCCTGATATTTGGACTCTTGCCCTTTGGTATCTTTTAAAAGTTTGCTTTGTACGGATTTGGTTGAATTCAAAGAACTTTTTTCCACTTCCTGTAATCTTTTGGTTCGTTCAAGCTCTGTCTGTTTGTCCTCAAGCTGAATCTGATGATCTTCAAGTTGCAGTTTCAATGCCTTTATATCCTTGATAGTAATCTGCAAATTATCTTGAGTAACGCTTATACTGTTAAGCTCATTAAAAAAATCCGAGATGCTATCGTTATTCAATAAGACCTCAGTGAGAGATCTCTGATCGTTCTCATAGGTAAGTTTAACGTATTGAGCTAAGGCGTTTTTATGTTTATTCATCTCTGCTGTGGCATCGTTTATTTGTTTCTCTGTTTCTCCTATCTCCGCCGTAGTTTGATTTATGGAAAGATTCAAAGAACGTATTTCCAGCTGAACTTGATTTATCTCCGCACCCAAACGGGCAATCTCGTTTTCGAGTGTCTTGGACTTTGTTCTTGAACTGTCTACTTGCGCTTGATACTCGTCTATTTGTTTTTGTAATTCTTCTATCTGCTTATTGCGTGCCTGAATTTCGTCCTGAACCGAAGCATAAACTTTAGGGAACATTAAAAATACTCCACTAATTAGTATGGCTATTAATAAAAATAAAAGGTTTTTTCGATAAATCATTGCTCTTAAAATAATAACAAAAAAGTGGATATTCCCCTAATGACCTTTAAATCACTATGCTTTATACTTAGGTTAACATGTTTAAACATTTTTTAGTCCTAATTATTTTAATATCGTTTGCTATTTTATCTTCTGAAACAATCCTAGCCGTTGATGAACCTCCCCAACCAACCGCTCCTCCGGTTATAACCGGTATTGTCCCATCTACCGTATCCCCTGGTTCGCTTGTTGCTATTAGTGGAACTAATTTGGCAAATAAAGTAACGCTGGTATCGAGCAGCAATAATGAGGTAGTAACCGACTCCACTGTTAATAATCAATTAACTGAGATTGGTTTTGAAGTCCCTCTCGATATACAGCCCGGCCAATACACCGTAACGGTGACTTCTTCTCGGGGGATAGCCACTAGCCCTACCAAGCTTACGGTCAATGTCGGAGGATCGAAGTTCGGCTCATCCCAAGCAGTAACTCCGCCCACCCAAGGCCTTCCTACTGATATTGGCCAGCTTATCCAGCAGATATTCACTTGGTCCTTGTCTGTATTGGGTATCGCCGTATTTGTGATGTTCTTTTATGCCGGTTTTCTATATCTCACAGCGGCAGGAAATACTGCCAGAGTAGGAGAAGCCCAAAGCAGGATGACCAATGCTATTTTTGGGGCTATTCTTCTTTTATCATCTTACTTAATATTAAATACTATAAATCCCGACTTCGTACAAAATTCATTCAATCTTCCGGGACTGGGAGAAACAACCGCGCCTGACGGTGGAGGTGGAGAAATGATTCCTTGTGAACCACCGGAAGTAGTGTCACCTGATCCTATGCCGGTGTTGCAGCAGGTTAGAAGCGAAAGCGCGTTTTCTAATCTTGACCTAACCGACAAAACTCCAGGTGGAGGCCGGGATATATTTACAACCGAGGTGGTAAAGCGTTTGAGTGCAAGTGACAGCAAATGGGGACGTAAGAAGTCTTCCTCCGGAGCGCCGATCTCTACCGACAGTATAGGATATTTGCGTCCAGATGCTGGCTCGGGCAGATTTGAAGCCGTGGATACTATCAGCGGTGGAGGAGCATTACAACGCGGTTGTTATGGCGTCGTTGGTAGCGGCCAAGTTTGGGTTGCACCCTAAGCCCTATTACTAATTTTGTATGCCCTATCTCATCGGACTATTTCTGGTACTGGCGATAATTTTCTCGGCGGCATCCGGGAGTAATTTGCTTGGAAATATTTCTCATCCCCTGGAAATGCTCGGGGATGTTAAAGATAAAATCACCCAGACGATTTTTCCGAAAAGTCAGGGAGAAATAGTCATCGATAATCTTAAAGACAGTTACCAAACACTCGATAGCTTCTTTTCTAATGCCGCTCAAAGCATCTCAAACGCCAAAGGAGTTTCGTCTCAAGACAAAACAGCTTTAGAAAAAGCCGCGGCGGCGTTTCAAAACTCAAAAACCCTTATCGCTAATCTTGAGCAACTGCAAAAAGAAGATAAGGGGCTGATCCAATCCACCATTGAAAAAATATTTGGCTTAGACGAAAAATCGGCTTCTCTTGAGCCGACCTCAATCCCTCCTCAGTGTAAATTGGTCTGTGACGAATAAGGCGCTCATCCTCCCCATTTTAGACCATTTGGTTTCGAGGGTAACACAATGATTAAATTAATTGATAATTCGGCTAATAATGAATTTTGGTCGCGTAAGCAGGAATGGATAACAAAATTCATAGCCGAATTAAGATTAATTTAAGCATTTGTCCGAAGAAGACCGGAGGTCGCAACCGATGAGGTCGAAGATGGGGAGGGGTGAGCGACTTAAAGTGTCTTCTTAAAATTCTCTACCACCTCGTTATTATCGGGGTCTGTTTTATATTGCTGGGCCAGATAGTATGCCGTCCAGTTAGCTAAGATAATTGACGCAAATATTTTTTTCAAATGACTTTCTCCTTTCAACTCAAGCATCTGGACCGGCAAATTTCTTTTACTATATAATTCCGCTGTTTTTTGCATCCTTAGGCCTATTTTGCCATTTTTGTCGTCGTCATTATCATGTAGAAAAACAAAGTTGAATTTTCCGGATAGATTCCCGTTCTCAGCCGAAAAACCTATCATCTCATTGTGGTTTAACTCCGGAAATCTATTACAAAATGCCGGCATCTTGGCCGTTTCATTTATTATGATCTTCCAAATATATCCCAGCTCTATATTCCTCTCGGATGTATAAATAACGGGGATTTGATTTGCCATATTCGCGGCTAATTCCTTCCCTTGATTTTCTAATTCGGCGCTATTCAATGATTTTAAAAGTCCTGCCTCGATTAGGCCATCATCATCTCCCGTAATTTTTAACAATGCCATAAGGTTATATCCAAGCGCCGCTCTCGGCTGAAGTCCGGCAACCGGTAATTGTATATAAGGGACTTCGTTCTTCTGGGCAATTTCTAAAAGTTTGCCTCCTGTTGCGACAATCGCCAAATTCAACCCCCTCTCAATGGCTTTTAGCGCAACATCTACAGTCTCTTCGGTATTTCCGGAATATGAGTTGGCAATTATCAACGAATCCTTGAGTTTTTCTTCTGAGATATCGGGCAGATTGTAATCTGAATGAACCAAAATTTCCTTTTCGGGTTTCCACATTTTTAATACATCCCCCGCTAGACGGGAACCGCCCATCCCGGCAATTATTATTTGCTCCTTGTGGACTAATTTGCCGACGTTAATTATCTCCGGTTGATATTCAAATTGCCCGGTAAAGTTTTTTATAGTTTCGTAAATCCCCATAACAATTAAATTATAACAGAAAAATCATTAAAACATTCCCCAACGGGAATCGATATAGGTTTTGGCCTCGGACAATTTGAGTGAAGTAGTGCCGTTTCCGGTTCTGATAAAGAATTCTTCGCCGTTGCTGTCATTCTTCAGATATGCCGGCTTAGAGCTTGGGGCAACGCTTATAACGCAACATTCTTTGTCGTCTGCCTGCGACCAAGTTAACTTCACAAACTGCCTGAATTCAGCTCCTATCATATTATGAAAAATATGGGTAAAGTGATTCTCGAATCCGTCAGCATCTTTTTTGTTCAATGAGTCGTAATCCGAAGCCAGCCCCACAATAGTTTTGTTATCGTCAACTCCTATCACCAATTGTCCGCCTTGAGAATTAAGGAATGCGGCAATTGTTTTCATTACCGACTTCTCCAGTGTGCGGTTAACCGTATTCTGTCTGATATCCCAACGAAACGTGCTTTTAAATTCCAAATTTTCATGTTCGCCTTTATTTAATAAGTCTAAAACATTCAACGAAGCGCTAATTGGAGTGGTGGCTTCATTTTTCCTGTTCGTTGAAAGTCTTTTTTGCTTTAAGATAAGAGCCATATTATCTTCCGGACTTGGGATATTCGTTAACTTTACTTTTTGATCTGAATTATTACTGATTAATTCGATTATCCCGTAGTTGGTGAGTTTACCCAGAGGGGTCTGGCGATAACTTACCGAAATTATATTATCCAGAGGAATTGTTGTTCTGCGCCGGTACAAAATACCCTTGGCATGGATAATCTCTTCCCCTTTAATATGAAATGACTCCCTGTACCAACGAAAAAATATGAAAAAAATAAGAGCCGTTTCAGCTAAGAACAAGAAGACGGCTTCGGCGATTTTAAATGAAATCAAATTCGCAACAGGAACTAAACTATAGATCTCGCCATAGTCGGCAAGCGCACTGGCTATGAAAAAAGCGGCAATCGCTCCGCCTTGAAGTAAAATAAAATTCTTAACAATAACTACCGGGCTTTTTTTAACAATAAGCGGCTTGCGCATTACAAAATACCTTATCATAAAATAATCAGCCCCGCCAGAGCGGGGCTGATTATTTTATTTAGAAATTATAGATAAATTTATTCCGTTGTTTTACCGTCAAAATGTTCCTCGCCTGCTTCTGCTTCGGCTTTGGTTGCATGAATTACGCCGTCTTTGTGGTTGGGCGGTGAGTAAACCGTATAAACCTTCATCTCTTCCGTCTCCGAAGTGTTAATGATGTTATGTTCCGTCCCCGCCGGCACAACGACCGCGAACCCATTGCTTATATCAAACTCCTGACCGTTTAAGATAGATTTTCCTTGGCCTCTTTCAACTCTTATAAACTGATCTAATTGATGAACTTCCATACCAATATCTTCTTTCGGCTTTAAACTCATTACCACAAGCTGGCTGTTCTTGGCGGTATAAAGAACTTTTCTGAAATTATTGTTGTTTAGAGTCGACTCCTCAATATTTATTACGTATGCCATATAAGCTATTGTGCCTTGTTTTTAAAAAAAATAAAAGCTGGTTATTGTTTATAACCTAATCACGTTTTGCCCTTGTCCGGTCATTTTTAGTGAGAAACTGCTTTCTCAAGCGGACATCTTTGGGAGTAATCTCAAGATATTCATCTTCGGCCATTACTTCGAGTCCCCGCTCAATAGTAAGTTCAACCGGCGGAGTGAGTAATATCGCTTCATCCGCGCCGGAAGCGCGCATATTCGTCAATTTTTTCCCTTTAATTGGATTAACCGCCATTTCTTCCCCCTTTGACGTATTCCCAATAACCATGCCCTCATATACTTCGGTATTGGGATAAATATAAAGCGTGCCTCTGTCCTGAAGATTCCATAAAGAATAGCCCAAGGCCTTGCCGCTGGCCATTGATATCATTGAACCGGTTGAGCGCTTCTCAATATCTCCGGCATAAGGTCTGAATTCCATAAAGCGGGACGAGAGAATGCCTCTGCCTTTTGTGTCTATTATAAATTTGTTCCTATATCCGAGCAGTCCCCGCGTCGGACCTTCGAATGACAGCCTCATCATATCTCCTTCTGCCCGAATATCTTTCATAATGAATCCCCTTTTCCCAAGACCTTCAATAACAACGCCCTGAAATTCCGAAGGGACATCGGCAATGGCCTCCTCAAATGGTTCCATTTTAACGCCATTTTTCTCTTTGATGATTGCCTGAGGCTGTGAAACCTGAAGCTCAAATCCGGCTCGCCTCATATTCTCAAGAAGTATAACGATATGCAGTTCTCCGCGGCCGGAAACACGAAAACTATCAGATGAAGAAAAATCTATTTTAAGACCGACATTCACTTCCAACTCCCTCTCCAAATATTCGCGCAATTGGCGGGAAGTAACGAATTTGCCTTCACGTCCGGCAAACGGAGAATTATTAATAAGAAAATTAAGAGCAATCGTGGGCTCATCCACGGCAATCGCCGGGAGGGGCTCGGCGTTTTGTTCGTCGGCGATGGTCTCGCCAATATCTATATCCGCCAATCCGGCTACGAGAGCAATATCTCCGGCACCTACGCTTGGGGATTCGATTTTATGCACACCATTAAAAGTAAAAACTTTTGTCAGTTTGCCTGTGCGTGTTTCCCCGTCGGGTTTTTTTATAAAAACTTGCTGATTTGACGAAACACTTCCTTCATATATACGGACGACCGCAAGCCGTCCCAAGAAATCATCATAGCCGAGATTAAAAGGCTGCATTCGAAGAGGTTTTGTCGAAAGCTCATCGGATGAAGCCGGTTTTACATACTCCAACACCGTATCCAAAAGCGGGGTAAGATCGGTAGATTTGTCGGTAAGCTTCTTCTTGGCAATACTTTGACGGCCAATGGCATAAACAACGGGGAAACTGGCCTGCTCATTGCTGGCGCCCAACTCAAGAAATAATTCCAATACCTGCTCTTCGCATTTAGCCGGATCGGCGCCGGGTTTGTCGATTTTATTTATCACCACAATCGGATGCAAACCGAGCTCCAAAGATTTTTTCAACACAAAACGCGTTTGGGGCATCGGGCCTTCTTGGGCATCCACAACCAAAAGCACGGAGTCAATAGAACGAAGCACCCGCTCAACTTCGGAACCGAAATCGGCATGACCTGGAGTATCAACAATATTTATTTTAGTATTTTTGTAGATGATAGACGTATTTTTGGCATAAATCGTAATACCGCGCTCTAACTCAAGTGCGTTGGAATCCATCGAGACCTCGCCGGTTGACGCGCCGGTTTGGCGCATCAAAGCATCGGTAATAGTCGTTTTACCGTGGTCTACGTGGGCAATTATAGCGATATTTCTTATTTCCATCCCGTACGAAGTAGCTGTTGCACAGTTAGGGAACAACCAGTTATGCGCGCAGAGCTACTTTTGTTATATATTTGACATCCCGTTCGTTTCACCCGTTAGGGCCACTTCGTTCGGGATCCATAAAAAAAGCCTCGTTTCTCGAGACAATAAGCCCGCAAGATTGTTAATCATACACTAAAAACAGAGTATCGTCAATTTATGCCGAGAGCCAGCCTCCGTCTACGTATAAAGTAACGCCGGTGACATAACTAGCTTCTTCGGAGGCGAGAAAAACAACAGCCGCCGAGACCTCTTCCGGTTTGCCCATTCTTTTGAGTGGAACACCGGTTAATATCGCATTCATTGCTTCATCCGGAATTTGAGAAACTGATGTCATCGGCGTATCAATGGCGCCCGGACCGATAGCGTTAACATTAATCCCCAACGACGCCCATTCATCTGCCAAGGTTTCCGTCATACCAATAATCCCTCCCTTTGAAGCGGTATAATGCGCTCCTCCGGAAATACCGACACCAACACCGCCCGAAGCAATAGAAGCGATATTAATGATCCGGCCCCATTTGTTCTTGGCCATCTCTCGAGCTGCCCTTTGAGCACAAAGGAATTCACCTTTAAGATTAATGGAAATGGTTTTGTCCCAATCTGCTTCCGTGAGATCAAGTGCCGCTTTCGGAGAATAAATACCCGCATTATTGACTAAAATATCCAATCGTCCGAATTGTTTTACAATCTCGTCAAAAACCTGATTAACCTCTGAAGCATTTGAAACATCTAGTTTAAAAGCTACAGCTTCGCCACCGGACGATTTGATTTCTTCAACCACTATCTCGCATTCTTCTTTATTTATATCCGTAACAACGACCTTTGCGCCCTGTTTGGCTAAAGCCAAAGCATGACTTTTCCCCATCCCTTGTTTTGCACCGGTAACCAGTGCGACTTTCCCATTGAGTTCAAACATGATTTTTAATTTAGTTGATTTTATAATTATACTCCCTCTATCCGACTACTCAACATCGCCATTCTCTTTTATCTTTTCATCTTCGTACGGTCCGACGATTCGGCGATATAATTCCAGAGTAATGGCGGATAACACGCCCAAGGCGCGGTTCAAGTGAAAATATTTTGTCGGATACAGCTTATGGATAAGTGTCGTTACCGCGTAATTCAGAGAGCCGTCCTGCTCTTCAACGGGTAACGAAGCCAGATGCTCGGATAAGGGCTTCAACAGCTTATCAATATCGGGACGCTTTTCTTTTTTGATGTATGGCATAAATGTATTATATCAAAATTGTATTAAAAACAAAGAATTATCTTTCTCGTGTAGTGCGAAAATAATCCGAACCGTGTTTTCTGGCCACCAAATAATGACTCAGATGTATTGCCAATGCGCAGATACCCAAAGTTATAACAACCCAACTGGTAAATGCCGGAGCGGGTTTACCCTCTTTCATCCATATTCCAAGGATAATAAGAAAAACTCCAAGAAAACTCCCACTGGTATCAAGAAACAAATAGAAGAATTTTTTTATTAGATTTACCATGATTTTATCCTTTAAAATATTCCGGGAATTCTGATTTCTCCCAAGGAAATACCACCCATTCGCCTTCTTCAACCGCAACATAAAAATCGGGGTAGAATTTGCATCTTTTCTTATTTACCTCAAGAGTGGCGGTTTTAAGCTCGCTGATATTATATTTATGCGTAATGGCATCCACAACTCCTTTCAGGGATAGCCCGGTATCGGAAATATCGTCGACAAGCAGTATTTTTTTGCTTGTTAAGTTTGTCTCCGGGATATATTTAATTTTCAAATCTTTCCGTTTGTCCTTATCGTAAGAACTCGCCGAGACGATAAGTACATCGTCAACGCCCAATTTCTTGGTTAAAAAATACAGCGGGATAAGTCCGCCGTTGGCTATACCGATAATATAATCGGGCTTAAAACCGCTTGCTTTTATCTTATCGGCAAGCTTGTCAATATTTTCCTCAATATCCTCCCACGAAAGTTTTTTCATATCTCGGTCGAGGGTTATTAATAAATAAAGTATATCAAAATTAATAAAAATAAAACCCCGCGATATTCTGCAGGGCTGTCGGACGAGACGGTCTTATTCTTTTTCTAACCGAGTGAGGTCGAATGGAACAAAATCGCGTCCAGTCCCGATACATCGAACAAGAATCTTTGGTCTCCAGGGACCAGTTCGATTACTATCCCGAATTGCTCTGACACGATCAATCGCCTTCTCTAGGTGAGATAAGCAGGTTGGGATAAGAATTTGCGAACCCCTTGGGTTACCCACAGCAATAATGATATCCGTATCATGCGTATGATCAGCAAACACGCAAGTATGACAATTATTAAAATCATTAAAAATCCGTTTCACGCCCTCCATGCTGCCGAGGATATTCACAAGAGCTTCGATCTGTCCCAGGGTCAACTGCGAGTATTTCACGCTTCCTCCTCTCCGACTAATAGCCGGAAAGCTTCTGGCTGCCCGCCAGTTTAGGGGTCGCTCGTTGCGACTGTTAAAGTTCATAGTGCCTGAACGGCACTATTGTTTTATTTATACCTCTAATTATATAATTTGTCAATATCTATATCAAAATTAATAAAAATAAAACCCCGCGATTAACCGCTAAGACCGACCGCTTGAAAAAGATAACCACTTGGTCTAAAATCGAGTCAGAACTTTTTAAACATTCTTGGGGGTATTATGCTTGACCACTTTTTTGCGGTAACGATAACTTCGATTTACGAGATCTTCGCGAGAGGCAGGGACAACCGGCCGGTCGTTCAGAAGATTGCTTTGGACGGACCGAGCGTTTTTAGCATCGGTCAGGAACTCGAAACGGGGACAATGGTGGCGATTGGCAAAATGATTATCAATTACATTCCCGAAGGCGGCGGTCTTACTTCGTTTGAACGGCGGGTCGAGTCCGTGAACACATGCTACTTTACGAGCAATACCTCCCGAGTAGTTGCGCTCTTTTTGACCTACGATGAAGCAAAAGAATGTTTCCGTCACAAAGACCGCACGCCTGGCGACAAGCGTTGGCTTGCCCAAACTCGCGCCGTCATCGAAGCAATCGGGCCGGACCATCCTATTTTTTACATTTGCGAACAGCCGACCTTCCGGCTTCTGCCCTGAAATAATAAGCCGCTTACGTTAGTAAGCGGTATTTTATTTAGATTATTTTATATAAAAAATCGCGCCGAAGGCGCGATGCACAATGTTATTTTTTTCTTGCCGTCGCAGACCGTACACCTCATGGTAGTTCTCTCCTCTTCCTGTGTATTTACATGATAGTATTTTTATATAAACAAAAAGTCAATAACCCGCCTCTTCGTCCAAAGGTTTACAGACTATTTTCTAAGGATACCTCCCCATTCAACTAGAGTAAAACCTTCGCGAGCCACAGTCGTTAGATGCTGCACTGGTAGCTGAATAAATTTCTGTAATCCCTGAAAATCTAGAAAAACTCTAATACTGGTATTTGGCCGGGGCATTACTACTAATGGAGCGAGTTCATCGAGTTGCTTTGTTGTAAACCACGTCAATCGAACATAGGGAGTGCTGGGCATTTTTGGCAACCAAAAAGTTAAGAAATCATCGGATTCTTTTTTGGATAGACCTAGCTCTTTAAGTTGCAATCTCAACGTGGCCTCAACTTCTGTCGTTGGTATCACAAAACCCTCTTTAATAGTCGGATAGAACCCGTGGCCAATACCTTCCCAATAAAGAGAATCATAAGTACCGCCATCGGAATTTTTAATAACTCCGTTTGGATTTGCTTCGACTAACCAGCCCTTATTATATTCGGGCTCTGACTTTGTAATATCGGCTCCGACTTGCACCCGAATATTCATAGTTTGCGTGGGATAAAGATAAATTACGGGCTTCCCACATTCCGCTTGAATCCCATATTTATCATTCGTAAAAATAACATAATCTCCTATTGCGTTCTTGTATAATATAACCGGGTGATGCGCATACCACGCTTCAATAGAAATGGTTTCGGATTTACCGGTAGATGCGTTATATACTTTACCGCCACCGAGATCATAAAAGAATTTAACCGTAGGATCGTTAATGTCTTTAAACTCATAAATAGTTTCCCCGGTGTTGGTTGTCCCTGCTGGTTTTATGCTGCCTGCCACATCATATACGGCCACAACATAAGCACCTGGGCTGCCACAACCACCCAGACTTGCATCTTTACTGTAAGTTTCTTTATTTTTTGTATTATCACCATCCCATGTAATATTCGGTACGGCATTATCGCTAAAGAAATCGTATTGGATGTCATACTCGGTATAGAGACCGCTATGCAATTTCAAAACATATCGGCGAATATAAAATTGGGCAGGTTTAATATCCGAAGATGAAGAATAATTACCCTGTTGTCTTAAATATAGATCACCTGCATCAACAGTAGCCACTTTTCGCACGCTATCGGTAACGGTTGAATCCATATTGCTCACATAAGTTTTAAATAAATTGGAAGGGAAAAGATATCTTTGCTCAAGCTTTAAGCCGCGATAATTAAGACCCATTGGACCGATGATGTCATTATAGAATGTTGTCGTATCGGTAGTTGTAATTTTAGAAGATAATACATAGCCCTGCTCAGTAGTAGCATTATAGATGTTCGTATTTGACATCTTGGACATAAGACTATATCCGTTTGCGGTCTGTTCAAAAAAGAAAATGGCAGGACCACTCGGATCAACTGCGGGTGCAACAGCTAATAATACTTTGTTGTCCCCGTTGGTACCCATATCATAATAAAGAACAGGATCGGACCCCCCCGCATAAGTAGGATTAAGATCGTCTCGGTATTTTAAAATAAGTTTTAGATCCGGCACCAATACTCCGTTGCCTTCCCATTGCACCGTTACATTGGGTGTGGGTGCCGGTTTTTCTCCCGGTTTCAATGTTGGTGTGTATGAATATGAATCGCGAGGCGTAAAAGTCGGCACCATGCCGATATCGGTTACTTTATTGCTCCAATACCAAATACCGCCATATGCTATGCCGGCAACAACAATTATGGCGATAATGATAACGATAAATTTAGACATCCACATTTTACGTGGTTGAATGGGAGGTATATTCGACACATCGGGTTGATTGAGAATCGTATTATTTTCCATTATTTAATTATACGCTACGCCACAAATAACAACAATTATTTATCTATCTGGATAACAGTTCCGGCGGGAGTAGGGCGAGTAAAATCTTTAAAAGGAAGATACAATGAGTTTAAAATTTCGTTCTTCCCTCCCTCGCGCATAAGTTGGGGTCGATAACTAATGGATTGTGTAGGTATGGCAAAAAAAGTTAGTCCTGACCGGGTAAACTTACCGGCGATAAGAAGCCCCTTTTGAGTATCTTCTGAAAAAGTCTGATCAAATAGAAAATTCCCTATTGAATAAATAATGGGGACATTATGATAGAGTTCGGTATCTTGAATAACGTGTGGATGACTTCCGATTACAAGATCTGCACCGGCATCGATCCATGCATGTGCCGCCTTTGTCTGTGCAGGACTATGCGTTGACACATATTCCTTACCCCAGTGTGGCATGATTATTATGCGCATGGTCGGATCTTTCTTAAGTTCCAATATTTGAGGCACTATAATCTCGGCACTTTGGCCCGGAAAAGTAAGATTTATTCCCATTACAGTTAAATTAATACCCTGCCCCTTAAATTGTGCAATGCGCAAAGGATTGCTTTCGGTAGAACTACCGAATGACTGTATATTATTCCTATCTAACACCGAATGGGTTGTTGTGTTACCTTCAATCCCGGCGTTGTCGCTATGATTGTTGGCTAAGCTGACGGCATTAATATGTAGAAAAGATAAAGTTTGGACAATTTTTTCGGAAAATTGAAAATTAAAATTATTAGTTTGAATATTATCTGCTATCGGCTTACCGGTAATTGCACCTTCAAGATTAACGATTGCGGCATCGGTACCCCAGAATACTCGCTCGCCGAAATTATCAAAAGCATTATCAAAATTATTGCCGAATACACGATTTATCATTCGAGCGAACATCATATCCCCGCCAAACATAAAACTGACGCTTTGCTCCGGAGCGATTTTGTCACCATATTCATACCACCCGAATATGTGAGTCGTTGTTTCTATATCCGGATTTTGAGCGATAATACCGGAATTTGTATGATTTTTTAAAATAAAGCGTGAGGTATTGTGATCTCGAACCCACATAGTCAGAAGAGCTAATGCAGGACCCGAATCAACCTCGGTATCGGAAAGGATATCGGTCGTGTTGAGTGTTTGAAGATTACGAAGCGCAAGATCGTCGTGCAACTGGCTTAAAAGAGCCGGCTGATAATGAGAGAAATCAACCGAAGCGATTACGAGACATTTATTACATGACTCTAATAGTCCTTGATTAATCCTGGAGAGTTTTTCTTGAGATACATCTTTAAATATTAGTGGCACTAATGTGGATTCGGGAAAGTAGTCTTTAATATCTCCGAGTATGTTATAAATACCATGCTCATTAATAAAACTTGCCGGCTCGTTGGTTGCTAAATTATTTTCTGTTAGAAAATTAACCACATCATAGTTGGGAGATATCTGACCATTGCCAAGTTGCCAATCCTGACTAGTTGTTTGTATTTCGCCTTTACCGAGTGAGTAATGATTGGGAGAAAGAAGAATAATGGTTTTGGGCTGGACCGTACTTTTCGCCAAGTCCGACAAAACAATTGCACGTTGATCTGCTACCAAATTATGATGAGGCACAACTGCGCCGAATATGCTCGCTTCCGGAAGTTTTTTATCTTTCTCAAAATAATAAAAACCTGCGGCTGATATTACCGATAAAACACAAATTAGAATTATATACTTTCTAAAATTCCGGATTTTTAGTCCCATATACCTTCCTGCCTCAGAAATGCATATACACTATACGCGCCGGCAATGATTGCAATAACGATTAAAGCGGTCAAATTGGCTCCGAAAAAGTCGTGCCAGTAAGCTCCAATAGCAACGCCGAAAGTCAGTAGAGCCAGTTTGAATATGCTCATCTGCCACCACTTGCATGTGAAAGTGTATGTTTTGAATATTCTCATATTTTTATTTAATTAATTTTTATAAATCGACCAATTTTACCTTTTACATCTAAAAGATTAAATCAACTGCCTTTTTACAAGTTTCTTCTAGTGTATTTAAAATCAGAACCTCCGGGCAATCTTGACCAAATCTTCTTCTGATATATTTTGCTCCCGTAAAACCTTCCTCAATACCAATAACTAATTTTACCCCGTCACGTTCATGCCGTACTTTCCATTCGGCAATTTCAAATCGGGAAGTTTGGGCATAGGCCCTATCCGGATTATGCTCAAACTCCTTAGAGAGCCAGAATAATATTACGCCGTCTTGAGCTGTTCTTCTAAGAAAATGGGTCTCCCAATCCACTTGTTTCTCATAAATAAAATCCTTGCTAAGATTTTCGCGTCTAGGCGAAGCGATATTGATTTGCGGATTGATATTGTGGGTTATCTTAATTGCTTCGCTCTGCCAGTCTTTTGCACCTTGAATTGGACCGGCAAGAAAAATTAAAGGTCCATCAACTTCAGTAAAATTTGGCGCTAAAATCAGTTTTCCTTTTTCCATATTTTTTTACTGTTTATTGCCGGCTTTTTAAATTCTTAACAATATCAATCACCGCAAGAAGAACGCCAAAGCCAAGAAAAGAATAACCGATTAAGCGGTTATCACCGAAAATCAGGCCACCCATAATGAAGACAAACGCGAGACTAGCAAGCCGAGAGATTTTCTTTGATTCTCCACGCTTCCATCTAAAAATCGCAATAATCGCTAAAATAATAATGGCTATGAGTATGTAAATATTTTGCATATTTTTTATTTAATTAATTTTTATAAATCGACCAGTTCTGGATTAAGAAAACCACCACGATACCACCACAATTATTATCCCCAAAATAATTAAACCGATCAGAACCATAGAATTATTTTAACATTTTTTATTATTTCTTGTTTTGTCCAGGTCATGTTCTTATTTATCAAATTTTATAAAATAATGCTTTGGTCTTGATTCTTCTTTTAAGATTATCCCCCAACTTGAATCAACTTGAGAAACTCGTTTGACTTCTCCATTCTGTTTACAAAGCGGGTCAACAATTCTTGATTTACAAAAAACATCACCATCAAAATTATTAGAGTCGTTTTTAAAACCTATTTTATTATTCATTCTATCAAATAATAATTTTAGTCGTTGATCGCTCTTGTGATGAGGTTCAATTTTCGAAAGTACAATTTTATCGGTCGTATATAAATCAGTTTCAGAGATATATCCTCTTGAAAGCGCATACCGAAGATAGTCCCCAACCGTACGGAACATTACGGCAGAAGTTAATCCGGCATAACAATAGGTATTAAGTTTTAGAAAAAGCTCCGCGTATTTTTTTGCACTTTCAAAATTCTTAAAAATCCATTCTCCGTTTTTCGCCTCAAGATTATCGAGAAAATAATTTGCGGTTTTTATCTCTCCAAAAACTAGAGCAGTCCTTAAAGAATAGTCAATCCTATCCGCGCATAGATCCGGCAGATCTTTTTCTTTCAACGGGAAATTTTTATCATCAAGAATATAATCCAAATCGAAACCATATTTTTTAAATATCCCCGGTATCTCTGATTTTCTCACATAATCACCAAAGACATTGTCTTGATGATTGTGTTCTTTTTCGGAACCAACATCTAAAACGTAGTCAATGCAGTGAGAAAAAGCCGAATGAGAGACATCGTGAATAAGACCGGCTATTTGTTCCTCAATCGGCGCACCATATTTTTTCAGAAGCGAGCATACTCCGATTGAATGCTCAAAACGTGAATACGAAGTCCCCGGAAAATGCGGTTCAAAATATCCTGCTTGATCTATATCTTTTAATCGTTGGAGTGTCGGGCTGTTAATAATTTCAAGTAATACCGGCTCCGAAATCTCAACGTCCCCATAAACTCTATCTTTAATGTTCATATTTTAATCTAATTTTTGCTTGCCCTGAGCTTATTGAAGGGTTTTAGAAAGGTCATATCAAATCATAATAAATAAAAAATTGTAGAGACAATGGCACCAGCCAGAATACCCAGAATGAAAATGCCCCACCATTTTTGATACCATCTGGGTTGGAGTTTTTTTATTTCTTCGTTGAGCTTAGAAAAATCTTTGGTATATATCCTGCCTATAGTTGACATGAATTTATTCTACAAGAATCCAGCCGATTTGAATACTACCTAACGGAATTTTAATTCGAGTCAAAACCAAAATCGCTTATCTGAAAATAGTTAAAACTATTTTCTTTTGATGGTATCGCCACGAAAACCGTAACCCGATTTCACATGAGTTTTTGCTCTTTGGCGAATGTTCTGAATAATTGCTCTTTTTACTGATTGAATATCAACAAAAGTACCATCAGGATTTCGTTTAGCATAAGTTTTATATCCGATTAATCTTGTTCTAAAAATTCCTTTTTTTGGCATTAAATTTTTACACCTCCTTTTTGATAGAATAAATTCTTCATAGCAATATAATACCGAAAGAAACCCGAAAACAGAAGAGGTTTAATTGTGGATAACTTTCGGGTTTTTTTCGGGTATAATAAATACATGGCCCTCACTCCAAAACAGAAAAAAATTCTTGAATTTATAACCAATTATCAGCGAAGCAAAGAGTTCTCCCCTACTCTTGAAGAAATCGGCAGAAGATTTCACCTTGCCGTATCTACCATTCACGAGCACCTCTCTGCTCTAGAGAAAAAAGGTTACATCAAAAAAGAACACGGCCAAGCAAGAACTATTGAGACAATAAACCCAACTAAAAACTCTGGTTTAGTTAAAATCCCTCTTTTAGGTACAATCGCTGCCGGTCAACCGATTGAGACCATTCAAGAGAATGAATCTATTGCCGTGCCAAAAGGTAAAATTCCATCTTCTTCAGAAGTTTATGCCCTCCGCGTAGTCGGCAATAGTATGATTGATGAAAATATAAATAATGGGGATGTCGTTTTGGTTAAACATCAAGCTACCGCTGATAATGGGCAAAAAGTTGTAGCACTAATAGACAACCACAAAGCAACACTCAAAAAATACTATCGCGAGCGAGGGCATATCCGCCTACAACCAGCAAATAAAAATATGGAACCAATTATAATTCGAAACGGCCGAGATATTTCAATTCAGGGAATAGTTTTAGATATTATTCGCGAAGAAGGAACTCCAACAATCCAAATTCCAGAATATAAAGAAACAGAAAAAAACTATCTTCAAGACCCATACTATGAGAAACCTGGATTCATTTTATATCACAGCAATTCATTAGACGTCCTGTCTAAGTTACCAGAGGATTCTGTAGATATGGTTTTCTCAGATCCTCCATACAACTTGTCTAATGGTGGCTTCTCGATTCATGCTGGACGAATGGTTAGCGTTAACAAAGGAGATTGGGATAAAAGCAGAGGATTTAAAGACGATTATGACTTTCATTATAAATGGCTGGCGGCATGTCAAAGAATTTTAAAACCGCATGGCACTCTTTGGGTTAGCGGCACATATCATTCTATATATCAATGCGGCCATGCTTTACAGGCACTCGGATACCATATACTAAATGATATTGCGTGGTTCAAGCCAAATGCTGCACCGAACTTGAGTTGTCGCTATTTCACCGCAAGCCATGAAACTTTAATATGGGCACGTAAAGATAAAAAAACAAAACACACTTTTAATTATAAAGCGATGAAAAATGGAAGGTGGAGCGAAGACTTTCTTAAGAAACCTGACGTGCAGATGCGTTCGGTATGGGCTATAGGGACTCCAAAACCAGAAGAAAAAAAATTCGGTAAGCACCCAACTCAAAAACCCCTTGGGCTATTGAAGCGTATCGTCCTATCTAGTACTAACGATGGAGATTTAATCGTTGATCCTTTTGCTGGTAGCTCAACAACTGGGATTGCGGCATATCTTAACAACAGAAATTTTATAGGTATTGATACCGAAAAGAAATTCCTTGATTTATCTATTAAGAGATTTGAAGATTTAAGCAGAAGCTCTCTGATATAGACCTATTTAATAGCCGGGCATTGCCGCTTGTAGCACTTCCGTATAGTGCTTATTGCCATCAATATAATCTCTTAGGGCGAATAAAAGATCGCGAAACATATATGCACCAGGATTGATTTTTTCATTCTTACAAAAAAGCTCAATAACAGTCGCAACGTAATCTAATGAAAGCGTATAGGTTTGCTCTAGTTGAGTATAATGAGTTGTAATTTCCTTAACGGTCTCAAGCTGATAATTATTTCTTTCCTCGACAGAAGAAAAAGGTATTGTATGCTCATAATAATCAATGTAATACTGAACTATTTCCCTCACTTCATTTTTAAATTGAGGAATTTTAAGCAACAGATCCACAACCCAGAATGTATGAGTCGGTGGTCTTAATTTCTTATCAGAACCAGGTATAAGAATCTTTATAACAAAATCTATATCTGGCCGCGCGCCTCGATTACCCTGGAATAAACCTATCAATGTGCCATCTTGCGTTATATAAGTTTTAAAAGCTGTAAGATGGGGTCTCATCTGCATAAGGTTTATGCCATCATAGTAATTTGGATTGTAGATTAGGGACATAATATTCCTCTAAATCATCCCACCCTCCTTCGCTTTTGTAAAGTACAAAAAAAGCCGACGTACGTCGGCTCTAGCTCATATTCCTGACAAATTCTCTGAGTTGGCGGAAAGCGCGGCCGCGATGGCTGAGGGCATTCTTCTCATCGCTCGACATTTCGGCGAATGTTCTGCTGTCCCCCTCGGGAATGAAAACCACATCATAAGGAAGCCGAGGATGAGCAATACCTCTCGGTTCCATAGCTATTCTTCCGTTAACTTTCCCGACAAAAGACCAATGTTCGCCCGTGGGCGATCTCAGAACCGCGACTGTTTCGAACCATGCCCCTCTTTTGCCTTCGGGCATATCTTTCAGTTTTGAAAGAAGAAGTTCAACCCATTCGTGGCCGGGGGCATTCTCTCCCGCCCAGCGAGCGGAATATATTCCCGGCGCGCCGTCCAAGGCCTCGGCGCAAATGCCGGAATCGTCGGCCATCGCCCATTCATTCGCGATTTTGCCGACAAATTCGGCTTTCTTCAGGGCATTTTCCTCAAATGTATTTCCATCCTCAACGATATCCTCCTGCACTCCCGCTTCTTCGGCGCTGACAACGGATATGTCAAAGTCCTTCAGTATTTCCCGTATTTCTTTAACCTTGCCCTGATTGTGGGTGGCAAAAACAATCTTTTTCATTTCTGGCTCTCCACATAACTAAAGTTTTCTTTTTATATCACAATTTCCCCCTAAAATCAACGCCTCCCCCTTCCACAACATTCCAACATTCTCAAGAATGTTGGAATGTTGTTCGAAGTACTTTATGAGAATGTTTTTATGAAATTAACAAAATATTTTCCGTAGGGCGAAAGTGAATGTTCAACCGTTCTACCTCGATATTGTTTATTAACCAAACCGGCTTGCACCAAACGCCGAGTATGTTCAGAAATTGTCTTTATGTTCGTTTTTAGATTATCGGCGATATCTTCTACGGTTATTCCCCTTTCCTTGGCAACCAAAAGCAATATATCAATACGCCGATGATTGGCTATGCCCTTAAAATGCCGCTCCATCTGTTTGGCTGTTTTAACTTTTCCATCCATAAATACCATCTTAATATAACATTCCAACATTCTCAAGAATGTTGGAATGTTGTTAAACAATAAAATAAAAGCCCCGCACTAGACGGGGCATTTAGACGCTATGCAGCGTCTCCGATCTCAAAGAAAGTGTGGTCTCCCAGCTTTTTCAGGCGGGCGCCGAAACGGCGCAACTTGAAATGCCATACTCCATCCACATCATGGAGAGTGGCAACCTCTCCCGAGAAGTTGATTACCTGATTATTCCTGACCTCGGCACGGATGCACATTGGCAAAGGACCGGCATCCTTGAGAGCGTCAGTTACCAGCTTAGGCAACTCCCTATTTTGGGTTTTCGATAGGTTCAAAATGGCAAAAACTCCCTCGCCTTCATAACCGACCAGATCAAGCTTCTGCACTTCGACCGGCTTGTAACCACCACCTATGATCATCATAGGGAACCTCCTTCAGTTATCAGCTATGACGATACCACTTTCGGTGGTATTGTCAATAAAAAAGCCCCATAAGATGGGGCGGGGGCTAGCGAGTAGAATCGAGATGTATCCCAACTTTATTTTGAGCATTACTTGCAAACCAAGCAGGAAATGGAAGACGAAGAACTTCGGCAAGTCTTTTAGCTTCATCGTTATTGAGCGGTCTGCTTTCAACAATCTTTTCTCCGTCAATTACTACCGAAAAGATATATGGCGACCTGTCGTCATTGTCTGATGAAGAGGGCTGCGCGGTTCGTCGCAATTCCTCGATTGACATAGATCCCCATCCGGCTCGCATGGCAAGGGTCTGACGCTCGATGTCGATACTCTCGCGGACATCGACAAGCGCATCGGCGGGAATCGGGCTAATCTTGTCAAGAATCTGTTCGATCAATCTTGCTCTTTCATCAAATTCGTTTCCGGGCATGATACTTTCCCCCTCGATCTGGAAACAATGGGTGCATATCCACTTACCGATTCCTTCGATCAGGGCAAAGACTGTATAACAGTCATAACCATTTTCAGTACTGCATTGCTTGCACCAACGCGTCTCTCTCTGCGTTTTTTTCTGCGTCTCTTTCTCCATTTCCCCGCCCCCTGATTATCCCTAATCTGTCAACGATAATCTAAAACAAAACCGACTACAAGAGTCGGGTAAATGTTGAGCTTATTTTGGCTGTTATTGTCGCAGCGCCTCGCTGATGCGCGCATTTGTAATGATGCTGTCATCCTTGACTAGCTCGAAGAGCTTCTGAAGGTTGGGTAAATGCGTGTTACAGGCACCGATCTTGACCTGCACACGGTCTGGCTCATAATCTCGGTAGTCAAGCCGCGCGCCTTTTTGAAACATGGCAACCACGCGCTCGCCGGCTGCTTTGCATTCCACAAACGCCGCGATGTTGTTGAGCAGGCCATTTCCCGGTTTGCTAGTATCTCTCGAACGATGCCTATAGTCGCGTGCACCACAGCAGAAACAGGAGAGTTCCCATTCCATACCAATGCCGCGAGAGTAAAAGAACTCACCTCCGCCGTCCGGTTTCTTGTCGGGTGCTCCGTGGCTTGGAATACCGCGCCGAGGATGCGCCTGAAGTTCCGGATAGAAACTACCGAAGCCGATGGTTGACCTGGTAACACCTTCAGCCAGAATACAGCACTCCTTGCGGCATTCCCCGCTGCCACATATCCAGACATTCGACCCAAAAGCTGAAATGGATGTATGACCGGAACGATATCCGCAATAGGGACAACCGAATTGTCGAATCTCGGTTTCTGACACCGCTATCACGCCTTGGGTTTCTGTCATTTTTTTCTTTTCTCCTAAAAATTAAAGAGCACAAAGACGATACAACTTTTTAGTAATATTGTCAATAAAAAAGCCCCGCAAGGCGGGGCGAAACTGGAACTATTCCAGCCAGCCGAGTCTTTTTAACGCTGCGCACTCTAGACAGAGTGGCGGGCGCGTGACGTAATTCGCGGGAACCACGATGTCGGCGCCACAGCTGATGCAATCGAAATGCAGTGGTGAGCCGGCGCAGAGAGAAGCATTGTCGATTCGCTCTCTTGTCTTGTTCTCCTTCTTTCTCTGTATCAACGCCAGAAAAGCCGCTTCTTTCCCGTGAGTCGTTGCCAATACCATCAATCTCCTCCCTCTCTAAAGTTTCAGGCTGCCGTCATCATAAATTAAGGCCAATAAAAAGTAAAACAAGACCGAGAATCACTCGGTCATAATTTTTACTATTGTGCGTAGTGCCCGGTTCCTGTTAACCATCCGATATCGTCTCGACTGAGAATACCGGGAAGGGTTTCCATCCTCGCATCACGAAGAGCCGTTCTACCAACATCGGTCATCGCCCATTGTTCCCAATTATGAGATTGGATGTGCAATCTTATACAACCCAATTCTTTTAGTTCTTGAAATACGGCCGGGCTAACTGATTTATCCCAGGGGATAGTTATCGTTTTTGTTGACAAAAAATAATTAATGGGCAGATCTCTCATAAAAACAGCACCTTCTTCCCCCATCATTTGTTGAAGTACCAATAAAGCCGCCTGACTAATCGCCATTTGGGATCTCCCTCATTCGAAAATAACTACAGCAAAATTACGATAGCAATATTAATCTGTCAATATTTATGCCGACCACGAGAGTCGGTTATAAAAATTTGGCCTTGAAATTTGACTATTACAAAAAATTATCGTATTGTAAAAAAGCTTTTGAGCCCCTTAACAACCGAATAAGGAGGTCGTTCATGGAAAAACCCAAGAGATTGCCAATTGGAACATTCGACATCCCCGTTCAGGATATACGACGCGGTTATTACAGCGCCGTCTATTTTTGGAGAGAAAAACAAATTCTCGAAAAATTAAAATATGATAAAACAGTTTTAATGCAGGTATTTCAAAAGAACGATGCGGTTGTCTGTGGTACGGATGAAGCTATTGCCATTCTGAAACTTTGCAGCGGTTTTTACAGAGATCCAAATCGGGCTTATTCATTGTTTGACAAATTAAAGATCCAGGGACGAGCAATTCGCAATCTTTATACCAAACAAAATTATCACGACATAGAAGATGCTTTGGACCTAGAAGACGCTTTGAGAGTGAAGACAGAGTTGGAAATTGCCCTTTGTGATACTTGGGTTGATAAATCGGGTGAATTGCAAATAAAAGCATTAAATGACCGGGATGAGATCAGTCCATGGGAAACGGTTATGACCATTGAAGGTCTGCCACAATACTTTGCTCATCTTGAATCGGTATATCTGGGCATTCTTGCAAGACGGACATTGGTAGCAACTAATGTTACCAGAGTCGTTGAAGCAGCCAACGGGAAGCCGATTTTGTTTTTCGCCGATCGCTTTGACCATTATACAAATCAAACCGGTGACGGTTATGCCGCAATGTGCGGCGGCGCCCAAGCAGTTGCCACTGACAATATGGCAGAATGGTGGGGCAATAAAGGCGGCGGCACAATGCCGCATGCATTGATAGCCTGCTTCAACGGAGATACTGTAGAAGCAACCTTAGCGTTTGCAAGGGAATACCCCAGTGTCCCCGCTATCTCATTGGTTGATTTCCGAAATGAATGCGTTAATACAGCACTCGATGTTGCAAACAGATTTGCACAAGAAGGATTAACGCTTTGGGGCGTACGATTGGATACATCCGAGAATATGGTTGACGCTTCAATCTACCGCAATGGCCAAATGGGCAGTGAAAAACCAACCGGAGTTAATATAATGTTGGTAAACAATGTCCGGCGCACACTTGATCGCAATGGGCATGATAATGTAAAAATTATCGTATCGGGTGGGTTTACCAGAGAGAAGATAAAACACTTCGAAGATAATAAAGCTCCCGTAGACGCCTATGGCTGCGGCAGTTCTCTCTTAAAGGGCAATCAAGATTTTACGGCAGATATTGTTATGGTAGACGGACGATCATGCGGCAAAACCGGACGTTGGTATCGTCCCAATCCGAGACTGGCAAAAGTAGAATAATTTTATTGATAGGCAGACAACTGCCTATTTTTATTTGCGGTTTTATAAAGTAGTGCTGGGGGGATAGGATTCGGACCTATATACTGGGCTTCAAAGGCCCATGTCCTACCATTAGACGACCCCCCAATGATTAACAATTCTACAATAAAATTGGCGATTTTTCAATAATAAATCCCTCCGTGCTTCCTGTGCGTGGAGGGATTTTAACTTAAAAGGAACTCTATGGCATCTTTGGCGCTGTAGGTGCTTTCGGCGCTGGTCATTATTTTTTTAAGAAAACTGATATCGTCGCCGAGCGTAACAACGGGGGGTTCTTCAGGGTTGCCCAATCCAGCCGTGGAGATAAGCCCATTGCAAAGGCAGCCTCTCCCCACCGTATCTTCCGCATCCCCACCCCTGGAGACAAACCTATCCACGGGTTCACCGGCGCATCTGTAGCCGATATTTCCATCCGGCATCTCATAGAGAGCGGTAAGCGCGCCTTGATCGCATATCCGGACCCTGTTTTGATAAACATCTTGTTCGGATATTGTCCCATCAAGAATCGCTACTTTGAACGGAAATCCGGTCGGAGAGATGAGCATATCGGTTCTGACACTAAGTTTGCCCTCAAAACCGAGCTGGCGGATCTTTCTCCTGATATCGGGGTCCATTGAGGATTCTTCGCAGAGTGCAAAAATGGAACCGGCTTGAATACCGGCGGCACCTTTCTCAAGCGCCCACTTTAATTTCTCCGGAGAGGCATAGGAACCGCCAATCCAGAACGGCAAACCTAACTTTGCTATTGAAGGATAATTCACTATATCTTTTTCGCCGTATATGGGTTTTGGTTTGCCCTTCTCGTCCAGAATCGGCTTTCTTGGCGGAGCATTGTGTCCGCCGGCAGTCGGTTCTTCTATGACAAATCCCTGGACGCTTCCTTTGGGCAGTCTTTTCATGAAAATGGAAGCCAGAAGATTTGAAGCGATGATAGGGATGAACCCTGGCCGTCTCAAAGAAGGAAGTTCTCCTCCGAAGAATTCTTTGGGATTAAAACTCATCGTATAGCCCGTAACATTCTCACCGATAACGGGGACACGGTAGCTTACCGTTTTACCTTTGGCGATATTATCAATTAATTCGGGGATTTGAAGCGGTATGCCCGCCCCCATGGTAATCAGGTCTATACCGGCAAGCATAGCGCCCGTTAAGGCGTAAACATGGGGCAGAGCCACCTTCTCAAGATAATTTATGCTCACAGGATTGTCGTGGCCTTCTTTCGCCAGCCAGACGAATGCGTAATTGCTACAAATAGTAAGCGAGATCAAGAGATCGGAGGGCTTAATGGTAAAAACAGGCGCATTTCTAAATGGAGTTCCTTCGGGAATCCCGCCTTCCACATAAAAGGCATCTAATACTTTTTTGGCAATATGCGGGAAGGGAAAATGCGAAAGGGCGCGCCTTAAATATCCGCCCGGATCGCCCTGCTGAAGCAGGCGCGAAAAGATTTTTTCCAATATCACACCGGATACAGTACCTTGTTGACCGAGCATTGAAACAGTTCGAGCCAGAAGCCAGCCGGAGATATTAACCCCCATGCCGCCCTGGATGATTCTCGGCAAGGTCATGGGGTTTTCCATAACTATTCTCCTTTTTATTAAAGACCTTTGCCCTTATTATATGAGCTATTATTCAATAAATTCAAGAGCGGCGAGTTCAAGAGGCAGTTGAGCTATAGGAGAGGATTTCATCTCGTTTCTTGCGGCGGTAAAAAGCTGGAGGAGCCTAATGAATTTTTTACCGTCGATCTGATGCGCCAAAACACCGGCTAATTGGGTCTCGGGTAATTCTTCGCCCAGAGCGGTCAGAACGGCCGGATTTATCTTTGCCATAAGAACCTTGCGGGAATACTCAAGAAAATCCTTGGTAAAATTCTCCAGGTCAACTCCGGAGTCGTGCATTCTTTGAATGAAATTCAAAGAGGAAACCCTGTCTCCGGATACCAGATAACCAAAAAATTCCGGATGATAGTTAGCCGGTATCAGACCAAGTGATTCAATAACGAGTTCGGTGCTAATTTTACCGGTTCCGGCAATGGCCCGGACTTTAGCCAGCGATACTTCGGCATCGCGTAAAGCCCCGTCGGCAGAAGAAGAGATGGCTTTCAACGCTTCCTCTTCAATCTCGATATTTTCTGCCCGGGAAATATATTTGAGCTTCTGCAAGATCTGTACCGGTGTCAGTCGTTTAAAATCAAATCTTTGAACACGCGACAGAACCGTGGGAAGGATCTTGTGGGGTTCGGTCGTAGCAAGCATAAAAACCACATGCGCCGGCGGTTCTTCCAATATTTTAAGCAGGGCGTTGAAAGCATCCTTGGTCAGCATGTGGACTTCGTCAATAATGAAAATCTTATATCCCCCCGCCATAGAGGCGACTTGAGCCGAATCCTTGAGGTTACGAATTTCTTCTATCCCGCGATTGGAGGCCGCGTCAATTTCTATTAAATCAAGAAAATTGCCTTGATTGGCGGCAAGGCATGAATCGCATTGATTGCACGGTTCGCCGTTCTTTACTTTTTTACAGTTGAGTACTTTCGCAAATATTCTTGCCAACGTCGTCTTACCGGTGCCCCGAGGCCCGGTAAGTAAATAGGCGTGGCCCACCCGGCCGGTAGATAAAGCGCCGGCTAAAGTCCGGACAACATGCTCCTGTCCCACGACTTCCGAGAAAGTCCTGGGCCTATATTTTCTGTACAATGTCTCCGACATGTTATTTTTACTTTACATAAAAAAAATATTTGATGCAATCATTCTGTCTCATCGCTTAGAGTGGGTATATTTTCAGCCCGTTCCGCCAATTCCAGCGATTGGCTCCACTAGTCCTCACTACGGCGGGTCCAGCCTGCCGTTTCCAAATATAAATAAGCATAGAATGCTCATAGGACTGATAGCCTACATTTTGTATAGAAAGAAGCATGGACTCCGGCGTGGACACCAAGCCCGCCTGTTGCGGGTCTGAAAATATACCCACCTCTTCGCTTTAAACGTAGCGAACCCCTCACCCATTTGAGACCATTTGGTTTCGAGGAGAACACAATGCTTAAATTAATTGAGGATTTGGCGTTAAGAAAATTTTGGTCGCGTAAGCAGGAATGGATAACAAAATTTTTAGACAAATTGAGATTAATTTAAGCATTTGTCCGAAGGAGACCGGAGGTCGTAACTGATTAGGTCGAAAATGGGGAGGGGTGAGTGCCCTATTTTTTGAACACTAAAAACTTAAAACCGATAAAACTGAATGCCAAAGCCGCAGCCGAACCGACCACTGCGCCCACATTGGCCCAAACCTTTGCATCCATACCGAGAATGGGATGGATAAGATTCACTATCAGAGAGGCGATACTGACATTTACTAAAAGGCCTAGGAGCGAAACACTGAAGAATTTCAAGAATTCTCCGCCTCCTTGGCTCCCACTTGTCTCAAAAGCCCAGAATTTATTCCAAATATAACTATGCAAGGTAGCCACAAGAAATGAGATACTCTTAAAAACCGAATACGTAACACCCGCCGCTATGCCGGTCGTTGCGATAAGCAGATTGAGGATCCCGAAATCAACAGCTGCATTGGTAAAACCGATAGCGGCAAATTTGCCGAACTGATCGAAAAAAGACATCCATCTGCCAAGAAAATACCCGAGATTAACACCAATAATCCACAGAACGGGGACAATAAGTATCAACCAGACCACGGATATTCCTAAAAGTTCCGGCCGACCCAAAAATACAAAGATGCGCCACGCGATAAAACCGGTTATAAGACCGGTGATTACGGAAAAAAATAAATCTTTTTGTGAAAATTTCATAATAATTTTAGATATAATTTAAATTGTAAACTTAGACTTAATCTCTTCTTCGACCTCTTCCCGCGGACGGCCGAATTTTGACTTCGACATTTGGCTTATCGTCTGGGCAAGTTCTTTATCTCCGGCTCCGAATACTTTTTCGGTATCAATTTTTATATTGAACGGGCGGGTGGTTTGGCCGTTAACCAATAAACTAACATAAGCGTTTAAATTGTCTATGTTTATCAGATCTTGCGGAGTAAAGACCGGTTCAAATTTATTTTTCATAAATTCGGCGTCATCGGGTCCTATTCTGAAAGCCACGATGGAACCGACATTGCCGAAAACGGAATCTCTTATCCCCTCCTTGAGCTGTCTTATGAATTGGTGGGCTATTACCAGGTCAAGCCGGTATTTTCTCGCTTCCGAAAGTATCGTTGAGATGCTGTCGGTGGTAAAGTTCTGGAATTCATCAACGTAAAGATAGAAATCCCGGCGAGCTTCGTCGGAAATATCAGCCCTTGAAAGAGCCGCCATCAAAAGTTTACCCACGATTATCATTCCGAGAAGATCGGCATTAAGAGCACCTATTTTCCCCTTGGATAAATTAACCACAAGAATTTTCTGACCGTCCATCATCTCTCTGAAATTAAACGCGCTCTTTTGCTGATTGATAATGGGCCTTAAGAATTCGTTGAAAACGAAAGAGGTGATCTTGGACGAGATATAAGGAGCCATATTGGCCAAGCTCTGTTCTCCGACAGCCTTTTCCGCTTCCAACTGCCAGAATTGCTTAACCAAAGGATTGGTCTCGCGGCTAAGCTTGTCTTGTCTATATTTATCATCCACCAGCACTCTTGAAATATCGGCCAATACCGGGATGTCATTTTGATAATCGTCAAGAAGCAAAAGGGCGGCATTTTTGAAATATTTCTCAAACATCGGCCCTCCGGTAATTTTAAGGTCGTATAACTTATTGAAAATCTCAAACAACTCATCAATAACCATCGTTTTCTGCTCCGGATGGTCGGGATTTATTTCAAGCATATTCAAACCCATCGGCCTTGAAATATCGCCGGGATCAAAATAAATAACATCATCAACACGCTCCGGAGGGATTATAGATAAAACAAATTCTGCAAATTCTCCGTGAGGATCAATTACACAAGCCCCCTTGCCATTCTCGATGTCCTGTCTTATTAACGATTCCATGAGAACTGTTTTGCCGGTTCCGGTCTGTCCGATCAGATAAAGATGCCTCCTTCTGTCCGCATCGGTCATCCGAACTTGGCTGGCTATCCCGCGAAACATATTTTTCCCCAACACTATCCCTGTCTGCGGCAGATTAGCCGGCGGTTCCGCCGCTTTAGATCTCAGAAATTTAATTCTCGGCGCGAGAGTGGATGCCATCGGAAAATGATACAAACTGGTTATCTCTTCCGAAGACAGCGGCATTGAATAGGCATCATCAAAAAGCCGGAAAGAAAAATTAAATAGAAGTTTGTTTAACGCTCTTGATGTAACTTTGATCACTTTCAAACTGTTAATTTCGTTCGCCGTGAACTGGACGAGAGACCCTTCCATATCGCTAAGCAGCTGTTGAGCCCTCATTTCGTTATCGGCTGAAACCACCATTCTTATATTCGTGTCAAAAGTCGGTTTGGTGGCTTTGGATTGGATGCCTTTGACGATTTCCTCCTCAAACGGAGTGATGACTTTAGGAGCCGTTGATTGTTGATCGGTAAGCTTCGGCTTTTTTGACGGATGTTTTGCCCTTGATAGAGCTTCCGAGAATTTATAACCCGATTGCATCTCTTTTGCCACTTTCTGGGCAAATGAACGTTTTTCGCTGTTATGCGATGGACGCATCAATATCTGGATAGCTGCTCCTTCGCCTTCTTTCTCGAGTTTGGATAAAGCGGTAGCTATCTCGCTTAGGGGGTCGGCTTGAAGATTTTGATATGTTTTAAAGGGCAAGATCGGATTTGACGAGAGTTTTACATAAGCCCCGAGAGAAACTCCTTGGGGATTAAATATGTTATAGTCTTTTACTTTTTCTACTTCCGCGGTGGGGAAAAATCCGTGAACCTGTTTTTCAAAAATCTGTTCGTATGTTTTAGGAACAGCCATGTAGAAAAAAATCTCCTCGCCGACATGATGGACGGCCATTTCAAGCGAGATATACGGCTCGCCATAAATAAATTTATTCCAACCCTTCGCATGGATATTGGAAAAAGAAGAATAGAGCTGCTCCATGACGGAAATAAGTTCTTTTTCGGAACGCTGAGCTTGTCCTGAATTTGCCGAAGAGCTTTCCCTTGGAAGCGTAATCAAAAAGAGCGACATATTAAGCGCTCGGGCAATACTGCCTTTCGTCCTCATGGCACCGAGCAAAACAAAACAAGCGATAAATAATATCGCTAAAACTACGGCATAGATTATAAGGAATAATAGAGACAAGGCGCTTGTTTATTTAACCGGCTCTAATTTTTTTCTCTCCAAAAGAGCATCATAAAGCTGATCCACAAGAACATCATGAAAAGCATCTATCAATGCGAAATTGTTCGATTTTGTCGCTTCTCGAATCCCCTCTCCCAAGCTTTTATTAAAAGCGAGATTAACAAGCTCTTGAACTTTGTCTTTCAGGTCCGGATCCGCATAGCTTTGAGCTGTATCATCGTGGGGTTGAGGTTTAACTTGCGGAATATATGTCGGAGCGTGTTCCTGTATCTTTTCTCCGACAACTTGCCTTAAAATTTCCTTATCGTGAGGAACTTCTTTATTGGGTTCGACTGACTGTTGCTCAAGACTGGCACGTCTTTCAGTCAGTTGCTGCTCAAGCTTGGTAATTTCCTGTTGAATTGAACTTGAATTCTCTGCCATATGAATGGTGTAGATAACCTTATTTAATTATAGCATAGATACTGTTAAAATAATCTACATATGAAACATCTTCACAGGCAAGAGGTGATAGTTTTTATAATTATCATTGCCGTTGCGGCATTTTTTCGTCTTTATCAACTAGATCAATTTCCTCCCGGGCTTTATCCGGATGAAGCAATGAATGGGAATAACGCTTTGGAAGCGCTTGATTCCGGCGAATATAAGATTTTCTATCCCGAAAATAACGGCCGGGAAGGTTTGTTCATTAATATTCAGGCACTTTCGGTTAAGACCTTCGGGAACGAGGCCTGGGCATTAAGATTGGTGTCCGCGATCTTCGGCATCCTTACCGTCGCTGGCCTTTATCTTCTAACCAAGGAATTATTTGAATGGCGTCTGGCGGCGCTAGCCAGTTTCATGATGGCGGTGTCTTTTTGGCATGTTAATTTTTCCCGTATCGGATTCCGGGCTATAATGATACCTTTTGTTTTGGTATTTGGATTTTATTTTTTGTGGCGAGGCCTGAAACACTTAAAAAAATTCGATTTCTTGATGGCCGGTATTTTCGGAGGTATTGGTTTTCATACATATATTTCCTATCGCATCGCTCCCCTCATTGCGGTTCTCGTTTTTCTAAACTATTGGTGGTATCTGAAAAAAGATTTTTCGCATTCTGATTACGAATATGCCCGTAATAAATTATTGCAGGGGTTTGCTCTTACTTTTATCAGCATGTTTATTGTCGCCCTGCCTATAGTATTATATTTCTGGACTCATCCTGCAGATTTTTTAGGCCGTGCTGCCGGGCTTTCAATATTTAACTCTGCCGATCCTCTAAAAGCTCTGGCCGACAGCACCTTAAAGACACTGGCTATGTTCAATTTTTCGGGCGATTGGAACTGGCGTCACAACATAAGCGGAGAACCGATGTTGCATTGGACTTTAGGAATATTCTTTGTGATGGGATTTCTTAAAGAATTCAGCCACTGGTTGAGACGAAAGCATGGACACTTCTCACCGTTGCATACCCTATTGATATCTTGGTTCTTTATTATGCTTATACCCGGATTCATGTCATCAGAAGCTCCTCACGCCATAAGAACAATAGGAGTTCTGCCAATAGTGATGATACTGGCCGCCAGAGGAATGTGGTGGGCGTTTGAGAAGCTTTCCGATTGGTATAAAGCCCATGACGCACATCCACAACAGGAAAGACATGTGGCCGTAGCCATGGTCATGCTGATACTCCTCGGCACCATAGGTTTTGTCGAGTATTGGAGATATTTCAAAATTTGGGGGCCGTCTTCCGCTACCGCCTCGGCTTTTAATCAAGAGTATGTTGAGCTGGCTAATAACATAAACGCAACCTCAACCAAGACGAGAAGATATATCCTCGTGAACGACGGCGGGGTCTTGGTAAACGAAATTCCGATGCCTTCCCAAACGGTAATGTTCCTGACCGACACCTATACGGATAAAAAACAAAAAGACAAAAATATATATTATCTTACCCCTAAACAATTTGAGAAGGGCCAATATCTTAAAAATTCCATCGTAATACCTTTGAAATAATGAATTCAAAATATATTGCAGCAATCATAATAATCTCGGCGGCAATTCTGGCCATGGCCAGTGTCTGGAATGATTCGCCGATTGTGGATGAGATTCCTCATATTGGGGCAGGATATTCTTATATCCAGAAAGGTGACTTTCGCTTAAATCCCGAACATCCTCCTCTGGCAAAAGATCTGGCGGGATTGGCGTTGAGCTTTTTGCCGTTAAAACAATCGGCGTTTAATACACAATTCTGGACAACGGATATCAATGGACAATGGAATTTTGGCAGGAACCTTCTTTTTAATTCCGGGAATGATGCCGTGCTCATGGCTAGAGTAGCCAAACTTCCTCTTATTTTATTTTTTATCCTATCGGCAATAATTATTTTTGTTTGGACCAAGAAGTTATACGGAGAGAAGGCGGCGTTGATGGCTACTTTCTTGTTTAGTTTTTCTCCAACGGTAATGGCTCACAGCCGGTTTGTTACTACGGATATGGCGGCGTTGTTCGGAGTGCTTCTGGGAAGTTTTTTCTTTATTAAATTTCTTCAGAATCAAAACAAAACCAATTTCATTCTCGCTTTCGTCGCGTTTGGAATTACTCAGCTGACTAAGTTCTCTCTGTTTCTGCTTAATCCTCTTTTTATTGCTCTGGCTATCGCCTGGGGATTGACGTTACATAATAAAATTTATTCAGTCACAAAAATAGTTTTAATAACCGGAGCAATTATTGCCTTGGGTTATTTGGCAATTGTCTGGCCGGTATACGGACTTCATACCAGGAATTATCCTATAGAAAGGCAGCAGAGCGACACAAAATATCTTCTCGGGAGTTATGGAAACAGATTGATTGCCGACAGAGTTGTTGAGATATCCGGCGTCCCTTATATACGAGGACTTGCTCAGTACGGTCTTGGTTTATTAATGGTCACCCAAAGAAGCATCGGGGGGAATACGGCATATTTTTTGGGAGAAATTAGGAATGTCGCCTGGAAGCAATATTTCCCTATCGTTTATTTTATAAAAGAACCTCTCGCGTTCTGGGGATTGGTAGTAATAGCTTTATTATCGCTAGGTTTTCTGTTTAAGCCCAACAAATACAGGATCATCCATTGGGTGGAAGATCACTTCACCGAATTTGCCATGTTCTTGTGGCTGGCGATCTATTGGTATTCCAGCATTAAGGCCAATCTGAATATCGGGGTAAGGCACCTTCTTCCGACCTATGGTTTTATCTATATTATTCTTGCCGGACAGCTTACCAGTTTCGGAAGTTTGATAAAAATGGCTGGGAGAAAAATGTTCATTGTTTTTGCGTCCTTGCTTGCCGTTTTATTCGGCTGGTATTTATATGAGAACCTTAATGTCTATCCATACTATCTAACTTACTTTAATCAAACTGTCGGCGGACCAAAGGGCGGATATCTATATGTGGTGGATTCAAACGTTGACTGGGGTCAGGATGCCAAGAGATTAGCCGACTGGGTTAATGTAAATAAAATCCAGAAAATAAGTCTTGATTATTTCGGCTGGGCTGATGCGGGTTATTATCTCGGGAATAAATATGTCTGGATCAATGCCGGCAGATACAAAAACGCCCGAGAGTTCCTTGCGGATAATCCCGGGGGCGGATACATTGCAGTTTCCAAAAGTTTTTATATGGGCTCAAGAGAAAAAGAAGAAACAAGCTATGCTTGGTTAGATGCTTATACTCCAATAGCAGATATCGGCAATTCTATATTCGTTTGGCATATTACTCGTTAGGCATTCAGGGTAGTTCATTGCTCACCATATCATTTTTCAATCCCAGTCCTCGTTCTGCGTCTCAAGCATCGAGTAAAAGGTATGGATTAACAAAAATCACAGGTTACCCTCACTTGCCTCCTCGCTTTACTCGGCGTTCGACCTATGATTTTGGAATCCATATGGCCTTTTACTCTCCGCTTGTATCTTGAACTGCGGGGTATTTCAAAATGATATGGTTTCGCAATTTTAAGAAAGCGACGCCTTATCCCTAAGAAGAACATTCGCAAGGCGGGTAGCCGGCTCGGATAAGGTTCACGGTGCTTTAGCCCGGGAATCTCTGTAGATAGAGCGCAAAACCCAGCAGGGTTTTGACGCGGTTCTTCGACAGAGTTCCCAAGGAGTGGTTTGGGAGCCCACTCCGGGATGGGATGAGGCGGAGCGAAGTAATTTTTGGTACAAAAAAACTCCGGGAGCTTCGGGAGCTGTGTGCGTCTTGTGACGCTGCGTTGGTATTAGAACCAGACGCGCACAACTCCTCGAAGCCCCGAAGTTCGGACTTATGGGGTCTCGATCCCCATGTCCACCTCCCCTTGTCTTCGGCCAGGACGATCGCAGTAGCGGGAAGAAGCGCAAACTTATGGGGTCTTCGGCCCCATGTCCACCTCCTTCTTGGCCTTTGTTCTACGGGTTGATGAATGAGATGGGCATGCAGCTCGTCCTCTCGGTTGAGAACGAGCTGCACGGGAGGTTACCCGCGATGGGTTTGAACCACGGTCCCACGGTTGTGGGAACACGCGCCGGACCTCCAGTTCCGGTAGACGAACGATCCGAGCTCAGCGGCAGACCGCACTCATTACAGATTTTCAACAACGGCGGTACCGCTGGCTCGACGAACCGGCGCAACTGTCGTCTCGGCGCCGGTGACGGTGGCCATGGCGCAGTGCGCGTTAGTCGCGCATGTCGGTCACGTCGGTGATTGGCGGGGTTCTTTGTTTCTCACCACCCGTTACTCCAACCGACTTTCCGAGCCTGACGCGCCACGGCCATATCTTTGGGCCCTATTTTATCAAAAAGTGCGCTCCCGAAGGAGAGCCATATCAACACATGTGGGCCCGAGAAAAACCAATAACTACTCGTGTCTATCCTTTTTGGCCTAATATTTCTTACTTGAATGCCTGGATACGACAGAGTTTCCAATTTTTGGCGTCCCATTTTATGGGTCCCCGCCAATTGGAACCTACTCCGAAATACCTACTGGTTTTTCTCGAGCCCCAGAGAGAGCTTTGCCGGCTAAAGCACGGCGCACTCCCAGATAAAGGGCCCGATAATGTAAAGAACTTACTGTGTTTTAAGTATAGCAGAGTCCCGTTTAAAAGTCAAGACCCTTTTCTGTAAATTCTTTTATAAAAATTCACAGAAAAAGGTGGGATGTACCTGATGACGTCTTTGGCTTGACGTCATCAGGTTTGGGGCTGTCATCCCACAGCCGCACAACTATCGTTTTCTCCGATTGTTAGCCGGGCATAATTCGGTTCCTCCTGCTTTGGGAAGCCGGTTGGACGTTTCTGCACACCCACGCGTTACTAAGCGTGGGACTGCTTCGTCACCGATTGAGAGGTTGCCAGGAGAGAAGACATTCGAATCTCCTCCACCGGGTCCACCACAACGGCAACGATCTTCCGGGGAGCAGCAACGATCCGAGGATCGTAGAGCCCCCTTGAGGGCCGCGAGAACCTTCGTCCTTCCCCCATGAACGTGCCCTTAAGGGCCATCGCTGGGTTCATCTTCGCCATCTTGCCCCTCCCTTAGCCCGATCCAATAAAAGAACGATTACTGTATGCATAAATTATAACATATTTGACTTAATATTGTCAATGGGCTATTTTGGCTCTATTTAAAGTATATTCTGCCCTCTATCCTTACATCTATATATTGAGGATTAAAATTCGGATCTTTATTTTTCTCAGTTAAAAATATCTTCAAGATATCCGCCTGATCTTTAATATTAGAATCCAGAGAAAAGACAAGATAAAAGTTCCTATTGGTATAAACCCTAAATTCATCAAAGGAATTTTCTGGTATAACAATGGATTTGATCGTGAGTTGAGAGAGATTAGCCATTAACTCATTTATGGCGTGGAAAAAATCCGCATCAATCGCAAATTCTTCTTTTAAACGCTGATCCTCAACGGTTATAAATAAAAACCCGGAAGATTTTGCGGCTTGGCCCCACGTTTCCATTTCACCATTAAAATAACGGCATTCTCCTGCGACACACCAGATGCCAACCGGTTCTTTCTCCGACACTTCTATCTCCAGCTTATGCGGAAATACTTTCTCGGCCTGAACCGTTTCCAATACCTGATTCGCCAAAAGCAAGTCCGCCTCAAATCCGTCGCTGTCGAAGAAAATAATATTCTTTTGGATACTCAGATATCCGTATTTTTTTAAATCCAGCCGTTCGTTTATCTTGCCCATTATCAATTCTCTATCCAGGGTTTTAAGACCGTTAATGGTGACATCCTTAATCTCGAGTTTATCGGTAAAAAACAAGAAGTACACTCCCCCGCCCACCATCAAAACAAAAGCGGCAATGATGCCGGATAGTTTTAAAATAAAAAACAGGCGATTTTTTCTCGCCAGTTTATCGCGATAATTAAGTTTTTTAACGTCATAATGCGTCATGCCCTCATTTTATTTCTTTAAGACCGCCCATGTACTTACGTAAAATTTTAGGAACTTCAATCGTACCTTTTTTGGTCTGATAATTTTCTATTATGGCAATCGGGGCTCGGCTCATAGCTAAGGCCGTAGCATCATTCATATGGACAAATTCCGTTCCGGTCTGTCTTTTTACTTTAATCCCAAGACGCCTTGCCTGATAATCGGTCATCATATCGGCGGTATGGGTTTCACAATACCTATTCTGCCCCGGCAGCCATGCTTCTATGTCTATTTGTCTTGCATCGGGTCCGCCCATATCCCCGGTGCAAATAGCCACAACCCGATAAGGTATATTTAATGATTGGAAAAAATATTCCTGGATAGCCACAAAAAGGTCCTGTTCCTTAATAGAATTTTCGGGCAGACAAAATGATTCCATTTCCAGTTTATCGAACTGATGAACCCTTAATATGCCTTTCATATCCTTGCCGTAAGAACCGGCTTCTCTTCTGAAGGCGGTAGAAAAACCAATATAGCGAACGGGTAAATCTTCTTCCTTGAATGTCTCATCCATGTGCATTGAGCCCAGAGTATGTTCTGCGCTTCCGATCAAATATAGGTCGTCGCCGGGGATATAATATCTTTCCTCTTTCGGTTCGAGACGAGCCATTTTTTGAAATACATCGGGCTTTATTAGAACAGGTGGGACAACCGGGATGAACGGGGTCGGTTTCAGATCCAGTCCGGCTTTTTTAATGATCTTCTGAAGCAATTTTTTATCGGTTACAACCGAAAGTCCGAATTGAATAAGAGCAAATTCCATCAAAACCAAATCCCGTTTTAGATATGCAAATCTTGCTCCGGAAACTTTTGCCGCTCTTTCACTGTCTATCAAGTCCAGTTCCTGGCCAAGCTCCCAATGTTCTTTCGGCTTGAAATCAAAATCCCTAATTTTGCCCCATGTTCGCAAAACTTTATTGCTTGATGCATCCTGACCGACCGGAGTATCTTCGGTCGGAATGTTCGGGACTAAAGCCATCAGATTTCCGAATTCCTCTTCAACCGAACCCAATTCTTTTTCTATCATTTTTATTTTTTCTTTCAGGGCTTTGAGCTCTTCCAGATCAACCGGCGATTGCGGCCCCTTGGAGCGTTTGTTCTGTTCGGCTTTAAGAGTCTCTGATTCGCCCAAAAGATGCCGACGCCTTTCATCCGCAGCCAGAAGCTTATCAACATCTAAATCGACGTTTTTATCTTTTACCGCTTTTCTGACTATATCCGGATTTTGCCTTATTAATTTAATATCCAGCATGTTTTGTTTATTATTTTTCCAACTTGGGACGCATTAATGGGAAAATTTGAGTTTCTCTGATCGGCTTGTCCATAAGAAAACTAAAAAGTCTTTCACTAAAACCGTGGCCGGCAGTCGGAGGCATACCATATTCAAGAGCTTCAACAAAATCCAAATCATTCATTTGGGCTTCTTTATCGCCTGCCTTACGCAATTCTTCTTGGGCTTCAAAGCGTTCTCGTTGATCTATCGGATCATTAAGTTCGCTGTATCCCTGCCCCATTTCAGAACCGGCAATTATAAAATAGAAGCGTTCAGTAATGTCCGGATTTTTTGAAGATGTTTTTGATAATGGGGATATAATCTTGGGTTCATTAATTACAATAGCCGGACCCCCTATTTTTTTACGGCAGAATTTCCATAAGGCATCAATAAGACGAACTCTGTTCTCAATATCAAACAAAACCTGAAGTTCGTTAAGTTTATCCTTAATCTCTTTTTCGCTAGCCTCCCAAATATCAATACCTGTGCATTTTTTTATTTCCTCCGTGTAGTCCAGTATAGGCCAATCCGCTCCCAAATCAATATCAAAACCGTTTATCTTAAATTTAAGCGTACCAAAGGTCTTTTCGGCGGCATATCTATAACATTCCTGTAAAAACTTATACATATCCTCGTAATTGGCATATGCCCAGTAGGCCTCGCACTGCGTGTAATCCTGCAAATGTTCGGGAGACATGCCTTCGTTCCTAAAAATTCGTCCTATCTCAAAAGTTTTCTCAAAGCCTGCAACCATAAGACGCTTCTGCCAAAGTTCTCCGGCAGATATGCGCAGATATACGTCTATATCCAGGGCATTGTGATACGTTTTAAAAGGCGTTGCATCCGCCCCCCCGGTAGTCGTCTCTAAAACGGGAGTTTCAACTTCTAAAAATCCATGTTGAATATGGAATTCTCTTACCGCATTCCAGAAAACTGCTTTTTTTTGCACAACCTCCCTGGATTCGTCATTAAATATAAAATCCAAGTATCTTTTGCGAAGTCGTTCTTCAACATCCTGCAGACCGTGCCATTTTTCCGGCAGAGGCAAAAGCGCTTTTGAAAGTAATTTATACTTAACTACATAGATTGTTTTCTCTTTTTTCTGGGTATCTTTGAGCTCGCCGGTAAGCTCTATGAAATCACCGATGTCTATCAGCTCCTGAAAAAGTTTAAAAGCTTCTTTGCCACCATCAATAGTATCTTCTTTAATGTAGGCCTGAATCTTGCCGCTTCCGTCGTTTATATCAAAAAAGACAGAACCGCCATGTTCGCGCCTGGCCATAATTCTCCCGGCTAAAGTTACGGTCTTTTTCTCCTTCCACTCTTCATAATTATCCAATGCCTCGGCTATTGAATTAGTCCGCAAAGAAACAGCCGGATAGGGGTCTACCCCGGATTTTCTTAATTCCTCTACCTTTTTAATTTTCGTTTTGCGTATCTCGTCTAAAGCCATAAGTAAATTGTATCAGCTAAGAATTTAAAGGTAAATGTTGAAGAATTTGGATTTATATGTATTCTATAGATAGATCTTAATATTTGAGGTGCCCTATGGACCAACCGTTAGTTAAGATTTTTGTTCTCCCTGGTGGCAGAATGCCCGAGAGAAAAACTGATGGCGCTATTGGCTACGACGTTTTTCTAAGAGCCGTAGTATCTCCCACAGATATGGATCCCGGAAATAAAGTTTTGAGAAAAACGGTATTCGATTTTAAGAGTATACCCGCAGATAATCCCGATATAGAAAGACGCATAATCATGTCTCCGACTGAAAACGGCAACGAACTTGCTTACCGAATGGAACCTAAGGATTCAGTTTTGGTCGGAATAGGTTTTATAACGGAATTGGAATTTCCCATGTTTTATTGGATAGCACCCCGAAGCGGATTGGCTTCGAGATGGAAAATAACAGTTACGAATGCTCCCGGCACTGTGGATCCGGATTATCGAGGCGAAGCTGGCGTTTTGGTCTTTAATGGCAATGACCACCCATTTCTTCTGAAAAAAGATATGAGGATAGCCCAGGTTATCTTTCAAACCGCAATTATACCGGAGCTTGTGGAACTGGCATCCTACGAAGAACTGTCGATTACCAAAAGAGGCTCGGGCGGTTTCGGATCAACTGGCGTCCGCAATTAGTTTTATTAAAAAACCCGCATTTTTGCGGGATTTTTATTAGATTTGACAGATAGGCATTAATTATGTTATAATTAAAGAGTTCACTGACAATTCATTAACCGTCTGTAAACCCGCCCTTACGGCGGGGAAGGAGGACACGATGCGAGTTCGGACTTATGGCATGCCTTCCTTTTCGAAGGATCGCCAGCGCGCCCAAGTCGTTGTTCTCGTCGGAGAGGGACAGAATCAACGTTCCGCCACGCGTCACGTCCAGAGGATGGGATTCAACTGTTGGCTCGGATTCAATCCCGATCCACGCGCCATCCCCCTCAACGCCCAGTACGAAGCCGAGCTTCAGACGGCCCAGGCCGATTTGACCGAAGCCAACAAGGCTCTGATGAGCCTCCGTGGCAAGCTCGTGGAGGTGGAAGCCGAAACGCCAGAAACCATCGTCGATGCCGCCATGCTCAAAGAAATGAGGGCTGAACTCGAAGACGCGATCGGAGCTGCTCAGGCCACGGTCAGCTTCGCTGAATCGGAAGTCGACGAGGCCGAAACCAAGCTGGCCCACGTCCGGCGAGAACTTCCGCTTCAGGTCGAGTTCTACGGTCCCGGCCTCTAGGCCTTCTCCTAGACCAACATCAAAGCCCGCCTTTCCCATATTCTTGATTGAATCACTGGGAAAGGCGGGCTCTTAATTTACTTAATCTCCAGTATCTTGTATTCAGTTACTCCTTTCGGCGTTGTAACTTCGACTTTCTCGCCTTTTTTGCGGCCTAAAAATGCCTTGCCTAAAGGCGATTCGTTAGAGATAAATCCATTGCCTGGATCGGATTCAGCCGCTCCGACGATAACGAAACTTTGAGATCCTTTTTTAGAATCCACCTTAACGCTGGAACCAACATTTACGATACCTCCCCCGTTACCACCGCTAATGATAACGGCGTTTTCCAAAATAGCTTTAATCTCTTCTATTCGTCCTTCGTTTGTGGCCTGCGCCTCTCTGGCGGAATCAAAAGCGGCATTCTCGGAAATGTCGCCTTCTTCTTTGGCTTCCTTGATACGTCTGGCAATTTCTGGTCTAAGAACCGTGGTTCTTTCTTCCAACTCGTTCTTTAGTTTTTCCAGCCCCTCTTTGCTAAAATATTGATTATCCATATTTGAGTAAAATATTAAGAATAAATGATACGCTTGTCTATTGTGTTTGTAAAGTCTGTCCAAAATACCACTTCAAAACATTATCAGCTACCATAATAGCCAGCCCCTGATTTGTTGCTACATCTTCAATTAAAACAGTAATGGATATCTCAGGATTTTCAAAAGGAGCAAAAGCTGCAAATAATGCGTTGTTGCTTCTTCCCTTAACCACTTCGGCAGTCCCAGTTTTAGCCCCGGCTCTAACTGGTAGGTTCTGGAGAAGTTTTGCCGTACCGGAGATAACCGTTTCCTCCATGTCACTTTTAATCTCTGAGATAATCTCATTTCTGAAAGGAAGTTTAAGAAGCTCCTCTTTTTGAAAAACTTTGATATCGTTTTTCTTATCATCAACCACTCTTTGACCGATCTGGGGTTTATAAATCGTGCCGCCATTAGCTATGGCCGATATATAAGAGTTCAACCACAAGGGCGTGACAAGAAGATCTCCCTGACCGATGGAGACATTATACGTATCTCCCTGGTACCACGGTTCGCCCCGAAAATCTTCTTTCCAATCAGGTGTAGGAACAAATCCTTTTGCCTCTCCCGGCAAATCTATTCCGAGAGTTTTATCGGCCCAAACGGACATTAAATATTTAGCGATTTTTTCTATCCCCAATCCTGGGATATCGCCGAATCCGCCGCCGGCGATAAAGAAATAAATATTGCATGAATTCGCGATAGCTTTTCGCAAGTTGAACAGTCCCTTTTCTTCCCGCCAATTATTAAAAACATAGGGAGCATTTTCGTCAAAAGGATTGGGGACGGTAAGATTTATGCAATCCCTAATAGTATCGGACGGTTTGAATATATTCTCTTGGAGCGTCATCAAGCCCAATAATGGTTTGATGGTAGAGCCGGGATTGTATAAACCGCTGATAACGCGATTGAATAGCGGACGTAATTTGTTCTCAAATAAACTTTTGAAATCGTTTTTCGAAAGACCGGAAATAAAGATATTGTTATCGTAAGACGGCAAACTGACCAAAGCCAATACCTGGCCATTTTGCGGGTTTTGAATTATTGCCGCGCCGCGAGACAGGTTGGCAGCAGCCAGAGTACCATAAAGCTCGTTATAGAGCTTCTTTTGGAGATCGTAATCTATATTAAGAACCAAATTCTGTCCGGGAAGCGGATCCATATTCAACTTCTCGTCAACATCTTTACTGAAAAATATCTTGCCATGTTCGCCCCGTAGTAATTCTTCATACTGCGCCTCCACGCCAAGGCGACCGATGGCATCGGTTGGTTTATAATAATCGTCGTTTAGGTCTTCTTTGTTAACCTTACCTATAAAACCAAGCACCGAGGAGAGCTGGTGGCTATCGATATAGTAGCGTTCGGTATCCGGAATAACATAGAAACCTTTGGGATTCAGATAGCGGAAATTTAATACCTGATCTTTGTTTAATTCTTCAGCCGCGAAAAATACGGCGTTATCTTTGGATTTCTCATCAACAAATAGATGGAACTCGTTTTTTGGCACCTTAAGAATATCAGCTGCTTTCTCTATTTCTATTTGGTCTGCTTCTCCTCTAACTTCTTTGGAGATAACCAGCAGATCGAAATTCGAGATATTTTTAACCAACGGCTTCCCCAGCCGGTCAAAGATTATCCCTCGCGGAGGAGGAATAAAAAAATTGACCGATTTATTCTCAAGAGCCAGCCGGGCATATTCGCTATGATCGAATATGGAAATTTTAAAAGAAAACGCAAAGATAAGGCCAAGAGATATTACGGATATTAAAAAAGCCAGCTGGAAAATATTATGAGAAATGGGTTGCTCCAGATCAGAATGTTCACTGCCGGAATCAATAAGAGTTTCTTCCGGGGTTACCCAATTGTCATTATTTAATGAAATTTTGTATTCTTTTTTAAACATCCGAGTAAAATCTATTTTAGCTATTTCGAACTTCTACTACTCGATCGAATAAGGTAAAACAAACGCCAAATGTTGCAAATGCCTCTAGGGCAATAATGAAATTATTGTAACCCAATATCGACAATAAACATAAGCTCAGTATGGATGCTCCGACTATTCTTTTGACGCTAAAAAATGATGAGATAAAAAAGAAGATAAGCGCCGCGATCAGAAACATAAGTACCAAACTGCCGGGCGGCATTTTCCAAAAAAATTCCAAGAACAGAGAGATAATCGAACCAACTCCCAATACCGGAATGATAACTCCCCAATTCAAGATCATAGCCACCAAAAAGACTAAGACCATTATACTTTCCCTGAAACCGAATATACTGGGTAAAATTAAACCATCAATTAAAAATATGGCGATAAAAATCAAAGCCAGATTCAATATTTTTATATTATTGGTCATGGATTTCTTTTAATAATAATCACTCCGTTTAAATATTTGATTGCCGGTGCAGGATCGATGCGCACTTTCTTAAAAGTCTGGGATTCGTTTATCTCTACATGGGCAACTGTGCCGACAATTAAAGCTGACGGGAACATATCGTTCCCTGTTGATATCAGGATATCCCCCTCCTTGATTTCGTCTTCCTTAGCAATTAAGTCAAAATACATTCCCTCGGTTAAAGCACCTTTGGCTATTCCGGCTGTTATACCACCCATTACTTTTGCGGTAATTTTAAATTTGGGATCCGATAAGAAAAGGACTCTGGAGAAATTCTCTGAGATCTCATCGATCACTCCCACTAACACCTTCTCTTCGGTAATTACCACATCATCTTTCACAACGCCGTCGATAGCCCCCTTATTAATCAAAAGGTTATAGCCTCCTGGACCGAAATTAAAATTGAACACTTGAGCATAGACAATACCTTTCCCCGTTTGTTGTTTTATATCGAGGGTTTTTCTCAAAAAATCGTTTTCTTTCTCCAGAATATCCAATTTGGAGAGACCGGCAAGTAAATCACTATTTTCCTTCAATAGTTGTTCGTTTTGGATAGATAAACTTCTCCACTGACGTATTTGATCTGCAAATTTATGAAAAGAGTTGAACCTACCAAAAAGATAGGAGAGAGAGTCAACGGCAAATCCGGGGATAGTCCACAATTTGCCTAATGGCATATAATTCCCAAGAATAAAGATAATAAAAGCCGCCAAAAGCAAAACAACTAACGGTTTGAGTGGCGACTTAATCATACGATAATTTAAATATATTCTTCTTTTTGGGTAGCGACCAAAACTGATTTTAATTGGTCGATATTCTCAAGTACAAATCCACAACCACGCGCCACGGCCGTTAACGGGTCATCAACAATTTTGACGAATAGTTTGGTCTCATGGGCAATCAGCTTATCCAACCCCTTAAGCAGCGCTCCGCCTCCGGAGAGAAAAATATATCTATTGATGAGATCGGCGGTCAATTCCGGTGGTGTCTCTTCTATTGTATTTTTCACGGCAGTTACGATGATCTTAACTGACCTAGCCATTGCTTCTCTTATCTCTTCGGAGGTTACCGTTATTTCTTTCGGCAATCCGGATACAAGATCGCGGCCTTTTACTCGGCCTTCGCTTTCTTCATCAGCCGGGTAAGCTGAACCGATAGTAATTTTGAGATTTTCCGCTGTTGCTTCCCCAATCAGCAAATTTCTTTCCTCGCGTAAATGGCGAATTATATCTTCGTTGAGTTTATCCCCGGCTATTCTTAAGGAACGGGAAGCGATAACTCCGCCCATAGAGATTACCGCCACCTCGGTCGTACCTCCGCCAATATCAACTATTACGTTCGCCACTGCTTCATGAACCGGTAAACGCGCCCCGACAGCAGACGCCATCGGTTCTTCCATCAAAAATACTTCTCTTGCTCCGGCGTTGTAGGTCGCATCCTCAACGGCTCTTTTCTCCACTTCGGTAACGCCTGACGGAATCCCGATTACAACTCGGGGCCTGGGGAGAAGAGTGAAGCTTTCTTGATGAACACGGTCAATAAAATATTTAAGCATCTGCTCGGTTACTTCAAAATCGGAAACAACGCCATTTGCAAGCGGACGGGTTACGACGATATATCCGGGAGTGCGGCCGACCATTATTTTAGCTTCTTTCCCAATTGCAAGTATTTTCCCGGTTTTTTGGTTTACCGCCACGATCGAGGGCTCATTGATGGTAATGCCTTTCCCGCGAACATAAACCAGAGTATTAGCGGTACCCAAATCGATTCCGATGTCTTTTGACCAATAACCAAATAATTTATTAAACATATATTATAACTTGCTCGCTCTCCGATAAGCTTCGCTATATCGGTACGAGCCCTACGGGTTTAGCCAACTTCTTCGTTAAAAAGTTCCGGTTATTGCTCACCATAGTTCACTATGGCTCGCAACATCCTCGCTTTTTGCCTCGAACTTGTCTAAACGCGCTGCGTTCTAAAAAATTGCTCCATCGTGATTATCGATACATTACCATATCAAAATTAATATAAACAATCAAAAATCCTCCGCTTTGGCGGAGGATTTAAATTTCGATGTTATTCATTGGGATCAGTTCGGTATTTTTTTTATTCCTTCTTTTTATTTCTACACTGCCCTTATCCAATGTTTTCTTACTGACCACTATACGGATTGGACAACCGATAAGGTCGGCGTCGGCAAATTTTTCTCCGGCACTTTCATCGTCCCTATCGTCATACAATACTTCAACTCCTTTACCAGCCAGGTCTTGATAGACTTTTTCCGCTTCTTCTTTTTTATCATCCAGAACAATGAGGTGAACTTTATACGGAGCAACACTCTCCGGCCAAACAATTCCGGCTGTATCATTATATATCTCCACAATCGTAGCCATCAGGCGACTAATACCGATACCGTAAGAACCCATAACGACCGGGTTTTTATTTCCCTTCTCGTCCGCAAAAACAAGATTGATAGCGTCGGAATATTTTGTCCCTAAGGGAAATATATTTCCCACCTCAATGGATTTTTCTTCGATCATCTTGCCTCCGCACTTGGGACATGGACTCCCTTCTTTTAACTTTGACATATCCATATTCTCGGCATACTCGCATTCAGAACATAATAAGATAGTATCTTCTCCAACTGCCGATAAAACCTGAAATTCATGGGTGTTGGATATGGTAAAGACGCCTCCGGCGGCAAGAGTATAAATAGATTTAAGGCCGCATCGCTCGAAAATTTTAAAATATGCTTCTTTTACTTTTTCATAGTACTGATACAAATCTTTTTCATCGGTGTGAAAACTGTATAAGTCCTTCATCATAAATTCTCTGCCGCGTAATAATCCTGATTTAGCCCGAGCTTCATTCCGAAATTTGGTTTGTATCTGGTAAGCGGCAAAAGGCAGGTCTTTGTAGGAATTGATGTATTTTGTTGCTATTGCGGTCAGAACCTCTTCATGAGACCAACCGAGAACATAGTTTGCTTCCTTATCATTTAGACCCTTGGCAAAAAATCCCACATCCAGATTCCACCTATTGGTCGGCTCCATATATTTTTTCTCTACCAGCGCCGGCATGAACATTTCCTGTCCGCCAATAGCATCCATTTCTTCTCTGATTATCTGAATCACTTTTTGAGCAACTCTCCACCCGAGAGGCAGAAAGGTATAGATTCCGGCTGAATTTTTGTAAACAAACCCGCCCCTGATAAGAAACTGGGCATTAAGCGCCATCTCATCCGCCGGCGCCTCTCTTAAAGTTTTGGTAAATAATTGCGATAGACGCATTAGAATAATCTTACTATATCTTTAAATGTAACGTAAATCATCAGCATCAGTAAAAGGGCGAAACCGACTGCGTTTATCCCCTGCTCAATTTTTTTATTAACCGGAGAACCTTTGAGTTTTTCGATTATTATCAGAACCGCCCGACCGCCGTCCAAAGCCGGAAATGGGATAATATTAAGTACCGCTAGGTTTATGGATATAAGAGCCACGAACTGCATAAGATAATTTAATCCGATACGCGCGGCTTGACCGGTCATATTCGCTATTCCTATCGGTCCGGAAACATCAGCGATAAGCTTGCCTTTCAACAGTAATGTTTTAAACAACATACCATATCCTATTACGGTATTAATTGTGATAATTCCCGCATCATAGGCGCCTCGCCATATCGCTTCATACCACGGATAAGATACGACACCGGTCAAAGCAAGTGATACACCCAAAGCGCCTTCGCCTTCCGGTGGATTTAACCTTGGGGTCAATTCTTTTTCAACCAGTTCACCGTCTCTACTTATCAATATCGTAACCGCTTTTCCCGCATTATTTTTTATAAAATCCTGGGTTTTTTGGACATTATTAACAAGGGTTATCTGCCCCTCAACTTCAAATCCCATTATCCCGTCCAGAAGCCTTATCCCAGCAATTTGAGCAGGACTATTCTCGGCAATCTGGATAACTTGGATTTGTTTATCTTCGGCAGAATAAGAAGTTTGCTCGTCTATAATGCCGATTCGCAATCCAAAAAAGTTAACAATCATTAAAAGAACGACCGCCAACATAAAATTCATAAACACGCCGGCTACGATAACTTTCAATTTGGCAAGGAATGGTTTAGCCGAGAAACTCTGGGGATCATTTCTATGTTCACCCTCTTCCCCAAGAATCTTCACAAAACCCCCAAAGGGTATCCAATTAATGGAGTAGGTGGTTTCGCCTTTTTTGATACCCCAAAGCCGCGGCGGGAATCCGAATCCGAATTCTTCCACTTTCATTCCGGCTTTTTTGGCAAAAATAAAATGCCCAAATTCGTGGACAAAAATCAGTACCCCAAGAACAATAAAAAAAATCAGAGCGGTTAGCATTCGCCGTTATGTGGTCATTAACTCCTGTTCTTTCTTTTTTGTCATATCGTCAAATTTTTTATTCAAATCATCCATTATTTTCTGCAATTCTTCTTTGGCTTTGAACATATCGTCGTCTCTGGCTTTATTTTCCCTTATCTCGTTCTGAACTTTTTTAACAATATCTTCCCTTACTTGTCTGGCTTTGATCTTCGCTTCCTCTACTTTTTGATGCAGTAATTTAATGAATTCTTTTCTTCTCTCTTCGGATAAGGGTGGGATAACTAAACGAACCCCATTGGAATCGCTGGCAGGGTTCAAGCCGAGAGAACTGTCTTTTATGCCTTTCTCAATGTTAGGAATGGCTTGTTTGTCCCATGGCTGAATAAAAATCATTCTCGGCTCAGGCGTATTGATAGTTGCCAGTTCTTTAATCCTGAATTTCGAGCCCATATATTCAACTGAAATATCCTCCACCATTGACGAGTGAGCCCGGCCGGTTCTTATGGCAGCAACTTCATTTTTAGCATGATCAAAAGTCCCTTCAAAATCTTTTTTTCTCTGGGCAATAAGGTCTTTGTATGACATAGGGCAATATTATCACAAAATTTTAATAAAAAAAACGGGCCGCGCATTACGCGGCCCGATGTCATTTCTGGCTGTCGTTCCTACTTTGGAGCTACAAGCGGCTTCATCTGGCCGGTCTGGTATGCCTGACTTGTCGCTTCTGTCGTGACGATCAGCTCCATCTGCGCCAGAGCTTCAGGACCGCGCACAACTTGAGTGCCGATCTGAGCTCGGAGCGATGGATAACCAATCCAGTCAACGAACAAGTGCCGAACCCAACCAATCTGCCGGTAGTTCTCGTAGGCCCTGACCATATCGAGTAGTTTTGATTGCTTGGCTTTGTAGGCCTCGCGTCCGGCAGAAACGAACGAAGCAATCTTGTCATACACATCGAGCTGACCGCGTAGGTCGGGATATGCCTCGACCATAGCCGAAAAGAATGCTCCGCCCTGACCATGCTCAACTGGTTGACCGTCCACACCTTCATAACGGCCTTTGACTGCATCGGAGATAATCTTGTCCATCTTCTCCGATTTCAGGTTCGCCAAACCCGTCTGCTCGTAGAACGAAACCTCGTAGTTCGCGAGTTCGTTCTGGTTGTCCGGATACTGCGCGTTGAGCGCCGTTTCCTGACGCACCAGCTCGTTGCGAACTTCGTTGGCGTAGCTGTATAACGACACACCGACGGCGAACAAGCTTCCAAGCACGACGACGGCGATGATCAGAAGAACCGGTACGGTCCCTCTTTCGTTTCGATTCTTCACTGTGTCCTCCTCCTGCCGATCTTATCGGCAATGTTGTTTCTCTGAACACGGACCCAAATCCGTGCTTCCCGCCACTGAAGCTCCCACCACTCCTCGATACGGTTGAGATCGAACGGCCCGGAACGATTGCGCGGATCACGGATACCGTTCACCACCGCCACCAACCAGACCGCACCGCACCCCAGCAATGACAGAGAAAGAATCATGCCATGCTGGAACCCGGTGAGCTGAATTTCGTTGGCAAGGTATGTGAACCCCCTGCCAAAATCATCCGGATCTTTGGCTGACATGCTCACTCGCCTGAAACGGGTTTCTTTCAATTCCCGCCCCCAAATGATCGAGCATAGACGTCCTTTCACTTCTTGGTCGCTTTTGACCCTCTGGCCGTAGACCTCGAAGTAGCCCCTAATGCTTCCGACAACCGCCTCCGGCGTAAATGACACACCTTTGAGGCTATTTCTGATTTCGGTAATCATCCGCTCGTTGCCAAGCGGCATACCAGTTGTTGCGCGACCCCAGCTGACGGATTGCCCGTCGCTAGTGCCTATCGCGACAACAATGGCATTCTTGCTTAGAGCATTTTTCTCGAGATACTTCGGATTCTGCCAGTAGGCCTTCAGTGCCATGATATATTCATCCGGACTACTGCCAACCCTCCCGAGGTCAACATCGTGAACCAAAACGATATGAAGATCGCCCTGAAATTCCGGACCAAGCGCTGCATTCAGATATGCTACTCTTTCAGCCCACGCTCCTATATCTGTGTGAAGTGTAGGGCCGATAGAGTAGGTCTTTCTTGCCATATAGTAATTGTACAAATCATGAGATAGCTCCGGCAACATTTTCCCGGCAAGCAATTTCTCAACCGCTCCCGAGTATTGAGTCAGGATCGTTGAATCGCTTGCCAGAATGTAGTTGTCGTAACTGGCCCGCGTTGTTACCGGTCCCGGCCGGCCTACCCGGACCCTGGTATCAACCGCTTTCCAAAACTGCGGCTCGCCGACACCAGCCCGGTCAATTACGTACTGCGGTAGATTTTCTCCTCTTTCCGGCTCCCATCTATGACGAGAGGGATCCTCCGGAAACCGATGTTCGGCGATTGTGTAATTGCCAAGCGTTGTCCGCACATAATATGATGTTTCCATCGTTACATACGGGCAGTTATGATAACGCGTTTCCGGACGATAACATGTACTACATGAAGTATGGCCATCTTCATCTGTCGTACACATACAGTCGTATGCAACCATAACAATATAGGGATCGCAGTCATACTCATACCAGCAAGGACCATCACGGCTACACTGGGTCGATTCGGCAATTGCCCGAAGCTCCCAACCATTCCTATATTCATTGAATGAAAGATTACTTGACTTTGCTATTGACCAGCCGGCCCAGACTATTAACGGAGTCAGCACTAAGCTGATAACCAAAAACCCAAGGCCGTATTCTCCCCAGGTAATCTCCAATTCGTTTCTTCGGTAGTCCAGGAAGAGCTTAATCGCCAAACCTATCAGAGCCGCGATCATGATTCCCTGAAAAACTAATCCGGTCATTCTCCCTCACCTCCTATTCAGTTGCTAAAGACCAAAAGTATTAGAGATTATACGATAATAACTAAATATAGTCAAGGTTCAATCAAAGATTGACCAGGAAATTTTCTATGGCTAAACGATGGTTGTACTGCGGCTGGGAAACGATAAAATTCAATCGCAATAAGTTTTTAAATGCCTTGGCGTTATAAATATTTTCGTCCTTGACCCGATAAATAACATTGGTAATTAGATCGGCATAGTCATCCTTCTCATATATCTTCTTTGCGTACTGGATGCGCTCTGTAATCCCTTGTTTTGATATGGCCGCAAATTCATCCACAGCTTTTTTTAGGTCGGCGATATCCCCCGTCTTCAACAGTTTTACAACCCAGCCCAGGCGGCCATGGGCCATTTTTAGGATAAATTCTTTATCGTCTTTGTTTATTTTTTTTGAAGAAAGAAATTCATCTATCTCCTCTTGCCCAAGAGGTGAGAACCTGACCAGTTCGCATCTTGAAGATATTGTCGAGAGTATCCACTTTGGCCTTGAAGTTACGAGAATAATTATCGAATTGAGAGTCGGCTCTTCCAATACTTTCAGGAAAGCATTTGATGCCTCCTCGGTCAGGCGGTCCGCGTCATTAATGAGTACGAATTTATACGGCGCCGAATATGCCTTAAAAGAAAGAAAGTGTTTAAGTTCTCTAATATCGTCAATGTATATTTGGGTCTTGCCTTCTTCTATGCGGGGCGATATGAGTTTAAAATCAGGTTGGTTTGAGGGCTCGGTAGAATTGAGCAAACGAAATAAATCTTCGGCAAACATTTTCTTACCTATCATCTCCGGGCCATAAAATATATATGCGTGAGCAAGCGCTTTATTTTTGGTTGCGGTCTCGAAGTACTTTCTATTACTGTTGTGACCTATCGTCATCCAGGGGTTCATCCCGTACAAAGCAGCTACTACGCAGTTATAGTACAACCAGTTATGCGCGCAGGACTACTTTTATTATTTATTGAATATCCCGTTCGTTTCACCCATTAGGGCTGCTTTGTACGGGATTCATTTTTCATCGGTGGATTCACTTCATTCACCACCGGCAGGTTAACATCTTCGGATACCGCAGGCAAATTATCGTCCTGATGTTGCGACTCCTTGAGCAGAACATAAACAATAACAATCACGACCACAATTATAATTCCAAACATTAAGCTAGGCATTTTGTGCGGTTTGGCCCAATAATGTCGCTGCAATCTTGTCCGCGGCATCCGGTGAGGCAAAACTTTTAATTTTTTGGCTTATGGATTCGTAATTAGCCGGTTCAAGCAACGATTCAATCTGGTTTATTAATATATTGGGGGTTAAATTCTCTTCCTCAATATATACTCCCCCGAATTTAGTAAATTCCATGGCATTCTCGAGCTGATGATCCGAGCTTGATTTGGTAATCGGAATAATTATCGCCGGTTTCCCTAACAAAGCAATTTCGAATATAGAACCGGCTCCGGCACGAGATATTACGATATCGCAGGCCGCAAGCGCCGCAGCATATTGCTTTGAATCTAGGAATGGGAAAAGTTTGTAGTTGTTCCTTAAGTTGTCGGCATAGTGGCCTTCGCCCTCTTTGATGAGGCGATCTATGTCGGCTTTGACTGCATTGTATTGGCTTTGTCCGCATTGATGAAGTATTTGGAACTTGGAAACCAGCATTACCAATGAATCAATAATTACCTCGTTAACCCTTTGCGCCCCCTGACTTCCTCCGATAACAAGAATTATCTTTTTCCCCTGGCTTAAGCCCAATACTTGCGCCGATTGTGTTCTATCAGCCAAGAGAATATCTTTTCTGACTGGATTGCCGACTAAGAATGTTTTGCCGGCTTTAAAATATTTTTCAACAGATGTGAAAGATATAAAAACCGCTCTGGCCATCTTGCCGATTATTTTATTGGAAAGTCCGGGCACCGAATCGGATTCGTGTATATAAATAGGGATAAAATAAAGCCAACTGACAAAAGCTCCGGGCAAAGAGGCATATCCGCCTTTTGAGAAAACCACGTCCGGCATAAACCAGAATATATGCCACAAGGATTGTAAAAATCCTACCGGAATTTTAAAAATATCCAAAAAGTTGAGCACACTGAAGTATCTTCTCATCTTCCCGGTCATGATCTGCTTGAAAGACAAACCACGCTCGGTGCAAGCGGTTTTCAAAAAATCACCCTCTCCCATTACCATCAATTCCAAAGAGATACTGCCCCCTTGCGCGGCTCTCTCTTGTAATGCATCGGCAACGGCAATAAGCGGGAATACATGCCCGCCCGAACCCCCGCCAAGAAGTAATACTCTGTAATTCGCCACGTAGTAATTGTATCTTTTTTCGAGTACTTGACGCAAACCTCTTGATTTTGCTATTTGAGCTAAAAATAAAAAACGCCGGCATTTGCTGGCGTTATCTCTCTTTTAAAGTTTCTGACCGAAAATACAGAATGAACATCATCGGGACACCCATCAGTAAGAATGCTACCGGCTGTAAAGCCTTGGCTAAAGTCCAGGAACTAATAGAAAGAATTACAGCTATTGAAGATATAAAACCAAATGTCCAGCCCGAACGATTTTCACGGCTTGGGTCTTCCCAAGATGAGATATATGTCGGGATGGAACCAAGACCTTGAATAACCAAACCGATAATTATCCCCAAGAGCGGATCTTTGAACCACAACATAACTCCACCTAAAACAACTCCCAATAGACACAGTTTCTCAATTCGCGTCCATCCCGGTCTGCCGTACTTGAAAGACAACAGCATCACAACCAAAGAACCAATGCCCATCATCAATATCTGCCCATTCATGCTATCTTTGAGATACATTCCAATAAGTACCAGCCAGTCTAAGCTGGACCATATTATCCAGGAGGCTTTAATCGGTTTTGTCGGTTTTCCCAGAATAGTAATCCGAAAATGCTTAATCTGTTTTCCAAAGATAGCAAGAATGTACGGAATATAACCAATGGCAGCTAAAGCTCCGGCCATAATCGATAACCAGTTCTTTATGTCCACCTATCCTCCCTTATTGTAAAAGTTCGATATATTATACAACATTTATCCCAAAAATCAAAACTACCGCTGTGTTAAAGTATCTCCACTACTTTCTGCCTTGAGGTCCAGCCAGAGACAATCTTAATCCTTCCCGCGGCTACTCCGAAATATTCCGCCAGCGCTTTAATGATCGCCGCATTTGCCCGTCCCTGAACCGGCGGCTCTTTTACACTAACAACAAAATTAGATTCATCGATCTTCTCAATTTTTTCTTCTTTGACTCCCGGTTTTGCTTTAACGAATATCCTCATCCCGTCAACTATATCATAAAAACAAAAAAGCCCTGTTATGGGCTTTGTGCTGCCTTTTCTCCCACTACCACAACCTGGATTTGTCTTTCCCCCCTCCCTTGAGGATCAAAATCCCAAAAAAGCATGCTCTGCCATCTTCCTAGATTTATTTTTCCGTTGTCAAAACTCCACAAAAGCGACTCCCGTATCATAGCGGCTTTCAGATGAGCTGTTGCATTCTTCCTCTCATTCGGAGCCATGTTTTCGATTCTGATAGTAAAGTCGTCATGTTGAAAGTCTCTCGTAGGCTTTAGAATATCTATAAGAAATTCCAGAAGAAGATTCAGTAGTCTTTTTGGGACAAAATCCAAGAATCTTTTTCTGCCGGATACAATATGCGGAAGCGCAAAAAGGAGTTTTTCGGCACCTTCGTTCAATGTTTCATGAAAATCCTTCAGCAACAAAGGTTCATTCTCTTGTACCAGATAACCGTTCAGGCCTTCTTGCTCCTTTTTTGTCAGGCCAGTGGTGGTATGAAGGGTGTGAATAATAACAATCCCGCGAACAAGAGTGGATGCCTCAATAATATCTTGCACCTTTTTGGTTATGTTGATACAACTGGTTTCTTCATCGCTAGCCGGAAGATTCAAAACTTCTTGATAGATTTCCACCTGACACCTCTTATTATTAAACAACCATGTCGCTAGTGTAAATTAAAATAAAAAAAATCGCCAGTCTGGGCGGAATTTAAACTTCGGGTATATTAATCCTTCCTTTTCAAATTAAACTCATTACCGGAGGCGCATTTTTGCGGCGCCCCCAAAATAAGTTCTAAGCTTAGCTCTTAAAAACATCCATGAGCATATAGAGAGCGCTCAAACCGATCAAACCATAGACCACTTTCGTGAGAGCTGACGCTTCTCCGAGAAGAGCCGAGACCAAATTGACGTCGAAAAGAGCTAGACCCCAATTTAGTCCCCCGATAACAACCAACACTAATGCGGTTTTTTTCAACATGATAATAAACTGCCTTTAGTAAGTTAGTTAATTGTTTTTTCGACCTTAAACACATTTTAACATATAAAGCGATTGGCGGGGCTTAAAATGTTGATAACCTTTCCCCATTAAAAAACCCTGTCATGGCGACAGGGACTTAGAAAAGAACTGATTAATTATATGATGTCGGGGACATCCGGGATGGCTTCGCTGTTCAGTACGACCTGATCAACCCTGGACATATAGCCTCGTCTGAAAGCATCACGAGCATCAGCTATATTCACAGGAATTTCCACCTGCCTGGCAACCTCAGAAAACAGATGCATTACTTCGGCAACCGATGCATCGGTTGCCGCGAGCATATAGGCCATAACAGTCGCAACGTCGCCATTTCGCTGCATCTTGTCGAAGTTACGTTTGCTGATCTTGTCGAGATCGTCGTAGTCAATCTGCAGATGGGTCAATCTCTGTTGGAGCTCCACTTCTGATGCCCTGTGTTTCTCGCGCTCAACGTCCAGTCTAAGCTGAAGCCCCCTATTCTCGTTGACAACCCGCATGAACTCTCCGCGCAAATATTTATTGCTCTCGTTATTATTTACAACCTCTTCTCGGACTTGAGCAAGCTCCTGCTGGAGTCGGGCAATCTCATTCTTGAGTTGAGCAACGCGCCAAGTTGATCTTCGTTGTCGTTGGGCAGTACTGACTTTTTTCAAAGAGCCACCCCCTTCCCTTTTTTAGCATATTGGCGGAATGCCGATATGCATCTTAGACGTTGTATATATTAAACTATTTAATCCAATCTGTCAATTGAATAAAAAATTTCCTCTGTTACTTGAGTAGTTTTAGCATCTCTCGCCAAGAACGAGTATTTATGACATCGGCTTTAGTCGCCCAACCACGACGGGCTTGGCCGATGCCGTATTCAAGATATTTAAAATGTATGGGAGCGTGGGCATCGGAATCAATGGCAAGTTTAATACCCATTTCGACAGCTTTACGGACATACTCGTCTTTCAAATCAAGACGGTCAGGAAAAGCATCTATCTCCATAACGGTCTTTGTGCGTTTGGCGACTTTCAGAAGGGCATCCATATCAACTTTATAAGCGTCTCTCCTTTGGATCAGCCGTCCGGTTGGGTGAAACAGAATATCTACATTTGGATTTTCCATTGCTTTTATGATTCTGGCTGTCATCTCTTGCTCCGGCATGTTGAAATTGGAATGGACTGCTACTCCCACAATATCCAGTTGGGCTAAGGTCTCGTCGTTTATATCAAGCGTACCGTCTTTCATAATATTTACTTCGGCACCTTTAAGAACTCTGAATTTTGAACTTTGAAACTCGCGATTGATCTCATCAATCGCGGCCATTTGTTCAACAAGTTTTTTCTCATCACTGCCTCCGGTCATGGCAAGAGATTTGGTATGGTCGGTAATGCAGATATATTCAAGGCCAAGTTTTTTAGCCGCTTCTGCCATCTCTTGAATAGAAACGTCCCCATCGGTCCAATCGGTTTGAACTTGCAAGTCACCTTTAAGGTCGTCGTAACCGATTAATTTTGGTAATCTGCCGATTGCAGCAGCTTCTATCTCTCCACTATTGGTCCTTATTTCCGGAGGTATAACCTCAAGCCCAAGCTTCTCATAAATCTCCTCCTCTGTTTTACCAGCAATAAGTTTACTACCTTTAAAGAGGCCGTATTCGCTTAATTTATATCCTTTCTTTATCGCAATTTCGCGGATTTGAATATTGTGGTATTTGTCTCCGGTAAAATATTGCAACGCCGCGCCGAAAGATTCGGGTGGAAGAACACGTAAGTCGGCATCCATGCCTATATTTAACCTCACAGACGACTTAGTCGATCCCTTCGAATATACTGCCTCAACTTCCGGCATAGAGACAAAGAAATCCATCACTTTTGACGGTTTCTTTGAGATAACAAGTATATCCAAATCCCCAACCGTTTCTTGCATCCTTCTGATAGAGCCGGCAAATTCTGCTTTTTCTACCCCTTCTACTTTTTTTATTTTTTCCAGAATTATCCTAATGACCGGCATTGTAAATCCGAGGATAAATCGGCCGTGTTCTTTCTTGAGAAACCCTATCGCCCGCAGAATATTATCTTCTGTCTTCTCACCGAATCCGCCTTGTTTACTTAACAAATGCTCTGTAGCGGCTTTTTCCAATTGCTCACGGTTTTTGATACCGAGTTTTTTGTAAAGTTTTAAAATCATCTTCGGCCCGATACCTTCAATGGACGCTAAGCCTTCGATATCAACCGGAATTTGTTTTTTTAGCCGGTCGTAATCTTTGACATGCCGAGTTTTAATAAGTTCTTCTATCCGCTCCGCAATGCCTGGACCAACACCTGGTATGTCCTCCAATGCCTTGAGCCCGCCTTTCTCATATATTTCTTTGACGCTTTCCGAGAGCGACTCTATGGAATGGGCAGCTTTTTCATACGCCTGCGGTTTGAAAGCCACTTCTTTCATCTCAAGAAGTATAGCCATCTCATAAAGAATTTTGGAAACTTCGCGATTCGTCATATTCCGGGTCCTTTGTCCGGTTGAGGTTTGACCTCGCCATGGCCAACTTTTTCTTTTAAATCCTTGAATATCCTTATCTGTTGAAACGCACCTATGATAGCAAGTACTCCCCCCAATAAAAATACGAATTTAAAACCGAATTTCTGAGCCAAGATACCTCCTACGGCTGCAAATACAGCTGCACCGATACCAATAGCAATTGAATCCATTGACCATTCAACATTCTCGCGCATCTTGTCTACGTGGCGAGAGAAAATGGCATACCAAGGCGGAATGGCAAAAGCGGCGCCGATGCCGTAGATGGCCTGGATGATATAAATATGAGTTGCGGTAGAAGCAAACAAATATAAGAAAGGGATAGTAGCGATAAGACAAGTTCCTAAAATTAGGGAGTAAAAATCGTCGTATTCTCCATGGTCTTTATCCAAAAATCTGGCAATGGGGATCTGCAGGCCGGATTTGAATATCTGAAAAATTGCCGCAGCAAATCCTATAACCTCAAGCGAGCCGCCGCTTATTTGTTTTGTGACGAAAACAGCGAATACCGGTCCAAAGACGGAGAATCCAGCATTAACAAAAAAATCCGATACGACCAGGGTTCTGACAACATGGTTGATCTTCATTATTTAAATTTTAACGAAATAAAAAGGCCGCGGCAACTGCCGCGGCCTTTTTAAATATTAAAATTAAAGTCGTGGAATTCCCCAACCGGAGGCATCGTCGTCTCCTAAAGGTTGTATATCTGTAGAAAATTGATGAAGTAAATCTCGGGTAGCGGAAGCGGGATCCTTAGCATCTTTCTGCCAAAGCTTGGCCGCCAAACCGGCAACATGCGGTGAAGCCATGGAAGTCCCGGACAACGTGGCATAACCGCCATCCTTCCAGGTTGATTCTATGTTTACGCCGGGAGCGGCAAATTCCATATCCCTATTTTCGATAACATATTGTTCATCGGTAGAATTTATACCTCTTGAGCTCCAGTCAGGAATACCCAGGGTGGAGTTAACGGCACCAACCGCCACTACAGTAGAATTTGCCGCGGGATAATCAATACTACCGATATATGGACCGTCATTCCCGGCTGCAGCGACAACCAGAACATTCTTAGAGACGGCATAGTTTGCCGCATCGGTTATTAATTGGCTTTCCATATCAGAACCTAAGCTTAAATTTATTATATTCGCTCCGTTATCGACTGCGGTTCGGATAGCCACGGCAATATCATCTGCCCAGCACATACCGCTGTCGGAACAAACCTTATATGCAAGAATATTTGCTTCCGGAACAATTCCATAAACACCTTTTCCGTCGGATCCGCCATCAGCGGCTATGATTCCGGCGATATGAGTGCCATGGCCGTTCTTATCGTCACATTTACCATCAATGAGCGGCGAACGATTGCTTGAGAAATCTTTGCAGTCCTTGACCCTACTTAACAGATCCGGGTGGGTTTTAACAACACCGGTATCCAATATAGCCACACCTACGTCTTTACCTCCGCTGGTTTTATCTAACAAAGAATCATTATAAATAGTTTTAATTCCCCATGGAATCTGTTCTGAAGGAACCGGTCTTTTGGATACCGTCTTACCGGAAGTTACAGCCGCTTCTACACTCGGCAAAATATAAACCTTTTTTATGGGTTCCAACTCAACTCCGAATATTTTGGCAAGGCGTAATTGAAAATCAGAGAGATCGGCAGTAAAACCATTATCGAAATTATGCCTAACCGTAAAAGACCTCTTCCAGAAATTAGAGGTTGATTTGACGAGATATCTATTACCGTCTTCCGCAGCAAAAACAGGAAGAGCTGCTCCCATAAGCAGCGCTAAAACAACCAAATAAGCCACTTTCTTTATATACATCTTGTAAGATCTATATTAGCACATCTGTCTCAAACCAGCAATCCACAGGCTCTTATGAAGTCTGTTCTTCGTCTGAAAGGAATTTATCTATACCATCCCTTACTTTTTCTCCAATATCTTTTAACCGTTCCCTTAGAAAAAGAGATTTAACGAACATGGAACGGAAAATAAACCTTAGTATAAATCCTACGGCAACGGCACCACCTAAGAATACCAATAGATAAACTGCGTCTCTAATATAATCAAAAATAAATTTATAACTTTGGCCGAAGAAGAATCCGACAAAAAAGGTCATAATTATCCACCCCAGCGAACCGATAAAATTATAAATGCTAAACTTTTTTAAATTATATTTAAGAGAACCCGACATGATCATGGTGGCGATAGTAAGAGACCAAGTAAGCTTGGCGATGACAATGGCCCTGCCGCTATATTTTTTAAAGTATTCTTCTACTTTCTCGATGATCTTCCTGCTTTTCTGGTCTTTTCTCCCCCACTTATCAATTGGCTTTGCTCCGGCAAAATATCCTACTGCATACCAAATATAGCCGTTAATAATCTCCCCACCAAGACACAATAAAAACACAGGCCAGAGAGAAAGGCTTCCCATAGAGGCAAGGAATCCGGCCAGAATGACAGTATTCGGACCTTCAATAGAGGCCCCGAGAAAAATCCAAAGATATTTATGCTCAATCAGTATTGGAAAATATGTTTGAAAAAAAATTAATACACTTTCCATTGATTATTTAAATTGCTTTAAAACTTGAAAGTCGTTCATCAGGACATCCTTAGTTGTATTATTATATATGGCAACCGCAGGATGATATAAGGGAATTATTTTAATCTTTCCGTAGCCGGTTTTTGCTTCAAAAATTTTGCCGTGCATATGGCTGATGGATTTTAAATCTGCATCTAAGCCGAATTTTCTCATTATATAATCCATTGAAAAGCGCCCCAGGGTGGCAATAACTTCGGGCTGAATTATATCTATCTGCCTATCCAAGAAAGGACCATAAACATTAATTTCATCCGGGAGGGGGTCTCTGTTGAACGGAGGCCTGTCTTTAACTATGTTGGTAATATAAACATTTTGGCGGGAGATACTAGCCGAAGACAAGAACTCATCCAAGAGTTTACCGGCCGCGCCGCAGAATGGTTTTCCGGTAGCGGCTTCATTTCTCCCCGGAGCTTCCCCGATAAACATAATTTTAGCATAATGGCTTCCCTCGCCTATAACGGGGAAAACGCCATTTTTAATCCTTTCTTTGTAGAGAGGCGCTTCTTTGAGATTAAGCACTTCTTCTTTGATTGCTTTTAGGAGTTTCGTGCGATTATCGTCATTTCCCATAGTATCAATAATACAAAAAACAATAATTTGGGCAAGATAAAAGGGGGCGACCATCTGGTCGCCCCCATGAGCTTTGGGATCAGTTCCCGAGAACCTCGCGAGCAATATCGCCTGCGAAGGTCCCTTCCTTGGCAATCTTCCGAAGCAGAGCGGACGACCCGCCCTCCTGCACATAGGCCTTCGCGGCTTCTGCGCCGTTTCTCTTCAGGATGCGGCGCAACCGCTTTTCCTCCATCTGAGCGAAGAACAAGGTGAATTTGCCATTTCGTTTCCCCGCCGATCGCGGTCGGCCCTTCTTGGACTGCTGCTGCTTCCTACTCTTCTGCACTTTCCTCATATCGGCCATAATTCCTCTCTCCCCCTTTCTTTTATGTATTTACTATATAATCTTTTTCTATAAAAGTCAATAAGGCCAGGGTAAGCCAGAATACAAATCTCCCCTGCTGAAGAGTCAACAGAAAATGATCAAAGAGACCCATAAATAAAATCGATAAGAAAACAAGAAAAAACGAAAAGTGATAAAGCTTTTTCATATGAGTCCGGAATATAAAATCTTTGGCCAGAAAAATCAGAAATAAAAGGAAGGTGGATATTCCCAGAATTCCCGTCTCGGAATATAAAAGAAGGTATATGTTGTGAACCGGCTGATATAGGGATCGGGAGATGTTCGGGCTCTGAACCATAAGCCAGTTCACAAAATTCCCCGGACCGATACCAAACCAGTGAAGACCGGACTTGAGTGATTCCATACCGTAAAATATCCTCAACTGGACTGCCTCTTCATCGGCAGAGATCTTGATTCGACTTACGACATCCGGCCAATAAAAAACGCAAAGAATGATAATAACAACTGCAGTTGCTAAAAAAATTAGAGCTAACCTTTTATTCCAATATCTATCCTTGAATTTCAGGCGCACGAGGATAGTTCTTATTAAAAAATTAAGGAATAGGAGGAATATCATTACTCTGGCGAAAGTGAAAAAGAAAGCCAAGAGGATCAATCCATAGATAAATAGATAAAGCTTGCTCATGCCCCTATAAAGCCAAATAAAATAAAAAGCAAAGATGGCCAGAAAAAGATAGGCGGCCAAAATATTCGGATGGGGAGTTGTCCCATAGGCCCTTATCACCCTCTCTCCATATAGATTGTAAAAAGATGCAATGCCGGTCAGATCGCGGGTTATTAGACTTTCTCCGAGAATCCTTAACCCCAAATCGGATTGCTTCCAAAACTGAGTAATAGCCACGACTGATTGAAAAACAGCTCCGGAAATAATGGCGATAAGAGATGGGATAAAACCAAAATTATATATGGCATAGCTTTTGATATAAAAGTAAAAGATGACGAACTCAATCAGCTTGAGAAAGCTATAGGAACTTAGGATATAGCTTGAAGAATTTTTTATGGAAATGGCCGATACGACAAGGAAAATAATTAGATAGAAATTGGGATTTTGAAATTGGGATTTGCTTAGAAATTTGGATTTTAGATTTTGAAGTTTATTTGTAATTTGGATTTTGTAATTTGGATTTTGCCAACCACAAAAAAAATTCCAAACCCACAAAGTAAACAGAACCATCAATAAAACATCCGTAGCGTATATACTGATACTTTGCCATTCATTAAAATACCAATTTTGTTGCCACAAAATTACCCGTGTCTGGAACGGAATTGAAAAAAGAAGCAGATAAAAAAGAATTCGTTCAACTTTTCTTAAAAACACCATAAAATAAGTATATCACTAGCTCCGCTCCCAGCCATAACCTTTTTTCTATTCGCCTAAGCCTCTAATTAAGTTAATCCAAGCGAATCACTCCTATTTGAGACCATTTGGTTTCGAGGGTAACACAATGCTTAAATTGATTGATAATTAGGCTAATAATGAATTTTGGTCGCGTAAGCAGGAATGGATAACAAAATTCATAGCCGAATTGAGGTTAATTTAAGCATTTGTCCCAAGAAGACCGGAGGTTGTAACCGATGAGGTTGAAAATGGGTGGGGTTGAGCGTTCTCATCCTACAAAAATTGAATAAACAATGCCGGCCAGAAATACAAGTATCATCAGATAATAAATAAATTTTGGCAGTTCTAAGCTGTATTCCGGCACCCTGTCGCCTTTTGATTTTGCTTTCGTGTAAATTAAAATCATTATTATACCTTCAATCCCGATAGCCACCGCCCCGGCTAAACCCATAATACCTATGAACGTCCTCAATCCTCCCAAGAACAAAATAAGTGGCGGTGTAACCACCAATAGCCAAGATAATCTTCTTGAAATTCCATAGTCAAGATTGAAGATCTCAAGAAAAGCCGAGCCAAGCATCAAGAAAGAAGTGCTTATGGCAAGTACTCCGAAAAGCGAACCTAAAAATACTATCTTGTCTCCGAGAAATTCATACAATCCCGAGATGGCATCCGGCGTTGTAACATCGCCGGAGATACCGACCACAGTGATAGCGAATATAAGATACAGAATGCTTACAAATGCTACGGCAGAGATAATAGCCCTCCTCAAAAATCTTTCTTTGTCCCCCAGAAGCTCCCTCTGGATTGGTATGGCAGGGAAACCGGCAAAAGCAAAAAGCAATATCCCATAAGGGAGAAACCAAAACTCCCTTTGGATCCCTGAAAAATTAGCCAGATTAATTTTCGGCCAACCGACTGCCGATATTGCGATTATTACCGAAGAGAAAAGAACTGCCAGCAAAAGCTCGATCCAAGAAATTCTTTTTATCCCCATCAAGATCAGAGAAGACATTACAAAAAAGAAAATTAAGCTGTAAGTAGCGGGAGAAATGTAAGTTATTGACGAGAAAACATTGCTCAAAAAATCTCCGGCAATAATCATATATATTAGAAGAGCGGCGTATGACACTAATGCTATGGAGAAGAAAATAATTTTTTTGTAGGCGTTTCCGAGATATATTTCGGTATAACCGGTCATCTGATGGATCCTTTGGGTACGCAAAACAATTTCGCCATACATCAAATCAAGAACCAGAGTGATCAGCGCCACCACAATCAAAGAGAAAGCGCCTATCCAGAACCCTGCTTTGGCGAACGAGAACGGTATGCCAAAGACACCCACACCGACCATCGTGCCGACAAGAGCCGCAACCGCATAATAGAAACTCCTTTTATTTTTAAAAAAGCCGGAAACCCAGTTAAAAAAACCTTTCATAAAGAAAGTATAAGAAAATATTTAAGAAAACGGAAGTTGCTCAACCCCTCCCCATTTTCGACCTCATCGGCTACAACCTCCGGTCTTCTTCGGACAAATGCTTAAATTAATCTTAATTCGGCTATGAATTTTGTTATCCATTCCTGCTTACGCGACCAAAATTCATTATTAGCCTAATTATCAATTAATTTAATCATTGTGTTACCCTCGAAACCAAATGGTCTCAGATGGGGAGGGCTTGCTATGAAGAATAAAGTGAAAGCCATGACACTTTTGACATACCCGCAGTCGAGTCATGAACTGAAAGACGGACAATAAAGAGTCCGAAATAATAGGTCAAACGCCGAGCGAAGCGAGGAGGCAAGTGCGGGTTACCTGTTATTTCGGTAACTCTTTACAGACGTCTTGAGGTGAATGACGAAGACGAGGACTGGATGGAAAAAGTGTTATGGCTTTCGCTTTTAGATCTTCAGGGCCGTTTTGAGAACATCATCCATTGTTTTTGCGAAAACAAATTTAAGATCTTTTCTGACTTCTTTAGGGATATCTTCCAAATCCTTTTTGTTTTCTACCGGCATAATAATGGTTTTTATTCCGGCTCTGTGCGCGGCAAGTATTTTCTCCTTAATCCCGCCTATTTCAAGCACCTTGCCCCTTAAAGTTACCTCTCCGGTCATAGCAACTTCTTTTCTGGCCAACTTATTAAGCAAAAGAGATATTAGAGCGGTCGTAATGGCGATACCGGCAGAAGGGCCGTCTTTTCTGATGGCGCCGGACGGAACATGAATATGAATATCGGATTTGTCCATATCTTCTTTGATCCCTTTTTTGGCGGCATAGGTTCTGGCAAAACTTAAAGCCGCCTGGGCTGATTCGCGCATCACCAAACCAAGCCGACCGGTAAGCAGAAGTTTACCCCTTCCCGGCATCCTGGTAACTTCAATGGAAAAAACCTCTCCGCCCACGGGCGTCCAGCCAAGGCCGGTTACGACTCCGACTTCGTCTTTTGTCTCGGCAAGCTGATGAGTATATTTAATCGGACCCAAATATTTATGGATAGCGTCTTTAGTGATGACTATTTGTTTTGTAGACGGGGACTCAACCAATTTTCTGGTGACTTTTCTCATAATGGTCGCCAATTGCCTTTCGAGATCCCTGACACCCGCTTCTCGGGTATGCTTACTGACCACATCAACCAATGCCGCATCCTGAAAAACAAGCGATTTCTTTTTCAGGCCATGGTCTTTATAAAGCTTCGGCAATAAAAAGTTTTTGGCAATCCGGAATTTTTCCTCTTCCGAATACCCCGGAAATTCGATTATCTCAAGACGGTCTCTTAAGGCGGGAGGGATAGTATCCAGCACATTAGCCGTAGTGATAAACATTACATCCGACAAATCAAAAGGTACCTCGAGATAATGGTCGGAGAATGCGTGATTCTGCTGGGGATCAAGCGCTTCAAGCAAAGCCGCGGATGGATCACCCCTGAAATCCATACCTACTTTATCTATCTCATCCAGCATGAAAACCGGATTTTTAACTTTAGTGCTGTGAACGCCCTGCACTATTCTGCCGGGCAAAGCTCCCACATAAGTCCTTCGGTGTCCTCTTATCTCCGCTTCATCTCTTAGGCCCCCTAACGACACTCTGATAAATTTCCTTCCCAGAGCTCTGGCTATCGATTGACCGATGGAGGTCTTGCCGGTACCGGGCGGACCCACAAAACATAAAATCGGCCCTTTGAGTTTGCCTACTTGCTTTTGAACGGCCAGGAATTCCAACACCCTTTCTTTTACTTTATTTAAACCGAAATGATCTTCGTTTAATATTTTCTCCGCTTCTTTTAAATTAATTTTTTCCTTTGTTTTTTTGGACCAAGGAAGCTCAACTAACCAGTCAAGATAGGTTCGCAAATATGAAACTTCGGGGTTGAAAGACGGCATCTTGCCTAGACGGCCCAATTCTTTAATTGCCTTTTCATGAACGTCTTTCGGCATGCCGGCTGCCATTATTTTTGACCTAAGTACGTCTATCTCCCCTTTTTCATCCTCAACACCAAGCTCTTTCTCAATGCTTTTGAGTTGCTCTCGCAAGAAAAGTTCTTTTTGCATTTTGCCTATCTGCTTTTTCGTTTCTTTGGTCACACTCTTTTCCGCCTCCATTATCTCAAGTTCTCGGATAAGACCGACGTTAAGTTCCCTAAGAGCGTCTGTTGACGATTCCAGCTCTAAGATCCTTTGCTGATCCTCGGTAGCCATGTTCATGTTAACCGTCATCAAGCTGATTATCTGTTCGGTGTCTTTGAGTTGCATCATCATATAAATTATCTCCGGCAATATAGTCGGGAAAGAGCGGACTTCCGATACTGTTTTGAACTGTTCCGTAGCGCGCCTTAAAAACGCCTTTTCCTCTAAGTTATTCTTAACTATAAGAGAGAATGGCTTTGCCTTAACTTTAAAAAACGGGGTCTCACTCGTGAAATTGATTATCCTAGCCCTGGTTAACCCCTCAACGTCTATCTTTGAGGAACCGTCGGGCATCTTAAAAACAGACACAATTCTGCCTATGGTACCGACAGTGAACAAATCGTTGCGCCTTACATTGTCTTCTATGTTCTTCTGGGTAACAAAAAATACCAAGCGATCACGAATCATGGCATTGTCTATCGCTCCTAAAGACTTGGGCCTCTGCACTATCAACGGAATCACTACTTTCGGAAAAAGAACGGTATTCTTGAGCGCAACGAGGGGCAATTCTTCGGGTATGATTATGTTCCCTAATTTGAAATCATTCATATATTATAACTTGCGCGTTCGCCTTGCTCGGCTGGCTACGCCTTAAGCCGGACGCAAGGCTTTGTCCAATTTCTTCGTTAAAAGATTCCGTTTCGTGCTCGCCATACTTCAGTATGGCTCGCCTGATACTCATCTTTCGCCTCGAACTTGGCCAAACGCACTGCGTTCTAATCGTTTTATATTACTGAAAATTTACTAAAAGTCAACCCTTCGGCTTCGCTCAGGGCGAGGATTAATAGAAGAAGTCCTCGCGAGGGGGAGCATTTTTGACTATTTCAAAGGCCTCCTCGGCCGTATCGACTACGGTATATAGGTCCAGATCTTCTTTGTCCACGGCCTGAAACTTCTGAAAGATATCTTCATAAAGCCATTTTTGGATCGGATCCCAAAATTCTTTTCCTATCAAAACAACCGGGATTTTATGGGATATCTTTTTTGTTTGGATAAGAGTCAGGATCTCAAAGGCCTCATCCAGTGTTCCAAATCCTCCCGGGAAAAATACGTAGGCGCGGGCCGAATATGAAAGCATTAACTTTCTGACAAAGAAATAGTGAAAAGCGGTGCTTTTCTTAACATAAGGGTTAACTCTTTGTTCAAGCGGCAGCTGGATGTTCAGCCCTATCGATTCCCCGTTCGCTTCAGCTGCCCCCTGGTTTCCGGCTTGCATTATCCCCGGTCCACCGCCGGTGACCACCGAGAATCCTTCTCGAGCTAACATTGAGCCGAGTTTTCGCGCTTCTTCATACCACCTCTCTCCCGGCTGAAATCTGGCCGAACCAAAAAAGGTAACCGTCATTTTAAAATCCGCCAAGAACTGCCATCCTTCAATGAGCTCGGACAAGATCCTCAAAACCCGCCAGTGAAGCGATGAACGAAAATCCCCCTTAGGACCTTCTCCTACCTCGGGTAATTTTGAAGCAGGCAAATTAAGTTTTCCTTTATCGTCACTCATAAATAAAAGATATCTCATTAAAAACAAAAAATGAAGAGGACAACTTGTCGCTCGGAGCGGAATATTTTTTAATTGACGAATTTATAATATAGTATACAATTATTTTGCTTATCGCTAATCCTCAAGGAGGTGCGAAATGTGCAAACGAATCGTTCTTTTAATCCTATTAGTATTGGTGATACTGGTATCAATGTGCATGGCACAACAGGCCAAGCCCAGACAGGGTGGTGAACGTCGGGCAAATCCACCTACGACTCAACGGCAACAGCCGCGGGAATCGCCGCCGCCACAACGAGTCAATCCCCCCGATCGTCAACGTCAACCGGAACAGCCACGTGCTGTCCCGCGTCAGCAGCCTGATCGTGAGAATCCACCTCAACGGGCAAATCCACCGCCATCAGGCCGTGGGGATGCGAATCGAAATCAGCCATCGGCTCAACCGCCTCGGGCTGTCCCACGAAGACCGCCAGGGATCTACTCTGATAGACCACCCTCCGGTCCGCAGATGGGAGCACAGAGATTTCCCAGATCGGATATGCCTCGTTATGCCGTTCCAAGAGGAAGGCCGCTCCCCCAGCCACATCCTCAATTCGGCCACTATCGATTGGGATATTATTCATACAGATATTTCGGCCTTAACTTTGGGTATCAGTTCTTCTGGCGGCCGTTCCCGGGAAATTTATGGCAATACCCATATATCTGTGTTCCGGGACACTGGGAGTGGGACGACTGGTGCCGGTGCTGGGTATGGATGGAGGGATACTGCAATATTCCAGGCCATCGCCATCTTCCCGATTCCGGATTCTATTTCTGGTTTGATTTCCAATAAGTTAACATTAATGCCCCGCTCCGCGGGGTTTTTTATTTCGCATATAATAACCAAAAAACTCCCGAGACGGGAGTTTTTTGGTTTGAGCTTACTTATTCTTATTTTTGAGTGCTCGTTTAATTAACCAATATGCTCCATAGGTTATGACAAGGATCATAATGAGAGCTACGAACCAATTACCGGTTTTTAAACTCAATATATTGCCAATAGTCCCCAGGATTGTTGCTTGCTGGGCTGATGGTTGAGCCACTGGTGTCGGAGTAATCAATTCGGAAGCCGCTGGAGATTGACCTGGCTGAACGATTGGCTGACCTGGTGCCACTGTGACTCCCGGAACGGCAACAGAAATATTAACATTAACTTGGGCCGAACCGGCAAACACATTTTGGTTTGACTGATCATATGCCGTGGTCCCACTTGCTAATGTAATTACGCCAGTCCCCGCTTTTTTGGCTTGGAAGGTTACGGTACCGAATTGGGTATTAGAGGTAAAGCCCTGCGGATACCCAGCAGTCTTTATTAATACGCCATTGGTATTATCAATTAAATCATAACCGGGCTGACTCAACGCCATCCACTGACCACCAAAGGTAAATGATTTTACCTGGAGCAAGCTCGCCGGATAGTTAAGTTTTAATCCTACGGTATAGTTCTTCACTCCCTGCGGATTGACTGATACCGGAACCGTGAATGTCTGCCCAGCACTTACATTAACTGTCGACGGAGAAAGATTAATCGATGTCGCCGCCAACGCCGAGACCCCCATTAACATTCCTACTACGACCATTGCTGCTGTAATATATTTTTTCATATTTATGGTATTAATTGATTAATTAACTATTCCAGTTAATCATCAATAAGTTAAAATCTAATACATCGACTTTCCCGTCTCCGTTAGAATCGGAGGGATTGCCTCCTGTGCTACCCCAATTGACCATTAGGGCATTGAAATCAAGTGAATCTACTCTGCCATCATTGTTAGAATCACCTTTTTTAATTGAAGCTCCTAAAATTTTAGGGGTCGGTGTAGGTGTCTGGTAATAATAACTTCCGCCGCCTCCACCACTCGATGGTGCTGGAGTTGGATTAGCTGTAAGCGAGCCAAAACTTGTGAAGTGATAAGTCACAATTTTTGTATCTGTTCCATTATCTTTTGCGCATTCGCCCGGAGCTGTCGGTAGAATTGGCGCATCATAAGTTCCACCGCAAGTGGTTATTGTATACCAAGTATCTGACCCGGATGGTCTATATCCAACAGTTCCAGTAACACCTTCTAGTAATATCGTGACGGGATTATCGAAGACCAGTGTTCCGTCAGGCGAACCAATATTGATTACCGTGTCGCCTACACTAAATCCAGCTGGCGCAGTGCCACTTGGTGTCTCGGAAGTTGGCGGTGTAATTATGCCGTCCCAGCCAACTGGGCCGGTAATTAAGGTTTCATCTGGTATAGACACTGTGACATCTTCTAAATCTGAGTTTGTCAGCACAACCGGCTCGCCTGGAGTACCAGAATTCAAGGTAACGGCGTCATCCACTAATCCATCGAATAAATCTAGGTTGGAATCATTGCTAAGAATTAAATTTATAATTCCGCTGGGTAAACTAGCTTCGCCTTCGCTTCCCAAGCTAACATTTGAATCCGTGCCGATAACAGTGTCGCCGCCGCTGACTACATCGGAAAGAATCGTCCTCTCCGAATTGACATACCACGGATCATAACTTGCACTGCCAGAAATTATCGTGACAAAATCAGGACTTACACTACCCCACCAGTTGCTAGTGGCATTGAATTCAACGCTTTCGCCGCTCACGTTTAGTTTAGAAGCCACACCATAGAGACGGCTGTTGTATATGCTGTTATCACTTGCGTAAGTATTTACAGGACTGCCGTGGACTACATAAATTCCTATGCGATTATCACGGAAAATATTATTGGTTATTGTTATCTTCGACTCAAGCGTTACAAGCCCACCGTTATCATATTCAAGAGAAGCGTTCAGGTGGAGAGCGGCGGCTTGATCTCTCGCGTCTGCAGGGCTAACAGTATTGTCACAGTTGTAAATCTCATTGCCGGTGATCGCGACATCAGTAACTTCATGCTCTTCGCTGGTATAAAAAGTATCATCCACATTGATGCCGTATATCTCCTTGCCTGCTTCATTGTATACCTGGCCGATGATTGTATTGTTCTCAATTTGGGCCTTTGCACCGTTCCATACTGTGATTCCCATGCTCCCAAAATTTTCTATCGTGGAGTTTTGAACGGTGACATCCATGGTGTCTGTGTGGTTATACTTCCATATACCAATTCCGAAGGTGCCTAATATAGTGATATTCGGTGTTTGACTGGTAGTATCATTAGGCGAAGCGATAATATGATTTACAACACCATTAGAGTTCTCATATATTAGTGCGAAGCCAGAATTGCCCGTACCTGAGTCAACCAGTGCATCACCCTCAATGTTCAGACCATTTATGTCGACTGTTGAATCTTTGATGAGCACAACAGTTTTAGTTACTTTGCCATTAAATCTGGGCAGAGTGATATCTGCGCTGACATCCAAAGCACCCCTAATCACAGGGTTGCCAGTTCCAGTAATGGTGAGATCTTTGGAAATCACCTTGAACGGTTCATACGTTCCCGCTGCGACATTAACAATTCCGCCCTGGACAACGGCATTAATACCAAGTGCAAGAGTAGCAAAGGGTTCATTAAAATTTCCTCTTGCTGGGTGCGCTGTAACAACTGTACTGTCGTCATCCACAAATATGTGACTGCGGTTTCCGGTCAAAGCAGCACAGGCCACGGCATCAGTTGCACGTCGATCGAGCACGTAGGCATTATTATTGGTGCCTGAAAGTTCAAGCACGCTTACCTGGTAATCAGGAACGTAATAAGCCGTGTTCCAAACGATATCCCATTCATTATGAGTAGTACCCCAAGAGTTGCCGCTTACCGTTCTATTATTCGCATCCGCCTGAGAACTGGTGTAATTCATTATTCCACCCTTGGTATCGTAAATAATATTGTTACTGACTGTAGCGGTATTACCATATTGGACAACCACACCATTACGAGTGTTGTGAATGGTATTACCAGTGATACTGATGCCAGTGGTGGTATTAGCACCAACAGTAATAACCACACCGTTCCAGGTGCTCATAATACCCAATTGCACAGGTACATAAATTTTGTTGTTTGTGATGGTAACTCCAGATAAACCTAGACTAACAGGAATGCGAATCAAACTATTTGGTAATTCAGCCCATCCAGCCGAGACGAATGCAGGAAGTGCGTTGTGTGTGATCTCCAGATTCTGGATAGTCACATCACTCGCAGTAATCTCGAAGATTGAGATAACATTAGGGTCGGTGCCCTGTACTTTTGCCACTCCACTGACGGGTCCGAAAATAGTTAGGGCTTTATTCAGAATCATAGTGCTAGCGATATCATATGTTCCCGCCATTACATTGATTGTGGCACTGGCGCTGGCAGCAGTGATTGCGAGTTGGATTGAATTAAATGTTAACTCGCCCTCGTCATGGACGCTATTCGTATTTGAATCAATAAACACATTAAAATTTCGGGTAGAACTGCAAGCCTCATTCTCGCACCAAGGAGTGTAATCAACGTTGTCGGTAACTGCACTATCAGCTGGACCCGAAGCTGTGCCCCACCAGTTATTGGTGGCATCTAGTATACTCGTACCTTCATTGTTAATTCCAAACAGAGCGTTTGTATGAATTTTATTAGAATTAACTGTAATTTCTGTCGCCAAAGTGTCTGTCATTAAATGCAACCCTACACCAGTACTATTCTTCAATTCATTTCCGGTAACAGTAATGGCACTATGTGTTGCTGTCCCGGTCCCAGTTTTAACGAAGTCTTGAATTTCTATAGCGGCAAGATTTCCATCAAGTATATTGTCGGTGATTGCCAAAGTGCTGATTGTCGCTGGACCATTCAATCTGCTCTCAGCCACTGCCAATATCGCTGCACGTACATTGGTAGCACCGGAAATATTATTTCCACTCACAGTGACACCAGAAAGTATTGCATTGCTGGTTGCTGCGTATGTGCGAGACAAGAGATTAATAGCAGCCCGCGAACCAGTTGGGAAAGTACCCGTGATTGTGTTGCCGCTAACTTCTACGTTTGTACCGGCAGTTACTGGTTTTGTACGTGAACGAGCCGCAATTTCAATACCAACGCCAGCATCACCCGGGTCAACAAAAAGACTTATTGGCGCCGCAATGTCATTATCTTTAACTTGTGAATTAGTGACGTTTGTTAATTCGATACCAGCGTATCTATAACCCGCTATTTTGTTGTGCTGTATTGTCCAACCTGACTGAACTACCATAGACTCTCCGACAATATTTTCACTGCCAACAAGAATGCCATTATAGCTCAAATCATGAGTATAATTATTCTTGATAGTAATGTTGTTGGCACCGGTAGTACTGGGCGATTCACAATATGAAGAGATGGCATTGCCGTCTCCATTTCCTCCAGAGCCGGCATAATTTCTGATCTCAAATCCATCAATAGTAACATTGGAAACTCCATCGGCTATCATAATAGCATCGTGTTGAGAAGTAGGTAACCCAGTACCATCAAGAGTTGATTCACCAGAACTTGTATCTCGTGTACGGGCATCTGAACCAGCTTTAGCACCATTTAAAGTTAAGCTCTTATTAATATTCAATGCTTCATTATACGTCCCCGCCGCAACATTAATCGTGTCATCAGAGGCTGCGGCATTTATTGCAGCCTGAATTGATGTATAAAACGTAGCTGGATCACTAAGAATTGTAGCCACATTAGTTAATGCATCGTTTGCCCAAACAAAGAACGCTGTGGTCCCAGCTTTCTTGTATTCACTATAACCTTCTGCGTTAACTATTACGGTTGCGATTTCGCCAACATTTGTTCCGTCGGACCAAATCTGATTATCCTCTGTTAAATTACCACCGGTAAGCGTAAATACTGAAGGAGTTAAAACTCCGCTTCCTGGGTCAACATTTACTGCCCCCCAAGCATTACCACTTGTATTTAAGTTGGTTGCGATAATAGTTGAGCCATTAACCGTCAGACCAGCACCTTTTCCATTTTGAATTGTTACATCATTTAAGATGCCATAAGCATTACCATAGGTATTTACAGCATGAGATTTACTATCAGCATCTATAACAATATTTGAAATCGTAACGGGTGCAACTTCCGTTCCTGCATAAATCCCAAGAAGATGCTTTGAACCATTTTCTGTACTCCATGATGGGTTTACTGCTTTTAAGATTACTACCCCAACACCGGTAATTGTTAGCGGCTTTGTAATATTAAGCTGTACCAAAAGTTCATATGTCCCCTCTGAGAGATTAATCGTGTCGCCATCGGTAGCTGCATCTATTGCTACCTGAATTGAATCGGTCGGCCCAATATCTACAGTTTCCGCTTGAGCAAAATTTGTGGCTACAAAAAAACCGCTAACTAATGCGGCTATTGCGAGAACACTAAAAATCGACCTACTTAAGCCCTTCCCCTGGCGAAGTCCGGTGATATTTTTCACAAGACATGACACCTATTAAGTTTTGGGGGGTTATTGTTTGGATAACGAGCAATTCTCAAAAGGTTTGATTATTGGCCATACCTTACCATAACCCCATAGACTATGCAAGCCCCACAAGAGTCATTGGATTACAATTCGAAACTATCGCCGGAGGCGGGGACAATTGTTTCTATTCCGAGATCTTCTTTTACTTTATTGGCGAGGGTTTGGGCGGAGTCCTCTTCTCCTTGAACAATAAATGCTTTTTTAAGTTTGGATTGGACATTCGCCGTACCTATCCAGCGCATGAGCATTTTTTGATCGGCATGAGCTGAATATCCTCCGATCGCTTGAACACGGCAATTAACCTGAATTTTCTCTCCAAAAATGGAAACCTCTTTATCGCCATCCAATATCCTTCTACCCAAAGAGCCCTCAACCTGATAGCCCACAAATAAAATGGATGACTTCGGATCGGAGAGATAGCGTCTTTCATGGTGTAATATCCTGCCCCCGATGGACATACCTGAACCGGCTATGATTATCTTCGGCGCCGGAACATCATTTATCTTTTTTGATTCTTGACTTGTTCGGGTGAACGAAAGACCGGGAAAATCAAAAATATCGTCCCCGGAATCGATAATATGGGTGGTTTTTTCATTAAAATAATCGGGGTATTGCTTATAAACTTCGGTTAGGTTGATGGCTAAAGGAGAATCAACAAAAATCGGAACGCGCGGAATTACTTTGCGATTTATCATGTCGTTAAACTCATAAAGAAGCTCCTGCACTCTTTCCATTGCGAAGGATGGGATCATAAGAACTCCGCCCCGGTTCACGGTTCCCACTATTACATCCTGGAGAATTTCTTTTCTGTGGGCGCGATCTTCGTGAATACGACTCCCGTATGCCGACTCAACAACTACAAAATCTGCGTCTTCAGGAAAATACGGCGGATTCAAAAGCGGAGTTGGCGGATTGCCCAAATCCCCGGTGAAATATATTTTTTTGCCGCCAAAATTAATTTCAATGATGGTTGATCCAAGAATGTGGCCCGCATCGTGTAAAATTGCAAAGACACTATTTTTAAGTTCTATTTTTTTCTCATAACCCCATCCCTTCGCCAAAGACCACGTCTCCTCAATATCTTGAAACTCATATAGAAGAGGAAGTCCATCGCGTTCGGCTTCGCTTCTCATCAGGCCATAATTATCGGGCAAGGCCTTCTTTGCAAGGTCTAAGGTCGGCTTGGATGCAATTATCTGCCCCCTGAACCCCTCCTTGTAAAGCTTTGGCAACCGGCCAATATGATCCGTGTGACTATGGCTCAAAAAAACAAAATCAACCGTTCCGGGGTCGTAAGGAAATTTTTCATAATTCAGCTCGGTGGCATACTTTGAACCCTGATACAATCCGCAATCAATAAGAATGCGCAAATCCCCTTCTTCAAGAAGATAATTTGCGCCGGTTACCGATTTTGCTCCGCCATAGAAAGTTAAACGCATTAAAGTAATAGGGATACCAGATAGCCGATTATCGCCATAGTGGCGATGGGCGGAAGAGCCGCCATCGGTTTCCTGATTTCTTGATTAACGAAAATCAGATGCGTAAGGAACAGTCCGACAAGAGAAAATAACGCCACCACAATGGCCTGATTAACATAGAGCCCGGCAAGTGAGCAGGCCAAAACCAACGGTAATGCCACGTCACCGGAACCAAGGATCATAAAATGTTCGCCTATCCCCGCTGTAGCTTCACGCTTATCTTGGAAGAAACTGCCTCCTTCGGATGGAACAATAAATCCAAAAGGCGCTCCGCTGTTTATCATGTTCCTGGCCATGGTAACCATATGTTTGGTCACATAAACGGATATGATGTCGTAAAAAGACAGAGCTACAAGCAAAAATATAACTGTTCCCGGCGATAAAGCCAGTCCGATAATCGAGGCCATGCCGGCAATTCCGATTATTACTCCCAGATTATGGACCAAGATATTCCTTAAAAATATAAAGACCAGAACTGCTCCGAGAGCAATAAACAGATCTACGGGAGGATTTATAATTATCCCGGCAACTATTTGCGCACCGGCAAATACGATAAAAATCAGAAAAAATCTAAAAAAGAAATTGGCCACTTTCTTGTATCTGGAAGCAAAAACAAAAAACAAAACAAGAAAAACAAGGAGTACCGCATCCCAGATAGAAAATCTAATTTCCGGCAGTTGGATTGCTCCCGGCATTAAGACATATCTGTAGGCGGTAAAGATACCGACCGCCATGGTGGTAGCAAATAATATTGCTTCTTTAAAAAATAATTTTGGCCTGAGTTTCATTAAATTCTACCTAATCCAGGGTTTATTCGGATATATGCGCATCAAATAGCGATACCCCTCCCCTTCGGGAATTTGGATGTTATTATCCTGAACCCAATTTTCTATAAGCTGTCTCTCTGTGGTTGATATGGTTTTTACCCTTGTTGCGTCGGACTCTAGAACAATAGCGTCAGAATTGAAATTTTTTAAAGCAATAAACATTAATCCTATAAAAAATAAGGATAAGAGGGATATGTAAGCCGCTCCGAGACGCGATTCAACCTGCATGGTTAGTGGATTTTCCATCCCGTACGAAGTAGCTGCTGCACAGTTACATTCATAAGCTATGTGCGCAGAACTACTTTATTATTTTATTCAATATCCCGTTCGTTAACCCGTTAGGGCTACTTCGTACGGGATCCATGTGATAATTCTATCGGACGATTACAGTTCCTTTTTCTTCGGTATTTTTGTAGTTATGATAATCAAAAGTTCCTTTTGCGGCAAAAGTAAGGGAGAAATAACTGCCTTGGGGAATATCGCCAATGCTATCAAATCCTACATAAGATTCGGATAATATTCTGATACCGAAAAGACCTTCGTTCTTGAACCTGACCGTATCGCCGGCATGAATTCTCAAATTGGTTGGGCTAAAAACCCCGTTTTTATAAGATACGGAATAAACCCGTGGCTGCAGTGTTGCTGTCGGAGTCGGTTCTCCGGTGACACTTGGTGTTATATTGCTTATTCCTTGAGGCTCCCCTAAAATACTTACCGCCAGACCGAGAGAGATAAGCAGAACAACAATAAGAAGCCAGATCAATCCGGGGGCATCAAGGGTCGGAATCTTGTCTTTCCTTTTTACCGCGAGCTGGGGTTCTAGTTTTGGTTCGGAATCTATATAATCAGACATTATCCCCATATTACCAATAAAAAAATCTCCCTTCAAGGAGATCTTCTGATGATTTTTCTCATCTTTGCTTTTATTGTCTGCCAATCGGCATTTTTTCCGAAACAAACTCGATATGCCCAAAAACGATAACCGCTGGACGGATAGTCTTTGAAGAACCTTGCAAGATTACCATTAATAAAAAGCTGGTCCGTATCGGTCATGTTCAAACCAAAAATCATAAAAAGCATCATATATTTCAGCGTATATCTCGCTTGTTCCAGAGAATAACCGCCAAAAACCTCTTCCCAGGCCTTTTGTAAAACTTTTGCACTTACTAATTTTGTCAAACGGTTCGCTTTATCTTTCTCAAATATAATTTTCTGTTTTTCGGTACCTGTATCCAAAGAACAAGACCCCAGCCACCAGGGATAAACATAATCTTCGCCCGATTCAAATATCGAGTGATACACCTGGTCCAGAACCCGCCAAATCTCATCAATCCTCAAGTTCCAGAAAATTATATCGTGGTAGGCTCGATGAGAACTTGTCCGGTATGGAAAGAAATTAAAATGACTGGAGTTGGCGCTTTTATCCCTGTCTCTGCTTCTCGGGACCAGATGATGGGGATTTGTCCCGGGAAATGATTTCCCGTACTGCTTTCTGATTTTTGGGAGAGGGATCTCCTCTTTGAACAATTGGCTCTCTTTTCAAAGATCAAATAATTATAAGGCATCATAGTATTTAGCGATTTTTTCGTCAAACAAAAAGCGGGCTTTCACCCGCATAGGATTATTCCAGCATTAATTTCCTGAACTCGCCGGGTTCTACTACCACAAGCTTTTTTGCACGAATGTTTACCGGACCGTTACCAAAATCAGATTTCGGAAATTGATATAAAAAGAGCTCCTCACTCTTATCTTTGCCTTCGCCAATATTCTTCTCGATACCTATATTTACATTCTCACCGGCTACGTAAACAAATGCTACTTTGTATTCACCCTTATCAATGCGGCTAGCCGGTCTACCCGTACACAGTTCAATCGGAGCAGCAACAAATACAACGAAATAAAAAAGGGCTATACCAAATACGATCGGCGTAGTTCCAGCCTCATATTTTTTCAAGGTTAACAAAGAAACACCGACAGCAAAGAATACTAAAGCAAAAATTAAAACCGCAACTAATGTTCCCACTCATGTCCTCCTTGTAAAAGTTCTTGGACTACTTTCTTGTCCGACCAGGGAATTTTTTTATCCCCGGCTACGGCCATGGAAGTTTCCGAACCTTTCCCTGTGATTATTACGGTATCACCATTTTTTGCACTTGTCAATGCATTTTTAATCGCTTCCCGGCGATCAAGAATCTCTTTTGTAACTTTTAATTTATCTTTTGAAATCCCGGATTTTATTTCCGATAAAATTTGTTCGGGATTTTCGTCATAGGGATCTTCGTCGGTTAATATGACCTGATCGCAATAAAGCGATGCAATTTTCGCAAATTCCGGCCTTTTCCATTTGTCGCGGCCACCACCCGCCGCACCTAATACGCAAATTAATCTTTTAGATGTCTGTCTCAAGGTTTTATAAACCGCTTCCAACGAATCCGGTGTGTGCGCATAATCAACCACAACGGCAAACGGGCTTTTTTGGATATACTCCATCCTCCCCGGTATTATCTTTATCTTCTCCAATATCGGCTTGGCCCTCGGCAAATCAACTCCATACATTGCTCCCGCCGCCAAAGCGGCTAGGCAATTGTATATATTAAAACGGCCCCCGAAATTTATATTGAATTTGGTGCCATAAATTTCGAAAGAACTTTTTCCTTCTTCGAGTTGAATATTATCCGCTCTCATATCGCCGTTGCCGATACCGTAAAATATCTTGCGTTTTGCGTGAAAGCCATCGAATAATTTTACATTGGGGTCGTCAATGTTGAGGACATGAACATTATCGGTTTTTTTAAAAAGTTCCTGCTTCGCCTGATAATAATTCTCGAATGAACCGTGGCTTTCCAGATGTTCTTTGTGAAGGTTGGTAAAAACCGCGCAATCGAATTTTATCCCCAGATGCCTTTTCTGTTTGATACCTTCGGAAGTAACTTCTAATATTACATATTTACAGCCGGCTTTTTTGGCTTCGGCTAGGAATTTCTGAAGTTTAAATCTCCCGGGCATGGTCATTTTTAGATTATTCGGCCATTCCTTGTCTTTTATTTTAAAGCCCAAAGAGCCGATCGCAGCAACCGGTTCTCCAATACCTTCAAGCAAACGAGATAGCAATAATACCGTTGTTGATTTGCCCTTGGTCCCGGTTACACCGATAACCTTCATATCGTGCGACGGGAAACCATATCGTAACGCTCCACCATGCGCTAATAGCTCATGATACATCGGCTGAAAAAAATCAAAAACCGACTTGGGAATCAGTTTTTTGGTACGTCGTAAGCTTTTATCTAATAGGCCTTCTTTAAACATATTAATATTTTATGTTTTTGATTCTCTTTTCATTATCAGATACCTCCTGATAGCGCCAAAACCAGTTGTTATAAAGAAGAATGCGGCGATAGATAAACTGGCATAGGCCTCCTTGGTAAAACTTTCCCAGCTTTGCGCCAGTTGGCCGGTCATAAAGCAAACACTAGCCAAAATAAATTTTTTGTGAGATACAATCCCGCCTTTTGACTGAAACCAGAGATAGGCTATTCCCTGGACCGCTATCATGGCGAAAAAAGTTATGGTCAGAATCATATTTCAGAATATTTTGCGAACTATTTTATAAACCAGATGCCAGAATTTTGAAACGGATAAGTCAAACGAACCCGGATATTCTTTTACTTCGCCGCCCCAATTAAGTTTAAATCGTGTTATACCAGGCCACTTTTTTGCATCAATCCCCCATAGATCATAATGCTTCAACCCTTGTTTCTTGGCCCATTTGATTATCTGCCAATGCAGAATATATGGCGCCATCATGGATTTATAATTTCTATCCATGGCTCCGTGCAAATAATATAGCGTATCGCCATATGTCAATAATATCGCGCCAGCAATGGGTCTGTCTTTGACCGTCCCGAGCGGCCGGTCATCATGCTCCACAAAAACCATTTTGGCATTAAGCACCGACGCGTTTAATAACTTGCCATAATAACTTTTGTCATGAGTCGAAAAATTATTATTCTTAGCCGTATGCTTGAGCAACTTCCAGAAAGCGTCCGGATCATTTTTCTCTCGCAACTGAAGCCCTCTTTTTTCCCCGACGTGGATATTATATCTCGTCTTGTGGTGCATCGCCGCCAGCAGTTCATCTTCGGGTCTTTCTAAATTAATGATTACCGTGCGCTTGGGCTGGATCTCTTTGGATGATTTTTTAAATTTAAACTGATGCAATACTTCGGGGACTTTATCGTCCAGCGGTTCTGTCTTGATAAAAATAGAATGTTCCTCACGTGCCAGGTTTTTTAAATAAGCTACAAATTGAGCGACTTCATTGTTGATACCGCCGGATATGGCATTGAAATCAATGGCCGGCCCATGCGGGATATACAAATAATTTTTACCGAGTGGGAGATCGTGCTTAATAATATTTGCCGTAATCTTACCGTTATCAAAACGCCAAACCTTACGTCCGATTGATCTTTGAAAATCCAGCCATTCTTTTGTTTGTAAAAACGTTTTCGCCATATATTATTTTTTACCTAATATTTTGAGCGCCTCTCTAACCCGTTCCTGTAAAGTCACCCCTTTGGCGTCTTTTAAAGCATCTTTGGCTTGGCTTTGCGAATAACCCAATACCAGTAAAGCTTCCGTGGCTTGCCCTTCCTGCCCCAAATCAATTTTATTGCCGGCTGTTTCGATATAATCAATTTTATTTTTGAGTTCTAACACAAGCCGCTGAGCTGTTTTTACGCCAAGCCCCGACATCTTGCGAAGGTAATCCGCATTTTCATTCACAATGGCGGCCTTTAAATGGCTTGGTTCTATCACCGACAAGATATTTTGAGCGCCTTTGGGACCAATACCGGATACGGTGGTAAGGAGATGGAAGAGATCTAGATCCTCTTTTTTATCGAATCCATACATATCAAAAGTCCCCTCGCGCATGTTCAATTGGGAATGAATATGAAGCTTGACGACATCTTGACTTTTTGATAAACTATTTACCAATTTGGGGATTATATGCACCCTATATCCTATACCGCCGGCGTTTAAAACAACGAATTTATCCCCTAAATATTCAATTTTCCCTTCAAGAAACGAAATCATATCTTTAGAATATCACTCCGAATGTCATTATTCAAACTATTCTCACAATTCGAACCCACAGGAGATCAGCCAACCGCAATAGCCAAATTAGTTGCAGGTTTAAAATCCGGGAAAAAGCACCAAGTGCTTTTGGGTGTGACCGGCTCGGGCAAGACATTTACTATGGCTAAGGTCATAGAAAGTTATGGAAGACCGACTTTAGTTATTTCTCACAACAAAACTTTAGCCGCCCAGCTTTATAAAGAATTGAAAGAAACTTTTCCTAAAAATGCCGTTCATTATTTCGTCAGTTATTACGACTATTATCAGCCCGAGGCATATATCCCCTACACCGATACATATATTGAAAAGGATTCCAAGATAAACGAAGAGATAGACCGCCTACGACATGCTGCCACTCAAGCGTTGATGTCCCGAGATGATGTTATAATCGTGGCTTCAGTTTCCTGTATATACAACCTCGGCTCCCCGGAAGAATATAAAAATCTTGGTTTGGAAATATTTGAAAAAAAGAAAATGAGTCCGGATGAACTGGTAAGGGCTCTTTTGCGGCTTCAATACGCTCCTGATATAGAACTTAAGCGCGGAGCGTTTAGGAAGACCAGAGATGAGATAGAGATAGTCACACCGAGCGCCCAAGAGATTGTAAAAATAAAATTTAACGACAATAAAATAGAAAAAATATTCCGGGCAAATCTTAAGGATCCGGAAGAACTTGAAATCAGTGAATTACAGTATGAAAGAATAACGGAAACTGTCATCTTCCCCGCTAAATACTGGATTACATCCGATGATAAGGTTGGCTTGGCAATAGAGAATATCAGAAGCGAACTTCAAAAACACGTTAAGCATCTAAAGCGCGAAGGAAAAATAGAAGAAGCGGGCCGGCTTCAAGAGAAAACTATGCAAGATTTAGAGATGATGAGGCAGACCGGATATTGCCACGGGATAGAGAATTATTCCCGCCATCTGGATTTTAGAAAGCCGGGAGAACCGCCTTATACGCTGGTGGATTTTTTCAAATCTAAAGGAGAATTTTTAACCATAATTGATGAATCGCATATTACCATCCCCCAGCTCCGAAGCATGTATAACGGCGACCATTCCAGAAAAAGTACTCTGATTGAATACGGATTCAGATTGCCGTCGGCGATAGACAATAGGCCCATAAAATTCCCTGAATTCTCGCAACGAGTTCAGAAATCAATATATGTATCGGCCACACCGGCCAAACACGAAATGGAAAAAGCCGGAAAGTCGGGAATCGCCGAGCAGTTGATCCGTCCGACCGGACTTTTAGATCCGACGGTAGAGATAAGAAAAACCGAAGGCCAAATTCCCCACCTTTTGGGCAAAATAAAAGAGAGGACTTCCTGCGGAGAAAGAGTTATTATCACTACTCTTACTAAAAGAATGGCCGAAGATCTGTCAGAACATTTGGCCGAACAAGGAGTCAAGGTTAATTATCTTCATTCCGAGATAAAAACATTAGATCGCCTAAAGATACTTAAGGATCTGCGCTTAGGGAATTACGATGTGCTGGTTGGGGTGAATTTATTGAGAGAAGGACTGGATTTGCCGGAAGTATCATTGATAGCTATTCTTGATGCCGACAAGGAAGGATTTCTCCGGAACGAGACAACCTTAATACAAACGATGGGAAGAGCGGCAAGAAATTCCAACGGCCATGTTATATTGTATGCGGATAAGCTCACCAAATCGATCAACGCCGCTGTCCGAGAAACCACAAGACGAAGAGAAAAGCAGAAAAAATACAACACCGAGCAGGGTATAATTCCGACAACAATCGTAAAAGACATGAGTAGTTTCGATCTGCCGGTTTCTAATAAATCCCAAAGAGAATACGGCCAAGACGAAAATCAAATAATTTTCTTCTCGAACGGTTCCAGACAGAACGCCTTAAAACAACTTCAAAAAATGATGGATAAAGCCGTCAGACAAATGGATTACGAAAGAGCAATGGGGATAAGGGAACAAATTAAAAAAATTAAAAGCCAAGTTGCATAAATTAAAAAAATATAGTAAAGTATCAAAGTTATGCCAATAATAAAATCCGCCAAAAAGGCGTTAAGACAATCAAAGCGAAGAAGGGTTGGGAATATTAAAAGGCTAAATGCCTACAGAGTTGCAGTTAAGAATTTCAAAAAACTTGCGGGTTCGGGCAAAAAAGACGAAGCCAAAAAATTTCTCGCTACCGTCTACAAAGCCCTGGATAAAGCCGCTAAATCCGGTGTTATAAAGAAAAACAAAGCATCGCGGCTTAAATCCAACTCCGCCAGATTATTAGCTAAATAATTAAAAACTCCCGCCGTAGCGGGAGTTTTAAGTCAAATCTTAAAAAACAAGTTTACTAACTTGTTCTCGAAGTTCTTCAATGGTTCCATTATTACTTATCTCTCCGATAAGATTGGGTATCTCGGATGATTTCAAGTTCTGGTGTAATTCAGCTCGTTCATCTATATTTTTAAGCATCTTCTTGGTCGTATTGACTCGGAAATCATCAAAACCAGAAACCCAGTTAGAATTGTTATATTTCTGCTCTTCTCTCTGCTTTGCTAGCTCCGGTTCAATATTTATCCTCACATAGGAAATTTTAGCGCTGGTTCTCTCGGCTATCTCTTCAATATTTTTTCTATCCTCTTCGTCAGAAGCATTACCGTCAAAAACAACGCCGTATCCCTTATCTAACAACTCAACGGCTACCCCCTTTAATACTTGCCTGACATTATCGCCCCATGGCAGACTGGCTTCTTTAAGCAAGAATCTTGCGGAATTTGCCTGAACCAGTACGGCGCCATTTAATTTCTCAACCAGTATTTTTGCTACTGTAGTCCGGCCCGATCCCACTAAACCAATCGTAGCCACAATAAAAGGTTTATCTGCTTTATTTTCCGGCAAATGCAACCTTGATAAAAAGTCTTGAACAATTTGATCGAGTTGCTTCTGTTCCATATTTTTATCCTACCACAAAAACCCCTCTACCACAAGCGAAGCTAAGCACTTTTGATATCTTCAATAAGCGAGCTGTTAGCAATTTTTTATCATTCGAGCGACTTTACTATAACCATACGATGCCGAGGATATTTTTCAGATAACAGAAAATTTAGCCGGAAAATCCCGTAGGGAGGAACGGATGCTAAATTTTTGTCTGAAAAATGAGGAGGCAGAGTTTATGGTTATTAAAGGAGCGAAGCGATAAAAAATTGCTAACAGCTCGCGACTACACCTTCTTCGCCACATTCAGCACCATTCCCAAGCCGGTCATCATCACCGCGATAGCCGTACCTCCATAGCTTATGAACGGCAACGGAATACCGGTTAAAGGTATTAATCCTGTTATGGCCGCAATATTTACGAATGCCTGAGAAGTAATCCAGACATTGACACCCATTACCAGCAAAGCCCCGAATCTATCGGGCGCTTTTTTGGCAATTTGAGTCATCAGAAAACTCAAAAGTGCAAACATCGCTACTACAACTACCGAGCCCACATACCCAAGCTCTTCGGCGATAATTGCAAATATAGAGTCATTTAAAACTTCCGGCAGAAAACCTTGCTTCTGGCTGCTATTTTGAAAACCGACACCGAGCAGTCCACCGGAACCGATAGCGATTAGGGATTGGTTTATCTGATATGAGATACCCCTTGGGTCTTCGGCGGGATTTAAAAATGCTTTTATTCTATTCCAGCGATAAGATTCGACACTGACAAATACCGAAAGCAACACTATCGTTATTAAAACCACAGCCAAAATTTCTTTCCAGCTGCGACCGGACAAAAAATACATTCCTCCACCAATTATTATCACTATAATTAAGGTACCGATATCCGGCTGGAGATACAGAAGAAGAACAATAAAGGCCATCACAATAAAAAATGGCGCTGCGGCATAGCTCCAGTTTTTGACACGCTCTTCTCTGTTACTGAACCAGGCAGCAAGATAAACGATAAGGCACAGTTTGAGGATCTCGGCCGGCTGGATTGTGAACGAACCAAAGCTTAACCACCTGGTTGCACCCTTTAATACATGACCGACACTGGGGACAAAAACGAGAATCATTAGAGAAAGAGCTCCGAAGAGAAGCAGAGGAGATATTTTTTTCAAATATTTGTAGTCGATAAACGAGAATAACGCCAGACCGGCTAAACCGGGGAGAATGCCATAAAGTAGTTGATGAAAAACAAAATAATATGGCGAGCCGAATTTATTTAGTGACTCGGTTATTCCAGCAGATGACAGAATCACCAAACCAAAAACAACTAAAACCAAAATAACGATAAATAGCTTGCGCACCATATTATAATTTTAAAGCAGTGAAGAGAATTTTAAAATAGAGGCGGTATTTTAGAGTCAACGAGGAAAATAATAAGTCCGATAATAGCACCGACGGCATTAATCATCCAGAAGCGCATAGTAATTTGACTTTCCGGCCAGCCTAAGGCTTCGAAATGATGATGAATCGGCGCCGAGATAAAGATCTTTTTCTTGCGAATTCTTTTAGAAGCTACCTGAATAATATCGGAGAGGGATTCACATACGAATATGATAGCAATGATAGGCAGTAAGAGCGGAGTATTGGTAAGCATGGCCACTACGCCAGCGATAAAGCCCAGCGCCATTACCCCCGTATCACCCATAAAAAATCTTGCCGGATAAATATTGAACCAAAGAAATGCCACAAGTGCACCCATTATTGCGGCAAGAAAAACAACCATGTCCATCCTCCCCTGATCAAAAGCAATAGCTGCTTGAGCGGCAAAAATTGTTAAGAAAACTCCGCCCACCAACCCATCCAAACCATCGGTGATATCTGCCGAGAACGCAGTACCTATTATTACAAAGAGAAAAATCGGTATGTACCACCAGCCCACTAAAATATCACCGATAAAAGGAATATTGATGGTGTCAAAACCAAGTTTGAAATAAAACCACCAAGCACCGATTAAGGCGACCGTAAAGAATAAAAGAAATCTTTGTTTTATGGGGAATCCTTTGCGTCGAAATATCCCGAGCATGTCATCGGTCATCCCGACCAATCCGGCCAATATCAAGAACCCAAGAGGCAACCATGTCTGGCTGCGAGAAAGAAAATTAAACTTACCCCAAATTCCGTCAAAAACATTTGAAAATAACCAGAAACAAACAGCCAGAAGCGCTACCGTAAACCATATCGGTAAACCACCCATGGTGGGCGTCCCCTCTTTTTTTCTGTGAAGTGAGTTGAAAATTGGAGTATCTTTTCTTTCTATCTCTTTGCCCGGCTTGAAATATTTGTAGAGAATTCTTGTCCAAAAGTTAGTAATAATAAGATTAATAAAAAAAGCCAGTATCCCGATTAAGGAAATCTTAACAACATTGAATATCGTAAAAATTTGCACTTCCATGATATAAAATATTTAATTCTATTCCCAACTGTATGCCGACTTGGTCCAATCTATAAGTTTTTGAGTATCGCCGAATCGTTCTTTCGAACCCAGAACAATACTGATTAGTTTATCATTTTTCCCGGGAATATCCACTATTAGGATCATACAACCCAAAGCCCCGTCAGTATATCCGGTTTTACCTCCGACCACATCGGGGATTACACCGAATAACTGATTAGTGCTTTCTATCTTATGCTCTATCTTACCATCAATAGATTTAACCGATGTACTTTTTTCGGTGGTAATATCCCAAATAGAATCTTCCCGCATTGTATTGCGTATAAGTTTTATCATGTCTTCGACGGTGGAATAAGCATTATCATCTAAGCCAGCTGGATCAAGAAATTTTGTTTCGGTCATCTGCAAGAATTGGGCTTTTATGTTCATTTCTTCTATCATGTCTTTCCCGGTTGTGTTTTTAAAGTAATCGGCTAAGGCAAAGGCGGCATCATTAGAAGATTCTACCAGCATCAGTTTCAAAAGCGATAATATGGAAATCTCCTCTCCTTCATATAAAGTCTGCTTCTCTCCGTCCACCTTGACCGCCTCGGCCGACACTTTGACCGTATCATTAAAATCAAGCTGCTCTATGGCTACAGATGAAGTCATTATTTTGGTTAGCGAAGCAATCGGTAAACGGCTTCTGGTACTTTTGGCAAATAGAAATCTCCCCGATCTGATATCATAAACAGCCGCAGATTTAGCATCGATAACAGGTCTATCCGTATTAGAAACCAATATCGGCAGATAACTCGGTTCGGAAACCGGCAACATATATATTTGCGAACTGTTTAGAATTTCAGCGTTGGCAAAATCATTTCCCTGCTTTGGGAATTTAACAATGAAAAAAACATTTACCGCCACCAAGGCGGCAAGAATAGTTGTCAGAAAATACAATTTTAATTTCATATCTCTACTTTTCTATCTTCAAGTGAAGCTCCTTGAGCTGTTTCGCTTCCAGCTCCGATGGACTGTTCATCATCAAATCTCTGGCATCACCGGTTTTGGGGAAAGCTATAACCTCTCTTATATTCGGTTCATCGCTTAAAATAGTCATGAGCCGGTCAAAACCCCAGGCAATCCCTCCGTGAGGCGGTGCCCCATAGCTTAAAGCATCGATCATATGCCCAAAATTATTCCAAATTCTTTCTTTCTCGAAACCCATTATCTCAAAGACCGCTTCAAGGGCTTCCGGCTGATGATTACGTATACTTCCACCACCAATCTCACTTCCGTTCATAACAATATCGTATTGGCTTGTGAGAATATCTCCGATATTCTTTTTTTTAAGTAAAGAATCCATAAATTCCGATTTGGGAGCAGAGAACGGATTGTGGGTAAAGGTCCATTTATTATCAGCGGTCTTTTCAAAAAACGGAAAATCAATAACCCAGCAAAAAGCCAAGAGATTAGAGTCGTTTTTATCTTGCCTCAAATCCGGCCTGTCGGTCTCATATTTCTCCATGACCTCTTTATAAGAGAAACGAGGGAAAGGGATTTCTTGGATTTTCTTTTCGGGAAAAATATTTTTAACCAAATCTATAAGAAGTTTCTCGTTTAAATCAATAACATCTTCCCGGGATACAAAACTCATTTCAAGATCAAGTTGGGTAAACTCCGGCTGGCGGTCTCCTCTGGTATCTTCGTCTCTAAAGCATCTGGCGATTTGAAAATATCTTTCCAGCCCCCCAACCATGAGAAGTTGTTTATATTGCTGGGGCGACTGGGGCAGGGCATAAAACTTCCCGTTATAAAGCCGTGAAGGCACTACATAGTCACGTGCGCCTTCAGGAGTCGATTTGGTCAGAATTGGGGTCTCAACTTCTATAAAATCTTTGGCGCTTAACCAGTTCCTTATGAAGGTAGCGGTCATATGTCTTATGGCAAGATTCTTCGCCAATCTGTGTCTGCGTATATCCAGGTATCTATACTTCATTCTGGACTCTTCACCAACCTCGTACCCGTCAGTATCCAAAGCAAAAGGAGGCGTCTGGGCTTCATTTAAGATTTCCAATTTTAACGGCTCAATTTCAATCTTTCCGGTTTCCAGCTCCAAATTTATCATTTTTTCGGGGCGAAGATTAATTTTTCCTTTAATATGAATCACCCATTCAGAGCGAAGTTTCTCGGCCATCGAATACATATCCTTATCTGAAGGGGTAAAAACAACCTGGACAATTCCGGACCGGTCACGAAGATCAATAAAAATAATCTTGCCGTGGTCGCGCCGCGTAGCAACCCAACCATAAAGATCAACTTCTTTATCGGTTAGGTTTTTGGTTTCAGCGACTAGAGTTCTTTCCATAAATAGATTTTAGCATACAATTTTTAAAAAACAAAAAGACAGGTTGGGTTGAAATAGCGGCAAATTCTTGGTATTATATTTGCGTATATCCCCGCCCTTAGCTCAGCTGGTAGAGCAGCTCCCTTTTAAGGAGACGGTCGTAGGTTCGATTCCTACAGGGCGGACCAGTATAACTAAAACAACTCCCATATGGGAGTTGTTTTAGTTACTGCCTAACCGGCAGGGATTCGAACCTGCTCCGCCTTCGGCGGAGAGAGTTCGTCGAAATTTTACCCTCCGTCATTCTGACTACGGGCCGCTGCGAAAATAGTTCTCGCTAAAATTTCGTGGCAAAGCCAAGCAGTTGGCTTTGCCGCCATACAGGGCGATAAACATTTATCCTTCCAAATATTTTTTAATAATCTGCGTGATCTTATTTGAATTCCTGTATAAAAGTTCTCTATCGCCGATTATACAAACCCTGACCGCCACATAATCATCGGCTTCATGTCTCAGAACTTCAAAATATTCCGGATGGACTTCTTTCAAGGAAAATATTTTGCCGGCATCGTGATAAAGTATATCTTCGGGCGCAAAACGCCAAGGAGTAATCATTGGGACAACCACTAATTTATAAGGTTCAACTTTAAGAGTTTGGCCGATCAGATTCTCCAGTTTCTCAAGCTCTCGGAAAGATGAATGCTTAGCAAACTTTTTAAAAAATGATTTATCTTCCCCGATAACTTTGATTTTTTTACCGCTTATTCTTTCTTTGAATTCTCGGCTTTCTAATCTTATAACCAACCCCGTTTTGGGTAGATTTCTGGTTTTATAAGATTGGTAAAGAAATTGCAGAACAGGATCTTTATGCTTGTAAATATGAGCTAATAATTCGTAGTCGCTTAACAGCCATAATTTTGCGGGATTTATTTTATCCAGCTTGATCCAGATGGCAATCATTTTTTCCAAGAATCTCTGGCTGATCTGAGAAGATTTGTGCAAATAGAACTCCTTATACATATACATATAAAGACGTTGCATTTGTTTAGCGGCTTCGAGAGATTTTTTGTCTATAACTAACTTTCCGTCAATAAAACTAAGATAATCAAATACGCTTCTTATGTCCGGCTGCTGACCAAATCCGGTATGGTAAACGTCCCGCTCAAGATAATCCAGTTTATCCATCCCGAGATTTTTATCCATTACAATTCTATAAAAATTATTCCTGCGGCCAAATAAAGCTTTAATGAATTTTGGATCGCCGCCGGATTCTTTTATCTCCTTATCCAGCTGGCTTATGATTTTAAATCCGTTCTTGTCGTGATTTACCGGCGTAAGCGCCTCAATCACATGAGAAAACGGGCCGTGCCCGATATCGTGCAAGAGTCCAAAGAGCGAAATATTCCTGGCTTGATACTGAGAGAGAAAACCTTCCCGGGCAAGACGCTCGCAAAAAAGACTTGTTTTGCCGTAAACCCCCAAAGCATGTTCAAAACGATTATGAGACGCTCCCGGGAAAACGCATAGATTGGCTCCTAACTGAAAAATATGCAAAAGCCGCTGGAAAAGCGGGTGATGGACAACCGGCATTATGTTTCTGATATCTATGCTTTCGCTGGGAGGAATCCTGATATATTTTTTATAATATTTATTCCTCATTTTTCTTCAGGACTTCTTCCAGGATTTTCTTTAATTCACTAGTATCAACTTCTTTTTTCCCCTGACCCATTCTCCAATCCACGCTGACGGGTGTAGGCATGTTTTTGTCTTTTGCCTGCCCGGCTAAGGGTTTTTCCTGAATTTTCCTTCCTCTAAAATCCACGGCACCCTGACCGGGCAAGTCGCCACTTAAAGCGCCTAACGACACTTCTTTAGGTTTCTGGAACCCTTCGTCTTTCCTGGGCACGGGTGGCCTACTACGAGGACGATCGAAAGATCTATTGTCTCTTCTATGCTCGGGTATCGGCCTTGTGAAAGATCCTCGTTGATTTCTGTGATCTTCTCGATGCTCTTCGTGTGTTGTCTCTTCGGTAACAGGTCCTGCCCAATCTGCGATCTCTTTTTGGACCACATCTCGAGGCGTGCTGTATTTTTCGCGAGAATAAGCAATGATTGCTTCGCGATTTGAATTTTCCAATTTTGGGAAAGGCGGTATTGTTGCTGCCGAAAACCCTCTTGAAGAAACCCCGTCTATCATTAATTTCAGATAAATAGTAAATTTCCCGAGATTTACGATATCGTTCATCATGAAATCCGGCTGAAACCATTTCTCTAAAAATTCAGCATCGTCGGCTCCAACCCTGAAGGTAATAATGGTCCCAACATTACCAAAAACTGCATCCATAACCGGCTCTTCCATTTGTTTTATATACTGATGGGCCATTACTAAGCTCAAATGATATTTTCTGGCTTCCGATAAAATATTGGCAAATGATTCTGTCGCAAAATGCTGGAACTCGTCTACGTACAGATAAAAATCACGTCTTTTTGATTCCGGGATATCAACTCGCGACATCGCCGCCAACTGTATTTTGGTGACAAGAAAAGCTCCTAGTAAACGAGAAGCATCTTCTCCGATCTTGCCCCTCGAAACGTTTACTATTAATATCTTGCCTTCATCCATAATCTCCCTAATATTTATTTTTGACTTGACTTGGCCCAGAATATTTCTGATAAGGTTGTTGGACGAAAATTGTCCGACCTTATTCTGAATAGCGGCAGTCGCTTCAGTGGCAAATTTGTCCGCATATTTGGCAAACTCGTCCGTCCAAAAAGCCTTAACAATCGGGTCGGTTATGTTGGCAACAACTTTTTTGCGGTATTCTTTACTAGCCATTAACCTGTTAATCCCAAGAAGGGTTGAATCCGGATACTCAAGCAGGGCTAAGATAGTATTATTTAAAATATATTCCATCCTCCCTGACCAAGCTTCGACTCCCCATATTTTTTTAAACACGCCCACAAGACCGGAAGCCACTAAATGCCTATAATCAAATCCAATGCCCTCCATTACGTTAAAAGCAACCGGATATTCCAAATCATCGGGATTAAAATAAATAACATCTTTTATTCTTTCTTCCGGGACAAAATCCAGCAGGTCATCGGCGGCATCGCCGTGAGGGTCAATAAAACAAACGCCTCTGCCGGCTTCTATATCCTGAATGGCCATGTTCTTTAAAAATTCCGACTTGCCCATTCCGGTAGAACCGACAACATACATATGGCGCCTTCTGTCATCCGTTTTAATACCAAATCGAACATTCTCGTTTCGAAAACTTGTTTCACCCAAATAAACTATTCCGTTTTTTTCGGGTAATTCCATAATTTATGCTATTGGCAAACCCGATGGGGGTTCTCCTTTTTTAGCTTCAATTCTAGGCATTAACGGTGTTTTAACTCCGATATCGGGGAAATGATAAATAGAAGCAAGCTCTTCGGTATTTAGAACGAAAGGTTTTGACACAAAAGCTCGATTTTTAAATTTCCGTGATAAAAACATTTTTTGCTTATATTCTTTTTGAGCTTTGAATGGCCATTTGGCAGAAGTGCCGGTTTTTTTATTCGGCTTAAAACCGTTAAGGGATGGGGAAGAAAACTGCTTGAATGCACCAATTACTCCTGATACGTGGGTCTTGTGGAAATTTTCCCGGAGTCCGGAATATATAAATCTGATACCGCTTTCAAATCCGAGTTTGGATATTTTTCTTTCAATGGCTTTTAACGAATCTTCTTTGCCGGGCGTTAATTTAGTTGATTCCGGTTTCTTTTCTTCTTTCTTTACTTCAACATGGCCCGGAATCAATTTATCTATCTCCCAGACAGTTTTACCTAAAAAATCCTGTGCAACTTTAGGGGCTTTACCCTGAAATTTATCTATCGCTCCCTGCCCTTTTTTAACCCAGCCGTCCCCGGTAGGCCTAAAAAGCAGCTGAATGGCAATATTTTCACCCGCCTCTAAACTCGACATCACCTCGGATAGAGATGCCAAGGGATCTACTCTTTTAATATCTCCCGGTCCGGAGGGTTTTTCTTCAAATTCCGGATAAGTTCTTATCGGGAAAACATCTTCTTTATTTAAAATAAACTCCGAACCTAAGAGGTCATATTTGTCGTCCGGCACCAAGGGGAACCAATCGGCATAATCATCGCTGACTTCGGTAATTTCAGAATCAGGATATTGAGCATAGACCTGAGACTGCACCAATGTTTTATATTGCTCGGGCGTTCTTATATAAAAATGAATTTCCCCTTGAGTTCCGGCTATCTCAAAAGAAAACCAATCGGGCACCTTACCTTTAAAAAACTTATCTTTCCACTTTACCGGAGAATAAATTCCATGCAAAGCGGCAAAAATATGTTCAGCTGCCTTCGGGCTTTTCCCCGGATCTTTAGGAGGGTTAAGTTTAAGAAGTACCCATTTTAGGCCTGATATATATTTTAATTTGGTATAGGTCCCGTAAGCACTCATTAAACCTAAAAGTAACAAGAGTGGAATATAAATCCACCAGAGATTAATCAAAAAAGAGAAAGCTATATTTAATTCATCCCAAGCAATAAAAACCGGATCCATCCCGTTAGAAGTAGCGCAAAGCGTGTAGCACAACCAACCGGCTGCTATGCACTTTAAAATATTGATTTATCAACAATTTTATTCAATGAACCCGTTAGGGCTACTTCTAACGGGATCCATTCTCTTATTCTACAAAAAACCGATAACAAAAGAAAGGCCTTTAGGCCTTTCTTAGTGAGTAGGTACCGTCTTCGTTTTTCATGAAAATCTTTGAGTCCTGGAGATTTAAAAGAATCGTATTCTCCTTAACCATCCTGGAATTGAGTACTTTAGAGACAATGGTTGCTTTTGGTAATGGTTTAGATGAACTCTTCAGGAGATCAACCAGAACATCTTTGACGGTTCCGGCTTTATAGCCCCATTCCGATAATGCGTATGTCCCTCGCCCAACCAATATGAAACGTCCATCTTTTATTAATTCGTTGTGAACTGTCTGGACATTGGCTTTTTTGCCGTTGAAACCGACCGTATTGATAGATTTGGCAATCTCCCCAAAGTGCTTAGGAGTACTGCCTTTTTTGAGAACCAGAAAGGCTTTATCTCTTACCCCTTTTGGTTTGATTTCGGGCCATGAAACCAGACCTATCTCATTAAAAATATTCTTACTCACAATCTTAGATACAGAAAGAAAAGCCTTGAACTTACCGGCTAATCCGCTCACACCGCCATTCTCAGCCAGAGTTACAAAATTACTTTCGGGTATGACTTTTTTATTTTTTTCGATGAATGCGACAGTTGAGGCAGCAAGGTTTTTGAAATCATTTAAAGCATCGGCAGAAACAGCCCAAAGAGCATGAAGGTTTTCATTCTCGCTAAATCTGACAATATCTTTATCCAAAGAAAGCACAAAAGCCAAAGAAGAATTAACGGCAGAATCAGCCTCACTCCCGGAGAAAGCTCTGAATAAGTCCTTCTCTCTCATTACTTCCCCGTTACCATTGATTATATTTTTAGCCAGAGCAACATACTTTTCTACCTCCTGATTCCCTTCGGAAACCTTGCGGAGCTGATTGACGGCAAATTCTTCTATTTGCCTAACCCTTTCCCTGGTAATACCATAGCTTTTGCCGATGGATTCGAGGGTCTCTTTCTTGCCATTCTTTAACCCAAAACGCCTAGAAATTACATCCTTGTTTCTGGCAGGAATATTTTTAACTAAATTTGCGACCATTTTTGAAACAGCGCTAACGTTATTTATATTCATATAAATTTGATTTTTTAAACTCTGACCACGATATCATTGTTATCATAATCCGTCAACCCCTAACTATTTTTTCCTGCCAATCCGTTTTTTATATGCCCAAACAAGTAATGGTGACGCGATAAAAATTGAAGAATAGGCACCGAGAAAAATACCCATTATCAAGGCAAGGGCAAAGTAACGGATGCTCTCGCCTCCGAATATAAATATTGCAACCAAAGATAATAAAGTGGTAAGGGTAGTATTAATAGACCTGGTAAGAGTTTGCATTATGCTCCTATGGACAACTAATCCGAAATCTTCTTTCGAGCCTCCCCTGATTACGTTCTCCCTAATCCTATCGAATATTACTACCGTATCGGATACTGAATATCCGAGAATGGTCAGAATCGCAGCCACAAAAACAGCGCTTATCTCTACGCCTCGATAGTGCCCAAGCAGAGCAAATGCTCCCGTAGGGATAACTACATCGTGAAGCAGAGCAATTATAGCAGCCACACCCATCATCCACGCCGGGACAACACCGGAAATACGCCTGAAAACGATTGTGATATAACCGGCAATCGCAATAAGTACCATTATAATCGCCTTGCTACTTTTGTCTTTTAATTCGTTCCCCACTACGGGACCAACGGAATCAAATTTTCTTTCCTGAAGTCCGGCATCGGTAAAACTAGATTGCAGTCGCTTCAATATGGCCTGATGCTCGGACTCCGTAAGCTGAGTTGTCCGAATTATAATGCCATCCGTTCCAGATGGACTCACAACAGCATTGGACATGGCCAGCGCTTCTTGAATTGCCGAGATTTCCGGACGGCTTCCGCCAGCTGGCGGACTGAAATCAAGTTCCATCACTGTTCCCCCCTTGAAATCAACACCAAAATTAAGACCATAAACGAAAACAGCAATGACAGCCGAAAACGCAAGCGATATCGAAATCCAAAACATGAAATTGTATATTTTTGGCAACATGATTTTATCTAAATAACCAACGGATTTTTTCCGATCTGGTTCCTATAAACAAGAATAAAAAATTCCTTGTTACTATCGTAGCGGTAAATAAGCTGGTCAATACGCCGATACCAAGAGTTAAAGCGAATCCCTTTACTATAGATGTGGTAAACATATATAAAACCAAAGCACCCAAAAGCGTAGTCACATGACTGTCTCTAACAGAGAGCCACGCCCTAGAAAATCCTTCGTGCATCGCCTGATTCAAGCTCTTGCCGATTTTAAGCTCCTCTTTCATTCTTGCAAATATCAGAACATTGGCATCAACAGCCATTCCTAGAGACAATATAAAACCAGCTATTCCGGCTAACGTAAGAGTTACCGGAATAAATTTGTAAGCGCTTAAAACTATCAATATATAGACTCCCAAAGCAATTACGGATACTACCCCCGGCAATCTATAGAAAAATATCATGAACAATCCTACCAGAATCAAGCCCCATATCCCCGCTTTCAAACTTGCCGCGATTGACTCGGCACCTAATGATGCTCCTATCGTCTGCTGTGAAATAAGAGTTATCGGAACCGGTAAAGCTCCCGAATTTAATCTGGTTGCAAGAAGTTTTGCTTCTTGAGGAGTAAACTTTCCCGAAATTACGGCGTTGCCGTCGGTAATCTCCGATTGTACCACCGGGATAGAAATCGGCGCTCCATCCAGATAAATAGCAACTAATTTGCCGAGATTTCTTTTTGTTATGTCGGCAAAGAGTTTTGTCCCTTCCTCATTAAGCTCCAAGCTTACCTGTGGCTGGTAAGTTTGTTGGTCAAAAACCAATTGAGCGCGTTTTAAATGCCTGCCGTTTAGGCCGGTACTCTGAAACGGATCTTCGTCCAAACGTTGACCCTGCTGTTGAGCTTGAGAAATCTCTTGAGCATTGGGTTTTTCTTCTTTGAATTCCAGAAAAGGAGTTTCTCCTATTAAGCTGATAGCCTGATTTACATCTTTAATACCGGCTAATTCAACTATCAATCTATCCTGGCCGCTTATCTGCACTACCGGCTCGGACACGCCGAAAATATTTACCCTTCTCTCAACAACATCACGCACTCCCTGCATAGCCTGGCTTTTATCTTCAACCTTTGAAAGGTCGGCTTGATATACCAAATGGGTACCCCCTAATAAATCTAAGCCCAATCGAAATGGTATATTGGGAAAGTTAAAAGGAATGTAGGAAAAATTGAGTACCTTGTTGGCCATACTCGGCCAGACAAAACAAAACAAAATTATTGAGCATAAAATTATCCCGATTAATAAGTATGAATTTTTCACAATCTCGATTTAACCACAAATACAAAGCCTAATCAAGGGTCTCTTTGGACTTAGAAGGTTTTTGTTTTTCCAGCCATTCTTTAATGGTCATCGTTGCTCTGACATCGTCTTCGTTATAGCGCAACAATCTTTTCATAATTTCGGTATCTCCTTTTTCAAGCCAATCGTTATACCAGACTACGGATTCCGCTCCGCCAGCTTCGGGATTATCCCATTTATAACCAAGGTATCCAGCTACATCTTTTAAGCTGTAGAAATATAAAGGGAGCACAACGGAATCTATAACTTTAATGTGCAGATCAATGGTGTTCTCTTTAAATTTATCCACTAAAGCCGTTGGCGCACCATAGCGAAGCACCAGACGGTCAAAAACCTGCCTCTCATAGTACGCATAGTGATAAATTACAAAATCATCCAAGCCGACAAGAAAATCCAAAAACTTCCGCCAGATTTCCGGTTCTTCGCTCTTGTCCTTAGCAAAGAAATATTGGTATTCCGGTTTCTCATCTTTATCTTTCTGCTTTACTAAAAATCCCAATAGATAATCGATGTCCCTTGTGGGGTCGCTTTCGATGTCAAAATATATTTCATTTTTAACATCCGGAAATTCCGGTTTTCTCAAGATCGTCGGTTCGTTAGAGACAAGGGTTTTTGCCTGATTGTTGAGACGAACAATCTTATCGAATGGCCAATCCTCAAGCTTTGACTGAAGGTCGTTGATATTGGCATTAGCCATATCATTTACAGTCCTGATATCGATATCATACAGGCGTCTTTGATCGGCTTGGCTCAAGCGATATATAAGAGATACATCATTACAACCCTTTGTCTCTTCAATACACAGTGAGTACCATGGCGTTCTTTTACATCCGCTTTTCAGAAATGGGGGCGGTTTTTCTCCTTCAAGAATTTTCTCTATTTGTTCTCTGGTCAAATGGAACTGATCGACAAAGTCATTTACTAAAAATGAGCGCTCATTACCTTGAGGATCAATAACATATGCTTCTTGCGGACGGACCCCCTGAAGCCGTTCGAGAATCAAACTATAAAAAACCAACTGGAATTTTATCTCGTCGCCAAGCTCAAGAGAACTTTTGGCATCATAGACAACATATTCCCAATCGCCCAAATCAGATTTACTCGGCCTTGCCTCAAGAAAATCGGGCATACCAACCCAATCCTCATACATCAGGACTCCGTGATAAATATTCTTGCCCTGCTTCATCATCTCCAGGGTCGCCATGAATGCCTCGTCCAGATCTCTGAATAATTCCGGCTTTATTTCTTCAAATTTTTTGTGCTGCCCGAGAATAGTCCCGGCATTGAGCATCTTGCCCTTATAAATAATGTCCAATAAGGGCGGGATATGGCGTTTCTTTTTCGCATCTTCATAAATGTCGTACCAAATCCAGTGAGGACATTGAAAAAATTTATAAAAATGTTCAGCGGTTAGTCTTTCCTTTTCCATAATAAAAAAATATTAAATGTTCATGTCCTCACTCGCTGCTATCTTATGCCCACTCGCCATTTCCACATAATGGCAATGGTCGCAATGATTCGGATTGATCGGGGGGATATTCTGTCTGGCTGTTTCAACCGCTCGCTCAAAAACATCCGATACCCAGCCAGGGTTAACTTTGACAGTTTTTAATTCCTCGCTGAAAGGCAAAACATTTTTGAATCCGCCTCCTGTTTTATCAACTTTATAGAAGACAAAATATGCATCCGACTGGGTCTCAAATCCTTTTCGGTTCAAAATGTGAGTATAAATATCCATCTGCTTTTGATAATCATCGTAAATTGTAATTTCTTTTGAACCGGATGATTTGTAATCCACAACCGCCAACGACTTATCGGAAAATTCCAAAACATCATCAACGGCGCCATACAGAATAGCATTTAAGCCTTCGTCAAGATAAGAGATTCCCTTAAAATTATTCCGCCATTCGGGCATCTCGGGCCCGCTATATAATTTTGCGTCCAATCCGGCATCGGCAAAAACAGGAGGCAGGGTTCCTTTGGCTCGGTATTTATCAAATTCCTGTTTTACCAAATAATCTACCGCCCCCGACAGAGTATAGGGATACCCGGGCGGACGTTTTATCTTGTGATGCAGATCTAGCCAAAAGCATCTTGGACATTCAAGAAATAATTTTAACCCGCTGCGAGATATTTTTATGGTATTGGTAATTTTGGACATTTATTCTATGTTACTCTAATTTTTTATAAAATTAAAACCCGCCTTAAGCGGGTAGTAACATTGCACAGGCAAAACCATCAGGGTTAAAATATTTATTGGCAACATCTCTTATCTTTCTTGGGGTAACACGGCCTAATCTTTCCGGATATGCGTGGAGACGGGTTAGATCAGGGTCATTATTTGAAGTAGCGTCAATAACCAGATCAACAACCTCTTCTGGTGAGTCTCTGAATTTCATCAGGAATCTTTCCCGAAGAGCTTCGGCAGTATCGGTAACCACCATTCTCGGGATAGGTTCTTCCCTTAATCTTAAAAATTCCTTTATTGTTTGCTCCCGGCCATATCGGGCATAGTCCTTATCGATGGTTGAGAACCAGTTCCCGACAACTCCGTGGAAAAATGTTCGTTCGGTAAATCCTCTGCTTCTGTAAACTCCTTTTTTGGGATCCTGGTTTCCCTCTCTTAGAATTGCCAGCAATCTCGCCTGGATAATTTCGGCTATAACATCCAGTGCCGCATCATCATTGCTACCATAGCACTCCGTCGGAAAACCAATTTGAACATAGTAGGCGCTAAGACCAGCCTTGGGAAGCTCTATAATTCTTGGTTCTTCAATCTTCGGAATTACATCAAAGCCGGATAAATCTATTTCTGCCGGTGATCCGCTGTACGGCCAGTCGTCCAGATATTTCTTTGCGAAAGAAACGGCATCTTCTCTTCTTGGCCCGAACACAATGGCAAACATATTTTGGGCAACATAGTACTTTCTGACAAAACGCCTGACTCTGTCTGCAGTTATAGCGCTCAAATCAAGTGGAGCCCCTAAAACCGAATATCTGATCGGGTTAGTTTGATACATGGCCTGGTAGAAAATCAGGTCTAATTTTGCCGAAGCAACATCTTCTTCGATTAGGGAAAATTCATTATTTATCGCCCCCTTTTCGGTACCCATCCCGGCTTTAGTGACAAGACGATCTCTCACCAAGCCCACAAACATAGGCATAACCAAATACATATATTTTCCGTAGTAGAGTCCCGGTCCGCCATAATATGTACTTGTATGACCTGTTTCTACTTTTAATCCGTCGTAGCCCCCCAGATATCGCCATATTAGCTTGTCGACATCATCCATACCGACAGCCATTGTTTCTCTTGAAACCAAATGTTCGGCCAGATGAGCGACTCCCTTGACAATTATCGGATCGTGAGCCGCCCCGACCTTGAAGCCCACGCCACAAATATGGGTAGTACCTCCGGAGTCGTAAAAATAGTAAACCCTGATACCGCTTGCCCCATTTGTTTTCAAATCCTGAAAACCGACTTTCCGTCTCATATCGTTACCCTTTTTAAAAGAGCGACATTCGCAAAAACTACAATAAAAAAATTTATTGGTCAAACATTTGACAGATATTTTAAAAAATGTTTAAGTACTGACGCTGTTCATTAAAATCAGGGGTAGAATGACAACTAGAACAGAAATCTATCCGGAGATTGAACCATACAATACCGGGGTACTGGATGCCGATAGTATTCATAGAATCTATTTTGAGGAATGCGGTAATCCAAAGGGGATTTCTCTATTATTTGTACATGGCGGACCGGGAGGAAGCTTTGAACCGATAGACAGAAGATATTACGATCCAAATAAATGGCGGATAATCCTCTTTGACCAGCGCGGATGCGGTAAAAGCCAACCTTTTTGCGAAACCAACAATAATACAACCTCCCATTTGGTTAGTGATATAAACCATTTGTTGAATCTGTTGGGAGTAAAACGAGCTGTTTTATTCGGCGGTTCGTGGGGGTCAACTTTGGCTCTCGCTTTCGCTATTTCTAAACCAGAAAGAGTTTTGGGGCTGGTTTTGAGGGGGATTTTCTTAGGGACTCAAAGAGAAATCGACTACTTTTATAAGGACGGACTTAATGGTGTCGGTATCTATTTTCCGGAAAATTGGGGAAGATACATATCCCACGTCCCGGCTACCCACCGTGAAAATCCTCTCTATTATTATAATGAGAGGCTGAGAGAGAATGATGCGGCATCGGAAGTATTCGCCTATGAACTGGCACGTTATGAATATTCGATGTCTCATCTGGTTCAAATGCCCGAAAACGAGATAGATAGAGATATCCGTAGTTTCCCCTACAAAGCAATGTCAATAATGGAGTGCCATTATTTTCTAAACCGTTCTTTTATGCCAGATGGATATCTTCTTGGTGGCGCAAGGATCTTGGGGAGAATCCCCACAAGTATTATCCAGGGGAGATATGATATGGCTTGTATGCCGGTATCGGCACGGTTTCTCATTTTGCATTGCCCAATTCTACACTCCACTGGACAATTGCCGGCCATTCCCGGACTGATCCCGGTACCCAAGAAAAATTAATACAAGAGACGAATCTAATGTATGATAAGGTAAAATCGGTCATGTGACCGATTTTTATTTTATATGAATAGTTTTCTGTTTTTCTACAACTTAATTTTTTGTTATCTTTGAATAAGTTGTTTAAAAAAAGAGATGGGGATATGCGAATATGCGAATGCGGGAACGGAGATAAGTATGAAACTGTCTATGATGGAAACGGTATAGAATATAGGAAACATTATTGCGAAAATGTTAAAATGTGGGTTTATGAGAAAGTTTATCATAAATAAAAGTGGTCGTTTTGGCCACTTTTTCATTTTTTACAGCGAGTAAACTATCTTTCCTTTTTCAAAAACGTGGAATGAGTCGTTCTCTTCAGATACGGTAAATACCGTCGTTCCCTTGAAGATATATGATGCGGTAATAGCTGACAGATGGCGCGAGTGCACTTTGCCCTTAAAACCAAACTGTTCCGAAAGATCTTTAAATTTACCGGGATTTAATTTCTCGGCAATAACCTTCGGCCGCAATCCTTCAATAATTATCCCCGAATGAACAATTTGCCCATTCCTATCAATTAAAATAGCACCGTCAAAATCCAGAGTTGACTCAACCCTAAAACGCCTGCCCTCTTTAACAATATCCCTTAAATTTACATGGTGTTTTTTATAAATATCCTGACTGCTGTCGGGAATATCCGTAAAATTATTCCACTTGTCTTGCCATCCCAAAATCACAAATAGGCCGAATCCTCGGCGATGATTCATTAAATTAAGAATTCCTCGGCTCAACATCAATTTATACTCTAGCGGCACAAGGGTTTTTGATTGTTTGAGAGCTCTTTGGACTCCCAAGATAGTCTTCTCAATATTAATCGTTCGGCTTCCGTTGATTACACCCATAATGGTTTTATTTTTATTTCCCATGGCACTTTTTATATTTTTTACCACTACCACAAGGGCAGGGGTCATTACGACCAATCTTGGGACCACTACCGGGTTCTGATTGCCTATGGGCAGGCTCGTTTATTACTTCCTGATGTTCATGTGATTCTCCAAGAATGTCCGGTCGAGATTCTTGAATATTTTTTGGCTTGGCCGGTTGCTGAGCAAATTCTGCTTTAAAGATTAAGTTTGCCACCTGCGCTTTGATAGATTCCATTAATTGCTGAAACATATTTTGGCCTTCGATTTTGTATTCAACAAGAGGATCTCTCTGGCCATAAGCGCGCAGACGTACGGAATCACGGAGATATTCCATGGCTTCGATATGGTCGGTCCACAGCTCGTCTATAACTCTCAAGAGAACGAATTTCTCCAGCTGTCTCATCATATCCGGCCCCAATTCACTTTCCCTCTTCTCATACTGTTCTTGGGGGTTTTCCGTATAGTTCGATATCCAATCCAAAACCAAATCTTTATTATTGTCCGAGAACAGAATTTCTTTTCTCGCACGATAGATCGCATCCCTGTGTTTATTCATTACATCGTCATATTCAAGAACATATTTTCTTATATCGAAGTTATGGCCCTCGATCTTGGACTGGGCCTGCTCAATAGCATTGGACACAAATCTGTTCTCTATCACATCATCCTCACTTACGCCGAGCCGATCCATTAAATTTTTCAGCCGATCTCCGCCGAAGACCCTGATAAGTTCATCCTCCATAGAAACGAAAAATTGAGACGAACCCGGATCGCCTTGCCTTCCGGCACGGCCTCTTAACTGGTCATCTATTCTCCTGGCCTCATGCCTCTCCGTACCTATAACATGAAGGCCTCCAGCCCTTAAAGCGCCGGATTGCAAATCTTTGTTGGGTGGATTCCCCCCAAGAATAATATCAACACCTCTGCCGGCCATATTGGTGGCAACAGTAACCGCTCCCGGCCTTCCGGCCTGAGCTATGAACTCGGCTTCTTTCTCATGATTCTTAGCATTGAGAACATTGTGGTTTATCCCCTCCCGATTAAGAATAGCCGAGAGAAGCTCGTTCTTCTCTATTGATACCGTACCGACAAGAATCGGCTGGCCCTTTTGATGTCTCTCCCTGATCTCATTAGTAATGGCTCTTAATTTCCCGGCTTCGGTTTTATAAATCTTATCTTGCAGATTATTTCTCGCCATCGGTTTATTGGTGGGGACAGATACAACATCTAAGGTGTAGACCTTATGAAATTCTTCGGCTGAAGTTCTTGCGGTACCGGTCATACCGGCAAGTTTTTTATACATCCTGAAATAATTTTGAAAAGTAATCGTGGCTAAGGTCCGCGATTCTTTCTGTACTTTCACACCTTCTTTTGCTTCTACCGCCTGGTGTAAACCCTCAGACCATCTTCTTCCGGGCATCAGCCGACCCGTAAATTCATCCACAATGATAACCTCGTCATTTTTAACGACATAATCACGGTCCTTCTTAAATAAAACCTGGGCTTTCAATGCTTGTTCAAGGTGATGAACGTGGCGAACGCCGCCTTCAGCGTAGATATTGTCCATACCTAGCATCTTTTCCACTTTTTCTATCCCGCTTTCGGTAATAGATACGGCTTTGAGTTTTTCGTCTATCGTATAATCGTTACCTTCGCTCAATCGTGGGACAACTTTTGAAAATGTTTCATATAATTTACCGGAATCTTCATCCGGCGCGGAAATAATAAGAGGCGTCCTAGCTTCGTCTATCAGAATCGAGTCCACTTCATCGACAATGGCAAGGTTATGTTCTCTCTGAGCCATCTGATCAGCACCATAGGCCAGATTGTCCCGAAGATAATCAAACCCATATTCATTATTGGTTCCGTAAGTAATATCCGCCCCATATGCCTCGCGTCGGGAAACCGGACGCAAAAGTTCATGAACAACTTTAAATCCCCCCACAACGTCTCTCTCAAGGTCTTCTGCTTTACTGACATGGGAAGGATCATATAAATAACTTGCATCGTGATTGATACATCCCACCGATAATCCCAGAGCGTCATATATCTGCCCCATCCAGGCAACATCTCTTCTGGCCAGATAATCATTTACGGTAATAATATGGACTCCGTCCCCTGTGAGAGCGTTAAGATACGCGGGAAGCGTGGCCACAAGAGTTTTCCCTTCTCCTGTTTTCATCTCCGCTATCTTGCCGCGATGCAGGGTAATACCACCCATCAGCTGAACATCGAAGTGTCTCTGCCTAAGAGTGCGCCTGGATGCCTCCCTGACTGCCGCAAATGCCTCCGGCAATAGATCATCGAGAGTTTTGCCCTCAGACAATTTCTGTTTGAATTCCTGCGATTTATTCTTAAGTTCCATATCCGAAAGCTTTTCGAAATCTTTTTCGAGTTCATTGATCTCGTCAACTATTGGTTGAAGGGATTTTATATAGCGGGCATTGGCATCCCCAAATATACTGGATATTAATGACATAGGTGAAATTATAGCAAATAATACGGCTTTGACAAAGTAGTATTATTTATGGTATAACAAAAAAAGTTCTTAATACCTAATTAACAAGGGGGTGCGTGATGAAACGAAATAAAGTAAGAGAAAGAATCATAATCTTTATTATCTCAATGATTCTTACATCGCTTGCCGTAATTTCTGGCAGGATGCTCTGGAGAGGATTCAATAGGCCAACTTCACCAACTGTTGTGAATCTGGCCAATGTTTCAATCGTTATTTGGGGACCACGTTTTAACCCCCTCAGTTATCAAAAACTGGAGTTAGATAGAGACAGGATCATTGAATACGTTACCATCAACCCGGAAGATTTCCGAATTGAGGACACAAATATCTGGAAGAGAACCAACAATAAAGGTTGGCAAAAGATTGATAGGCTACCCGACTATGTAGAACGCATTCTCCTGGAGGGTCGCGCTATTCTTGAAGAGCATCAAGAATATTACCGTGAAGAATATGGACCGCCTTATAATAGGCGGTTTGTTTTTTATCCCTTCGGCTGTCTTGAGAGATCCGTACTTTTTTCCTTGAACTTTTTTATCTGAATCTGAAGTTCATCCTTAACATCAGTAATGGCATTGCGAAGATCTTCGTGAGAACATGATGCTCTTAATAATTTGCCCCCAATAAATAAATTAACTTCTGCATAAAAGACCTCCCCCGAACGGTGATGTTTTGACGGCATTCCTATCTCTACTTTTGCTTGCCCATTGCTATTCCCGATTAGATGATCCAGCCCACCTATTTTATCTTCTATAAAAACCCTAAGTGGTTCATCCAATGTCATATTTTTGGTGCTTATGTCAATTTTCATCCCGTACGAAGTAGCTGCTATGCAGTTATGGAACTACTACTTATGCGCGCAGAACTACTTTTATTATTTTATTCAACATTCCCGTTCGTTTGACCCGTTAGGGCTACTTCGTACGGGATTCATTAATTAAATTATATCTCAATTTAAAAAAATCTTCCAGTTATGCACAAAATTTTTTGTTAATGTATAGAAATTGTTATAAATTTAATATGATAATCGTTCTCAATAAAAAATTTTATGGCTAATGGAAACGGGAATGGTGTTGAAAGCAAGAAATATAAATTTTTATTTGTAAGCTGGGAGAGCATCAGCGGAGATTTAGCGTGGCAAATCCAAAAAGAGGGACATAAAGTAAAAGTCTATATCAAGGATAAGGATGATACCTATGAAGGAATATTGGAGAAAGTAGATAATTGGAAAGACCACATTGATTGGGCCGATGTTATAGTTTTTGATGACGTAGGATTCGGGTCCAAAGCCGACGAGCTTCGTAAAATCGGGAAGTTGGTAGTCGGCGGGAGTGTTTATGCGGATAAGCTCGAAGAGGACAGGGAATTCGGTCAATCGGAGATGAGCCGAGTCGGAATGTTAACTCTGCCCCATTGGAATTTTGATGATTACGATGCGGCGCTTAAGTTTATCCAAGAAAATCCCGGACGTTATGTATATAAACCCCATAAATTCCCTAATTCATCCAACTACAAAGGAATCCTTTTTACTGCCCAAGAAGAAGACGGCAAAGATCTATACGAAATATTGAGCCATAATAAATCAATGCTGGAAAAAAGAATAAAAAAATTCCAGCTTCAAAAATTCGCTTCCGGTGTTGAGGTAGCAGTGGGAGCATTTTTTAATGGCAACGATTTCATTTATCCCGTAAATATAAATTTTGAACATAAAAGGTTGTTCCCGGGAAAACTTGGGCCAATGACCGGTGAAATGGGAACTTCAATGTTCTGGTCTGACCCTAACTATATATTTAAGACAACTCTTGAGAAGACAAAAGAAAGTCTTCAAGAAGCAAAATATGTCGGTTATATAGATATCAACTGCATAGCCAATGCCAGAGGGATATACCCCCTGGAATTTACTTGTCGATTCGGTTACCCCACCATATCCATTCATCAAGAAGGAATTTTAAGCGAGTGGGGAGAATTCCTGCATGCAATAGCCAGTCAACAGCCATATGATCTAAAAACCCAAAAGGGATTTCAGGTAGGAGTTGTCTGTGTTGTCCCACCATGGCCCTATAATGACAAAAGAGAAGTTGAGATCCACAAAGATTCCTCAATCCTCTTTAAAAAACCTAATTTTGATGGAGTTCATCTAGGCGACATAAAGATAATTGACGGCGACTGGAAGATAGCGAGCAATGTCGGCTACGCCCTAATAATTACCGGATCGGGATTAACAATGGAGGAAGCCCGGAAACAAGCATACTCCAGAATTGAAAATATAATGCTGCAAGATATGTTCTATCGCACCGATATCGGTTTATCTTGGGGTGAAGATAGCGATAAGCTCCAAACTTGGGGATACTTATATTAAAAAATCACAAAAAAACTAAATAATACTCGTAAATATTGTCAACTTGGCAGTGGTTTTCCCATGTGCTTAACTGCTTTTGTCATGGAACTCCTCCGCCATACTTATAAACAAACAAATGACTGGACATGCGGCCCGGCTGTAGCCAGGGTGATTCTTCATTACTATGGGGTAAAACCCACTATTTCGTATCTGATAAAACAGCTTAAAACCACTAAGGCCGGAACGGAAGACCGCCATATAATAAACTTATTCAAGCGCAATAACATTAAATTTTTTCAAAAAAAGAATTCGTCGATCAATGAGATTAAAAGGTTTTTAAAAAATTATTGGATTATAGTCGCCTATTGGATACCGGCTCATCGCGAGGCGCATTATTCGATAATAAAAAAAATTAATTCAAAAAGAATTTATTTTCATGATACTTGGTTTGGTTCTAGCCACAGTTATACCTTAAATTATTTCCTCAAAAACTGGCATGACGACGAAACCATGAGATGGCTTATGGCAGTCAAAAAATAAAATATTGTATCTTTTATTTTCTCGTGATAGAGAAGGTGTCTGTTTTTCTTTCTATTTTAGCCCCAAATTGCATTTTAAATTTTAATCCGCCATCATCTTCTGAACCTTGCATGTCATAAAACTTATAACCGGCATTCTTAATCCACTCCAAATCTTCAAGCCATATAATAAGTCCGAGATCGTTTAAAGAATAGTCGTGAATCCCAATAATACCGGTGAATCTATCCTCGTTATTTGGCACCTCGTAACCTGCATTAATACCTACTGGCCGATCGTCAACGACAAAAACACGGGCAGTTAGAAAAGCTCTGAAATTATTTTCAACTGCATTATGATATTTAAGGTCAGCTATATCTTCCTTATCTTGTTTTTTTAATATAATTTTTTCCCAATTGTAAAAAATATTATGAAGCTCTTTTTTATTTATTTCGGTAGAATTTATAACCTGAACTTTATGCTCACGATAAAATTTATTCTTAGCATTTCTGACCTCCTTAAAATGCCCGCCGGGGAGAGCCGGATTATATTCCCGCATGTCCAGAATTGGCCAAAGAAGCGAGTAATAAATTTCATCGATTATTAATTGATTGTTTTCTATAAGAATCGGTCTTATATTATCCGAGATATCAGTACACCAAATTTCTTTAATATTATTATCCAGGGCATAATCAGCAAATTCAAAAATTTTACTAGCAGATAAGTTTTTTTCACACAATGGATCAGACCAAATGTGCCACTCGTCTTTGTATTTGTGGGTCAGTAAACCTGTTCCATCCGAAAATTCAACAAAAACCGGCCTACCATCTTTACTTATGATACAGTCGGCAAACCAGTCTAAATTATGATCAGATGTCCAACCAAATTTTCGGATACAATTTTGAATCCTTTCACGCTCAATATTGATATCTTCATAAAAATTCATATTATCTGGTAATATCTGCCCCTGTTTTATAATTATTTAATTCCAAATCATTAATAATAAATATGGCGTTCCAGTCGCGTCCGGATTGAGTAAAGTAATCTCCCGTCATATGTAGCCAATGTTTTGTACCATCCGGCCATACGGCATAAACCTTTTGCTCGTTAATATTCCTTACATAATTGGCTGTGGCGTAAGAATTGAATGTTTCGTCGTCAGCTTCAATCGCCTTAGACGGATCCAGGTGTCCGTAAAGAGCAATAATCTCCGGCCTTAAATATCTCTTATAGCTCCCTTCGATAACATATGTCTCCGCTTCTTTAGGTCTTTTTATTAAATCGCCGTTTTTTAGTATCGGCTTAGTTGGCGTATCGATAAATTCAATATTTGCCGAGAAAACGGCTGATGAATCATTTTCGGTAAAACCGGATATTTTATTTTCGTTTACGGGCATAAGGACAACATAATTCAGTCCTCCTTTATTTGCTATATATCCCCCATTGGGCAACAATCCAAACTCACCCAATCCATCAATATACCAAAGTTTAAAACCGTTTTGGCTATTAAAACTAATCTTAAGCGATTTGCCTTCCGGCATATAATACAAATTGAATTTATGCCATGAGCCCTCCCACGGCTTGAGATTGGAATTTAGCTGATAAGGGTTGGGAAACATAAGAATATATTGACTGGGGTTAACTCTGAAATTTTGAAGCCCTTCTTTTTGATAACCTAATCTCTTATCAAAATTTGCGTTATTTAAATAGTTTGCGGCCAGCCAGGTCCCGAAAACGCTTGAAAATCTATCGGGTATATTTTTAGATTGGAAATATTGATTAATAGAATCTATACCGATTTTGTTTATTTTTATCGTTTCCGAGATAATTTCCGGCCCGAATTGCTCGGCAAGATATTCGCCGAACATGCTCACATAACCGTAATCAAGTGGCACATTGGGCCATTCTGTTAAACTGTCAGACGAATCCGATAAAAAAGTATCCAGCCGTTGCTCAAGGCTTGAATCCCTAAAAATATCATTATATCCAACCAAAGTAACCGCATATTCAGACCTTAATTCATTTAACCAGACATCCTCGCTTAAACCTACTTTCAATTCTTTTTGGTTAAAAGAGATCAGGTGTTGAAACTCATGGGCTAAAAAAACTTTTCCTAAACTGTTTATTGCTTCAGCGCTTATGGCAACCATTTCCCGTTCATTTGATTCCGGAACGACTTTTCTGGAATATAAATTACCTGTTTCAAAATAACCGCCATTCCCCCTCTTTAGGTCTTCGACTAAAACCGTGATTCGAGAATCATTATCAATGCCAGGATTGGACTCTGAGCCGAAAAATTGTGTTTCTTTAGTGTAGATATTGTCGTCGAATTGTCCTCCCAGCTCATACATATTTGTAATAAACAAATCTTTCTCAAGTTGGTTCAGCCCCACCCAATATCTATCATCAACATAAAAATACGCCTTGTCAGATATATTTCGCAAGGTAGCGCCAATTATAGTGCGCGAGAACTCGTCGTATCTTGAATTTACAAAAAATGTTTTCTGATCGCTTATGTTGTCGGCGAGAGCAGATGACACTAAAAATAAAAAAGACACGAACAGCGTGCCGAGAATGGATAGGACATTCTTTAAAATTCTTCTCCCCATATTTCTTATTATATCATTTTCTTATTCTGATGTCTTTTCTTTTTTGTATAATTATTTCTTTATTGTGTCTTGATACTTCCTCCACAGTAAGGCCTTGGGCCTTAAGAAGCTCTACGTTATATGCCTCAACTGTTTTTAGAACATCTATGCCCTTTTTCAAAACTTTGAGAAACTTAGGGTCGGTTTTTCTTTTATTAAGCTGCCCCATCAATGAATCGGCAAAAGAAATGAAGGCGGCCATATCTTTCGGGAAACAATAACCTCCGGCACCGTAATAATCCCCGTGATTTACGTTTAGCCATGATGGGCCGATTCTCAAATCGGCGGAAATCAAATCTTTAATGTTGCTATAATCTACAATAGTTTTTTTCTTCTCGGACGCATATTTTAATGTCATGGCATGGCAGAGATCGGCAAGAATATTACCATAAGCCACCTTAACAAAACCGAAAACATTGCTTGCATATTTACCTATTTCCGCCTCGGTTGTGTTCACCGACCTTTTTGCATAATCGGTAGTCCAGGGTCGAATAAAATTCTTTCGAGGCAATAGGTTTAATATTTCAACTGAATCTTGCTCGGATTTGGAGGTGGTAGAAACAATTTGTCTGTCAGGAGATATAAAATCTTCCCAAGCTTGAGATTCGGTTAAAAATTCCGGGTTAAATATAAATCGTTTCTTTGGATATTTATCCTGTAACAGTTGAACAGTTCCTGGTTCGACGGTAGATTTAACAATAACTATCTTGCCATCTTTTATCTGCGAAACAACACTCTCGACTATCGATGTATTACAACTACCATCAGGGTTAGAAGGAGTCGGTACGGAGATAAAAACAACGTCTGCCCTATTTACGTCATCTTTATACCCTTTTTTGGGGTCGGCATCATAACAAAACAAGTCCTTGCCTCTTTTATATCCGTTAAATTCTTCGAACCATTTTCTTATCGGCTCCCCCACCATTCCCAAACCTATAATTCCGACTTTGATTTTTGAATTTTTAGCCATTGGGAGTATGATACCACCCTTGATTTTTCTTGCAAATTAGCTTATTATTGGCTTAATTCATGAGAAAATTTCTCCTTTTTGCGAGTGATCTGGCAATTCTGTATATATCCTTAGTATTAACGCTGTTTTTGCGCTACAGAGAGAATTTTAGTTATCAATACGAGCTTCATTTATATCCGTTCGCTTTTATTTTTGTTTTCTGGCTTCTTGTTTTTTATATCGCCAATCTTTATGAAGCTCGCCTGCTAAGGAACAATATTTTCTTTTATTCAACATTATCCCAAGCTATTGCCATTGCGGCGGTTGTGTCAGTTCTTTTTTTCTATATCATCCCCCTCTATGGGATTACTCCAAAAACAAATCTTCTTGTATTCGTTTTAATATTTACCGGTATTGAGTTCCTGCTCAGGTATTTACTTAATAGTTTATTTGAAAAGGGGTTTAAGCGTTCAGTACTGATCGTCGGCGCCAATCTTCAGGCATTGGAGCTCGCCAAATTTATAAAAGAGAATTCTCATTTGGGTTATGAGCTTGCCTATGTTATTGATCTGGCACCGGATACAAGAGATGAGATAGATAATGAACTGGAAAAATTTGATATAATCCGAGGGATCGGTAATCTCGGCGATGCAATAAAAAATAAAAATATTGATACAGTAGTACTCAGTCCAGAAGCCTACAAGACTCCCGAAGTAATCGATGTTTTTTATAAATTTCTCGGCAGTAAAATTACTTTTGAGAACCTGTCTTTCTTATATGAGCGGCTTACCGGTAAGATACCTCTTGGCGCCATAGACCAGGTGTGGTTTTTGGAGAATTTAAGTGAGAGTAATAAGAAATTTTTTGAAATTACAAAAAGGGTCATTGATATTGTATCGGCATTTATACTTGCTGTTCCGGCCTTGATCCTTTTACCGTTCATTGCTCTGGTCATCAAACTTACGTCCCCGGGTTCGTTAATCTACCGACAAAAAAGAGTTGGCCGACTAGGCAAAACGTTTAACATGATCAAGTTCAGAAGCATGCGCTCCGACGCAGAAAAAGAGACCGGAGCGGTTTGGGCAATCGAGAATGATATCCGTATTACTAAAGTTGGAAAGTTTTTAAGAAAGACCCGACTCGATGAACTACCACAAATATGGAACATTCTTAAGGGTGAAATGTCTCTCGTCGGACCCAGGGCGGAAAGACCGGAATTTAACAAGCAATTAAGACACGTCCCCTTCTATGAAGAAAGGTACCTCGTAAAGCCGGGACTTACCGGTTGGGCACAAATCAATTTCCGTTACGGTGCATCTCTTAGCGATGCGGAAGAAAAATTGAAATACGATTTGTACTATATAAAAAACCGTTCTCTTATCCTTGATCTTGGGATTATTCTCAAAACGATACGAATCATACTCCAAAGAGAGGGGAAATAATTTCATTTATCAACATATTTTATTTCCGAAAAATATTTTTAGCTTTATACTGAAGAAATGTTACCAACAAAAATATTTTTCACCAAAGGCGTCGGGACTCACAAAGAATATTTAGCATCATTTGAGCTAGCTCTCCGTTCAGCGGGGATAGCTCAATATAACTTAGTCCCCGTATCAAGTATTTATCCGCCTCATGTTAAAAAAATTAGCCAAGAGGAGGGTGTAAAATTATTGCCGCCAGGATCGATCGTCCATGCGGTTATTGCTCGCAACGCCACTAACGAACCGAATCGGTTGGTTTCCGCCTCTATCGGCGTTGCCATACCTCAGGACCCAAATCAATACGGTTATCTGTCAGAACACCATCCTTTTGGAGAAACGGATGAGAAGGCCGGGGAATATGCGGAGGATCTGGCCGCACAAATGTTAGCGACTACATTAGGAATAGAGTTTGACCCCAATACCGCCTGGGACGAGAGGGAGCAAATATTTAAGGCCTCGGAACAAATATTTAAAACTACGGATTATACTCAGTCGGCTGTCGGTAATAAAGATGGCCTTTGGACTACAGTGGTAGCGGCTGCGATATTGATAGAGTAATTACCACTGGCGTCCTAATTCTTGGACGAATCTTTTTGCCTCCGGTTCAAAGGTGGGATCTAATTTAGCTGCCATGCGCGCCTGCTCAACGGCTTCGCTTATCTTCCCTATTCGAGCATAGGCCACAGCAAGAGAAGCATGATATTGGGCATTATTTGGTTTAAGTAAAATTAATTTCTTATAAATCTCTATTATATGATCGTAGTCGTTTATTTTTAGATAGACAGCAATTAACTTTTGATAGTCAGATTCAGAAGCGTTAAAATTTTTATCAAGCGCCTTATTGATTAATTCTAGGCCCATCTCCTGATTCCCTAATTCAATTTCCACCATCCCCCAATACCAATAAGATACACCGACATTGGGGTTAAGTTCTGCTGCTTGCTTGAAATATTCCACGGCCTTCACTAGATTTTTTTTGTTCAAATACACTTGCCCCAGTTCATAATACGTTCTTACAAAAGTAGGAGAAATATCTAAAGCCATAAGCACGTGTTTCAGTGCTTCATCATTAAATGGCGAGCTGGGATTATCTTTACCTAAAACTATATTCAGACGTGATAAATAAAGATGGGGTAGATAATCAAGAGGGTTCTCATCGGCATTTTTTTGAACTTCAACAATCGCAAGTTTTATTACTTCAGTTATCTCGGGTGTAATTTTACTACCAATTGCCCGCTCCAGTACATATTGAGCAAACCTATTTCTTATCTCATATTTACCGGGAACATTATATGTAAGAGCTTCTTTATACTTACTGATAGCACCGTTAAAATCGCTATTCCAACCCCTAACAATTGCTCTGGTTGTGGCATAATTAGCTTTGGCCGGTAAAATGTTAGTTTGATAAATAAGAATAGCCGCCAGAATAATAAGAATTACAGCGACAAAAGAAAATAATCCAGGATTTATTCTTTTAGGAGTTATTGCTGTAATAGTTTCTGTCTTAAACAAAAGAAAGGACATAGAACCAAGGATAGTGAAGAAGGTGAGAAAATTTGCCGATGTATCAAAAATAAATGAGTTGTGAATCATATAAACAATAATCAGAGTGAATAACCCTGAAGCATAAACTGAGTCTGATGATTTTTCCTTAATTTTTTTCCAAAGTAATCTTAATGTGACAATAAACAATCCAATATATGCTATCAAACCAATTAGCCCCATAGTTACGAGAATTTCAACAAACATATTATGAGCTCGATCAAATAAAGTCTCGGAACCAAGACCAGTAAAGAAATTGGGATTAAAGTTTTTTGAGAATGGGATATTAAAGTTTTCCGGGCCCCAACCAAGAAGTATCGTTTTGGGACTATCGTTCCAACCCTTAATCCCCGCTTCCCATGCCCAGAATCTGGTTTTAACAGTAAAATTTTTCAAAGAAAGATTAGTAATCCTCGTTAAATAGCTTGAATTCTTTACAAAGTCTGAGTTCTTAAAAGCAAAAGAGGATGATACAAAAATTGCAGCCAAAATCAGTAGCGAAATTAAGGCTTTTTTAGCAAGAGCAGAAAAAGTTACTCTCCAATATAAAAACGCAAAGAGCAAACAACCTACACCGAGAGCCAGAATCGAGCCCCTAACAGCGGTCATTAAAACCGCGATACCAGTAAGACAAGCCGCTAAGCTATACAGCCATTTTTCGCTTCTCTTAAGTTTTGCTCCCAAAAGCATGGTTAGGGATAAAAAGAGTATTAATAATTGGTATCCCGCGAACAAAGCAGCATTCCCGATGGTACCGAAGATCCTTGATCTATTTCCAGAACCTATAAAAAATTCAATATCTGTTTTTTGGCCGAAGCCATACAGAGCAGACAGGGCGCCCATCACAGCCATAATTTTAAATAATCTGAACCAATCTTCCCTGGTTCTAATGATAGAAATAATAATTATAAAATAAATAAAATAATGCCAAAAAGTCCATAACCCGCCCATTCTTTCAAGCGCACCCCAGAAACTCTGATATGGCTGAACACTGGTAATTGTTGTGACAGTAAAAGCAAGAGTAAACAATAAAAAAGCCCAGATAATTTGATTCATCTTGGGTAAGTAACTTCTGTCGCGCCAGATTAAAAGCAAATACCCAGTCAACATCAACTCAACTATACTTCTTAGAACAACCACCTTCCCGAAATGGAAGGGGGAAATATACTGCGAAAAAATAATAAGCGGCACAAGCGCCGATACATAAACAAGATATTTAATTATTCTCACCAAGCCCTTCTGTTTAACTGACACGCTATTTTGCATATAGATATATTAAATAAAAAATCTGATAATTTCAATCCCGTACAAAATAATAAATCGAAGATTTATGCCGACTTGCAAGCAAGTCGGATTTCGTACGGGATCAACCGTTCCGCTATTTCAATCCATAAAGATACAAATATAAAAAGGATGCTATGTGAGAGATTGAGAACCATAATGTAACCATTATAACCCCTCCCCAAATGCCAAAATTTTTAAATAGATATAGACCCAAAGGAATGCCAACGGCCAGAACAATGGAATTGATTATAATTGACACTTTAACTTTATTTATTGCCCGCCACATCGGTCCTAATCCTATGCCAAGCCCATAAAATATTCCGTATATAATAAAGCCGTAAACATATTTTACGCTAGGCATAAAGCTTTGGCCATACAGAATTTTAAAAGCAATCGGCGAGATAATTGCGGCAATCGTAACTAAAAATGTTGAAAATAAAAGTGAATAAAACGATATGCGAAAAAAATTATTTCGCATTTTGGAAAAACTTTCTTCGCGTAACCTTGAGAATTCAATATTGAGCATGGTGGAGACTGGGCCCAATAAGCTAAGGGCTAAATTTGTAAAACCCAACGAAACTTTATAGAAAGCCACGTCACTGGATAAAAGATAGATGCCGGCCAGAGAAATGGGTAAAAACGAAAATAAGGTTCCCATATTACGATCTAAAGCAACCCAGAAGCTATATCGGATAAATCTACGCCAATTAACAGACCTTGCCCTATCAAATATATTTCCAAGGGTCGGAATTAGGGTATCTAAAGATCTAAGCTTATCCCACGACAAAACAACAATTAAAAATACGATAACCGCACCGATAAGATGGCCGATAGCGGCACCGAGTATTTTATAACCGGCAAATACTAAAACCAAAGACAGCCCCCAGCGTATAAGCTGATCCAAGAATATAAAGAATGCGGCCATACTAATCCTCTTCTCGGCCTGAAGGGCAACCTGCAGAATTGAGAAAAACAGATTTGATATTATGGAAGCTAAGATAACTATACCGGCAAATATTCCTATGTCATAACGATGATAAAGAAGATTTGATACTTGCGGCAAAAAAATCAGGACTACGGTAATGACCAATCCGATAATCAAAGCTATCTTAAGCAAAAAACCAAGAGCATCGGCAATCGTCTCTCGGTCTTTCCTGGCATAGGCGCCGGCAACAATACTGGTTATACCCTCTCCTACGCCAGTCGCCATAAAAATACTGAATAAGGATGCCAAACTGAACGCCAAAGCATAGATACCAAACATTTCCGGCTGCAATATACGGGCAATAAAAATCCCGACCACTGCCTGGATTAGTGTACCCAAAATATTACCAACCTGTAGGGTAGCTACATTCTTCACAAAATTCCCCTTAATAATAGTTGAAATACTGGTCATTTTTATGTAAGTTTATAGTTGGCAGCGAGAGCGATTGTTAGCTTGCTAACGATTCGCTCGAGCGAACCAATTATACGCTTAGTATAGTTGGCAGCGAGAGCGATTGTTAGCTTGCTAACGATTCGCTCGAGCGAACCAATTATATGTAATATATTACCAATGTTTGAGAAAATAAGAAACAAAACCAAGACTGTCCTGCTTTGGTCCCAAAGATACACCAAAACCGACATGCTTTACCTAGCTAAGGGTGGGTTTTGGTTAACATCTGGGAACATTGTAAGTATTATTCTTGCATTCTTTCTTGCAATTGTATCAGCTAACTATTTACCAAAAGAATTATTTGGTACATATAAATATGTAATCTCCATGGCGAGTATTTTTCTGGTTTTTTCTTTAAGAAGCGGAATGGAGACGTCATTAACAAGATCGGTTGCCAGGGGATATAACGGCTCCTTGATCCCTGCGATTAAGGCTAGTGTAAAATGGGGGACCACAAGCGGATTAATTAGTATTGCTGTTGCGTTTTATTATTTTCTTCATCAAAATACCGTCCTTGGATATGCCTTCCTGATTATTGCTGGTTTTTTGCCACTTAAAGATAATTTATCACTTTATTTAAGTTGGTTGACCGGAAAAAAGAATTTCGCTAGATTTTCTGCTTATAATATCGCAAACCAGATTATTTCCTCTGCAACTTTGATACTAGCAATCATTTTTACTCAGAATTTATTCCTGATTTTATTAGCTTATTTTGCCCCCAGAGTCGCAGTTCATACTATTCTTTTAATAAAAACGAACAGAGAGATACCTAAAGATGCGAAACAAGACCCAGAGACTATCTCTTATGGTATACACCTAAGCGTCATAAGGATATTATCCGAGCTAGCTGGTCAGCTTGACAATATTTTGGTCTGGAACTCGCTCGGAGCAGCACCACTAGCTCTATATTCTTTTGCTACGGCCCCCACAAATCAAATGAGAAGTCTTTTAAAGGGTGGCATATTTCCGCTGTCGTTTCCTAAGTTGGCTCAAAGAACGGTTGATGAGCTTAAAAAAACATTACCCCGCAAACTATTTATTATGTTGGGATTTATAGCTGCTATAGTAACTGCCTATATTTTTGCAGCTCCGTATCTCTTTAAAATTTTCTTTCCCAGATATATGGACTCGGTTTTTTTCTCACAAATTTTTGCATTAACATTACTTTTTCTTCCAAGGGGTATTCTGACTGACGCAATTGTTATTCATGCTTCCACAAAAAAAGTCTATTTTTTTACTTTATCCAGTGCGGTTATTAAAATAGTTTGTTTAGTAATTTTGGTTCATTTGTTCGGAATTTTGGGAGCAGTTTTTGCTTATATAGTCACTGAATTATATCTAGTCGTCCTTTCGGTCATCTTGCTCTTTAGAGAAAAAAAGGATTTTTAGAAACATATATAAATTATCTCCTATAAAGATCGCGGTATTTCTCCACCTGTTGTTTCAAGGTAAAATTTTTCTCCACTCTTTCGCGTCCCCTTCGTCCCATCGCTTGCGCCTTGGATTCATTTTTTAATAAATCCGATATTTTTTCGGCAAACAGATAAATATTATTGGGATTAACAATATAACCTGTCTCTCCATCAATGACAATTTCGTGAGCTCCACCATAACAAGTGGCTATTACAGGTTTTTGGGTCGCCATCGCTTCAATATTGTTCATGCCGAATGGATCAAGATAAACCGAAGGGAAAACAAGAATATCCGAGCTTTGATAGGCCGTAACCATTTCTTTACGATCAAGCCAACCAGTAATAATTAGGTGCTTTGCGATATTCTCCTTTCTGGCCATATCTTTGATAGCATCGGCATAGCTATCTTCTCGGCCAGCAATTAAAAGAACGGATTTTGGGCACTTCTTTATTACTATTGCCATTGCTTTTACAAGATTTTCCCCACCTTTTGCCCCGCTTAGTCTCCCAACAAATAAAACAATCTTCTTGTCTTCTAGCCCATGTCTTTTTTTAAAATTGACGACTGACTCACTTGATGTCTTCCAACTGTCAAGATCTATACCATTATGGATTGTTACCACGTTTTTTATACCATTATTCATGAGTGCGCGCCGTAATATATCGGAAACGGCAACTATTTTATCTACATATTTTAAATAGTGTCTGATTATTATATTTCTTATGGGATTATATCTTAATCGATAATTTTTTAGTTTTTGCACCCAGGAAATTTTAAATTCATTGACGACCTTACCATAGCTGTAGAGCATGGTATCGTGGGCCGTCAAAAAAACTGCAGTTGTCTGCTCTTTGGCTATTTTCAAAGAATAATATGAGAGCCAAGTATGTACATTATGAGCGTGAACTATTTCTGGTTTAATTTCTTCAATTATCTTTTTGATTTTAGGAATGGTCTGAAAATTATACAAACTTAAATAAGCGCGCCAGCGCGGATGATAGTAGGTGTAGATTCTAAAAATTTTCAATCCCTCAAATTCTGTCCAACCTTCTTTCTCTTTTTCTCCAACCGCTGTTATAACAAAAACCTCATGGCTTGTCTTTTGTAATCCTTGGGCCAAATTAAAAGCCACTACGCCAGCGCCGCCCAAAACCAATGGTGGGAAATCATCTGATAAAATTAGAATTCTCACAAGATTAGGAAAAATCTCTAGAAATATTCACCCAAGCCAAAAAATGGCTAGTGGCTCTTTTGATTCTTCCGAACAATTTCTGCCAACCCTCTCGGGTCGCCAGCGATTTAATTAGCAATTTAGCAAAATACCAATAACCGTGAATGAATCGAAAAACCAACATATCATAATATTTCTTAATTTCCTCCGCTGACATTTCGTTGGTATGATGGATAACCGTGGTTTGGCTGTCATATTTATAATAATCGGTTGTCTCTAATAAATTGTTTTCTTCTAGATACTTCCTTAGTTCCGAGCCAGGATAAGGACTTAAAATATGTATTCTAACAACATCGGGTTTAACTTTTTTAATTATTTTGGCAGTAAGATTAATGTCGGCCGGTGTCTCACCCGGAAAACCAACCATTATAAACATCAATCTTTTGATATCGGCTTTTTTTGCCAAATCAAAGTCACGCAAAACATTTTCCACTTTAATATCTTTTTTAATGCTGTCTAAAATTTTCTGCGAACCGGATTCTACCCCCCACCAAATCCAAGTAATACCTGCTTGCCTCATTTTTTTTAATGTCTCCAACTCAACGTATTCACTACAACGACCCTGGACCACGATAACTAAATGTTTTTGCAATCCTTTTTTAATAATTTCTGCACAAATTTCTTCAATCCATACATTCTGTTGATAACTCATACCGACAAATTCGTCATCATAAAGCTGGACAGCCTGCACGCTAAATTTATTCCTATAAAATTCCATTTCTGCCACTACATCCTTGGGACTTCGTTGACGATACATCTTGGAACCGAGACTGCAAAAAGCACAACGATGAGGACAACCGCGGGAAGCAAACATAGTAACCGAAGGGCTTCTTTCTTTTTTCAAAAAAGTCATTCCGTGATATCTACTAAAATCGGGAAAAAGCAGATGATAAGCCGGCCAAGGAACAGAATCTAAATCTTTAATGTATTCTCGAGGAGGAGTAACAACCAAACTATTATTTTTATCAAGATAAGCTAACCCTCTAATATCGTTGAGATTCCCGACTTTGTTATCTAAACACTTGATTAATTCCAAAAAGGTTATTTCTCCCTCGCCAAGCACAATAAAATTAATGGCTTGATTAACGGTTCTTAAAATCTTTTCCGGCTCTTTGGTTGGTCCGTAACCGCCGGTAACAATAATTGAATCCGGTAATACGCGCCGTGTAATCTCAGCCACCTTGAATAAAGCTGGCAAAATAAAGGAAGAGGCTGTAATGCCCACCACCTCTGGTTTTTCTTCAATTAATAGATTCTCTAAGTCCTGCCAGCTTAACCTCGCTACATCGGCATCAATAACCCTGATATCGGAATAGCCGTTTTTCTCCAAGTAGCCCGCCAAATACATAAGACCGAGGGGTGGCGTATGAGTTAAAACATGGCCAAGATCATTAAAAACAGGCGGATTAATAAGTAAGATCTTCATAAATTTATCGTTTTTCAACCGCACATTTAAAAATCATGATGTCCGACCAGCTGGTTTTCAAAAGGGATAGGCGTTCAATTAGTTTTATCAACCAACCCCTGTGAAGATGATTGAAGCGAGTCATCTTTATTTGTTTAACAATATAGCCGTTCTCAACGAATAAGTCCATGGCTTGTCGTAAATTCAATTCAAAACGATGGTAACTGTAAACATTTTTATGGCCTCGCTGGATATTGTCAGAACGTAAAAAAGGGATATAAAAAGGAGCCACACCTCGAAGATGGCTATATCTAGCAAATAGACCTACCGAGTTAGGAGTTGAGATAATAACTTCTCCTCCAGGTTTTACTACCCTTCGTATTTCCGCTAAGATTTTTAACGGGTTGGCCAGATGTTCAATCGTTTCAAGGAAGAGAACCGCATCAAAATAATTATCGGCAAAGAGCAAATTATCTTTTTCGAAATCGGTCTTAAAGACTTTTATACCCCTTGTCTTGGCCATTGATATTCTTTCATCGTCAATTTCCACCGCTACTAAATCAACCCCGGGAAATTTCTCCATCACCATGGCCGAAAAAAGACCGGAATAACAACCAACATCTAGTACTTTTTGCTCCGGTTTTAAATCTAAAATTTTCAGAGTCTCTCTAATCCTACAATCGTTAGTCTCTAAATATTCTTCTTCTGCGGTATCTAAAATGAAATCTTTCATATTCATAAAGTATCAATTAATGACCTTGATTCGCTTATTATTTTAATCATTTTGGTATTTTTATTTTGAGAGAATCCCTTTATAGAAATTGAGATATTTATTCGCCATATGCTCCAGGGTATGTTCCTTTACCCACTTATAGCTATACTGACTGAATCTCTTGTTTAGATCATCGTCACAAACAATTTTTATAATAGCATCAGCTGTTTCTTTAACATTCCCCTGCTCAACAAGCAACCCATTGCAATCTTCTTTAATGGCACTCGATATCCCATTTTTTTTTGTCCCAATAACCGGCAAACCGGCAGCTGCCGCTTCGAGAAAAACTAATCCAAACCCTTCAAAATTATTTCCTTCATTGACTGAAGTCAAAATAAATAATCGGGCACCGGCATATAGAGAACAAAGTTCTTCATCAGAAACATTGTAGATAAACACTACGTCCTTCTCAATCCCATAATCAGCAATAATTTTTTTTAAATCATTAAAATATGTTGCGTCTCTTTGATCCCCTACAATTTTATATTTCAAATCCGGTATTCTCTTTTTTGCTAAAGCAAAAGCGGGAATTGAAACATGAAGTCCTTTTCTGGTTTTTAATGCCCCAACACTTAATATGTATTTATCCGAGCTGTTAGCCCTAGCTCTGGAGAATTTATTTAAATCTATCCCATGCTCTATAACATCCACTTTTATAGAACCTACTTTTTCCAAAATTCTTTGTTTCGTATATTCACTTATTGCAACCACACCATTGGCTTTTTTATAAGCCCATTTAAGTATCACAGATAAACGATACTTATAAAATGGTACAACGGAATAAGCCCCCTGACCCGTAATTACAAATTTTTGTTTTCTGCCAATATTAGCCAGTACGGCAAGAATCCCAAAAGGATAAGCATCTAGGGCGTGGATAATGTCACATTCTTTAGAATATTCTCTAATTTTTAAGATAAAAATAAGCGTATTTTTTACTTTTTTAAAAACATTTGTGCTAGATTCCCATTGTTTTGTTAGAACAGCTGTCACGCATCCTAACCTCTCCATACCGTTAATCAAATCTAGGGCATACCTGCCCCAGCCATTTTTATAATCTAAATTATCCGTCAGGTATAGTATTCTCATTTCATTAAAAAACTAATCTTGATAAAACTGCAGAATCATGGGATAAAATATAACATATTTTAATTTAAAAACAACTTTGTTTTTGGCATTTTTTGTGGTATTTTAACAGCTACAGATGGACAAATCCCGATCATTACCCAAGATCTCCTGGAGAAAAACAGTCTTTCTCGGCTTAACAAGCTTACTGGTTCTTTTTATTATCTTTAAAACAACCGTAAATATCAGAAATTTCTCAACAATAATCAGTCAGATAGACATGAAATATTTTTGGTTGGCTTTCGCCGTTGTCCCGCCATCAATCTTTCTGAATGCTGCGCGTTGGCATTATGTGCTTAAGTCGTCGGGATTTTCGGTTAGGTTCAAAAAGGTTTTTATGATAGCCACAGGCAGTATGCCTTTCAGTGTCGTACCGGGCCGACTAGGCGATTTTATAAGAAGCTATCCCCTAAGAGACGAGATACCCGTTAGCCAAACAATTGCAACAATAATTTTGGAGAGAATAATAGATATCTGCGCTTTACTTATATATGCTGGTATAGGATTATTTTTTATCGAATATTATATCGGCTCTGCTATCGCGCTATTTATATCTATTGCCGCTATCCCCAGTCTTATCATTTTCAAAAAATTAAAAATAATACCGCCGGCTAGAAATAAAATAGTTGAAAAAATTTACGGCGCCGCTGAAATTCTTGATAGGATACACGAACGCAAAAATTTTCTGGGCATGGCAATAATTTGTTCTATATTGAATATGGGACTCTCCCTGCTTGCATTTTATTGGCTAATGCTCGCAGTTCATGCACAAGTGCCTTTTATGGCTGTATTAGCGTTCATGCCTTTGAGCATATTTATTGGGCTTATACCTCTTACGTTAGCAGGTATGGGCACTCGAGACGCAGCTTTAATCCATTTCCTAACACCCTATGCTCTGCCAAGTCAATCTCTATCTGCAGGCTTATTATTTGCACTCCAAGGATATTGGATTGCAGCAATACTTTGCCTGCCGTTTCTTCTTATTTACTTAAGAGATAAACCGCCTAAGGCGGCTCGATTGGAGAAATAAATTCCCGAGTATATTTTTAGTAGAACGACTCGGTATGTATTTTAAGTTCACTTATCCCTTCGTCTAATAAAGCCCTTCTGATATCAAGCACAAATCGTATCGGCCCACATATAAAATAATCTTTACCGGATAAATCGGTTAATTTATTTTTTATACTTGTAATGTCTATCCTCTTAAATTCTTTGATGTATTTATCTTTTATGTTTTGTCGGGTCAAGTGATAAAATATTTTAGTATTCTTGTTATTCTTGGAGAGACTATTCAACTCATCAAAGAATGCTATGTCTTCCTTGGTCTTGTTGCTGTAAAAAAGACAAATTCTTTTGTCTTTTAATAAATTATCTTTTGCATAAGCCCTAATGATGCTCAGAAATGGCGTAATGCCTATACCGGCAGCCAAAAAGATGAGTTCTCTGTCGTCTTTATTGGGATAGAAATTCCCAATAGGCCCTTCGGCGGTTATGGCTGACCCTATTTTAAGTTCGTGTAGCGCCGTAGAGAATTTCCCCATTTTCTTTATTGTTATGGTTAAAAATTTACCGCTAGGGATACTGGAGATTGTATAGGCCTTGCCCCCAAGATCTAATTGACCGTTTAAATAGACGATTAGATATTGCCCCGGAGAGAAAGAAAGGCTATTCTTCTTACTAACCCTAAACTTGAGAGTGATAACGTCTTCGGTTTCTTTCTTCTTTGAGGTTAATATGCACTTAAATTTATTTTTATTTGCCTGCATTTTTTCTTTTACTCAAGTAGTCATTTATGGCCTCGGCTAAAGCTAAATGTCCAAGTACCGAACAATGAAATTTTCTATCGGGCAATCCTCCTAATCGTTCGATTATTTGTTCTGGGTTTATTCTTGAGGCTCTTTCAAGATCCATTCCGCCGTTTTCGGTAACCATAACCGAAAGCATTGACGTCGAAGCAATGGCCGATGCACATCCGAAAGTTCTCCATTTGCACTCCTTAATTTTATTTGTCGTTTTATCCACCTTAATCCACATGCTCATCATATCTCCGCAAGCCGGACTGCCGGTTGTCCCAAACCCATCGGCTTCGTATCCGTTTTCATCTGCTAACAAATTTTGCGGATTAAAAAAGTGCTCTTTAACTATTTCGCTATATACCCAAGAATCGCCATCACAAATATCACTTGAAGAAATATTATTATTGTTATTGTCGTCCATATTATTTAACGGAAGAAATTTTTCTTAATTTATCAATCACAATAGGAAGAATTTTTAAGACATAATCCATTTTTTTCTTATCGGTATCGCGACCCAGGGTTAACCTTATACTCCCTTGGGCTAATTCGGGAAAAAGGCCTATGGCAGCCAATACGTGAGAGATAGTCAGGTCAGTAGAAGAACATGCCGAGCCGGTTGAACAATATATGCCGTATTTGTCGAGCATTAAGAGAAGTGATTCCCCTTCCACTCCTTTTACCGAGATATTTATATTATTAGGTAATCTTTTTTGAGAATGGCCATTTAAATTAACATCTTTAATTGACTTTAAAACCTTTTTTATAAAATAGTCTCTTAGTTGTATCTGCCTTTTATTCTCTTGCTGTTTTGTTTCTTCGGCCAGTTTTAAGGCCTCGGATAAACCAACAATTAACGGGACGTTCTCTGTACCAGATCTTAACCCCATCTCTTGGCCTCCTCCCACAATTTGCGGCTCCAATTTGGTCCCTCTTCTAACATATAGGCATCCGACGCCCTTTGGCCCGTAAATCTTAGATCCATTAAATGTAAGTAAATCAACACCTAATTTATTTACATCTAAGGTTAAAACTCCGGCGGCTTGGCAGGCATCGGTGTGGAATAGCGGAGATTGCCTATCTTTTCTAAATTTTTTAATAATTTCTGAGATTTCACTGATTTGCTGAATAGTCCCTATCTCATTATTGGCATATTGCACAGAAACAAGAATTGTATCTCTTCTCAATTTCCTTTTTAGATCGGATAATTTTACCAACCCGGAATTGTCAACGTTTAGATAAGTAATTTTAAAGCCGTGTTTCTCCAGTTTTTTTGCGGCTTCTAAAACGGCTTTATGCTCAATCTTAGATACAATAATATGCTTGCCGGATTTAGTATTGGCGAGAGCTGCTCCAATGATAGCTAGATTATCCGATTCGGTCCCAGAACCCGTAAAAACTACTTCCTCCTTTTTCGCCCCTAATATCTTAGCTATATCGGCTCTTGCTTTATCAATTGCTTGTTTGGTTATTCTCCCGGCCAAATGGAGCGAGGATGGGTTACCGAAAAAATGAGAAAAGAAAGGGAGCATTTTATTAAAAACTCTCTTATCTACATAAGTAGTTGAAGCATGGTCAAGATAAATATTGTTCATGTTATTTTATCGGCCATTATTCAATCTTGACGGCTCCGATGGGGCAGTTCTTTTCTGCCATTTTTATCCTGTCTACTAATTCCTTGTTATTCTCGTCAATTACACCCTCGTCTTTAACCGCAGCACCATCTTCTTTCAAAACAAAGACTTCAGGGCATATACTAGCGCAAAGGCCACATTTTATACATTTATTTTTATCTATTGATATTTTCATCCCGTAAGAGATAGGAAGCGCTTTAATCTGTTTTTGATAAAGTGTTTGCCTATGCCAGTTTTAAAATATTTTTCTCTTTTAATCGCGTCTTGCTCATTTAAGCAAGCTTCATAATAAATTAATTCGTAAGGCCTTCTTCCTTTGGTATACGTGCATTTCCCTGAATTATGCTCATTAAAGCGCTTCCGTAAATCCTCGGTATATCCCGTATATAGTTGTCTATTCTTTTTGCTTCGTAAAACATATGTGTAGTACATTTTAGCTATCTCTTACGGGATTCATTTTGGTTAAGAAATATTATCACACAAAAGACAATAAATCAATGTTGGGTTTATCGTTTTTATTACTGTGGCTTAACTAAAACTCTATATAAAATCCTTACTCCATCCCAAGCGGTTTTAATTGCTTCTCTGGAATGCATTTGTTTAAGCTTATGGATAATATATTTTGGCCGCAGATAAAATTCCCGAAAGGCCCTTTTCTGAGAATGAATTAACTCTTCCTCTGTTAAATTATTTTGAACAAGAATCGGTTTTGCATTTGTCAGAGGAGCAAATTCCTCCCATTTCGTGTCTTTAGTGATCATCCCCTTCTCCAGAGCTACTTGGTAAAGGTAGGTTCCCGGGAGCGGAGCGGTGATAAAAAAAGTTGCATTGTCCAAATCCAGACTTTTGGCAAATTTGATTGTCTCTTCTACTGTTTCTTTTGTTTCTCCGAGATTGCCAAGCATAAAACTGCCATGGGCTTGAATTCCGTGTTTCCTAATTATCTTCACTGCTTTTCTCCCCATCTCTACGGTTGCATTTTTCTGCATTAAATCAAGTACTTTTTGCGAACCGGATTCCAACCCAAAAGATATCTTGCGACAGCCGGCCTTATACATAATTTCTGCCATTTCTTCATCAATTGTATTTACTCTGGAAAAACAAACCCAATAAATTTTTAAACCTTTGTCGATAATGGTCTGGCAGATTCTCATTAATCTATCCTTTTTCAAAGTAAAAGTATCATCCAGAATATTGAATTCTCTTATGCCGTACTTATTAATACATTCTTCTATCTCAGCAATAACATTTTCGACACTTCTAAAACGTAATTTTTGCTGCCACAAAACATAAGAAATACAATGGACACATTTAAAGGCACATCCTCTGCTTGTAAAAATAGGTGTGACCATTTTCTCATCACTAACTTTTTTTGTAGGCGCCGAGTAGTACTTAGTTAAATCAAAATTATCCCTATCTGGGAAGGGCAGGTCGTCTAAGTTCTGGATATATTGACGTGGTCTATTTCTTTTTATCTGGCCAGTTTTATTTTTAAAACAAAGGCCATCTATTTTTTCTGGCTGAAGATTCCCTTCTTTAATTCCCCTGGCTAACTCATAAAAAGTGATCTCTCCCTCGCCCATGACGACAAAATCTGCATGAGTTTCTTCAAGAGTTCTTTCGGGCAGAGCAGTTGGATGTACTCCACCCAGGACGATTTTACATTCGGGGTTAACTAATTTAAGTATTTCGGTAATTTTTGTTACATGTTTCATCGGCGGAGTTAAAGTGGTTATACCCACTAAGTCAAACCTGTTTTTTTTAATAAAATCTTCAATCTCTTTATAACCATATCCTTCGACTTCACAGTCTAATATTTTAATTTCGCATGGCATTTTATTGGAGAGATAGGCAGAAAGATAGGCTAGATTGAGCGGCATAGTATTGCCGGCGGATTCTTTCATCCCTTCAAAATTAGTATAGGGAGGATTTATTAATAAAATTTTCATTATTTTTTAGCTTTAAGGACAAAGAAAAAGCTGTAATTTAACGGCAGGAGACTAGGAAAAGTAACAATTTTCTCTATTTTTAACTTTTCTTCCAGTGCCTTAATTATTTCTTGATGATTTGATTGGTGGGCTTGGCGGTGATTTTTATACTTAATGATTCTGTCATAAATAAAGTTAGTTAGAGGATTAACAACCGGGGCCCCCACAATAATATCAGCTTCTGGTTTAGCTACTCGTTTGATTTCGGAAAAAGCCCTTTCTAGATTAGGGATAAACTCCAAAACACTTAGACAGATAATAGCATCAAAATATTCATCAGGATAAGGCAAAGAATAAATGTCGGCTTTTTTAAGATTAGCTTTAATTTTTTTACTATTTAATATCTCCTCCACTAATTTTACTTCTGGATGGATATCGATGCCATGATAATCTTCGGTTATTTCAGCTAACTCAGGAATAAAAATGCCACTGCCAAAACCTATATCCAAAAGCCGTGAATATTTTTTATCCAGGAATCGTCTCGTCATTTTTAGACGATGGAGATAAAAATACTTTTGCCAAGGATGAAAATAGCGTTTTAAGGTGTAAGGCTTTTGTCCGGGTTGATCAGCAAAAAGCGGTTGTAAATCTTTTTTGTTTAATAATTTCATGATTATTTCTTTTGCCACTCAAAAAACAGGTCAGAATAAAAATTCCAAACATCGCAACCCTGGCAAAGAGGCATCAGATCATATTTTTCGGTTAGCTGAAGATTGCGGTAATGCTTGATTTGAGCCCCGTTCCAAATCTCATTCAGAGTTTGACTTTTAATGTTCCCCAGCAATAATCCTCGCCTATAATCATTACAACAGACCGAAACATCGCCATTCCAATGAATGGATGGAGAAAACCAAAGATGATAACAGGGATACCTTTTTAGATTTATTTTGACATGACTTCTTTCAATATTCCCACCGTAATTATGCAAATCACGTATCTCAAGAATAACATCTTTCTTTTTCCATTTATTAACGAATTCTCCAATTTGATCTTCCGTCTCCCGGTCAACGATCATTCTTACGAAAATTAAAGGTTTTTTGGATTTATTCTTTCTCTTGATTAGTATTAGCTGTTCTATATTTTTTTCTGCTTCTTCCATCTTGTCAACACCCGTTTTCTCGAAATAAGTTTTTTTATCCGGGCTAGTGAAGCTAACAAAAATTTTATCAAGCTGGTATTTAACTAGATCTTCTGATTTTTCCGCAGTTAATAAGGATCCATTAGTTGTTAAAAAAATAGTATTGCTAGAATTGGCTTCTTTAATATATTTGATCATCCCCATGATTCTTGGTGCCATTAATGGCTCGCCAAAAAGATGAAGAGAAAAGCTTCGTGGACCATATTGCCTGGCTTCGTCCACTATTTTTTTAAACAAAACAAAGTCCATATTGCCAAGTATATTATTACCCTTTGTTCGAACGCACATTTTACAACTAAAATTGCAGATATTGGTTGATTCTATGAAAACGTGGGTGGGAAAGTCATAATTAATAGTCTTTTGAATCAAAAATTTATAAGCAATATTGCCAAGAGGAATTTTAGAAATGAGTTTGTCAATTTTTCCAATATTAAATCTTGATGTTAATTGAGAAAGAATCTTATTTTTTAATTTAAGCATTTGCTATATTTTCAATAATTTAAACGCTCCACCTGCTTTTCGAAATAATTCACCCATAGATTCAAGCTGTGAAATCCTTTTTAAGATATAACTTGGACGAAAATAGAAAGAGCGATAAGCATTTTTTAGAAGAGTTAGCAGTTCTGCACGAGATAAATTTTTTTCCCATATCGGTGGGACAAAACTGAGTTTTGGATCTTTTGCAAAATTACGCCAAACATCCTCAGTCAATACTTTTTCTTCCTGAGCCATTCTGTATAAATCAGTTGCAGGAAAAGGTGTTGTAATCGTTATATGGACATAATCAGGGTTAATCTTCTTCATAAATTTTATGGTTTGGAGAATATCCTCCCTGGTTTCTGTGGGAGAGCCGATCATAAAATAGGCGGCAGTTTGAATGCCGACTTCTTTTGTTGTTTTAAAAGCTTTTTCAACTTGTTCAAGAGTTATCCCCTTCCTCAAAATATTTAATATTTTTTGCGTTCCAGCCTCAACTCCATAGTGAATTCTCTGGCATTTTGCTTCTTTAAGCGCTTCTAGGACCTCTCTGTCTACAGTGTTAACTCTTGTCCTGATATCCCAGGCGATGGATACCTCCCGTTTTTTTATCTCTTTACAAATATCTAAAACTCGCTGGCGATCAACTCCAAAAGTATCGTCATATATGAAAATTTCTTGTATGCCCATCTCGGCGCATTCTTCCATCTCATCAACAACATTTTTAGCCGAACGAGCACGGAAAATCTTTCCCAATTGCGGCCGATCACAAAATAAACATTGGAAAGGACAACCGCGGCTGGTGAACATAGTGGTTACGGGTCTGCGCGAAGAAAGAACAGAAAAATATTTTTTATAAGGAGCAAGATAACGAGCAGGGAAGGGTAGATCGTCAAGTCTCTCAATAAAATCAGCTCGTCCAGTATTGATTATGGCCCCCTCTTCTTTAAAAACTAGACCTCTTATATTTTTTAATTCTTTTGGATTATTTATGTTGGCTAATAGTGGTTTAATTGCGCCCTCACCTTCACCCAAAACTAAAAAATCGATTTCCTTATTTTTAATTGTTTCGTTGGGGAAAATGATAACATGGGGACCGCCTAAAATAATTTTTATTCGAGGACCTACTTCTTTCACCGATTTAACTGTTTTCATTACGTCAATTAACGTAAAGGTCATAGCTGTAATTCCAACAACATCCGGATTTCGTTTACGAATTTCTTCCTTAAGTCGATCGTAACTCATCTTTTCAACTGGGCAATCAAGAATTTCAACACTATAAGACGTTTCTTTTTTTAAATAAGCCGCAATGTACATCAATCCTAAAGGAGGCAGGAAATCCAGTCCTTCTTCCAATTCTTTGGGCATGACACTGGCAATAGTATTTTCAATTGGCGGATTAATTAATAAAATTTTCATTTTAAGCTCTTTTACTCAAAACTCCCGAAAGCTGTAGCAGATATTTAGTATTACCAAGAGCTCTTAAAAGCCATCTCGGATTAGCTTTAATAATCGATCGAAAGGTATTGTATAATACGCTTGGATTTGTATAAAAACGTCTAGCTGCTTCTTTGCATTTTCTTTGAGTAAAACTATCTGGTAGCATTTGGAACTTGCCTTCTTTCTGATCTCTCCAGATATCCGAACCGATTAATACCGTCAGCGCATAAAAAGCACAAAAAGTTGGCTTTATCTTTAAAGCGAACTGGATAGTTTCTTCAACGGTTTCTTCCGTATCACCGGGTAAACCAATAATAAATTCAACGCTGTTTAATAAACCTGCCCTTTTAGATTCGTTAATTAAATCAGCTAGGGCTTCAGGTTGTCCAGGGTCTCGATTAATATTTTTCAGTATTTTTTTAGAGGCAGATTGTAATCCGATTGTTATTGATGTACAGCCAGCCGCTTTCATTAAAGGCAAAATCTCCCGACGACTATTTAGGAAACTCATGGGGTGAAGGATGCAGCGCCATTTTAAATTATACTTTCTTTCTATTAATTTCTGGCAGATTTCTCTCGCCCAATTATCATCCAATAATGACCAAATATCATCTTGAAACATAATATATCTGACTCCACGTTCTTTAACTAAATAATCTATTTCTTTTAAAACATTATCCGGGGAACGACGACGGCAATTACGTCTCCAAATCTTGGGTGAGATACAATAACTACAATTAAATGGGCAACCACGAGAAGCCATAATTGTCGTATATGGCTGAACCATATCAAAGATGTGGTAATCATAGTACTTGGTCAGATCAAACATATCCCATGCCGGCAATGGAAGCTCATCAAGATTTTCAATAAGCTCTCGGGGAGAAGTATAATGAAAATCATTGTTTTCCTTATAAGCCACGCCTCGAATCTGTTCCCTTTTTATCTTGCCCCGACAATAATCGAGCAATTCCACGACCGTTTTTTCTCCTTCTCCAAGGCAAAAAATATCTACCCCGGCAGTTAGATAATCTTCGGAGTCAAAAGTGTCTGGCCCACCAGCGAAAATTTTTAGTTTTGGGAATTTTTTTCGTACAGAATGTAAATAATCAATAACTCGTTCCTTTATTGCCGCCGCAGCATAAAATCCTACAAAAATTGGAGAATTTTTGGCAATATAGGAATTAAGTGATTCTCCCGTATGAGGATTGATAGTAAAATCTAAAACTTCCGAGTTAATACCACGTTGACGCAATACGGCACCTAAATAAGCAAAACCAATCTGCGGCTCTCTTTTCATGTCGTAATTTCTCTTGCCGGCTAAGGCAAAATTCATATCAGATTGGCCAACATAAACTAGAAGACATTTGTCCGACATAGAGGAGATTATATAAAATAAGGGTCATTCAGTCAAGAAAAATGATCCAGAAAAAAATGTTTGAAATCCAGATTTAATAATTCAATTCTCTACCTGCTAATTCGGTCATTAATTCAGACCGATAATTTCTCTCCTTTGTTGTTTGAATAAACTTTTCAAGTATTTGAAAGCCATTATTTTGATTTCGCATATAACCAAGACAAAATCTAATTTTAAGTTGTCTCATATCGTCTAACTTTGAGAGATTATGTAGGTGAAAACCAAATACAAGGTGGCCATTGTTGTCTTTGTTATTGATTAAAAGATGAGATATGGGCCAGCCTAAAAGTTGAAAATAGCTCAAAGAAAATGGCATTTTGATAAAAGGTAGACTGGACATAGGAATTTCTAAAAGTCCATTCGGATAGATAAATGGTTTTTCGCTTTGATTTAAATTATTATAAAGCCCAGGTCTATATGTTGGTATAACACTAGAGCTAAATATAAATCCCTCATTTTTAAGCCAATTAATCTCTCCTTTTATAATATTCCCGCAAGGAGAACGCCAACCGATCGGATTTTTCCCAAAATACTTTTTATAAACATCAACGGCCCTAATTAAATCCTCTCTTCTTTCTTCATATGAAAGCGTTCTATTTATCTCATGATTATATGAATGAAGATGAAATTCACAATTAATATTTCCTTTAATTTTTTCTATAATTTCCGGCTTTTGTTCAATAATATTACCCGTAATAAAAACTGTGAGTTTCAAATCATATTTCTTAAATAAATTTATTAACCTATCAATATTCTTAAAAGACGAATAGTCGTTTATTCGTCCGTAATCCTGTTCCAAATCCAGAGTAAAATATATTTCTTTATTTTTATTTTCTACAAACATAAAATTGTCTTATACCCAATTCTGATACAAATGTGTGTTGCAATTTCCTAATTATCTTTTCACCCAACTCTTTGATAAATATTGGCCCGATAGGGATTAATAATGTTCCTTTGTGCTCAAGTACTTTAAAATTTGATTTTAAAAGTATATGTTTAACTTTTTTTGAAGATAAAAATTTATGAGGCCCTTCACCGTGACCTAATCCGAGAGAATCGTAAACAGCATAAAGCGGCTCACAAGCTGCAGGTGGCGTGCTTAAAACTAATTTACCTCCAGGTTTAAGCAAACGATTAAGCTCTGCTAAAAAAACAGAGGGCCTCGGACAATGTTCTAATGTTTCTAAAGACAAAATATGATCAAAATAATTATTAGGAAAATTTATTTTTGATAAATCTGTCAGTTCAAATTTTTCTTTCGGAAATTTTTCTTCGGCCTTTTTAATCATTTGCGATGAAACTTCCAGATTATGCAATTCTATGTTCTCGTTTTTGTTTCTCAAAAAGGGAATAGCTAATCCGGTTCGCGACCAAATGTTTAGTATCCTGTCATTATTTTTCAGATCTAGATGCTTAATGGCCTCGGTGAATCTTTGATTATGTATTTCAGAAATTTTATTATTTTCCCCCTCGTAGATCTCGGAGGCATTGTCCCAAAAATCTTTTACTTCTTCTAATGTAAAATCGTTAATAAAGTCCATTTTTAATTTTTAAATTTTTTAACAAAATGTTTATCTAAAAATTTATTTAAGAAACCCTTTTTTATAAAAAGAGGAGTGATATAATATATTTTAACCAATAGTTTTTTTAACATGAAGTAAGACTCGGAAGCATTTTTTGATACAGAGCTGATATTGAATTTGTTATAACCGATTATATCTGCTGTCATATATTTACGTAACATTGGTGCTGGTTCTCCTTGTCTATATCCCAACAAGACATAAGCTATGGGATCAAAATAAGAAGGTATGGAAAACATTTTTCTCAATTGCCCCTTCGTTGGCAAATGGCAAATCCAACTACTCCCCAATCCATAGTACGTAGCAGCCAACAATAAATTTTCAATCCCAGCGGCTGCACTTTGGATAAAATCATTGTATTCAACATCCTTTGTTCGATTATCATAAAGTACCAAAATACCGACTGGTGCATTTTTTAAGACAACGGAGCCACCATAATCAATTAATTTTTGCTGTATTTCTTTGTTATCTATCACAATAAATCTCCAACCTTGAACATTACAAGCTGAGGGAGCCTTAACGGCTACCTCGATTATTTTTGTAATTAAATCTTTACCCACCGGTTCCGTGGTAAATATTCTAACGCTTCGCCTTGCATTAATAATATTTAGAAAATCCATCTGCTATATTTATTTTTTTATTTCTCTTCTGATAGCGGCCACTTGATCTGCCAATAAACCAAAAAGGAATATTAACAGTGAGGCGACGAAAAGAAAGCCACTAGATTTAGAAATCAGCTGAAAATTATTACTTATCAAATCATAGATTATCCAGCTTATGGAAATAAGAAATCCGATAAAAGAGATTGGCACAAATATTTTTAAAGGTGAAAAAAGCATTATCAATCTTATAATTAACATTATGGTCCTTAGACCATCTGAAATTTTCACTGAACTTTTCCCACATCTTTTATTTATTGTAATGGGTACATATTTTACATTGAGTCCTTCTTTCAAAAAAGCTAGGGTTGATGTAGTACTTAGAGAAAATCCGTTAGGAAAAAGATGTTCGTACTGAAGGAACGGCTTCCTTTTCAACAATCTAAGACCGCAATTTAAATCGAGAATTTTTCTTTCAATTAAATAGTTAGCGATAAAATGAAGTAATTTTTTACCGGGCTGGCGAAGGGCAGGACCCTTATAGCCCTGACGCCAACCGATAATTGCGTCGTAATCCTCTATATATTTCAAAAATTCTTTAATATATTCGGTCTTATGCTGACCATCTCCGTCAAAAAATAAAAGCCAATCAAATTTTGCATTTCTAGCTCCAGTTTTTAAACTGGCGCCATAACCCTTATTGTAGGGATGATTAATCAATCTTATACCCGTAATATTCTCGAGGATCTCTTTGCTACCATCTGTTGACCCATCATTAACAGCAATGAGTTCATATTCTAAATCGAGCCTACCTAGCTCGTTTATCAAGCCATTTATTACCTGAGCAATCGCCCCCTCTTCATTAAAAATTGGTATGATTATCGACAATTTAATCTTTTTACTGTTTGTTGTCATGGATGTTTGGGTGATTGATTAATATTTATTCTTATCGTATGGGAAAACCGGAATCTTAAGAGCCGATTTGATTTGATTTGATAGATCAGTAGAATACCCAAAAGCCGATTTCACTTTATATATATCAAACGCCTGTTTAAGTTTCTCGTCTTTAATTAATTCTGCAACAGTTTCTTGGCTAAAATATATAACATCGTGATCTGTAAGATAATAAAAATTATAAGCACATGTAAGATGAATGCCAAAAGCTATAACGCCAGTATTTTGTACATCCTTCTCCTTCTCGGCCATATCAAGAACAGCTCCAAAACAAGAAGAACGATAGGCGTCATATAATTTCCACTTATCGGCATATATCATATGGCCGGCAACAAATATTAAAAGCACGCCACAAATAACTGACTGCCTAATTGGAAGTACTTTAAGCATCTCTAATACTTGATATAGGCCAAGGCCGATTAATACTGATGCCATGAAAATAATTTCTAAAAAGTGGTCCCAGTTACCGGTTATAAAGTAGACAAGTCCGCCGAGCCAAACAATTAACCAGAGTCCAAATAACCAGAGCATATCCTTGTTATTCTTGTATAACCAAAAACATCCCAACAACATTATTAAAATAATTAGTGGACCACCAAAATTAGTAAGATTTGGCATTTGCGTCAGATAATACCTTATTGAATCTTTGTAGGCATTTAGTTGCTCCGAAAAACTAACATCGTATCCCCATTGCGAAAAATAATGAAAATTAACGCGACTAATCTCCCCTTGGGCCCTAAGATTTTTTATAAAATCGTCATCACTGTAATATAGAGAATAGGGATCGTCATAAACATGACCAGTTAGACTAAAGGACTGGTTATTAATATTAGAAATATATCCATTGGGGACATCGAGCCATGAATACTTAGTAAGCGTGGAGCCGAAAATTATCAGAAACGGAATAATAAATACTAAACATCTTTTCCATGAACGATTTTTATAAAGGTCGAATAGAACAAACGGGATAAATGATATTAGAAAAGCATTACGAGCCAAAGCCGCCAACGCAAAAAATATACTTGCGAATGTAATACGCTGTAAGCTTGCCTGAAAATTATTTTTTGAATCAAAAAATAACCACAAAGCAATGACGAAAAATATCATAGCAAATTCGTAGGATCCAAAAAAGAGAGCACCAATAATCCTTACGGGCATAAGAGTCATAATCATTGCCGAGAATAATCCGACCGTAGTATTAAACAGTCGTGTGATAAGAAGAAAAATTATTGAGTTAAAAAGAGCCGCAAGTACAAGAGAAAGATACATGGGCATTAATGGCGAGTTAAAGCCAAAATATTTAAATATCTGCCCATAGATAATAGGGGTCAGTGGATTTGAGATTCCAAGTTCCTTACCGTCGTTAGCAGCTTTATCAGCTGACAAAAAAACGCCATTGGGACTTTCGTATTTGTAGGTCCCGGAAATTACATAATTGCGAGCTTCCGATAGATTCAAGTAATCGCCACCGAGACCGTATCCCTTTTTATAAATAGGATAGTAACTTGTGACTAAAGAAACAACAAATATAACAATGGCAAGACCACCGATGATAAGTCGTGATTTCATAAAGGTATTATTTATTATACTATATTTCGTTCAATAATCAACCTAATTTTGAGATACGCCGTATATAGCAACACCTCCAACAATTGTTATTGGCGACGACAGATGAAGCGCATGCGCTAAATCTGGCCGTAACTCACCATCAGAAACGACATAGTCAATCTGATACCGCTTTAGCTCAACTAAAAAATCTTTGCGAAGAAAAGCTGGATATTCTCGCTCAATTCGAGTAAAGATAGCGTCTTGCGTTTGCGCCTGCATTACACTATGCGTATCGGCGAGCGAATGATCGGTTTGAACGCCATAGAAATGTACGATTGCCCAATCACGATTTTCCGCCAGATATGTCTTTATACCATTTGCAGTTACGCCACGCATCCGCAACATGACCAGAAAGTCATGATAAATCCTTTCGGGTGGTAGAATATAATGGTTATTGGAGTTAACGGCACTATTGCAATGTGTGAATGCAGGGACCCAGAACATAAAGATCCCATCATTATCGTCTTGAGCCAAAACGACACAGTCACGTGACGCATGTTCATTTAACCATTGGAATAGCTCGCCGTAACGCTGCCATCCGGCGTATCGTGTAAATGAATTACGATATGCCGCAACTTGTATAGCAATTCCGAATATTAAAGAACCGCTAATAATAAGTACTGTGATGAACGTAAATAGACGAGGTAGTAGGGGCCGTACAATATAGAAAAGAAGGGTGCATAATATAATTGCCGAAAATGGTTTAATATATTGGATAAAGTGAAACGGCCAGATAGTAACACCTGTTATTATCTGCTGGTTTAGCGCGATGACTCCTCCAAGGGTGAGGACCACGGAGAATCGCCACCAATCTTCGCGTAAAGACATTCGTCGGATAAAAGCAGTCAGTGCAAGCAGAACCATAACAATAATTATTACTTTACTACCAACCGGAGCCCTAGAATGGAATAGACCTATTTTTGCCGCAGCAAAGGCAAAATCAGGATGTGTAGCAGCAAGACGTGTTTGATATAAGTAAGGTAGGGCAAAAATAAAGCCTAAAATAGCAATTAGACCCGTGGTATAAGCTGGATGCCTTCTACCAACAATAAATTGTATAAACGCCCAGCACGACATGAATGCCAGAGCAAAACCCCAAGAAAAGAAATACGACGACACCATAAGAGCAAAAATAGCACCACCAGCAATCACCCGTTTTGGATAAACCCGCTGGTCATTTCGACCATGCCAAAGCAAAAGCGCGAGACACATAAGCAAGAGTGCACCAATAATGGGATTGACCGGTCGAGACCAAAGCAAAAATGTCAAAGTTGATTTAATATCAGTGATGTTCCCTAAATAACCGATAGAGTCATAGGCCAATACAACAGATAATGCACCAGCTAGAGGCACAAGACATGAAGAGCGGTTAGAATCGCCGGCAGTACACATCGCTAATATTAGCCAATAGATCAATAGGAAAAGAAGTGCCGGTAATATAAACTTTGTGGCCAATAAAAGAGTGGGCAAGGAGATGTTAGATAGGATGCTTGCACCCGCCAGGAGAAAGTCGGTTGCGGTCGGGGGCATTAATGATGGCCGATCTTTATATTCGGCGTAAGGTACGGCGCCAAGCGATGGATGACCATCAACAATCTCCTGCATTCGCGCCAGATACACAGCCTCATCACTGGTCTGCATCATATATATTCCTCGATAATCATGACCGAGTTTGATGGCAAAAATAATATGTGGAGCAACCATAATCAGTCCGACTATTACGGCAAATAAAAAAGCTAACCAATGTTTTTTGATTATATCTTTCATTTTTTCTTGGCTACACAATATAAAACTGCGGCCATATTGATTGCGCCGGGCCAGTAATTAAAAATAATATCTAAAAGTTTTACTGGCCAAAAAACGAGCATGAATAGATTAACCAAAATCAAATAAAGTTTCTCATAGCCAAACGAAAAAATTGTCGCTGCTAAATAACACAAAGTTACGTCAAGGGTTGAAAACGGCCCTGCCCGTAAACCAATTTCCAAGATTTCAAAATCTTTCATTAATTCACGTAAGCCCTCTTTGGTCCAGCGCTGATAATCGCTCGGCGAATTGTGAAACGGGTATAAAAACGGTGTACAAATATAAGCATATCCTCCAGGCGATAATATCCTGTGTATTTCAGCTACAGCCAACTTAGGATCGGCAATATGCTCAAGTACATTATCGGAAATTATTCTGGAAACACTTTCGTCGGGGATAGGGATGGATAATGCATCGGCAATAATATCAACTCCTTTGTATGGATATATATCTACATTTATAATATTGGGACCTAATTTTCTGGGCCCGGAACCAATATTAAGGGTTTTGCCGATTTTGTAGTATTTTTTTAAGAATTTTTTTGGACTTAAGCCGCCGAACATTACAGGACTAAAAACTATAACAATAAGATAATAAAACCTGGGCCATCGTTTAAAAAAACTTCTTAAAATATCTTTATTAGATGATGACATCATTTGATACATTCAAATTCAAAAGTTATCTGATCAAATCCGCCGACCCAATAACACCAGATGCGGCTACAAAATGCAGGGCTAAGATTGGCGAAAAAGGATACACACCGATTAAAACCTTTTAAAATTCTAATGATTATCGGCCCATATCCCACATGGGGCAATAAGTGAAAAAATGCCAGCCAATCGAGTCTCATTCCCCTCAACTTAAAATGAGTGCCCATATAACCTGATTTTATGAATTCGGGATTAAAATAAAGCGGAAAAGTAATATCAAATCCGTGGGCGTGCTCGGCATGAGTAAATCCCCTGCTAAAGTGAGGTACTTTCACGATAAGCCAACCACCATTTTTTAATATACGGTGCAGTTCTTTCATGATATTAAATGGCTTATCTAAATGTTCAAGTACATGATCGGCTTCGATAAGATCAAATTCATTATCTGGGAATGGGTATGGCACATGATTCAAATCATGCACAACGTCTGGCTTTAATAGTTCTAGCCAATCTACATTTATATAACCATCTTTCTTATACCCCCCCGATCCAAGATTTAATTTTTTCATATTCTTATTTTAAAAACTTACTCCAAAAATATAATTAACGGCATCAAAATATTGCTTGACCTTGCTCGGATCTTTTAATCGTCTCAGGTGCTTCCAGATATAACTTGGTCTAAAATAAAACTTCCTATAGGCCAAGTGGCACATATTCATTACTTCCTCGGCATCTTTGTAACCATCGGGAATATAGGTAGCGGTAGTTCTACCTTGATATGTCGGGACAATCCGTCCGCTTTTTATAGCGTCAGCATAAAGTTCGGTCCCCCATTCGGGATGAGCCGGCAAAAATTGGGCATAAGTCAAATCAAGCTCGCAGGCAAATTTAATGGTATTTAATGCTTTTTCCGGCGTCTCTCCGGGCAAAGCTAGAATAAATGACCCGCGGGTATCAATATTTAATTCATGAGTCCAGGAAATCGCTTCCCGTATCTGGTCTAAAGTCGTCCCCTTATGAATCCTGTCCAATAAATCCTGATTACCGCTTTCAACGCCGAAAAATATATTCCATAAGCCGGATTTTTTTGCTCTGGTCAGCATTGATTTTGTAACCGTATTAACCCTCGCTACCGCGCTCCAAGGAACTTTTATACCTGTTTGGTCCAAAAGGTCGCAGAATTTATTTATCCAATCTTCGTTTATTAAAAAATTATCGTCCCAAAAAGCAATTTCACGGACATTGTGGACTTTAACCAGGGTTTTTATCTCATCCACAACTCTTTCTGGTGAATGCCGGCGATACATTTGCCCGGCTTGACCAGCTTGGAAACAAAAAGAGCATTTCCTCCAAGGACAACCCCGGGAAGCAATCAAATTGGCAGCTGGTAATCTTTTATACTGAAGCGGTAGGGGTCGGTAAATTTTATAATCATACAGATGATGAGCTGGCGCTGAAATTTTATCCAAATCCAGGGCAAATGGCGCGGGGGGATTAATTCTTACAGATCCGTCTTCCAATCTAACCAGAGTGCCGAGAACGTCATGAGGCAGTTTTCTGTTATCATTATAATAATCAACGATCTCTTCAAAAATTTTCTCTCCTTCACCGTAGCCAACCATATCCAGCTGCGGGACTTCTTTGAAAGCCGCATCGGGAAAACAATTAGCATGAGAACCTCCGAAAACCACCGGCAGTTTCGGCCAATTTTCCTTCAAAAAATTCATCAAACTGTAGGCCTCATCAGCCATAGCTGTAACCGCTGAAACGCCTATCAGGTCCGGGCCAAACTTTTTAACCTCCCGGCCGATATCATCATTTGTATAATCCAAAGGAGACGAATCAACGATTCTGACTTTATGGCCCTTTAAAAGCAAAGGGCTGGCTAGATAACCCAAACCCAGAGGCGGGAAAAAACCCGCCCTAATCTTCCTTTTTGAACCGTAACCCTTCTTCATAAGATCAAAAGGCGGGGTAAGAAGTAATATTTTCATCCCGTAAGAGATAGGAAGCGCTTTAATCTGTTTTTGATAAAGTGTTTGCCTATGCCAGTTTTAAAATATTTTTCTCTTTTAATCGCGTCTTGCTCATTTAAGCAAGCTTCATAATAA